>Ga0306925_10003159_pt1 | contig 14478 bp, 13 predicted proteins | sample flu12Cox44000176_FD_203755 | JGI IMG/M metagenome (GOLD analysis project Ga0306925, IMG submission 203755) | Lab enrichment of tropical soil microbial communities from Luquillo Experimental Forest, Puerto Rico - flux8day.12C.oxic.44.000.176 (v2)... | ecosystem: Environmental > Terrestrial >... | reverse complement strand
TTCGTCCCACCCGTCGGTGCCGGCCACCTCCCTGGTGGCCTGGCGCCTGATGCCGAGACCGGCCCCGGCCCGGACGCTCAGCATCGCGCTCCGCGGCGCTACCGGCCGCTCGTCCCAGGACTTGACCAGCTCGCGCACGTCGGCATCGGCGGGCACGGTGACGGAGCCGGGCGGCCCGCTGAAGGCCACGCTGCCGTCAATCCGGCTCAGCCGGAACGCCCGCACCGCCTGGCGCGCCCGGTCGTGCCCGGCCACGTACCACCGGCCGTGCCGGTTCACCACGCCCCAGGGCTCCAGTTCGCGCTGCTCGGCCTCGCTGCGGCCCGCCGCGCGGTAGCGGAAGGTGACCGGCCGCCGGTCCCGCACGGCCTCCCACAGCGGCGCGAACGCGGCCTCGCCGGCCTGCAGCCGCGGCTCGATTCCAGGCTGTGCGGCCTCCTCGGCGTCCACCCCCGCCGCGCGCAGCTTAAGCAGCGCACCGGCAGCGGCGCCGGCCAGTTCGGCCCGGTGCCACACCCGGGCCGCCACCGCGAGCACCGCGGCCTCGTCCGGCTCCAGCCTGATGTCGGGCAGCTCGTAGGCCTGCCGTGGAATCCGGTAGCCGACCTCGTCGTCGAGCGCCGCGTTGGTGCCCATGTCGAGCGGGATGCCCAGCTCGCGAAGCTCCTCCTTGTCCCGCTCGAACATCCGCTTGAACGCGTCGAACGACTCCGGGTAACCGGGCACCGCGGCACGGATCTGGGTCGCGGTCAGGTAGCGCTGGCTGGACAGCAGGCAGACCACCAGGCTGAGCAGCCGCTCGGTCTTCCGCCGTGACATCGCCGCCCTCTCCCGCGTGCTTGCCGTGGCCATTGTCCCTTGCCTGCCCGGTACGCGCAGAAGGTTATGGTGACCAGGCAAGGCGCCGATGCCGGCCAGGTTACCCTGCCGGGGTGATTCGTTGGCGGAGCGCCGTGGTGGCGCAGGTGCGGCGGGAATGGCCGGGTGCGGTTGAGCTGGAAGTCACCACCAGCGACGGGCCGCTGCGGGCACTTGCATACCCGGCGCTGACCGGCCGGCCGCAGGCTGGCGATCGAGTATTGCTGAACGCAACGGCCCTCGAACTGGGGCTCGGCACCGGCGGGTATGCCCTGGTAGTCGCCGTGCCTGACCGGCTGCCCGAGGACTCGCCGGGCCCGGGGCATCTGGTCAAGGCGCGGTACACGCCGCTGCAGGCGTGCGTCCAGGGAGCCGACGAGCAGGGCTCACCGCACCACGAGGTGCTCCGCGATGCCGACGACCTGGCCGGGATGCCGGTCGTCGTGGCCGATCTGCACTCCGCATTGCCGGCCATACTCGCCGGGCTGCGCGAGGCGGGGCCGCGGGCCGCCGCGTACGTGATGCTGGACGGCGGCACCCTGCCCGCCTGGTTCTCCCGCGCAGCGGCGGGGCTGCGCGAGGCCGGGTGGCTCGCGGGCACGATCAGCACCGGCCAGTCGTTCGGCGGCGACCTGGAGACGGTCACCGTGCACACCGGCCTGCTCGCGGCGCGGCACGTGCTGGGCGCGGAGGTGGCCGTGGTCACGCAGGGGCCGGGCAACCTGGGTACCGGTACCCGCTGGGGGTTCTCCGGCGTGGCCTGCGGCGAGGCGGTGAACGCGGCCGCAGTACTCGGCGGCCGCCCGGTGGCGTCCTTGCGGATCAGCGGCGCCGACACCAGGGAGCGTCACCGCGGCATCTCGCACCACAGCCTCACCGCCTACGGCCGGGTGGCCCTGGCCAGCGCGGACGTGGTGGTGCCCACGCTCGACGGCGACCTCGGCGCGCAGGTCGCCGCCCAGGCGCGGCAACTGGAGCGGCGGCACCGCCTGGTCAGCGTCGCGACCGCCGGGCTGCTCGAGGCCCTGGCGGAATGCCCGGTCCCGCTCGCCACGATGGGCCGTGGCCTAGACGAGGACCGGGCTTACTTCCTGGCCGCGGCCGCGGCCGGACGGCACGCCGCGGCCCTGCTGGGCTGAGTGCTCCCCCGGGCTAGCACGTCGCTCCCCCGGGCTAGCACTTACCCTGCAGAGCCGAAGGCGCCCAGGATGTCCACCACGAAGACCAGGGTGTCGGTGCCCTTGATGTGCGCCTGCGGGCTGCCGGTCTTGCCGTAACCGTCCGCCGGCGGTATCACCAGCATCACCCTGCTGCCCACGGTCTGCCCGGCCAGGCCCTTGTCCCAGCCCGGGATCACCTGGCTGGGGCTGGCGGCGATGGTGAAGCCGAACGGCTGGCTCCGCTTCCAGGACGAGTCGAACACGGTGCCGTCGCGCCAGATCGCGCCGGTGTACTGGACCACGACCGTGTTGCCCGGCGCCACCGCCGGGCCGGTGCCCTTGATCAAGACCTTGGTGGTCAGGTTCTTCGGCGGGTTGCCCTTGGGCATCTTGATCGTGGGCGCGGCCCCGGCGGCCGCGGCCACCGTCGGCAGCGAGCCGCCGCCGCTGGACACCTGCTGCCCGGTCGCGGACGCGGTGCCGGAGAAGTCCTTGATCATGTCCACGACGAACACCAGCGTGTCCGTCCCCTTGATGCCCGCCTGCGCGTCACCGCTGGTGCCGAAGCCTTCCTTGGGCGGGATCACGGCCAGCACCCGGCTGCCCATCTTCTGCCCGACCAGCGCGGTCTCCAGGCCGGGTAGCAGCGTGCCGGAGAACAGCGTGGGCTTGCCGCCGGACTTGAACGTGCTCTGGAGCAGCTTGTGCGAGGTCCCGCTCCACAGGTAGATGGCGTAGTTGCCGACGAACGCGTCGGTCTTGCTGAAAGCCGGCCCACTACCGTGGACCAGCGTCTTCACATCGAGCTTGGTCTCGGCCTTCTCCGCGGGGATGGTCACGGTCGGGGCCTTGCCGAAGGTACCGCTCACGGACACGGCCGCGGCGGACGAGGAGGAGTTGGAGGAGCCGCCGCATCCGGCCAGCACCCCGACGGCCAGCAGTGGGAGGGCGGTGAGAACCGCGATACGTCGCATGGGAAACAAACCTTGTCGTCGTCAGCTGTGTCGTCGTCGGCGGAAGCCCCGCCAGCCTAGCGGGCTGAGCGGCCCCGACGGCCCCGGACCGGTTCCGGGCCCGTCACGGCCCGCAACTACGGCCGCACCTACGCTACCCCCCCTGGCCGGGTGTTTGCGCCCCGCCCCTTTACCTGCATGTGGTGAGTTCACATGCCGGCGATGAGCTTCTCCACCCGCTCGTCGGTGCACCGGAACGGGTCCTTGCACAGCACGGTCCGCTGCGCCTGATCGTTCAGCTTGAGATGCACCCAGTCGACGGTGAAGTCGCGCCGCCGCTCCTGCGCACGGCGGATGAACTCGCCCCTCAGCCTGGCCCTGGTGGTCTGCGGCGGCACCGACTTGGCCTCGAAGATGTCAATGTCCCGGGCGGCACGGACCACCGCGCCGCGCCGCTGCAGCAGGTAGTACAGCCCGCGGCCGCGGTGCACGTCGTGGTAGGCGAGGTCGAGCTGGGCCACCCGCGCCGACGACAGCGGCAGGTCGTGCTTGGCCCGGTAGCGCTCGATGAGCTGGAACTTGGTCACCCAGTCGATCTCACGGGCAACGTCGTCGAGGTTGCCGCTGTCGACCGCGTCCAGCGTCCGCTCCCACAGGTCAAGCACCCGCCGCGCGCTCTCGTCGGCTCCGCGCCGGTCGGTGAAGTCGCGCGCCTTGGACAGGTACTCCCGCTGGATGTCCAGCGCGCAGGCCTCCCGGCCGTTGGCCAGCCGCACCCGGCGCTGCCCGGTCATGTCGTGGCTGACGTCCCTGATCGCCCTGATCGGATTCTCCAGGCTCAGGTCGCGCATGACCGTGCCCGCCTCGATCATGCGCAGCACCAGGTCGGTGGCGCCGACCTTGAGCAGCGTGGTGGTCTCGCTCATGTTCGAGTCACCCACGATGACGTGCAGGCGGCGGAACCGCTCGGCGTCGGCGTGCGGCTCGTCGCGGGTGTTAATGATGGGCCGGGACCGGGTGGTGGCCGACGACACGCCCTCCCAGATGTGCTCGGCCCGCTGGCTGACGCAGTACACCGCGCCGCGCGGGGTCTGCAGCACCTTCCCGGCGCCGCAGATGATCTGGCGGGTGACCAGGAAGGGGATCAGGATGTCGGCCAGCCGGCCGAACTCGCCGTGCCGTCCCACGAGGTAGTTCTCGTGGCAGCCGTAGGAGTTGCCCGCGGAGTCGGTGTTGTTCTTGAACAGGTAGATGTCGCCCGCGATGCCCTCTTCGCGCAGCCGCCGGTCCGCGTCGACGAGCAGTCCTTCCAGGATCCGCTCGCCGGCCTTGTCGTGGACCACCAGGTCGGAGATGTTGTCGCACTCCGGGGTGGCGTACTCGGGATGGCTGCCCACATCCAGGTACAGCCGGGCCCCATTGCGCAGGAATACGTTGCTGCTGCGGCCCCATGAGACCACGCGCCGGAACAGGTACCTGGCCACCTCGTCCGGCGAGAGCTTGCGGCTGCCCCGGAACGTGCACGTGACCCCGTACTCGTTCTCCAGCCCGAATATTCGTCTGTCCATCGCGAACTCAGTTAATCACGGGCGTGGCCAGGCTCCGTCCGCCGCGCCAGGCACATGCCGAGAGCGAAACCGGCCCCTACCAGTCGACCGCGATGTACTTGCTCTCGGTGAATTCCAGCAGGCCGTCGTGGCCGCCCTCGCGGCCGAGGCCGGACTGCTTGACGCCGCCGAACGGGGCCGCCGGGTCGGACACGATGCCCCGGTTGATGCCGACCATGCCGGTGTCCAGTGCCTCGGAGACGCGCAGCGCGCGGCGCAGGTCAGCGGTATAGAGGTAGGAGACAAGCCCGTACTCGGTGTCGTTGGCCCAGCGGATCACCTGGTCCTCGGTGCTGAACCGCACCACGGGCGCCACCGGGCCGAAAATCTCCGTGCCCAGGATGGCCGCGTCGGGCGGCAGGTCCTGCAGCACGGTGGGCAGGTAGAAGTAGCCCTTGCGGTCGGGGGCGTGCCCGCCGGTGACGACCTGACCGCCGCCGGAGACCGCGCCGTCGACCAGGCTGGCGACCTTGGACCGGGTGTCCTCGTTCACCAGCGGGCCGAGGTCGGTGCCGGCCTCAAGCCCGGGCCCGACCGCGAGCTTGCTCAGCCTCTCCGCGAACCGCCTGGTGAACTCGTCGGCCACCCGCTCGTGCACGTAGAACCGGTTGGCCGCGGTGCAGGCCTCGCCGCCGTTGCGCATCTTGGCCAGGAACGCGCCCTCGATCGCGGCGTCGAGGTCGGCGTCCTCGAAGATCAGGAACGGGGCATTGCCGCCGAGTTCCATGGAGCAGTTGGTAATCGTCTTCGCGGCCGTCTCCAGCAGCACCCGGCCGACCTCGGTCGAGCCGGTGAAGGAGAGCTTGCGCACCCGCGGGTCGGCCAGCATGGCGCCCACCAGCGGCCCGGCCTTCTGGGTGCAGACGACGTTCACCACGCCCGGCGGCACGCCCGCCTCACGCAGGATGTCGGCGACCGCGAAGGCGCACAGCGGGGTCTCCTTGGCCGGCTTGAGCACCACGGTGCAGCCTGCCGCCAGGGCCGGGCCGATCTTGCGGGTGGCCATGGCCGCCGGGAAGTTCCACGGCGTGACCAGCACGCTGACCCCGACCGGCTGGCGGATCACCATGATGCGGTTGGCTCCGGACGGCGCGGTCGTGACCGCCCCGTCGATCCGGACGGCCTCCTCGGCGTACCAGCGGAAGAACTCGGCGGCGTAGGTGACCTCGCCCTTGGCGTCGCGCAGCGCCTTGCCGTTCTCAAGCACCATCAGCCGGGCGATCGCATCGGACCGCTCGATCATCAGCGCCCATGCCTTCCGCAGGCACTCCGCGCGCTCCCTGGGCGGAGTCGCGGCCCAGCCGGGCAGGGCCGCGTCCGCGGCGGCCACGGCGGCCAGCGCGTCCTCCGGCGTCCCGTCGGCGATCTCCACCAGGGTGTCCTCGGTGGCCGGGTCGGTGACCCCGATGGTTCGGCCGTTGGTGGTCCATTCGCCGCCGATGAACAGCCCGGTCGGCACGTTGATGCCCGTCAGGGCGGCAAGGTCAGCGGTCACGCGTCCTCCAATGTTTCCCGCACCGTCTGCGTGATCCGCGCCGCCGACGGCAGCACGTGATCCTCGAGCGCGTCGGCGGCAGGAAGCGGGATGTGCGGCGTGGTGATCCGCACCGGCGGCCCGGTCAGGCTGCCGAACGCCTCCTCCACGGCGATCGAGACGATCTCCGCGCCCCACCCACACAGCCGCGGGTTCTCCTCCACCGTGAACAGCCTGCCCGTCTTGGCCACCTCGGCGAGGATCGTGGTGGTGTCAAGGGGAACCAGGCTGCGCACGTCCACGACACTACAGTCAATGCCGTGCTCGCCCGCGAGCAGGTCAGCGGCTTGCGTGGCACGGCGGACCATGGCCCCCAGCGCCAGGATCGTCGCGTCGCGTCCCTCCCGCAGCACCGTGGCCCGGCCGAGTTCGTCGATGATCTCGCCGTCGTCCACCTCTCCCTTGACCGCGTACAGCGACTTCTGCTCGAAGAACACCACCGGGTCGGGGTCCCTGATCGCGGCAGCGAGCAGGCCGATCACATCGCGGGGGTTCGAGGGCGCGACCACCTTCAGCCCGGGCACCGCCATCGCCCAGTTCTCCACCGACTGGGAGTGCTGCGCCCCGAACCGCACGCCCGCCCCGTTGGCGCAGCGGATCACCAGCGGGAACGACACCTGGCCGTCGGACATGTACCGGCTCTTGGCGATCTCGTTGGCGACCAGGTCCCAGCACACCGCGAAGAAGTCGCTGAACATGATCTCGGCCACCGGGCGCAGGCCGGTCATGGCGGCGCCCATCGCGGCCCCGAGGATCGCCTGCTCGCTGATGGGGGTGTCCCGCACCCGCTGCGGCCCGAACTCCTCAAGCAGGCCCACGGTGGCCTTGAACACGCCACCGGCCGCGGCCACGTCCTCGCCGAGGAACACGACCCGGTCATCGCGGCGCATCTCCTGGGCGATCCCCCGCGCGACCGCCTCCCGGTACGTAATGGCCGTCATTGGGCTTCCCCGGCGCCGGGAGGCATGCGGGGGGCTCCGGGGGGTCGTCCCCCCGGGTCAGCACTAATCACCGCTATCACCGTGCCGACAGGCACGGTCTGGTCTGCTTCGACCCTGATCTCCGCGAGCGTGCCGCTCACCGGCGCCGGGATGTCGGTGTCGACCTTGTCGGTGCCGATCTCCAGCAGCGGCTCGCCCTCGCTGACCTGGTCGCCGACGGCCTTGTGCCACACGTTGACGGTGCCCTCGTCCACCGTCTCGCCCATCCGGGGCATGACCACTTCCGTGCTCATCGTCAGTTCCTCCAGGACCAGCTGCCGTCATCCCACACGTTGGTGAACGCCAATGCCAGGTCGGGCTCGGGCCCGGCCTTCGCCTCTTCGGTAGCCAGGTCCACCGCCGCCTTGGCCTCGGCGTCGATCTGGTCGAGGACCTCCTCGTCCACGCCCCGGGAGATGAGCACGCCGCGATAGGCCGGGATGGGGTCCCTGGCCAGCCATTCGGCGACCTCGTCCGCGGGCCGGTACTTGCCGGGGTCGGCCCGGGAGTGCCCGCCGTGCCGGTAGGTGATCGCCTCGATCAGCGAGGGGCCCCCGCCTTCGCGGGCCCGGTCGATCGCGGCGGTCGCGGCCGCGAACACCGCCTCGACGTCGTTGCCGTCCACCACCGCGGCGGGCAGGCCGTAGGCGGGCGCGCGGTCGGCCGCGGGGCGCTTGACCGCGGTCACCGTCTCGATCGCCGTGTACTCCATGTAGTGGTTGTTCTCGCAAATGAACACGACCGGCAGTGCCCAGACCACGGCCAGGTTCAGCGCCTCGTGGAACGCGCCGATGTTGGTGGCGCCGTCGCCGAAGAAGCACGCCGTGACCTGGCCGGTGCCGCGGTACTGGGCCGACCAGGCGGTGCCGTTGGCGATGACAAGCTGCGCCCCGATGATCGCGTAGGAGCCGAGCACCCCCTTGGATACGTCGAGCAGGTGCATCGAGCCGCCCTTGCCGTGCATCAGGCCGTTCTGGCGGCCGAGCAGTTCGGCCATGACCGGGGTCATCTCGGTGCCGCGGGCGAGCACGTGGTTGTGTCCGCGATAGGTGACGAACGTGTAGTCGTCCGGGCGCATCGCCGCCGCGACCCCGGCCGCGATGGCCTCCTGCCCGGTGCCCAGGTGCGTGGTCCCCTTCACCAGGTTCTGCAGGAACAGGTCGTGCGCGCGCTTCTCGAATTGCCGGATACGGGTCATGGTCCGGTACAGCCCGAGTGCCGCCGGCTCATCCATTGGTTACCTGCCCTTAGTACGGGTTGGTGACGAACAGTTCCGCGGAGGGGAACTTGGTGATGATCTCGATGCCGCCGTCCACGACCACGACCTCCTCCTCGAGCCGGGCGGCGGATATGCCGTCGCTGGCCGGGCAGTAGGTCTCCAGCGCGAACACCATGCCCTTCTGGATCTCCATCGGGGCGTCCAGCGAGGAGAGCCTGCTGATGATCGGGCGCTCGTGCAGGGCGAGGCCGAGCCCGTGGCCGAACTGCAGGCCGAACGCGGTCTTCTCGTCCGGCAGGCCGATGTCCTGCGCGGTCGGCCAGAGCCTGGCCACCTGGTCGGTGGTCACGCCCGGCTTGATCGCCGTGATCGCGGCCTCCATCCACTCGCTGGCCCTGGCGTAGGCGTCACGCTGTGCCTGGGTGGAGCTGCCCACGCTGAACGTGCGGTAGTAGCAGGTCCGGTAGCCGTTGAAGGAATGCATGATGTCGAAGAAGGCCTGCTCCCCCGGCCGGATCATGCGGTCGGAGAAGTTGTGCGGGTGGGGGTTGCAGCGCTCACCGGAGACCGCGTTGATCGACTCCACGTCGTCGGAGCCCATCTCGTACAGCCGCTTGGTGGCCAGCGCGACGATCTCATTCTCCCGCACGCCCGGCCGCAGCGCGTCGGTGATGTCCTGGTAGACGCCGTCCACCATGGCCGCGGCGGTGGTCAGCAGGGCGATCTCGTCGGGCGACTTGAGCTGCCTGGCGTCCAACATGACCTGCTGCCCGTCACGGGCCTCGATGCCGCGCGCCTGCAGTTCGAACAGCAAGGGCAGTTCGGCGAAGTCGATCCCGACCGGCATGCCCGCCACCCCGGTGTCCTCGAGCAGGCCCTTGATCTCCGCCACCGCCTTGGCGACGAGCCCGGCTTCCGGCGCGGTGGCGCCGCGCATGGTGGTCCAGGAGGCGATGCAGTGCTCGGGCTTGAGCCAGGGGCAGTACATGCGGTGGTGCACGGCAGCCGAGCCGAAGTCCCAGAGGAACAGTTCGCCGGTGCGGGTGTACAGCGCGTACCGGCACAGCTTGTCCCTGGTCCACTCGCCGATGGCCACGCCGGTGAGGTAACGGATGTTGTTGTTGTCGAAGACCAGCAGCGCGCCGAGGTCGCTGGCCTCCAGCGCGGCCATGGCCCGGCCGAGCCGGTAGGAGCGCAGCCGGCTGAAATCGACGCGCTGCTCGAAGTCGACGTTCATCCGCCCCGGGGCAGGCGTGCGGGGAAGGGCGGGCACGGGCGGAATGGGCGCAACCATAAGGGCTCCCCTGTCGCAAGGCCGAGCTGTGTACAGCCTGATTAAACGTATGTACAGTGTGGCTGTCAAGCGGGCTGTTCCGGGGGTCGCTCCCCCGGGTTAGCACTGTCAACTAGGGGGATTTGTGTTTGATCCCGGTGCCGAGCTTGGCCCCCGGCTGCGGCAGGTGCGTGAGCAGCGGGGGCTGTCGGTGCGGGAGCTCGCCCGCCGCACCCAATGCTCGCCCAGCCTCATCTCGCAGATCGAGCGGGGGCTGTCCGCCCCGTCGGTGGGCATGCTGTACGCGCTGGCCACCGAGTTGCGCACGTCGCTGGACTTCCTGTTCAGCGCCGCGGCGCCTGCCGATGGCCTGACCATGACCGCGCACGGCGACGGCCACGTGCGTGAGGAGGCCCACGGGATGGCCGCGCTGCCCAGCGGCCACGGCATCGTTCAGCGGGCCGGCACCCGGCGCACCATCGACCTGGCCAGCGGCGTGCGCTGGGAGCGGCTGACCCCGGGTCCCGACGAGCGGGTGGACTTCCTCGAAGTGATCTACGAGCCCAGCGGGCACTCCACCGATGCGCGGCGCCCGCTGCGTCATGACGGCCGCGAGTACGGCCTGATCACCCGCGGCACCCTGCACGCCAGCGTCGGTTTCGACACGCTCGAGCTTGGCCCGGGCGACTCGATCGCGTTCGACTCCGCGGTGCCGCACCTGTACTGGAACGCCACCACGGCGGACGTGCACGCGATCTGGGCGGTCGTGCACCCTCAGCCTGGCCGCGCCTGAGGTGCTGGCCTGGGGGCGACCCCCCCGGAACCCCCCGATGGCCTAAGTCCCCGTTCCTTCGTCACGGGGCCTTAGGCGGCGGCCCGGGCCCCCCAGGTGCGGGCCGCGTGGCGGCCGCGGCTCCGATTCCGCCGCCATGTCCCCGGCCTGTCCGGGTTCGCGGTGCGGCGGGCGCACCGGCAACTGTGGCGGCGGGCGGTGCCGGGGACGGCTGCCCGACCACACCGCCGGCGGCAGGTCGAGGAAGCGCGCCAGCGCATACGCCGCGGCCTCGTAGTTGACCCGCCACCCGTGGAAGTGCGGCCAGGCCTCGTCGGGTTCCCGCTCGAACACCCACCCTGCCCGGCGCATCCGGTCCACCGCGCTGTCGAACTCCGCCCTGGTCAGCATGAGCGGGTCGTCCGGGTGCGGATCCTCGGTCACCGGCGTGCCCAGGTTGCGGGCGAGCTTGCGCATGGTGATGTAGCCCACCCGCATCAGCGGCCTGGCCTCCGGCGGTGCGGTGCCCGGGTTCAGCGCCAGGTGCAGCGCGGCCGCGTCCAGGACCGCGAGCAGGCTGAGCAGCCAGGAGGTCCGCGGGTCCGGGGACCGGAAGTAGACCAGCGTGCGGTAGTTCGTGTGGCTCTCGGCGATGTCGGCGGCCCATTCGGTCCACCGTTCGTAGACCTTGGGCAGGTAGGCCACGTCACCGATCAGGGCCTGGCGGGCCAGCAGTTCCGGCCCCCACGGCGGGGAACCGGCCAGCGCCTCCAGCACGGTGACCGAGATCTCCCGGCGGTTGAACGCCGTGTAGAGCGTCGGCAGGTAGGCGATGAGCAGCGCCACCAGGGCCAGGCCGCTGGCGCCGGCCAGGAACACCACCCCGACCGGGCCCGCCCCGTAGGGCCGGACGAAGCCGAGCGTGAACAGCGAGGACCCGGCTTCCTCCACGGACAGCGGGAACGTGTGATGGTTCAGCGGCCACAGCAGCAGGGCGAACCCGAGCAGCAGGCACACCAGCCAGGACACGAGCAGCGCGATCAGCCATGCCGGGCCACCGGCGGCCAGGATCCGCTCGCGCTGCCGCAGGTCCTCGACCCGCGCGGTGATCTTCCAGAAGATCCAGCGGTTCAGCCAGCCCAGGGAACTGCCGAATACCGAGGTGGCGGCGCGCGGTATCAGCAGGGTCTTGATCACACTGGAGGCGGTGGTCAGCAGCAGGACCACCCCGGCCGCGAAGCCGAGCCAACGGATCATGCTCACCGCGCGCGAAACCCGGCCCGGCTAGGGCGCGGTGCCGTGACCCGGCGGCGGCTCCCCCGCGGCATCCTCACCCGCGCCGTCCGCCGCTCCCGTCGCGGCCTTACCCCCGGCCGCCTTGCCGCCCTGCTGGGCCTGGCTCAGCAGTTCCTCCAGCCGGGCGCCCCGGATCCGGCGGAACGTGCGGTGCACGCGCCCGCGCGCCAGGACCGCGACCTCGAGCTGGCTGGCGTTGATCTCGGCGCGCTCGCCGTTGCCCTGGCCGGACAGGGCCGCGATCGCCGCGCCGAGCGCCGCCTCGATCGACATGCCCGTGCTGTAGCGCTCCTTGAGCACCCCGGCAACCTGTTCCGCCTGGCCGCCCATGGCCACGAAGCCGTGCTCGTCGGCAACGGAGCCGTCGAACGTGATCCGGTACATCTGATCCCCGGCCGGGCTGTCCCCCACCTCGGCGACGACGAGCTCCACCTCGTAGGGCTTGTTGCTCTCGGTGAAGATGCTGCCGAGTACCTGGGCGTACCAGTTGGCGAGCCCGCGCGCGGTCACGTCTTCCCGCGCGTACTGGTAGCCCCGGGTGTCGGCGAACCTGACCCCGGCGACCCGCAGGTTCTCGTACTCGTTGTACCGGCCGACCGCCGCGAACGCGATCCGGTCGTAGATCTCACTGACCTTGTGCAGGGCGCTGGAGGGGTTCGGCGCGACGAACAAGATCCCCTCGTCGTAGGCCACCACGACGCTGTTGCGCCCGCGCGCGATGCCCTTGCGCGCGTAGTCTGCCTTGTCCTTCATCGCCTGTTCTGGCGACACGTAGAACGGCATGGACACCGCTGGGGCTCCCCTAAGAGTCGGACGGATCTGGTAGTCGGATGGATACGTTATCGGGGCCTGTCGTTATGTACTGGTTTGACGCAACGGCGCGATCGGGCCGCCAGGCGACTGCATACGCTCGCCGACGACCGCCTCGGCGTATTCGCCGGCCTGCTCGTCGGTCAGCCGCCGGAACCCGTCCTCGGTGACCACGGCCACCACCGGATAGATCTGCCTGGTCAGGTCCGGGCCGCCGGTGGCGGAGTCGTCGTCCGCGGCGTCGTAGAGGGCCTGCATGCACGCGGTGACCGCGTCACTCTCGGACATGCCGTCGGTGTAGAGCTTCTTCAGCGCGCCGCGTGCGAACACCGAGCCGGAGCCGATGCCGTGAAACTTGCGCTCGTCGTAGCGGCCGCCGGCCACGTCGTAGCTGAAGATGCGGCCATTGCCGGTGTCCTCGTCATAGCCGGCGAACAGCGGGACCACCACGAGGCCCTGCATGGCGCCGCCGAGGTTGCCGCGGACGAACGCGGCCAGCCGGTTGGCCTTGCCCTCCAGGGACAGGGTCCGGCCCTCCAGCTTCTCGTAGTGCTCAAGCTCGAGCTGGAAGAGCCGGACGAGTTCGAGACCGATCCCGGCCACTCCGGAGATCCCGACGCAGGAGAAGTCGTCGCTGCGGAACACCTTTTCGATGTCCCGCTGGGCGATAAAGTTCCCGGCAGTGGAGCGCCGGTCGCCCGCCATGATCACGCCGCCGGCGAATTCCATGGCCACGATCGTGGTCCCATGCGGGAGATCCCGGGGGACCTGCCCGCCGACGCCCCTCGCGCCGGGCAGCAGGTCCGGTGCCGACGTGGCGAGGAAGTCGGCAAAGGACGAGGTGCCCACGCTCAGGCACGCGGCAGTGAACTGCCCTCCCAGGTAGTCAGCGCCCACGAGCTTCCTTCCGGTTGAATCCTGCCTTCGACCGACCCTACTGCCGCGTGAACCCCACCCGTACCGGCGCGGCCTCCGGAGCGATCAGCTCAGCGCGAAACGGGCAGGGTCACTGCCCGCCCTTCTGGACGTAGGAGCGGACAAACTCCTCGGCGTTCTCCTCGAGGACCTCATCGATCTCGTCGAGGATCGCCTCGACGTCATCGCTGAGCTTCTCCTGGCGCTCCTGCACCTCCGCGGTCGCCTCGGGGGCCGCATCCTCGGCCTCTTCGCTGCGCCTGGTGGTCTGCCGCTGGCCGCCAGTGTCCTTCGTTGCCATACGATCCTCCGTGGTCCTGGGCGTCCTCGCCGCCCTCAACCGTATCCTCGCCACCGAGTAGCCTGCCCAATCCTGCGGGGGGTGTGTCAGCCCAGGGCGAACCGCAGCCACAGATCGTGGGGCAACGGGGATTCCAGGGCCTCGCCCCTGGGCCAGCACGGCCGTAGGCCACCAGGGGGTCGCTCCCCCGGGCTGGCACTAGCCGTTGCCGGTAAGGGCCGCCACCAGGTCCGTGGCGGTGCGGCAGCGGTCGATCAGGTCGCCCACGTGCGCCTTGGTGCCGCGCAGCGGTTCCAGCGTCGGCACGCGCTGCAGGGAGTCGTGGCCGGGGATGTCGAAGATCACCGAGTCCCAGGACGCGGCGGCCACGGAGTCCGGGTATTTCTGCAGGCAGCGACCGCGGAAGTAGGCCCGTGTGTCTTCCGGTGGGTTCTCCATGGCCCGGGTGACTTCCTCGTCGGACACGATGCGGGCCATCCGGCCCCTGGCCGCCAGCCGGTTGTACAGGCCGCGCTCCGGGCGCACGTCAGAGTACTGCAGGTCCACGAGCTGCAGCCGGGGGTGCCCCCAGCTCAGGTGGTCGCGGGTCCGGTAGCCCTCGAGCAGTTCGAGCTTGGCCACCCAGTCGAGTTCCTTGGACGTCAGCATCGGGTCCTCGGCCAGCCGGCCGAGGATCGACTCCCACCGGTTGAGCACGTCGGCGGTCATCTCGTCGACGTCGGCGCCGTACCGGTCCTCGGTGTACTTGCGCGCTCGGTCCAGGTACTCCATCTGCAGCTGGACCGCGGTCATCTTCCGGC
>Ga0306925_10003158_pt1 | contig 14481 bp, 17 predicted proteins | sample flu12Cox44000176_FD_203755 | JGI IMG/M metagenome (GOLD analysis project Ga0306925, IMG submission 203755) | Lab enrichment of tropical soil microbial communities from Luquillo Experimental Forest, Puerto Rico - flux8day.12C.oxic.44.000.176 (v2)... | ecosystem: Environmental > Terrestrial >... | reverse complement strand
GTGTCCGCCACAGGCGCATCATTGCAGGCTCGCCGCTGCGCGTGCTGTGCCCGCGGCTGGCCGGTGGCCGGGCGGTGGGCGGATGTGGCCATGAGCGCGGCCGTCATGGGTCAGCCGGCCAGGGCGGGAAGCGGCGCTCGGAATCGTCCATCTTGGCCTGCGCGGCGGCCGCGAGGTCGATGTTCAGGACGTCCGCCAGCAGCACCAGGTAGAGCAGGACGTCGGCCATCTCCTCGCCCGCCCGGGTCCGCAGCGGCTCGGCCTGAACCAGGTCCCGGGCGTCCGCCGCGGGCAGCCACTGGAACAACTCGGCCAGTTCGCCGACCTCGCCCACCAGGGCGAGAACCACCGACTTGGGATCGTGGAACCGGCCCCAGTCCCGGTCCTCGGTGAACTGCCGCATGCGGTCGCGCAGCGCCTCAAGTTCGGCCACTCGTGCAGCATCCCACGCCTTCCGCGCGCGGCCAGGGTGGTTCCTCGGGCGAATCACGGCATTTTTCCCGAACGCGACGCCGACCTCCAGACCAGCCGCCCCGGCGCCGGTTAGGGTTTCGTGCGTGGCCTGGCATGAGGTGGCCGCGGGGGTGTTCCAGCGGAGATACGACCCGCTGGATATAAGCGTGTGCGTGGTCCGCGGGTCGGACGGGCTTGCCGTCGTGGACACCCGGTCATCGCCTCGGCAGGCCGACGAGATCCGCACCCACCTGCGGGAGCTGGCCAGCGTGCCGGTCCGCTGGGTGGTCAACACCCACGCCCACTTCGACCACTGCTTCGGCAACCAGCGGTTCGGACCGGATTCTGACCTGAAGGCGCCGATCTACGGTCACGTCCGGATGACGGCTCATCTCGATCAGGTCGAGCGGCCGCTGCTGGCGGGGTGGATCGCCCGCGGGGAGGAACCCGCCGACGAATGGCGCGAGGTGGTCATCACCCCGCCCACCGACCTGGTCGGCGAGGTGGTCGGCGACCGGCACGTCCTGGACCTCGGTGACCGGGCCGTCGACCTGATCCACCTGGGCCGCGCCCACACCGACAACGACCTGCTGGTGCACGTCCCGGACGCGGGGGCGTGGCTGCTCGGTGACGTGCTCGAGGAGTCCGGCCCGCCGTTCTTCGGGCCCGACAGCTTCCCGCTCGAGTGGCCGGCGACCGTGGCCCGCCTGCTAGCCCTGCTCGGCGAGGGCGACGTGCTGGTGCCCGGGCACGGCCAGCCGGTCGGCCCGCGGTTCGCGCGGGCCCAGCAGAAGCAGCTGGCCGGGGTGGCGGACCTGATGAGAGAGCTGCACGCGGCCGGGGTGCCGGCCAGCCGGGCCGCCGAGGCGGGCGGACCGCAGTGGCCGCTGCCCGCCGACTGGCTGACCCGGGCCATCCAGGTCGGCTACGACCAGCTCAGCCGCGGCGACGTGCCTTAGGCGGGCGCGACCGGATAATGGGCTCCATGAGCGCAGTCGCACGGTACGGGAAGGCGGTGGCACACGCCGGCCAGGGAGACGAGCTCGCCGAGATCCTGCTCGCCGCCGCGGACGGCCTGGGCGAGAACCCGGGCTGCGAGCTGTACCTGGTGAGCCGGCAGAAGGGCGAGCCGGACGTCATCTGGGTCACCGAACTGTGGCGCAGCCAGGCCGACCTCGACGCGTCCCTGCAGCAGATCCGCGGCAGCGACTCGGTGGCCCGGGCCATGACGCTGGTGGAGAGCTGGGACATGATCGAACTCGACCTGCTCGGCGGCAAGGGCCCGCCTGCGTGAAGGTCAGGCCTGACCGCTCGGAGGTCTGGCGGCCAGGCCTGCTTGACCTGGCTTTTAGAGGTTCTTCCGGAACATGAGGTACTTACTGCCGACCCAGCCAATATGAGAAGGGTGGGCGTTGCTATATCCATATACCCAGGTCTGGCCGCCGAACTGATTTATCGTGAAGCAGTAGACACGGCCTAGGTGAGAAACGCGGGCGTTACTAACGAAGTTTGAGCTCTTCGAAATCTAGTGTGGCCGGGCTGCACATCGCCGACGCCGGGTCGCTCACGATCTGTACGCAACGGGACGAGCCTTCCAGCCCTGTGCAGCGGGCTAGTTAGCTGCCCGCTCCGGGACGGGAATTCCCGGCCCATCCTGTGTGTTTACGGACGTGGGAAATCCGTCTTCGACGGACGGTACGAGCCCCCCCGAGATTACGAAGACCCCGGCCGGATCAAGCGCTGAGGGCCTGGGATCAACCAATTGGCCGATGCTCGCGGAGCATCGGGCCGGGCAGCATGGAACGGGGTTCGGCGCTCGGGGCGAGGGAGCAGTTCAGATGGCTCAGGTCGAGCAGCGGCCGAGGACAGGGGCGGGGGCACCGGTCCGGAGCGGCCACCCGGTGCGGGCATTGGTCTTGGACATCGCGGCCCCGATCGCGCTCTACTCCGGCATCCGGGCCACGGGCGGCAGTGTGTGGCTGGCCCTGGCCGCGGGCGGCGTCTTCCCCGCCATCAGCGTGATCGCCGGCGTGGTCACCCGGCGCCGCGTCGACGTCACTGGGGCGGTGATGCTGGCTGCGCTGGCCGTCAGCACCGTGTTCTCGCTGATTAGCGGCAGTCCGCGGGCGCTGCTCGCCCGCGACGGCCTGGTGACGGCGGCCTGGGCCGGGTGCATGTACCTGAGCCTGCTCGCCAGTCGGCCCGCCACGTTCACCATCTCCCGGCCGCTGCTCGAGGGGCGGCGCGTCTGGGACTCCGCGACCCGGTCCTGGGTCCGGCCGGTCGGCCTGTCGTGGGATGAACTATGGGTCCGGTCGCCGCGGTTCCGGCGGATCTGGCGGACTTGCAGGTCATCTGGGGCACGGCGATCCTGGCCGATGCGGTGGTCCGCGTGCTGATGGCATTTGCGCTGCCGGTGGGCGTGGTCCCGGCGCTCGGCGGCGCCCTGTGGCCGGTCACGTTCGTGATACTCCAGGTCGTGACCAACGTCTACTTCGCCCGGGCCGGTTTCTGGCGTCTGTTGATAACCGGGCCAGGGCACTATCGCCCTGGCGGCTAGCCGCGCCGGTGCCCGCCAGCCCGCGGTCAGGTGGATCTTGGTGCTAAGTCCGCCGCGGGAGCGGCCTAGCGATTCAGTCCGTCAGGCACTGCACTGATCTACACCAGCCGGGCACCAAGATTCACGGAACACGCCTTAGAGGCCCATCACCGCCTGCACGCGGCCGTTGGCCACGGCGTCGACCAGACGCTGGTAGTCCTTCTCCTTCTGGTCGGCGTAGGCGAGCGCGAAATCCGCGATCGCGTTGTCGAAGTCCTTGCCCCCTCCGAGGTAGCCGAAGATCAGTGAGGCCCGCCCGGTCCGGGCGTGCCCGCGGGCGAGGGCCCAGCCGCACAGCCGCCCGTAGTAGCCGAGCTGCTCGGGGTCCATGGCCGGGACATCCATGCTGCCCTTCATGTCCCGTAGCTGGCGCACGTAGTAGTCCCGGCTGCGCTTGCCGTCGATCCGGATGCCCTCGGTCCAGCCGAGGAACACGTCGGCGGCGGCCTGAGTCATCCGCTGCCCCCGGACCACCCGCTCGCCCTGGTGCTGGTACTCGCTCTGCCCGGCGAACGGCGCGAGGACCGACTCCTGCGCCTCCTTGAGCTGGAGGAACAGCGGCTCATCGTCGCGGTCACCGAGCAGCAGCAGGACGAAGCACTCGGTGCCGACCGAGCCGACGCCCACGACCTTGCGCGCGAAGTCGCCGAAGTAGTACCGGCGCAGCACCTCACGCCGGTCGGCCTGCAGCGTCTCCCGGTACCGCGTGATCGCGCTGCGCAGCTCGTCGAGCATCTCGGGGTTCCGCTCGATCGGGAACCGGACGATCACCGGGTGGTCCGGCCGGATCAGGTACTCCCCGGCGACCCGGTCGCAGAACTTCATCAGCGCCTTCAGGCTGGTGCGTTTGCGCGCCTTCTTGATGTCCCGTTGGCGGCGCTCCACCGCCTCCTTGGTCTGCACCGCGTCGAACAGCCCGGTCACGTGGTCGACGTCGATCCTGGAGTACCAGACGTTGAGGAACCGCATCGTGGCGTAGCGGGCCATCTCGGTGCGGTAGCTGCGGGCGCAGGCCCGCACCGCGGCGCGGGCCTCGGCGTCGGAGAACCCGTTGTCCCGGGCGGCCACGGCGATGCTGGCCGTCAGGCTTGACGTCCCACTCGAACGGGGCGGGCAGCGTCTCGTCGAAGTCGTTGACGTCGAAGACCAGCCGCCGGTCCGGCGCGGCGAACATGCCGAAGTTCAGCAGGTGCGCGTCGCCGCAGCACTGCACCCGGATGCCGGTCGTGGGCGTGTGCGCGAGGTCCCACGCCATCGGCGCCGCCGCGCCGCGGAAATAGGCGAACGGCGAGGTGAGCATGCGGCCGTGCCGGATCGGCACCAGGTCGGGCACGCGCGTGGCGGCCTGCTCCTCGAGGATCGCGACCGGGTCAGGCCGGTCGGGCGGCGGCTCCCACCGCGCGTGGTCGGCGCGGGGTACCTGCTCGCGCCGGGCGCGCCCGCGGGCCTGCCACTCCTGCGGCGTGAGTACCTCGTGCGGCGGGGCGAGGACACCTGGAGACATTTTCATAAGCCACTGACCCCCCGATCGTGACCGCTGACGGCCGCTCCTACCCATACCCAGCGCGTTCACGGTTCAGGCCAGCCGCCCGGCCGGGCCGGCGCTCGGCCAGCCGATGGCGTTGCCCCGGCCAGCCGTCAGGCGCGACAATCGAGACCGGATCTGTCCACCGGACTGAGCCTGGCCCGAGGTGATGCCGCGCATGCCTCCCTATGTAGCGGCCGGAGACGGCAGCTATGCCGTGCGCCTGCCCCGGGTGCCGTTCTACTTCTGGGTGGTGGGCGCCATCATGGTGACCGGCCCGGGCTCGCTGGTGGCCCTGGCCGCCGGGGCCGGGCCGGACCCGCTCAAGGCCGTGCTGCTGCTGGGAGGCTTCTCCCTGTTGCTGCTGTCGCCCCTGGCCTGCCTGTTCTGGGTTCGCGACCAGGGCCGCACGCGCATGGCCGGCCGGGTGGTGCTGGCCGTCGACGATGCCGGCATCTACCTGAACGGCCCGCCCCGGCGGATCGGCTGGCCCCAGGTCGCGGAGGTGGTCCTGTTCAGCAAGCCGCACAGCGACGAAGCCGGCGACTGGGATCACCAGGTCGTGGTCCTGGAACGGGGGCCGGACGGCAGCTTCCCGCAGCCCCTCGTCCGGCGGCCGCTCGACCCGTCCGGCTGGGGCAAGGTGGTGGCCCTGTGCGACGCGCGACTGCGACTGGCCGATCTCGCTGCCGCGGTGCACGCGCACGCGCCGAACGTGCCGGTGTGGGACGCGGGCGGAGTCAGATGAGCGCGCCGCGGGTTCGCGCGGCGGAGAGCCGGAAAGGAACCGGAACATGAACGTCCAGACCCGGAAGGACCAGACCCGGAAGGACCAGCTCCGGGAAGCGCAGTACCGCCAGGGCGACGTCCTGCTCATCGCCGTGGACGCCATCCCCGGCCGCGCCGTGCCGGTGCCCCGGGACCAGGGCGAGATCGTGCTGGCCTACGGCGAGGTGACCGGGCACCGCCACGCGATCGCCGAACCGCACGCCGAGCTGCTGGCCCTGCCCGACCAGGAGATCGAGCGCCGCTTCCTGCGGGTCGTCGGGGTGCAGGCCCGGCTGCTGCACGAGGAGCATGACACGATCACCGTGCCGCCCGGGTCTTACCAGGTGGTCCGGCAGCGGGAATACGTCCCGCCGGCGCCCGCGCGGTCATCCCGCAGGTTCCGCCCGGTCCTCGACTGATCGTGATCAGGCTGACCCGGCAGCGCCTCGAGCGGGCGCGGGAGATCCGTGACGAGTGGCGGCGCCACGCGGTGGCCACGGCTCCCGCGGACCGCCCGGCGGCCGAGCGGGCGGTCCGCCGGCTGTACGAGGTCGCCGGGCGCCCGCCGCCCCGGTTCGTGTGGACGGACTCCCCGGCCGGCGCGCTGCAGGCCGTCGGGCGCCTGTCGGACGATCACCGGGAGGCTCAGCGGGCCAGGTTTCTCGGTGAGGTCGGGTACCGGCCGTCCTTGCCGTCGGCCGTGTGGCGCTACGAGACGGAACTGCGGAGGCGCGGCCGCCTGGCGGCCCGCTTCCGCCGGGGCGGAGGCAACCTGGGCCCGGAACTGTCGGCCTCCCCGGCCCGGGTCCGGCCGCTCGCCCGGGACCGGCTGCTGATGCCGGCGGACGACTGGGGACTGCCGCCGTTCGGGCCGGTGCTGCTGGAGGCGCTGCGGGCCTGCGCCGCCCCGGAGCTCAGGAGCCTGATCCCCGCCTTCGCGGACCGGTGCGCGAGCGGCCAGTTCAGCGCGCAAGAGACCGGCATGAACCTCATCTACCGCGAGCTCGGCCTGGTCGCCCTGCGCCCGGAGTACGCGGAGCGCGTGGACCTGATGGCGACCCTCGCCCGGTCCACCGGGCCGTGGTGGCCGTACCCGGACGCGTGCGTGATGATCGAGCGCCCGGTCCGCTGCGAGACTCAGCCGCAGTCCTCGGGACCCGGGCGCGGCTGGGTGGTGCTGCACAGCCTGGACGGCCCGGCGCTCACCTGGCGGGACGGGTTCGCCATCCACGCCTGGCACGGCGCCGTGGTCCCGGAGCGGTACACCACCGGCGAGGCGACCGCCGACGACTGGCTCGGCGAGCGGAACGCAGAGTTCCGGCGGCTGATCGCCGAGCGCATGGGCTACGCCCGGCTGCTCGGCCAGGTGGACGCGGAAAAGATCGCCTCCGACGAGTACGGGACGCTGTGGCGGATTCCCAGCCGCCGCGCCGGCGATGAGGACGTCGTCCTGGTCGACGTGGTCAACTCGACCGTCGAGCCGGACGGGTCGCAGCGGCGGTACGTACTGCGGGTACCGCCCGAACAGCAGGTCCCCCGGGACGCGATCGGCTGGACGTTCGGCCTGCCGCCGGGCACCTACCAGCCCGCCGAGATGACCTGACCGCCGCGTTTGGGGCGGCCTGGCACGGCGAACAGCGTGCTGGCCACGAGCGCGGCGCCCAGGACCACGATGCTGACCACGGCCGCCGCGCTGTAGCCGGCGTTGCTCGGCAGCAGCCGCCCGGCCGGAATGTACATGACGAGCACCGTGGCGCTCAGCGCGCTGGCGATGGAGTAGGCGACGGTGCGCACGAGCTGATAGAAGCTCATGGCGCTGCCGGTCTGATCGGCGGGCACGTCGCCGGTGATCTGGAGCGGGTTGACCGCGTAGACGCAGCCCACGCCGAAGCCCGCCAGCGCCATGATGACCACGATGCCGGCGTAGCTGCCGCGCGCGACGAGGAACAGCACCATCGACGCGATCAGCACCACGCAGCTCGCGGCCACCACAAACTCCGCGGAGGTGCGCCGGGCGGCCCGGGTCGCGACCTTGCTGGCGGCGAAGCTGGCCACGGAGAACGGGGTCAGCATCAGCCCGGCGACGAGCACCGAGGCGCCAAAGCCGTAACCCGTCCCGGGCGGGGCCTGGACGAAGCGCACCACCAGCGACGCCAGCGGGTAGAACCCGACCGCCACGCCGAACGCGGTGACGTTGGCCGCCAGCACCGCCCGGCGCCGGAGCAGGCGCAGCTCGACCAGCGGCCGGCGGGCCCGCAGCTCCCACCCGGCCCAGGCCGCGAGCAGCGCCGCGGACCCCGCCGCGCAGGCCAGGGTCGCGGGCGACGTCCAGCCCCAGCCGGGCCCCTCGGCCAGCGCGAGGAGCAGCCCCACGATCCCGGATCCGAGCAGGACGACCCCGGGGACGTCAAGGCGGGACGGCCGGGCGGGGCTGGCCGGCAGGACCGCCGCGGCGGCGGCCAGGGCCAGCGCGCTCATCGCCGCGACGACCCAGAACGGGGCGTAGAGCCCCAGGTACTCGGCGAGCAGCCCGACCAGCGGGTAGCCCACGCCGATGCCGACCGCGGTCGTGATGCCGATCGCCGCGATCGTGTGCCGGGAACGCCCGGCCGGCAGGTCGTCGCGGGCGACCGCGGTGGCGAGCGGCACCAGGCCGAGCCCGGCGCCCTGCAGGGCTCGCCCGGCCAGGAACACGGCGAAACCGGCGGGCAGCGCGGACAGCACGCAGCCGGCCAGCATCACCGCGACCGCGCCCACCGTGGCCCGCCGGCGCAGCCGCCCGTCGCCGAGGCGGCCCAGGACCGGGGTGACCACCGCGCCGGTCAGCAGCGTGATCGTGAGCGTCCACTGCGACGCCGCGAGCGACACGTGCTCGGCCTGCTGAACCGCAGGCAGCAGCGGCGTGCCCAGGCTGGCCACGGCGGTGGACTCGACGGCCAGGAACACCAGCACCGCCGCCAGGCGGGTCTGCGGGACGCTGCGGCTGCGGGGGACGGACGTGGTGGTCGGCATCACGTTCACGCTAGGAAAGCCAGCTCATGCCGTCCAAGACCAATATGGTCATGTATTCATGCTTGCGACGCATAAAGTGGCGGTCGTGGACCTGCTGCAGCTGCGCCACTTCCAGGCGGTGGCCCGGCACCAGCACGTGAGCCGGGCCGCTGCGGAACTGCGCATCGCCCAGCCCGCCCTCAGCCGGTCGATCGCGCGCCTGGAGGCCGAGCTCGGCGTCGCGCTCTTCGACCGCCGCGGTCGGCGGGTCCGGCTCAACCGCTTCGGCGCCCTGTTCCTGGCCCGCGTCCAGAACGCCCTCGGCGAGCTCGACCAGGCGCGGCAGGAACTCCGGGACGCCGCCGGTCTCGCCCGGGGCACGGTCGCCGTCGCCGTGGAGACGCTGCGCATGATCACCCAGCTCGCCGCGGGCTTCCTCGCGGACCACCCCGAGGTGAGCCTGCGGCTCTACCAGTCACCGGCCCCGGTCATGTCCGCCCAGCTCCAGGCCGGTGAGGTGGACCTGTGCCTGGCCTCGCAGCCGCTGGCCGGACCCCGCCTGCAGGCGACGGAGATCCTCAGCGAAGAGGTCCTGCTCGCCGTTCCCCCCGGGCACCGCCTCGCCCGGCGAACCAGCGTCGGGATCGACGCGCTGGCCGGCGAGCCCTTCGTCACGACCCGTCCCGGCTACTGGCAGCGCGCCCTCGCCGACCGGCTCTTCGGCGCCGCGGGCATCCAGCCCGCGATCGTGTGCGAGGGCGACGAGCCCTACGCCGTCCGCTCGCTGATCAGCGCGGGAGTGGGCGTCGGGCTCATCCCGGCCGTGGCCCGCCGGTCCGCGCCGCACCCGCCGGTCGCCTGGCTGCACCTGGACGCCCCCGGCTGCCGGCGTACGCTCAGCCTGGTCTGGCGCACGGACGCCTACCGCTCGGCCGCGGCCCGCGCGTTCACCGAGTTCGCGACCGCCCGCGCCTGGCCCAGCGACGCCTGATCACGATCCTGCGGCAGGATATTGCCGTGCCTACTCACATCGCCCTGCTGCGGGGCATCAACCTCGGCGGCCACAAGAAGGTGCCCATGGCCGAGCTGCGCGAGGTCGTGGCCTCGCTCGGGCACGCCGACGTGGCCACGTACATACAGAGCGGCAACGTGGTATTCAGCACCGAGCAGTCCGACACCGCGGCGCTGGCCGCGACCCTGGAGGAGGCCATCGCCGAGACCATCGGCGTCCAGTCCCGGGTCGTGGTGCTGTCCCGCGAGGACCTGGCCCAGGTGGTGCGCGACAACCCGTACGCCGGCGAGCCGAACCCGAGAGCCGTGCACGCCATCTTCCTCAGCGGTCAGCCGGGACCGGAGCTGGCGGACCAGGTGGCGGCGGCTCAGGACCAAGTCGCGCAGAAGGGCAGCCACGACACCGCCGAGGTCATCGGGCGCACCATCTTCCTGCACACCCCGGACGGCTACGGGCGCAGTGACCTGGCCGCCGCGCTGGTCAAGATCGGCCAGCGGAAAACGGACCAGGTGGCCGGCACGGCCCGCAACTGGGCGACGGTCACCAAGCTGGCCGCCATGTGCGGCCCCTGAGCCAGCCTTCCCCGATCTTGCTGGCCGTTCCGTCCGTAACGAGATAGTTTATCCATAACGGTAAGGTTTGGCGGGAACGCGACAGGCTGGGGCGGCTTGGCCGAGGGGAGGTACGGGTGCCGTTAACCAGTGGCGGGAGCGGTGGCGTCCTGGAGGTGGACCGGGGAACGCTCCGGCTGGTCGGCGAGGGGCTGAGCGAGCTGTCCGGGTCGATACGCGCGCTATCGGCCGACGTGTCGTCGGCGTGCTCGGCGGCGGCGTCGGGCTGCCCGGGCTGGCAGATCGCCGCGGCGTCGTCGGCCGCGGCGTCGCGCTGGGACCGCGAGGTGACGGCCCAGGCGAGCGCGGTGTCCGGAGCCGCCGGCCGGCTGGCCAGGTCGGCGGCCAGCTACTCGGCGGTGGAATCCGGCCTGGCGGCCCGGACGGCCGCTATCGGGACCATGCTCCCGGGCGGGCCCGCGGCGATCCGGTAACGACGGTGGACATAGACCTGGCCAGCTTACGAGCGGCCCAGCCGGACCGGCTGCAGCGGGCCGCGCAGGACTGGGAAGCGGCCGGGAACCGGTTCGAGAAGCTGTCCGCGGAGTTCCGCAGACCGCAGCGCTGTTCGAAGGCTTCTGGGCGGGAGCGGCGGCCGACGCGGCCAGCGCCAGCCTGTCGGGCCTGTCGGCCCGGCTCACGGCGACGAGCGGAGACATGACGGCGATGGCCGCCCTGTACCGGGACGCGGCCATGGGCGTGTCCGACGCGCAGGCGCTGCTGCGCACCGCCGAAGACCTGGCGGCCAGCCACGGGCTGGTGATCGAGGCCAGCGGCGAAGTGACGCTCGCGGCCCCGGTAGTCGCCGGAGCCGGAGCGCGGCTGGCCGAATCCGAGGCCATGGTCACGGCGATACCCCCGGCCGCGCAGGCGGTGGCCGACCTCGTGGGGCGGGCACTGGCGCTGGCCGGCGAGGTGGATAACCAGGTCAGCGCGCAACTGGCCCGGCTACCGGGATCCGCGGCCGCGGTAGCGGCCGCCGGCCGCCTGGCCGGGGACATCGGCCGGGAGATGCTGCCGCCTGCGGGCCTGACCCCGCAGGAAACTCACGACTGGTGGCAGGCGCTGAGCCAGCGGCCCAGGATCAGCTGATCCGGGAGTTCCCGGCCACGATCGGGTGGATGAACGGGCTCCCGGCCACCGCCCGCAACGCGGCCAACCGGCTCGCCATGATCCAGGAGAAGGCGAGCCTGGAACGTGAGCTTGCGCAGCTGCAGGCCCACCCGCCTCCGGCCACCGACTACCTCGACGCGAAGGCCGGCTACGTGCCCAACCCGGCCTTCGTGCAGTGGCAGGCCCAGATCGCCGGGATCGAGCACCAGCTGGCCGGCATCAGCGCGCTGCAGCAGGCCCTGGCCCTGGGCGGGCACGGCCACCTCCCGCCCGCCTACCTGCTGGGGTTCAGCACCGCCGGGATCGGGAAGGCGATCGTGGCCTTCGGCAACCCGGCGTCGGGACCGCGCTCACCGGGGCCCTGGGCAACTCGCAGCGGGCCGCCAACCTGTGGCAACAGGCGCACCAGCACAGCTCCCAGAGCCTGTCGTCGATCTTCTGGCTGGACTACAACGCCCCGCAGCTCAGCCTGACCGACATCGCGAGGGACCTGCAGATCGGCAGCACCGCGGACGCGGTGGCCGGGGCCAAGGCGCTGGCCGGGTTCCAGGCCGGGCTGGCGGCCGCACACGCCGCCGGCATTCCCAGCCGGAGGGTGCTGCTCGGCCACAGCTACGGCTCCCTGGTCATCGGCGAGGCCGCCGCCCATGACGGCGTCCGCCCCACCGACATCGTCTTCGTGGGCAGCCCGGGCGTCGGCCTGAACCAAGCCGCCCGGCTGGGCATACCCGTGAGCCACGTGTGGGCGGGCGCGAACGTCAACGACCCGGTGCCCGACCTGCCGCCGCACACCGAGGCGCTGCTGCCCAAGGTCGCGGAGGACGGCGCGGCGGGCGCGGTGGTGAGCCTGCTGGCCGGGGGCAACGTCAAGCAGGGCGCCGAGGAAGGCGCGCTGACCCCGCTGCTGATCGCGCACGCCCAGGACCCGAGCGCGAGCTCCTTCGGCACCAACCCGGCCGCCCCGGCCTTCGGCGGCAACGACTTCACCGCGAACTTCGTCCCGGGCGAGCCGTCCACGTTCATCTTGCCCTACTTCATGAGCTTCAAGGCGCATTCCTCCTACTGGGCCCCGCGCTCGGCGTCGCTGACCAATATGGGGTATATCGTGGACGGGCTGTACCACCTGGTCATATCGGCGCCGGGATCGCCGGCCGGAACCGCGGGATGACCATGCCGCGGATCTCCCGGCCGGGCCGGCCGCGCCGGGCCTGGCGGTCCGGTGCCGTGGCCGTGCTGCTGGCGCTGGCCGTCGCCGGGACAGCGGGATGCTCGGGCAGCAGCCCGACCAGCCAGGGGAGCAAGGTGAACAACAGCCAGCCCACGATGACCCCGGCCCAGGCCGCGACCTACGCCGAGAAGATCCTGCTGGACACGGGCCAGGCGCTCACCCCCCGGCCGCGGCTGGAGACCAGCGTGGCCGGATATCCCTACGATGAGCTCAACAACACCACGGGCTGCACCGACACGGACGCGTCCGAGATGGTCGTCGTGTCCCGGGGGTACTGGCTGCGCGGGATCACCGTGCACGACTACGCGGCGATCGGCGAGCAGGTGCTCGCTTACTGGAAGAACCTGCACTGGGTGATCACCGGCAGCCGCGGCATCGGCACCACCCAGCCGGTGATCACCGCGGTGGCCCCGCCGTACGCGTTCGACGTCAGCCTGACCTGGGGCACCGCGGCCACTCCCGGCGGCCAGCTGCAGATCGGAGCCAGCTCGGTATGCCTATGGCCGCACGGGGCCCCGTCCCCAGGCGAGTAGGCCAGCGGTCAGCCCTTTTTTTGGCTTATTTCGAGTACGGTCACACTGCATGAAATCGCTAAGATCGCATCAGTGAATGCCGGGCTATCTAAGGCGCCCTTGGCACCTTCGGCAGAGAGCCGGGTTTGCTGCTCCTGACTTGTGCAAGTGCGCAGCGCTGGCATGACGGTAGTGCGCCACTCCTATTGCCACGTGCCAATGCCGGGTCGCCTGGCAAAGGTTCTCCGGGCCCATTGCGAACGTCCCGAGATCGGGGGATCTTGATGAGCGCCGCTGGACGGTGACCTCGGGAGCGCGCCGCACCTGGTAAGGGCGGACGGCAGCCCTGGCGCTTGCCAGCCCGCGTGTGGCCACGCCGCTGGGCGATAACCGCTCCAGTAGGATGCCGGAGTGACAGATAGCGTGGCACCTGCGACACCGCCCGGGTCCGGGCCGAAAGCACCTGCGTCTGATACTGACCGGATCATCCAGGTATTGGGGATGGAATACCAGTATCTTACCGCGCAAATAATTGCACGCTTGTCGGCACGCTATCAATTTCTCGGTTTCCTGACGGCGGCCGCTGCAATACTCGCCGTCGCAAGCAGCCATCCGTTTTTCAGTGGAGGCACCTACGTGCTCGCGTCACTTGCCGGAGCGGTTTTCCTTTTCGGCCTTATTTGCTACTGGAGCCTCGGCCGTTTCATAGCAACCTTGTCAGTCCGCGTAGCAAGGATCGAGAGAAGAATCAATGAACTCTTTCCGGACGGAGATGGGCATAGCAAGGTGCTGCTGAGCTGGGAGACAGAACGGCGAGAGCTCAGGAGTATCGGACAATTTATTCAGGGGTTTGTGCCACCACCTAGCTAGACCTCGCCTTTCGACCTTGCTTAGCCCTCGGCGTGTAGCCGCAAGTCTCGGAACGCCTCAATGAGCTTAGGTAGCGGCCAGTGAGCGTTCAGGCCGCTTGGGTTGGGCAGCACCCACAGCCGGGTGTCCCCGGCGGTGAGCTCCTGCGATCCCACGCCGGCCTCCGGCCGGCCGAATGCTGTCCGGTAGGCGGTGACGCCCACAACCGCCAGCCACCGCGGGCGCAGCCGCGCGGCCTTGGCGAGCAGCGCCGCGCCGCCGTCGCGCAGTTCCTGCGCGGTGAGCTCGTCGGCTCGGGCGGTGGCGCGGTCGACGATGTTGGTGATGCCCAGGCCGAGGCCGAGCAGCTGCTCCTGCTCGTCGGGCCGGAACTGGCGCGGGGTGAAGCCAGACTGGTGCAGGGCCGGCCAGAAGCGGTTGCCCGGCCGGGCGAAGTGGTACCCGGTGGCGGCGGAGTACAGGCCGGGGTTGATCCCGGAGAACAGGACGCGCAGGCCGGGCGCGGCCACGTCGGGGATGGTCAGCTGCCCGGCCGCGGCCAGCGCGGCGGGCGTCGGGCGCGCTGGCCGGCCGGGACCTGCCGTCGGCGCAAGCTCGGCCATAGGGTCAGTGCTCGTCAGCCGCGGCAGCGGTACCGGCGGGCAGGGCGCGGAGCCTCAGCCACCAGAACAGCAGCCCCAGCGGCACGAGGAGGCCGCCGATGCCGTAGACCATGAACGCGGCCCGGCCGCTGATGTGCCCGACCAGCCAGCTGAAGTTCTGCCCGAAGAAACCGGTGATGAAGGTCAGCGGCAGGAAG
>Ga0306925_10003154_pt1 | contig 14485 bp, 8 predicted proteins | sample flu12Cox44000176_FD_203755 | JGI IMG/M metagenome (GOLD analysis project Ga0306925, IMG submission 203755) | Lab enrichment of tropical soil microbial communities from Luquillo Experimental Forest, Puerto Rico - flux8day.12C.oxic.44.000.176 (v2)... | ecosystem: Environmental > Terrestrial > Soil... | reverse complement strand
TAATCCTAACGCCGGGCTGCGCCGTCATCGTTGTATTCACAACCGACACACTGTAATCCGACAAATCGAGTTGCACATGTACCGGCTCGCACGCTTTCTTTACTCCATAGAACGACGCCTGCGTGTCGTAGTCTGAGCTGATGATCTGCCACATCGTGCTCGGCCATGCCGGTTGCGTCATCCACAACATGCGGCCACTGTTCGGCGCCCACAGGTGGGCGTTCATGCCTTCGAAGATGGCGCGGTGCTGGGTGTAGTTCAGCATCTGTGCCTTGCGTTCGAAGTCCTCCAAACTTGTCCCCGCTCCGAACTGCGATTCCAGCTCCTTCATGAATGGTTCGATCTCACCGTTTCCGCTCTGGTGCCAGTCGTGATAGGCCCAGGCATCGCCAATCGGCCACTGGTCGGCCTCAGCGATCCAACTGCTGAATGACTCCAGGGTGGAAAGCGATGGCGTTCCCGTTTCCACCGAGAAGCCGTGGTTCAGCGTGGTGAAGTAGAGCGAGGGCTGCTGAAATTTGTAAGGCCCGCTATTTTGCAGGCCCACTTGATTCGAGCTAGGTGAGTAGTAACGCGTTCCGTCCAGTGACGTGGCCAACTCGATGATTCCCTGATTGAGAATTGGCGAGGGCACCCCTTCATTGCGCCCGCACCACATCACGATCGAGGGGTGATTGCGGTAGCGCAGGATGGTATCACGCACGTTGGCGAGAAAAAGCGGAATATCCAGCGGCTCTAGGTTGTATTCCTGAGTCGACGCCCAGAAGTCATTCCAAACCATCAGGCCGTATTCGTCAGCGAGTTCGTAAAAAGTTTCCTCTGTGTTCTGTCCCACCCAGTTGCGGATGATGTTGACATGGGCGTCGCGATGCAGCCGGAAATAGGGTTCCAGCTTCTCGCGTGATACCCGCTTGCGCGAGTCGTCCATGCCCCAGTTGCCTCCGCGGGCAGCGATAGGCACGCCGTTCACCTTGAGCAGGAGATAGGGAGTCATCTTGCTATCATCTACGGTTCGAATTGCCGGAGATGTTTCTGCCCCGGGCATGAGAGAGGCGACCCACTGGTGGGGATCTGTATCCCCTGGCTGGGGCGGAGCCGTGTCGGAGTAGGCAATTTGCCGGATACCGTCGTGCGTGACATTAACAACCTGTTCGCCACGGGCCCGGGCAGCAGTCGGCGAAAATTCGACCCGCCGTAACTGGCCCTTGCTATCGAGGAGACTTAATTCGTAGGTAACTTCGCGTACGCCAAAGCGGATCTGCTTCGAGTCGGAGTCCTTTCCGCCTGCAGAAAAGTCGAGCCTTAATTGATACAACTCGGGCTTCCCGTAACCGTTCGGCCACCATAAGCGCGGATTCTGCAGCGTGAGCTGTGCGAACTCCGCCGGAGCCAGCTTTACGGAGGTCTTTCCCGGCCCCACCGTGACTTCCTTGGTGACGGTCGTGTTCGCCAACCATGCCTGCAGCGTGCCCTTTACAGGCCTGTCGGACATATTCTCCAAGGGCACGTTTATTTCGATGTCGGCCCGGCTGGTATCGGGCAGTGGAAGCTTGGTCACGACCTGCGGATCGCCAATTTTGACCAAACTGGTTGCGCGCAACGTTACCCGCTGCCAGATACCTGTGTCGCGATCACGAATGGCGGGAATCCAGTCCCATCCTTCAGTGGCTACAAACGTCGGTCCATCAAGGCACATCATGCCGCCGTTTTCGCCCGGGCCACCAAGAATTGACTGCTCGTGCGGAATGCCGGGATGCGGTGGCGGTGAAACGCGCACCGCTAATACATTGGTCTGGCCGGGCTTTAGCGGGTCGGTTACATCAAACACGCCGCGAATAAAGGCGCCCCTGATATTTCCCAACGATTGCCCATTCAGCCAAACTTCGGCGGCGTAGTTGATTCCCTCAAATGTCAGCGTGAATCGTCGCGGTGCCGGTGTTTTCGGAGCTTTGAACTCGATTCGGTACCAGAAATCCTGCTTATTGAGCGTTTCCGGAATGGCAAGGTTGTTCAGACCGTAGTCCGGGTCGGGATAGAGGCCGCGATCGATCATGGTTGTTAGAGCGGTACCCGGCACCGTCGCTGCCAACCATGCCTTTGTGTCGAAGCCAGGCTGGGCGATCTGCTGTGCAGTCGAATCGAGGGTCGGCGCGACGGCCATCATCCACCCGCCCGCGAGTATCCACTGATTGTCGCCATCAGGCTGTAATTCAGCTCGTCCGGCAGGCACCGGCTTTGCGACCGGCGGAGAGTACGCCGCACGGCTCTTCGGCCACGTCGCAGGGTCCTGCGGTGCGCGATAGCCCGCCTGACCACTGGTTTGCACGGGCCATGGCTTGGAACCGGCTTCGTACGCCAACAGTGAGAACGCCGGGGGGCTGGAGGCAAGCTGTTTGATGAGATCGGAGTTCAAGGCTTCGCGTACCAGGGTGAAGTGTGCGATCCTTCCTCCGAAATGTTGTCCGTTAGGCCAGGGGATAATCCGCGGTGCTATCTGCAACGACGGTGCAACCCGGCCCAGGGTGAGGTTTCCCTGTCCCGCTTGCGCTCCGTCGATGTACAGACGAAACACCGACCCATCAAAGGTAGCCGCCACGAACTGCCACTTGCCGGCAGCGATGTTCGCCGGCGCAGTTAAGGTGTTGTCTTCGCCCGACCAGAGCATCAGTTTGCCGGGTTCAAAGCCCAAAAAGCGCGCATATTCACCCGCAACATCGCCATAACCGGCAATTAACGAGGGCGCCGTAATCGGCGCGTCGCTTTCGATCCAGGCGTACAGCGTCCAGGGCGAATCGGCACGTAACACTGTGTCCTGTTCGACCATTTTCTTGCGTAATCCGGCGCCGCCCTGCAGGATCACGGCATTGTAGGGACCGTAGACCGGAGGATCGTTAGTTACAATCTGGGCGGATAACAGCGGTGCCAGACATGCGGTCGACACACACGCCGAAAGTATGCAGGGTGAAAGACCCGCGAAAAGATTCATGAAGCCTCTTCAAGGAATGCAAAATGATCGCGGCCGACAAGCGAAGCGGCAAAATCCGCCAAACGGCCGACGATTTTCGAAAAGCAAATAATACTAAAGCGGTGACGCACCATCGGTGTGCACCGCAACTGTGCCCTTCAAACCAAACAAGCGGATAGCCAAGTTACTTGGTGCCGAACGTAAGGCTCAATCCCGAACTGGTTCCATAGTCGCTGCCGGAAAAGGTAGGAGGTGGTTGGTTGTCCCAATTGCCATAAAACGAAACATTCCACGACCAATTGCCTGTCAGCTTGACGTAATACGTAATGTTAAGAGTGCTATAGACGCGCCCGGGCACCGAAATGGCCGGGAAAACCGTGCCCGTGACGTCGAGGTTAGTTTTGTTAAATCGAAACAGCTTCATGCCGCCCACCAGCATTCCACCGGCGACATTTTGTGTCGGTGCCGACACGACCGAGGGGGAATAGTCCGTCCGCTGCCAGGCAAAGCCGCCCAGCACGTAAATCGTGGCCTTGTTGGTGTTCGCCAGGTATCGACCGACACCTGCACCGAGAGCTTCCTGGAGAGCGATTCCCTGTTCTGAGCTCTGCAGCAGGTTTCCGATTCCTCCGTAGAACCAGTTCTGCCACGGCAGCAAGTGAAAGGCCGTTAAAGAAAGCTGATTGCGAGTGGAGGCTGTGACTCCGGTACTGGTGGACAGCGTCGAATTGTAGCTCGCCGCCGCCAGCCAGCGTTCTCGTGGGTAGTTGACATCGGAGCTCAGGCTGTACTGCGTCGTCTGGTTCCCTTTCGAATAGATGATGCCACTGTTCATCTCACCGTTGAACCGTTGCCAGAAGTGCTCCGAAGTCTGATCCATCTGCACGACCTTTGTTCTTTCGAGCGCAACCTGCTGATTGGGAGCTTCAATCACCTCGATTGACATAGGCTGGCCAGCCTCTGCCTTAGCGGTGGAGAGCGTGCCTGTGTACACAGAGCCGTCCTCGGTCTTTACCAGAAACAATTGCTTGCTTTCAATGTGGTCGACTTTCGACCATTGCACTTGGCTGGTGCCGAGGATGTATTCCAGGCTGAAATACAAAACTCCCCCGGAGAGGCCCTTGATCTGGCCAGTCAGGTGGTCGCCGTTCTTCATAACGATGACGTCGGTGCTTTCCCGTGCCAGCAACGGGGCTACCAGGGAAAACAAACACAAAACACCAGCCCGGAGGTTCATGTCTGACCTGCCTCGATCGAACGTCCCACATTCCGCGGCCCTATGGACACCACGGAGCTGTTGCAGGATTTGATTTTCCTAATCCTACTGTATGCAGCGTTTTGCGATTCTGTGCGATGGTTGCCCGGTGTGATGCTAACGTTGACGCTCGCTTCGCCTACGACGGCGCAAAGCGATCAGCTGAGTCCCGGCGGTTGATTCTTGCTATCGACGACCGCTGCCTGTCCTGTTCCGACGCTCCTCCGAGACAGTGGAGACATAGCCATCTATGCCGGCTGCTAGCTCCCTCGGCAAACAAGCTGAATTCAACTCTTGTTACGAGCAAAAGAACATGGTGGCGGCAGTACAACCAGTTGGGATTGGTGCTGAATCTGCGCTCCACTAACCGGGGTCATGCTTCGGCAATTCGGCGTCGACCCTTTGCACGCAAGCCCCATTCTGTTCGATAAGAAAATTTCCGCAGCCGAGGAACGGCCCGCTTCACGGGTGCCCGCTCCACTTCAGTAATCCAACGTTGCGCAGGATCCGCCGTACTTTTTTCGGCGACATGGAGAGGCGGCTGGAAACTCTAGCGATCTTTTTTCCTTCGCGCTGCCAAACCTTCGGGATGACGATTTCTGCAAACTCCTCGGTAACTTGCTGGAACGTCTTTTCTCCCAGCAGACCTTCTGACCACGCGCGCAGCGTTTCATCGATACTCGATGCCCGCAAAATGCGCGTCTTCAGCGACATCAAATCTTCCCACAGGTGGTCGCGGTCTTCCGGAACGAGCAATGCCGATGCATGATCGACCGAGCGGCGAGCTTCTTCCCACTCCTGGAAGAAGTCGTTGGCGAACACCGCGCCGCGGGCCACATGAGCTTCCGCCGCCAGCCGGCGATTTTGAGTTAGGGCGGCCCAATGTACAGCCTCATCTGCATAGAGCCGGGCATTGTTCGCGTAAACCGCGACATCGGCATCCTCGCCGAGCTGCTCCTCCACGCGGTTGTTTTCCGCAATGCACTGCAGTGTCCGCGCACGCGCCATGTAAATGTGATCGTTCTTGTCGTGGGCCAATTCAAATGCCTTCAGCGCTTCGCTTGCTCCGAGCTCCACATTTCCGTTGTCCAGATGGAGATATCCCGCGGTCACCAGCGCGGACGCTGTTCCGCTGTAGTAGTGATGCAGGGCGTAGATCTCCTGCGCGCGCCGCAACTGCTCCAGTGCCTCGTTGCATATTTGCGTGTACCGTGCCAGATGGCTTCGGGATCTTCCCGCGTGCAAGCCATCTGGCCGGCGTTGCCCCCCTCGAACTCTTGCATCAATGCGCTTGCGCAGCTGCAACGCGATCAATCGTTTGACCGATGCCGAATTCACCAATGCCCTGGCCAGATTGCGATGATTAGGGTCGCGCTGAGCGTACAGCTGCGCGGCCTTGTCGAAGCAGGTCAATGCTTCTGTATACTTACCCAGCTGCCGTTCCATGCGTCCGCGGGCCGATTCAATATTGCCCTGCGAAAGATAGTCGTCCGTCGACGCCAGCTCCGCCCAGGCTTCGTCGAGCAGGCGGCGAGCGTCTGCCAACCGACCTTTCTGAAACAGTAGCCAACTCTCCTGAATCTGGATCACCGCCGCCAGCTTGGGCTCGGGTATTGCCTGCATCAGCCCGCGAGCTTTGGCCACATGGAGCATGGCCTCGTCGTATTCACCTTTCTTGCGATGCGAGCGTCCTTTCCAAAAATGGGTGATGGCGATCATCCGCTGATCATCCAGTCCGGCCTCGGCCTCAAGCACGAAGCGCAACAGTGCGATTGCCCGATCGAGTTCTTCTGCTCCCATGGCACAGAAGGCTTCTGCTATGCGCAGTTCAAGAAATTCCTTGATTCGCATGCGGGTGCGAGGCTTGCCAGAAAACCGCTTCACCAAAGCGTCAAGAAGCTCCACGTCGCGGTAGCCCATGTCGACCCACTGCGCCAGCCGTAGCACGATGGCGGTTGCCTCGGGTTCCGACGGCTGCAGGTCCACCAGCGCCTGGTCGTAACTCCGTAAAACCGCGAAGCCTTCGGCTACCTTCCGTCCGAGGAGCGCAATGTCCAGCGATCGCACCAGCTGTGATGGGCGGGCCATTTGCGGAATTCTAAGCCAGTAATCCAGTTCGGTCTAGACGGAAGGTGTAGTACACATCAACGGCCCTAGAAATTTGGCGTGCTAGTAACATATCTCTTGTTGATTGTGATAGTTACTGTTGACACGCTGCGGTTAATCGCAAGGTCGGTCATTTTGGCTTCTAGTCCGAATCGGACTGCATGGGTTGCCACGCCGACCCTGGCGGTCGTTTAATCAGGCCAGCCAGCCAAGGAGAGCGACATGACTCAGCCAAAACACAGTGATAAGGGCCCTTGGACGTCCGATCGTTGGCAGGGCATTGCCCGGCCGTATACCTGCGCGGATATTGACCGGCTCAAGGGCACCGTGCACATCGAATACTCCCTTGCCCGATCGGGCGCCGAAAAGTTCTGGACCATGTTGCGCTCCGAACCATACGTTCCTGCGCTGGGCGCGATGACCGGCAATCAGGCGGTGGAAATGGCGCAAGCCGGGCTGAAGGCCATCTATCTAAGCGGCTGGCAAGTCGCCGCCGACGCCAATCTCGGTGGACAAATGTACCCGGATCAAAGCCTGTATCCTGTCAATAGTGTGCCTGCCGTCGTGCGCGCAATTAACAATGCTCTGCTGCGCGCCGACCAGATCTGTCACGTCGAAGGACGTCGGCGATTCGATTGGATGCTTCCCATCGTGGCCGATGCCGAAGCCGGATTCGGCGGCAACCTGAACGCTTTTGAGTTAACCAAGTCGATGATTGAAGCGGGAGCTGCCGCCATACACTTTGAGGACCAGCTATCGTCCGCCAAGAAATGCGGGCACATGGGCGGTAAAGTCCTGGTTTCCACGGAAGAGGCTGTGCAGAAGCTGGTTGCAGCACGTCTTGCTGCAGATGTCATGGGAGTACCCACAGTGCTCATGGCTCGTACCGATGCCAACTCGGCGGGACTGATTACCAGCAACCATGACTCCCGCGACCACGGCTTTCTGACCGGCGAGCGAACTGTTGACGGTTATTACGTTTATCGCGGTGGTTTACAGGCAGCAATCGCGCGTGGATTGGCCTACGCGCCCTACGCCGATCTGCTGTGGTGTGAAACCTCTGAGCCGAACTTGCACGAGGCCCGGCAGTTCGCCAACGCCATTCACGCCCAGTACCCAGGAAAAATGCTGGCCTACAACTGTTCTCCGTCGTTTCACTGGCGGGCGAAACTCAATGAAGATGACATTGCCTGTTTTCAACATGACCTGGCAGCAATGGGATATCGCTTTCAGTTCGTAACCCTGGCCGGCTTCCATGCCCTCAATCTCTCCATGTACCAGTTGGCTAAAGACTACGCCCACAAGGGAATGACGGCTTATGCGAAGCTGCAACAGCGCGAATTCGACTCAGCGGAAAGCGGGAACTATTCGGCGGTGAAGCATCAGCGCTTCGTGGGCACGGGGTATTTCGACGCGGTAGCTTCCACCATCACCAACGGCCGGACGTCCACCTACGCCCTACCTGGTTCTACTGAGGAGCAGCAGTTTGCGACGAAAGCCGTCGACTACCATGACGGGGAAGCCACAAAGCGCACCCCAACGTCGCATCTCTACCCCTCACTCGAGTCGATACCGCTTTCGAGCACGGCGGCGAACGACTGAGGCGCATGCATCTGGCCCGAGGGCATGGGGAGGCGAAGCCTCCACTGCCGTTCGGTGTTCCCTCGAGGGAGAGGCATGAGTTCACAAACTGAAGTAATTCGAATTGCGGGGCCTCACACAGACGCGCAAGCGGATGTTCTGACCTCGCAGGCAACTGAGTTTCTGCTCGCTCTGCATTCGCGCTTCGAGCCCGTGCGCCGGATGCTGCTCGAGAAACGCAAGATTCGTCAGACTCAACTCGACGCCGGGCAGTTGCCCCATTTCCCGGAAGCCTCTGGTGCCACCCGGGAGGCATCCTGGAAAGTGGCGCCCATTCCCCGGGACCTTTTGGACCGCCGCGTAGAAATCACCGGTCCCCCTGACCGAAAAATGATCATCAACGCGCTCAATTCAGGCGCCAGTGTCTTCATGGCCGATTTCGAGGACTCAAACTCGCCGACTTGGGCCAACTGCATGGAGGGGCAGCGAAACCTATACCGTGCGGTGAGACGTACGATCGAGTACCGCTCGCCGGAGGGCAAGGAGTATAAGCTCAATCCCAAGGTGGCGGTGTTGTTTGTGCGGCCGCGAGGCTGGCATTTGGACGAAAAACACTTCCTGGTCAACGGCGCTCCTATCTCCGCTTCGCTATTTGATTTCGGACTGTTCTTTTTTCATAACGCCAAGGCACAGATCGCATCCGGCACCGGACCGTACTTCTACCTGCCCAAGCTCGAGAACCATGATGAGGCTCGCCTTTGGAACGATGTGTTTCTGTTCGCCCAGCAATATGTCGGCATCCCACCGGGCACCGTCCGTGCCACCGTACTGATCGAAACCATCACCGCGGCATTCGAGATGGACGAGATTCTGTACGAGCTTCGCGATCATTCCGCCGGACTGAACTGCGGGCGATGGGACTACATCTTCAGCTTCATCAAGAAGTTTCGAAATCACCGCAGCCATGTATTGCCGGACCGCGGCCTCGTCAGCATGGAACAGCCGTTCCTGCGTTCTTATGTCGAGCTGTTGATCCATACCTGTCATCGGCGGGGCATTCACGCCATGGGTGGGATGGCAGCACAAATTCCCATACGCAACAATCCCCACGCCAATGAAAGAGCCTTGGAACGCGTTCGGCAGGACAAGCTGCGCGAAGTTCGCTCCGGACACGACGGTACCTGGGTCGCGCATCCCGGGCTGGTCCCGATCGCCAGGACCATCTTTGACGAGCATATGCCCGGGCCCAACCAGATTGCGCTGCCAAACAGTTCGCACTCGCTGATTACGGAAGCTAACCTGCTGGAGCTGCCCAAAGGTGTCATCACCGAAGCAGGACTGCGCCGCAACATCGACGTGGGCCTTCAGTATTTGGAATCGTGGCTGCGCGGCAATGGCTGCGTCCCCATTTATAACCTAATGGAGGACGCGGCCACGGCCGAGATCTCGCGGTCGCAGATATGGCAATGGATTCAATATCAAGCCCCCATGGACGACGGGCGGGCAATCACTCCTGAGCTGTTCCATGAAATCCTGGGCGATGTGGTAAAACGTTTGCGCTCCGCCGGGACAACCCCCAGCAATCACAGATATGATCGTGCCGCCGAGTTATTGGCACAAATATCCCGGGGTCAATTCGAGGAGTTCCTCACCAGCGTCGCTTATCGAGACTTGCAGTAGGCCACCCGCTCAGGCGACAAGAACAGGCTTAGTGCTCCGAGAGCAGCAAATAGCGCGACCCCGCTGCCTGTGACACTGCATTGCAGGTGTTGAGAAATGCCTGGCCGGCATGGGAGAGCACGGTCCCGGTTCGATACACGACAAGCAGCTTGCGCTCCATCGCCAGCTCGGGGCAGGGCACATGGATCAGTTGCTTACTGGCGATTTCCGGCTCCACGGCGATCAGCGGGACTAATGCAACCCCGTTTTCCATCCGCACAAACTGCTTGATGTCCTCGATGGTCGGCAACTCGACGTTCATGTGCAGGGGAGTATGGTGTTTCTTGAACGCCTGGATCACCTTTTCGCGATACGGACTAAGCACGCTATGGGCGATAAATGATTCTGCCCCCAGGTCCCTGATGCCAACGTTTTTCGCCCGGGCGAGCAGATGGCCGGGGTACACGATCAAGGCCAATTCATCACGGTAGAGCACGTGAGAGGTCAGGTCGTCGTCGTCGGGCTGAAAGGAAACCACGCCGAACTCTACGTCGTGGTTAAGCACCTGACCGGGAACTTCGCGGGCGAGCGTGCGCATGACCTGGATGCGAATCATGGGGTGCATGCGGTGAAACAGGTGCAGCACCGGAAGCAGATAACGGGCGGTAAATTCGTTAGCAGCGATGACCAACTTGCCTTGGTGAAGCATTCGTAGTTCCTTAAGGGCCTCTTGCGCCTCTTCGCGCACATTAAGCAGTTCCTTGGCATAAGACTGCAGGACTTGGCCGGCGTCGGTCAGCGAACCGTCACGGGAAGAGCGGTCAAATAACCGCTCGCCCAGTTCGTCTTCTAGCTTGGAGATGCTTTGGCTGACGGCAGACTGTGTGCGGTGCATGCGAGAGGCGGCGCGGGAAAAACTCTTTTCCTCGGCCACAGCCAGAAATGTTTCCAGTTGAAAGAGTTCCATGATCACCCCGCTGAAGCTGAAGAAGAGGAAAGAATAGCTTATTAAATCATTATTGCTAATCATCCTGCAAGAGATATTAGTTTGACTAATTGAGGACCCGGGCGATAGGCTGAATCCATCCCACCTGGGAGGAGAAAACGTGCAGCGAGACCGCGTATTCATTTTCGATACGTCGCTCCGCGACGGCGAGCAGGCCCCTGGATGCAGCATGAACAGGGACGAGAAGCTCCTATTCGCCAAGAAGCTCCAGGCATTGGGCGTGGACATCATCGAGGCTGGCTTTCCGGTTGCGTCTGCGGGCGATGCCGAGGCCGTGCGTTCGATCGCAGAGGAAGTACAGGGACCCGTCATCGCCGCGCTGGCGCGCTGCGTGGAGAAAGACATCGCGGTTGCATGGGAAGCAGTCAGCCGCTCCATGCGGCCCCGCATCCATACTTTCCTCGCCACTTCTGACATTCACCTTGCTTTTAAGCTGAAGATAGGCCGCGAGGAGGCGCTGCACCAGGTATCCAAGATGGTCGGGTATGCGCGATCGCTGTGTACCGACGTTGAGTTTTCTCCCGAGGATGCCACCCGGTCGGACGTAAATTTCCTCTGCCAGGTACTGCAGGCTGCCGTGGATTCCGGCGCCACTACACTGAACATCCCTGATACCGTCGGTTACACCACACCTGGGGAGTATGGTGAACTGATCCGCACCATCGGCCGACGGGTGAGAGGGCTCGAGAACGTTACCATTTCGGCGCACTGCCATAACGACCTTGGACTGGCCGTAGCCAATTCGCTGGCTGCCGTCGAGGCCGGAGCGCGTCAAGTGGAGTGTACGGTCAACGGCATCGGCGAGCGGGCTGGCAATGCCTCACTGGAAGAGTTCGCAATGGCGCTGCAGGTGCGTTCTGATCGCTATGGAGTGGACACTGGAATCAATCACGCTGAAATTTACAGCGCCAGCCAATTGCTCTCCGAACTGATTGGTTTTGAAGTGCAACCTAACAAGGCGATCGTAGGACGAAATGCATTTGCTCACGAGGCAGGCATTCATCAGCACGGTGTGCTGAGCAATCCGCTGTGCTACGAGATCATGACGCCGGAGACGGTAGGTATCCCGGCCGGGCGCATTGTTCTGGGCAAACATTCCGGCCGCCACGCTCTGGCACACAAATATCGCCAACTCGGTCACGAACTGTCGGGGGAGGAAATCAATCGCATCTATGCGGAATTCACTCGCCTGGCCGACCGCAAGAAGAAAGTCTACGAGCAAGATCTGATCGCCATGTTGTACGCGCACCGCAGCAGCCTGCGCGACCGCCAGGGCTCGGCCCAGGAGATGCGTCGGATATGAACCTGAGGATTGTCGTATTGCCCGGGGACGGAATTGGCCCGGAGGTAACCACACAGGCCGTGGCGGTGCTGCAGACGGTCTCAGATGTCTGCGGCTACGAGTTTCGCTTCGAGTCGCATCACATCGGCGGAATCGCTATTGAGAAGGAGGGGATGCCCCTGCCGGAGAAGACCCTGGCGGCCTGCCTTGAAGCCGACGCGGTTCTTCTTGGCGCTGTGGGGGCAAAGAAGTTCGACGGACTCAGCGGCGAAAGGCGGCCGGAAGCGGGATTGCTTGCCCTGCGTCAGGCACTCGGCAGCTTCGCCAATCTTCGCCCGGTAAAGGCGTACGAAGCTATCGCAGACTGTTCACCTTTGCGCGAGGATGTGACGCGCGGAGCGAACATTCTGATCGTTCGCGAACTTCTCGGAGGCTTGTACTTTGGTCAGCCTCGCGGCCTCAGTGAAGACGGACTCTCGGCCAGCAACACTATGCGCTACCACGCGGATGAGGTTGAGCGGGTGGCGCACGTCGCATTCCAGGAAGCTCGCCGCCGCAAGCACCTGGTCACCTCTGTGGACAAGGCGAATGTCCTGGAAACTTCGCAACTTTGGCGGCGCATCGTAGGGTCAGTCGCAAAGCAATATCCCGACGTCCGGGTCGAGCACTCTTATGTCGATTCTTTCTCCATGCAACTGGTATCCTCGCCGGCACGTTACGACGTCGTCCTGACCGAAAACCTTTTCGGTGACATCCTTTCCGACGAGGCGGCAGTCATCAGCGGCTCCCTGGGGATGCTGGCCTCAGCCAGTGTCGGCGGCAAGGTCGAGCTTTACGAACCGGTGCATGGCTCTGCCCCGGATATCGCCGGAAAGGGATTGGCCAACCCCTTCGGCGCAATTCAATCGGCTGCCATGCTGCTGCACTACACTGCCGGACTGTACCATGAGTCGGAAGAGATCATGCGAGCGGTCGAGCGCACGCTTTCACGGGGGCTGATCACCCGGGACCTGAGCGGCAGGCGCAATCGTCCCCCGGTTCCCGCGGATGCAATCGGACAGGCCGTGGTCGAAACCGTGAGCGACCTTCTGCAAATGCAGATGGCCTACCACGCAGTCTGAGGTCCGGATGCCAATGCCTAAGACCCTGTTTGAGAAGGTCTGGGACTCGCACGTGGTGCGCGCACCCGAAGACGAACCTACGCTACTCTACATAGACCTTCACCTGGTCCACGAAGTCACGTCGCCGCAGGCGTTCGAGGGACTGCGCCTCGCCCACCGCAGGGTTCGTCGCCCTGACCTTACATTCGCGACTGTTGATCACAATGTCCCAACGACGACAGACGAGCGATTCCAAATCAAAGACCAGATCGCTGCGCAACAGATTGCGACCCTACGAAAGAACTGCGAGGCTCATCGTATTCCGCTGTTCGATATCGGTTCGGGCCAGCAGGGAATTGTGCATGTAATCGGCCCGGAACTGGGACTGACGCAGCCCGGCATGACAATCGTGTGCGGCGACAGCCATACCAGCACCCATGGAGCATTTGGCGCACTGGCATTTGGCATTGGCACTTCCGAGGTGGAGCACGTACTCGCCACGCAGTGTGTGTCGCAGAAAAAGCCGCGCAGCATGAGGATCTCTATTACTGGCGATCTGCCTGAAGGTACCACCTCCAAGGATCTAATCCTCGAAATCATCCGCCGGCTGGGCACTGACGGCGGCACGGGATACGTTATCGAGTATGCAGGAGATACGGTTCGCCGCCTGACTATGGAAGAGCGCATGACGATGTGCAACATGAGCATCGAGTGCGGAGCGCGCGCCGGCATGGTCACACCTGACGCGACAACCTTCGCTTACCTGCAACGGCGCCCGTATGCACCTGCGGGAGATGCCTGGAATGAAGCCGTAACCGCGTGGCAGCGACTCGCCACCGACGAGAACGCAAGCTTCGATCGCGAAATCGATATCGACGGTGCGAGGCTGGAGCCAATCGTGACATGGGGTACAAATCCAGGCATGTCGGTACCCGTCACGGCCACAGTGCCCGATCCTGCGGATGCGCATACTGCATCCGAACAGGGGGCCATGGTATCGGCGCTGGCCTACATGGGATTGAAGGCCGGAACGCGCATTGAAGAGTTACACCTCGACCGCGTTTTCATTGGGTCATGTACCAACGGGCGTTTGGAAGATCTGCGGGAAGCAGCGAAGGTCATCCATGGGCATAAGGTGCATCCCAATGTCACCGTTCTGGTGGTTCCGGGATCGGAGGCTGTGAAGCAGGCCGCCGAGCGCGAAGGACTCGATCGGATCTTCATAGAGGCGGGTGCGCAATGGCGTGAGCCGGGCTGCTCGATGTGCCTGGGGATGAATCCCGACACTCTCGCACCCAAGCAACGATGCGCCTCCACCAGTAACCGCAATTTCGAAGGCCGCCAGGGACGCGATGGGCGGACGCACCTCGTCAGTCCAGCAACTGCGGCGGCCTCGGCCGTCGCCGGACACTTCGTCGACGTTCGCGCCTGGAAGTACAGGAACTAGGCATGGAACCGATCCGCAAACATCGTGGGGTGGTGGCGTCACTGCTCCGAGAAAACATCGACACCGATCAGATCATCCCAAAGC
>Ga0306925_10003153_pt1 | contig 14489 bp, 14 predicted proteins | sample flu12Cox44000176_FD_203755 | JGI IMG/M metagenome (GOLD analysis project Ga0306925, IMG submission 203755) | Lab enrichment of tropical soil microbial communities from Luquillo Experimental Forest, Puerto Rico - flux8day.12C.oxic.44.000.176 (v2)... | ecosystem: Environmental > Terrestrial >... | reverse complement strand
GTGCCTATTCGGCCGGAGCGGGTGCCGGCTCCTTCCGGCCAAAGCTCGGGGTGTCGGTGCGGTCGACCAGCGCCTCGGGTCCCTCGGTCGGCAGGTTTTCGAGCCAGTTGATGCCGGCGTCGATGTCGTTCTCCCACATCTCGCGCGGCATCTCGTAGAGGAACTCGACGCCGTAGCCGTTCGGGTCGTTGATGTAGACGCTGTGGGTCACGCCGTGGTTGACCCGCCAGTTGAACTTGACGCCCTTGCTCTGCAGAAAGGCGAGCTGTTTCAGCCAAGCCTCGCGGTTCGGCATCGTCAACGCCACATGATTGATCGCGACCTGGCTATTGGCGAGCACCCATTCGGCGGGCGGCGGCAGGTTCGCGCTCTCGACCAGGGCGACCGTGTGGTGGGTCAGCTGGCCGTCATTGACCGCGCTGTAAAAGCGCATCTTCGGCGGAATCGGCCGGTCAGCGCGCGGGTGCAATTCGCCGACCTGCTTGAAGCCGACGATCTCGGTCCAGAATTTGTGCGACTCCTCGATGTCGCGAACGTTCAGCACCAGGTGGTTGATGCCTGACGGGCTCACGGCCTCGGTCGGAGCGCTGGGAAGTTGATCTGCCATCGCGATGCTCCACAAATGATCGCTTAATGAGGTAGCTCGACCAGGATCATCGCGCAAGGGCGATGTCCTGTCATGGAGCGAGCGGGGGCCAACGTTCCGGCTGGGTTGTCTCGAAGGCGCGCGTCGCGCGCAAAACGCGGGCGTCGGCGTAGAGCGGACCGACGATCTGCAGACCGATCGGCAAACCGGCACGGGTCAGCCCGCACGGGATGCTTGCTGCCGGTTGGCGCGTCATGTTGAACGGGTAGCTGAACGGCGACCAATCGATCCAATGCCGTTCGGTCGCCGGGTCATTGAGGTCCTGCCCGACCGGGAGGGCCCCGACCGGCATCATCGGCGTCAGCAGCAGATCGTACTTCTGGTGGAATGCCGCCATCCGCTGGCCGAGCTCCGTGCGGACGAGGTCGGCGCCGAGGTAGTCGACGGCGCTGATCCGCTTTCCTTCGTCCGCCGTCGCTACCAGACCGGGGTCGATCAGCTCGAGTTTGTCCGGCGCGTAGCCGTTGAGAAGCTTGGCGGCGCCCGCCGCCCATAATGTAAACAGTGCCTCGCGCGGCGAGGAGAAGATCGTAACCGCCTCTTCGACGATCGCCCCGAGCGTTTCGAATTGCCGTGCTGCCTCGGTGGTCGCGGCGGCGATCTCCGGGTCGACCTTTGCGTAGCCGAGCGTCGGGCTGTAGGCGATCCGCCAGCCGCGCACCCCGTCCTCTATGCCCTCACACCAATCCGTGTCGTCGGGCGGCAGGGCATAAGAATCGCGATAGTCGGGTTGCGACAGGACCGTCAGCATCAACGCTGCATCCGCTACGGTTCGCGCTAGCGGGCCGAGATGCGCGAGCAGGCCCATCGCCGAGAGCGGGTAGGCCGGCACCCGACCAAAGCTCGGCTTCAGACCGAAAATGCTGGTGAACGCAGCGGGAATGCGGATCGAGCCGGCGCCGTCGCTGCCGAGATGCAAGGGCCCGATCCCCGCGGCGCAGGCCGCAGCAGCGCCCGCACTGCTGCCGCCCGGGGTGCGCGAAAGGTCCCATGGGTTGCGAGTGATCCCGGTCAACGGGCTGTCCCCCAGCGCCTTCCAGCCGAACTCGGGGGTCGTCGTTTTGCCGAGAATGACCGCACCAGCCTCACGCAATCGCGCCACGGCCGGAGCGTCCTCCGACCAGTCCTGATCGGGATTGACGAGGCGCGACCCGCGCAAGGTCGGGAAGCCGCGCATCAGCATCAGGTCCTTGATCGTCACCGGCACCCCGTCGAGGCGCCCAACTGCTTCTCCCCGCTGCCAGCGCCGCTCGGAGTCGCGCGCGGCCGCTAACGCACCGTCGCGGTCGACGATGCAGAAAGCGTTGATCTTGGGTTGTAGCGCATCGAGACGATCGAGGAGGTGTTGCGTCACTTCGACCGGCGACAACGCCTTCTTACGGTATAGGTCGAGCAGCGACGTTGCCGAGGCGTAGGCGATGTCCTGGTCGGCGTTCATTGCTCCCTCGTTGCGCTTCGTCCTTCAGGAACAATTTATGGCGCGGCTTTTGTGGTGTGAACTTCGATCGCGTAAGGTCCGCGCGTACAACCAACGACTCGGCAGGGACCCAATGATCTCCTTCGCCCGCATATTTCGAATGGCGGCCATCGCAGGGGTGCTCGCCTTCGCTCTGATCCCCGGCGTGGGCCGGACGGAGGCTGGGCTGAAGACCCTGCGCTTCATCCCGCAAGCCGATTTGCGCAGCGTCGACCCGATCTGGACGACGGCCTATGTGACCCGCAATTTCGGCTACCTGGTATTCGACACGCTGTTTTCGCTCGACAAGGATTTCAAGCCACAGCCGCAAATGGTCGACCGCTGGACGGTCAGCGACGACAAGCTGACTTACAGCTTTACGTTGCGCCCCGGCTTGAAATGGCATGACGGACAGCCGGTGCGCGCGATCGATTGCGTCGCCTCGATCGAGCGCTGGGGCAAACGGGACGCGCTCGGCCAAAAGATGATGGAGGCGGTCGGGGAGATCCGCGCCGTCGACGACAACAGCTTTACCATCGGCCTCAAATCGCAGTTTCCGCTACTGACCGATGCTCTCGCCAAGCCGTCGAGCAATGTGCCGTTTATGATGCCGGAACGACTCGCCAAAACCGACGCCTTCCAGCAGGTTCCGGAAGCGATCGGCTCCGGCCCGTTCAAATTCGTCAAGGAAGAGTGGCTGCCCGGCAGCAAGGCGGTCTTTGTCAAGAACACCGATTACGTGCCGCGCAAGGAGCCGCCGAGCTTCGCGGCGGGCGGCAAGGTAGCGAAGGTCGATCGCGTCGAGTGGTTGTATATCCCCGATACGGCGACCGCGGCGGCGGCGCTCAACGCCGGAGAGGCCGATTGGTACGAGCAGCCGCCGGCGGATCTGCTCCCGGTCTTTGCCAGCAACCCCGATATCGTCGTTGCGACGGTCGATCCGCTCGGCAACCACGGCATCCTGCGCTTCAACCACCTGCAGCCGCCGTTCAATAATTTGAAGTTGCGCGAGGCGCTGCTGAACCTCGTCGATCAGAAGGACTATATGCGCGCCGCAGCCGGCGACCCGAAATATTGGAAGACTTGCGCGGCCCTGTTCGGCTGCGGCACCCCGTTCGAGACCGATGCCGGTGCGGACGCGCTGCTCAACGGGCCAAACCTCGCCAAGGCAAAAGAGCTGATCAAGGAGGCAGGGTACAAGGGTGAGAAGATCGTACTGATGTCAGCAACCGACCAGCCGATCGTGCAAGGCCAGGCGCTGGTGACGTTGGAGGCGCTGCGCAAGGCCGGGCTCAATGTCGACTTTCAGGCCAACGATTGGGGCACCCTGGTCACCCGGCGCACGATGAAGGACCCGGTCGAGAAGAACGGATGGAGCATTTTCCACACCTGGTTTGCCGCCCCGGACTTTTTCTCGCCAGCGGTCAACGCCCAGCTGCGCGCCAATGGCGAGAAGGCCTGGTTTGGCTGGCCCAAGGACGACAAGCTCGAAAGTCTCGTCGACTCTTGGTTCAAGGCGGCCGACTTGGCGGCGCAGAAGAAGCTCGCCGCCGATATCCAGATTGAAGCCTATACCAACAACGTTCCCTACATACCGACCGGCCAGTTTGTGATCCCGACCGCCTACCGCAAAAACCTCGACGGCATCATCATCGCCCCGGTGGTATTTCTGTGGAACGTCGAAAAGAAGTGAGGCGTCGCATGCTTCGGGCCGGCGGCCCCTACCCCGCGGCGCCCTCCATCGGTGTTGCTGCACGACCGCGCAGTACGACGTCCCAGCGATAGCCCAATGCCCATTCCGGCTGGGTGACGGTCATATCGAGCTCGCATACCAGGCGGTCACGCGCCGCCTTGTCGGGGACCGATAAAAAGACCGGGTCGAGATCGAGCAGCGGGTCGCCCGGGAAATACATTTGCGTGACGAGCCGCTGGGCGAAGCCCGTGCCGAAAAACGAGAAGTGGATGTGGTTCGGCCGCCAGGCATTGTGGTGATTGCGCCACGGATAGGCGCCGGGCTTGATCGAAGTGAACCGATACCAGCCCTCGGCGTCGGTGTAGACGCGGCCCTCGCCGTGAAAATTCGGGTCCGTCGGGGCGGCGTGCTGGTCGGCCGGATGATGGTAGCGGCCCGCGGCATTGGCCTGCCAGATCTCGACAATCGTGTGCGGGACCGGCCGGTCGTCTTCGTCGGTGATGCGGCCATGCACGATGATGCGCTCGCCGAGAGCGGCCTTGCCGTTCACCACCGAAAGATCGGCGATCGGCGGAAACTGCGCAGCGGAAAAACGCGGACCGGAAGTCTCGGTGATCGTGTGCGGGAGCTGCACCAAACCCTCTTTTGGATGCCGCTTGTGGGTGCTGCCATAGTCCGGCGCGTCATAGGGCGGCTGGGTGCCCGCCTGGTAGTCCCGAAACGGCGTCGTCTCCATGCCCTCATTCTCCCATCAGCGGACCTGCTCTCGCGCAGGACTGCGCTTTTCTCGGAACGCGTCGAGCGCGTCCGGTGTGTCGATATCGACCAACACGGCGTCGTCGTCCATCTCGACCTCGGCGACCAGCTCGGCATGTTCGCCGATCAGATGCTTGGCCCCGACATCGCCGGCCAGCCCCGCCATCTCGGGAAAGAACTGCTTTGACCATAGGACCGGGTTGCCGCGCTTGCTGCGCCGCGTCGGAACGATGATCGCGCGCCCCTCGAGCGGGTTGAACGCCGCGATTAGACGGTCGAGGTGGCGGCCGGAGATCAGCGGCATGTCGCCGAGGCAGACGATCATGCCGTCGAGATCGGAGGGCAATGCCGTGATGCCGTGCTTTAGCGAGGTCGAGAGCCCCGCTGCAAAATCGGGATTGCGGACCCGTTCGATCGGCAACTTTCCAAGTGCCGTGTCGACGGCGTCCGCTTGGTTGCCGAGCACGGCGATGATCGGCCGCGCCCGCGAGGCGAGGAGCCTTCTGGCGACATGCGTAACCATCGGAGTGCCATTGATCTCGGCGAGCAATTTGTTCGGGCCGCCCATTCGCCGCGATTGTCCCGCCGCCAGCAGCAGCGCCGCGATCCGCGGGCCATGCGGTTTCGTCTCAGATTTCCGCTCAGCGGCTGGTGTCGCCTCGGCGCGCGGCAATGGCCGCGACGGGATCTCGGCGAGCAGACCGCCGCTGCCCATGCGCATGATCTCGCCAGGGCCCACCGGCAATCCCGCGACGAGCCGCTCGAGCACCCAGTCGAAGCCGTTGACCTTGGGCGAGCGGGCGCAGCCGGGGAGCCCGAGCACCACCCGCTCCCCGACATGGCCTAGAAGCAACAGGTTGCCCGGATCGACCGGCATGCCGAAATGCTCGATCTGGCCCCCCGCCGCGACGATCGCCGCCGGTATCACGTCCCGCCGATCGAGAATGGCCGAGGCGCCGTGGATCAGCAGGATGTCGATCCCGTGACCCATCGCGTCGCGGATCAACGGTGCGAGCTCAGCAGTCGTATGGCCACAGCGTTCCTCGACGACCAGCCGGCAGCCGAGAGCCCTCAGCCTGCTCTCGGTGACCTCTCGGGTCTTGTCGAGGATGCTCTCCTTCAATCCGGGCAGCCGAGTCTGGACGAGCCCGACCTGACGCGGCAGAAAAGGGGCAACCCGCAGCAGCGGACCATCCGAGCGCGCCGCCTCGACGCAGCGTTCGACCGCCTTTTCCGGTGCCGCGAACGGGATGATCTTGACGGTACCGACCATCATCCGCGGCTCGACCACGGCAAAGGGCGGCAACGTGCCGAGGGTGACAGCTTCGTCGACGAGGTTCAGCCGGTCGAGCCGCTCACGGTCGAACACCAAAAGACCGCGCGTCTTGGCAAACAGGTTGGCTCGGCCGGTAAAGGGTGCCGCTTGCTCGACCTCGGCTCCGGCCGCGGCCTCGGCCACCCGCTGTGCCGCTTCGTTCTCGCCGACATCCCCTGGCTCCAGCCGGGCGACGACTATCCGCGAGAGCCCGGCTTCGGCAAGCACATCCAGATCGGCGCGCGACAGAACGCGCGCTTTTTTCAGCGCGACGGTCCCGAGCCTCAGGCTGTGGGCGAGGATCGCGCCCTCGGCCTCGGCAACCGGGACCTCACCGAATTTCATGCCGTTTCCGCCTTGTCGCCGCGGCGCAGGATCTGCGTCATCTCGGCGACGATCGAGACCGCTACTTCGGCCGGCGATATAGCACCGATCGACAATCCGATGGGTCCGTGGATGCGGGCGACGTCGTCGTCGGTAAAGCCCTGCTCCTTGAGTCGCGCGCAGCGCCCGGCATGATTGCGGCGTGAGCCGAGCGCGCCGATGTAAAAGCAATCCGAGCGCAACGCTGCGGCCAGCGCCGGGTCGTCGAGCTTGGGGTCGTGGGTCAAGGCGACAACCGCCGAGCCGCGGTCCGGCTTCAACCGTTCGAGCGCTTCGTCGGGCCATTCGGAGGTCATCTCGATTCCGGGAAAACGCGCCTCGGTGGCGAAGGATTCGCGCGGGTCGATAATTGTCACCGCGTAATCGGTCATGACCAGCATCTTTGCCAGCGGCTGGGCAATGTGCACCGCACCGACGATGAAGCAGCGATGCGGCGGCGTCAGCACCTCGACAAATACAGGCCCGGCCGCCGTCTCGATGGTTCGATTGCGACCGCCCTTCCAAGCCTCCCGCACCCTGTCGAGCATTGTGTCGTCGAGCGTCAAGTCGCCCTCGATCTGCTCGCCATCGAGCAGTAACTGCTTCCCCGTTGCAAGATCCGTTGCGAGTGCGACGGAGCGGTGGTCCCGCGCCGCCGTCACGACATGGTCGAGAATGCGCCCCTTCATTCGACGCGCTCGACAAAAATCTGGATCTTGCCGCCGCAAGCGAGCCCAACCTCCCAGGCCTGGTCGTTGCTGACGCCAAAATCGAGGAGCCGCGGCTTGCCGTCGCGGATCACTTCGAGCGCCTCGTTGACGACGGCACCCTCGACGCAGCCGCCCGAGACCGAGCCGACCATCGCACCCTTGTCGTCGACTGCGAGCTTGGCGCCGACCGGGCGCGGCGAGGAGCCCCAGGTAGTTACAACCGTCGCCAGCGCCACCCCCGAGCCCGCCTCACGCCAACGCGCCGCCTGCTCGAGAATTTCCGCCGTATCGCTCATGCTACCCTCTCCTTTATCGTCATTCCCGCGAACGCGGGAATCTAGAGCCCCAAGGGCCTCGGCAGTTGCCCCCTGTTCCTTGCCAGGGGCAAGCCTGGACCCCCGCTCCCGCGGGGGTGACGGGAACCTCACTCATGCTGCCCTCTCTTCCCGCTTTTCCCAAGCCGAGGCTGCCATGCCGCGTCTAGTGAGCGGCGCGCTCAGCACCTCGATCAAGGTTTCGAGGCTCTCCAAATTGTGCACCGGCCGGAACTCGTCGACGTGTGGCATCATCGCCCTCATCCCCAGTGATCTTGGCTCGAAACCCTCGTAACGCAACAGCGGGTTCAGCCAAATCAGCCGTCGGCAGGAGCGGTGCATGCGATCCATTTCATGGGCAAGCCCCGCCCCGGCGTCCCGGTCGAGCCCGTCAGTGATCAGCAGCACGAGCGCGCCTTGCCCCAGCAGGCGGCGCGACCACAACCGGTTGAACTCGGCGAGGCAATGGCCGATGCGGGTGCCGCCCGACCAGTCGACGACCGCCTCGGCGACGCGTTCGAGCGCGAGATCGACATCGCGGTGGCGCAGATAGCGGGTGATGTTCGTGAGCCGCGTCCCGAAGACAAAGGTGTGGACGCGGTCGCGGTCGTTGGTCACCGAATGCATGAAATGCAGAAAGATGCGGCTGTAGCGGCTCATCGAGCCGGAGATGTCGCACAGGACGACGAGCGGCGGCGGGCGCCGTCGCGGGCTGCGCCGCTTCAGCTCGATCAGCCCGCCCGAGCGCAGCGCGGCGCGCATCGTCGCGCGAAGATCGGCGCGGGCCCCGTGCCGGTTGGGCACGAAGCGCCGCGTCGGCACGTCCTGCACCGGCAAGCGCAGCTTGGCGATCGCCGCCTTCGCGCGTGCCAGCTCTTCGAGCGACATCTTTTCGAAATCCATGCCGCGCAGCTGCTCGCGGTCGGAAAAGGTCATTGCTGCGTCGAGTTCGGTCTCGGCCTCCTCGGTTTCCCTCTCCGCCCCTCTGTCGGGGTGAAGCGCCTCGGCCAAGCGCCGGGCCATCGCAGCGCCTTTGTTCTCTTCACCTTCGATGCGCAATTGCGGCAGCACGAGCCCCATCATCTTCTTCAGCAGCTCGGGGTTGCGCCAGAAGACGTGAAAGGCTTGGTCGAAGATCAGCCGCTGGTCGGGCCGATTGACGAACACTGCGTGCAATGTCCAATAGAAATCGCGACGATCGGTAATGCCGACGGTTCTCACAGCGGCGACGGCGTCGATCACCTTCCCCGGCCCGACCGGCAGCCCTGCGGCGCGCAAGGCGCGCGCAAAATGCATCAGATTGGCGAGCAGCGATCCGCCGGCCTCGGGTGTCGCTGGTCTCGAAGTCGGGGGAGCCACGGGCCCCGGTCCGATGCCCCTACGTCATGGCTGGACTCGCTCCGGCCATCCACGTCCTGCTCGCTCCGGGGTTCCGTGGATGACCGGGTCAAGCCCGGTCATGACGGTGATTTGGGTCATATGCTCAGGCCGCAGCCGCCGCCGCAACTTCGGTCTTGACCTGCTCCAAGAGCCGAGCGGCTTCGCTGCCGTGCAGCCGCGCGATGTCGTCCTGGTATTTGAGCAGCACGCCGAAGGTGTCGTTGATCGCATGCGGCGTCAGCTCGAGCACGTCGAGCTGCATCAGCGCCTCGGTCCAGTCGATCGTCTCGGCGATGCCCGGCAATTTGAACAAATCCATGTCGCGCAATTTCTGGACAAAGCCGACGACCTCGCGCGACAGGCTCTCGCTAGCGCCGGGCGCTTTGCGCCGCAGGATCTCGAGCTCGCGATCCGCAGTGGGGTAGTCGACCCAGTAGTAGAAGCAGCGCCGCTTCAGCGCGTCATGAATCTCGCGGGTGCGGTTTGAGGTGATGACTACGATCGGCGGCTGCTCGGCCCGGATCGTACCGATTTCCGGGATCGTCACCTGAAAGTCGGAAAGGAGCTCCAACAGATAGGCCTCGAATGGCTCGTCGGTCCGGTCGAGCTCGTCGATCAGCAACACCGGCGGGCCCTCGATCTCGGGCTCCAGCGCCTGCAGCAATGGCCTTTTGATCAGAAACCGGTCCGAGAAGATCGTGCTCTCGATGTCCCCGCGGTCCTCCTCGGCCGCCTCGGCCAAGCGGATCTCGATCATCTGGCGCGCATAGTCCCACTCATAGACCGCCGAGGCGACGTCGAGCCCCTCATAGCACTGCAGGCGAATGAGCCGGCGCCGCAGCGCCGTCGCCAACACCTTGGCGATCTCTGTCTTGCCCACCCCGGCCTCGCCTTCGAGAAAGAGCGGCCGCTTCAGATGCAACCCCAGGTGCACGGCGGTCGCCAAGCTGCGGTCGGCGATGTAATCGGCGTTGCCGAGCAGGGCGAGTGTGTCGGTGACGGTGACGGGCAGGGTGCTCATACCGAACGCGATTCCGATCGTAAAAATCCCTCTCCCCGACGGGAGAGGGCGTCACTGATAGAAGCCCTGGCATCGCCGCAGGCCTGCTTTCTCGATCAGGAACTTAGTATGCTGGCGACACTTGCGCTACCCCGTGCACTAGACTTTTCGAGAGTTTGCTAGCATATGATAGCGGAATTGCGGCGACGGAGTCGATCATGCCTCAGCTCTTGGTCCGAGACGTACCCCAAGACGTTGTCGAAGCGCTAAAGCGCAGGGCTGCGGAGCACGGACACAGCGCCGAAGCCGAGCACCGCATCATATTGCAAGAAGCTCTGTGTGCAGGGCGTGCGGGATTTTGGGAACGAGCAGCCGCTTTGCGAGAGCAAACGCGAGGCCGCATTTCCACCCCATCGGAGGAGCTCATCCGTCAGGACCGAGATGAGCGGTGAGAATCGTCATCGATGCCTCGGTCGCTGTGAAGTGGGTCCTTGACGAAGCCGAAAGCCAAGCGGCAGTGGCGCTCCGCGACCAAGAACTGCTCGCACCCGCCTTGTGGCTCGCCGAGGCTGCAAATGCACTTTGGCGAAAAGCGCGTGCCGGTGAAATCACAGCCGTCGAAGCAAGCGCTTGTCTCTCCGAGTTGCGGAAAGCGCCGGTTGCGTCGCTCTCTATGGAGCCATATCTCGAGCCGGCATTAGAACTTGCCGTGCAAATGGGCCACCCGGTTTATGATTGCATTTACTTGGCGCTTGCGCTGCAACATCGAACGCACGTAGTGACGGCCGATCGTCGCTTCGTTTCGGCCGCGAGCACCGGGGCCCACGCCGGCGTCGTCCGTCTTCTCACGGCGCAGATAGCAGAGGAAATCGAGGTGACGGAACCGATCGAGCGCGCGCTGGAGGAGATCAAATTCGGCGCCGACGGCTTGGTGCCGGCGATCGCTCAGCAGCACGATACCGGTGAAGTCCTGATGATGGCCTGGATGAACCGCGACGCGGTCCGAGCCAGCCTGAGCGAAGGTCGCGCGTGCTATTGGTCGCGATCCCGCGCCGAGCTGTGGCGCAAAGGAGAGACTTCCGGTCAGGTTCAATACCTGCGCGAGCTGCGCCTCGATTGCGATGGCGATGCTCTGCTGCTGCTGGTCGACCAGACCGGGGTTGCCTGCCACACCGGGCGGCGCAGCTGCTTCTTCCGAGCGTGGCGGAACACCAGCTGGGCGGTCATCGCCGAGCCGCAGGTTTCGCCTGAAATACTCTATCCCAAACGCGGATAACGCGGCGGAGAGGGCCGAGCGGATGGCCTTTTATCGCGGTGGCGCGCAGTTCGGATGCGCCTGGATTTGCGCGACCAAGTCGGAGTTGAACGGGCGGCCGGCGCAACGCTGATTGTATTCGCCGACGCTCGCATTATAGCGGGCGACGGCCGCCGCCGCCGCCGACTGGGCCGGACCGATCTGCCCAAAGGCCGCGTCTCGCCGCTCGAGCAGTGCCTTGTAGCGGGAAACCGCATCGGGGTTGTTGACATCGATGCCCGACCGTGCGGCAGCGAGCTGGGCATTCAGATCGCTGAGCTGCTGGCTGGCCGCTGCCAGCCCCTGGGACTTTGCGTCCTTATCCGCCGCCAGTGCCCCGGAGGCCAGCCGGATACACACGCATGCGTTGATCTCGGCGGGCTCATTCGGGATGGGGACGGGGATCTGTGCTTGTGCCCCATCGACCGGGTAGAAAGCGAGAAAGCCAAAGCCCAAGATTCTCGCGTATCGAAAGTCGATCCAACCCATGTTCCGTTCCATCCTTCTCTGAAGTCGATATCACTCGCAATTACGCTACAATGACAGGAGCCGGTCGAGCAGAGCCTTGTCCTGGCGTAGCTCGGCGGCGACACCGGAGTGGCGGACCGTCCCCTTTTCGAGGACATAGACGCGGTCGGCGAGCGCCAATGCGAAATCGACGCGCTGCTCGGCCAGCAGGATCGTCAAGCCTTGCGCCTTCAGCTCGCCGATCTTCTCGCGCAACAGATCGACGAGCAGCGGCGCTAGCCCCTCCGACGGCTCGTCGAGCAGCACGAGCTCGGGATTGCCCATCAAGGTGCGGGCGATGGTCAGCATCTGCTGCTCGCCACCCGACAGGAAGCCTCCACGCTGGTCGCGACGCTCGCGCAAGACCGGAAAAAGCTCCCCGACGGTGTCGATCGTCCAACGGCCGGGGCGGCGCGCGGCGCGGTCGCCCACCTCCAGGTTCTCCCACACTGTAAGCTCGGCGAAGATGCGGCGATCCTCGGGGACATAGCCGATACCCGCGCGGGCGATGCGGTGAGGCGGCCAGCCGGTGATCTCTTGCCCCTGCCAGCGGACATGGCCGGCGCCGGGCGGGGTCAATCCCATGATCGAGCGCATCGTCGTGGTTTTGCCAACGCCGTTGCGGCCGAGGAGACTGACGCATTCGCCGGCTTCGATCGCGAGGGAAATCCCGAACAGCACCCGACTGAGGCCGTAGGCGGTGTGGATTTCCTCGACTTCGAGCAGCGAGGTCATGCATGCCCGCCGAGATAGACCCGCCGCACCTCCGGATCGCTGCGCACTTCGTCCGGCCGGCCCTCGGCGAGAACCCGGCCCTGGTGCAGAACCGCGATCTTCTCGGCGATTGCGAACACTACCTCCATGTCGTGCTCGGTAAAGAGCAGGGTCAGGCCGCGCTCGTCGGCGATGCGCTGCAAGAGCTGCATCGTCTCGTGCGTTTCACTCGCTGACATGCCGGCGGTCGGCTCGTCGAGCAGCAGCACCATCGGGTCGCTGGCGAGCGCGATGCCGAGCTCGAGCTGCTTTTGGTTGCCGTAGCTGAGCGTGCCGGCGATCGCCCCGGCTTGGTGATCGAGGCCTAGGGAAGCCAGCAGCGCCGTCGTTTCCTCCCGATAGAAATCTTCCGAGCGCGACCAGAAATTGCGCCCGCGGCCCCGATGGGCGAGAAACGCTGCCTGCACGTTCTCGAACACCGAAAGCCGGGCGAAGATGTTGGTGCGCTGGAACGAGCGCCCGATCCCCATGCCGCAGATGCGGTGCGGCGGCGCCCCGGTGATGTCGCGGCCGTCGAGCAGCACCCGCCCACTGTCCGGGATGATGTGGCCGGTGATCAGGTTGAACAGGGTCGACTTGCCGGCGCCGTTCGGCCCGATCACCGCGGCGATTTGGCGGGTCTCGACGGTCAGGCTGACACCGCCGACGGCAACAAAGCCGGCGAACGCCTTGTGCAAATCGTGGACCTCAAGCATCGCTGCGCGCGATCCGGCGCCGGGCGAGACCAAATCCGGCGACAATGCCGCCGACGATGCCGCCGGGGAACACGAACAGCAGCACCAGCAGAATGGCGCCGAGGACGAACGGCCAGTATTCGGTATAGGCGGTGATCTGCTGATTGAGCCAGACCAGCGCCATCGCGCCGACCGGCGGCCCCCAGAAAAAATCCATTCCGCCGAGGATCGTCATGATGATCACCTCGGCCGATTTCGCCCAGAATACATAGTCGGCAAACACACCGCGGCTGAACAGGCCGTAGAGTGCCCCGGCGAGCCCGGCAAAAGTGCCGGCGACGACAAAGGCGGCGAGCTGGTAGGCGCGCACATTGAGCCCGATGAACGCCGCGCGTTCGGGGTTGTCGCGGATCGTCGTCAGCATGCGGCCGAACGGCGAGCGTGTGATCATGCGCAGCACCCCAATCGAGACCGCCACCAGCACTAGGGTCAGAAGATAAAAGCGATCGCCGATGCGCAGATCGCCGAAACCCGGGATCGCGTCCATCCAGTCGAGGTTCGGATACGGGATTTCCGGCAGTCCCTGATCGCCGCCGGTCATATCGTTCCATTTGTAGGCGATCGCCCAGACGATCTGCGAGAAGGCGAGCGTCAGCATTGCGAAATAGAGCTTTTGCAGGCGGACGCAGAAATAACCAGACACCAAGGCGAACAGAGCGGCGCCGAGCCCTGCCGCCGGGAAAGCGAGGACGAACGGCACCTCGTAGGTCTTCATCAGGATGCCGCAGACATAGGCGCCGCCCCCGAAAAAAGCGACATGGCCAAACGAGACGAGGCCAGTGGTGCCGAGCAGCAAGTTGAGGCTGACCGCGAAGAGGGCGTCGATGACGATCTGGCTGGCGAGAAAGGTGTCGTAGCGGTTGCCGATCCACGGCACCGTCGCCGCCGCCAGGAAAACGATCAAGGTCCACGGGATGCGGCGGGCGAGGGCGGGGCGGCTGGGCTCCATTATATCGGCCGGCCGAACAGGCCCCACGGGCGGACGATCAGGATCACCGCCATCAGCGCGAAGACCGAAAACAACGAGAAGCCGGGAAAGATCAGGATGCCGAACGACAATACCTGGCCATAGATCACCGAGCCCCAGAACGTGCCCCAAAACGAGCCCATACCGCCAATGACCACGACGATAAAAGCCTGCACGATGATCAGCACGTCCATCCCCGGCACGATGCTCTGGATCGGCGTCACCAGCGCGCCGGAGAGCCCGGCGAGAAACGAGCTGAAGACGAACATGCCGGTGTAGATCGAGCCGACATTGGCGCCGAGCGCGTCGAGCATCTCGCGGTCGTAAGACGCGGCGCGAACCATTCGCCCGACGCCGGTGTGGTTCAGTACCAGCCAGCCGCCAAACGCGATCGCCGGGCCGACCGCCATGACGAACAGGTTGTAGAGCGGTTGCGCCGTGCCAAAAATCTCGACGCTGCCGGACAGGACCGGGGGTGCCGAAACCGAAAGCTGGCCGGTGCCCCACAAAAACTTGGCAGCATCCCCGAGGATCAGCACCAGCGCATAGGTGAAGAGCAGCTGGTAGAGCTCTTCGCGGC
>Ga0306925_10003151_pt1 | contig 14491 bp, 10 predicted proteins | sample flu12Cox44000176_FD_203755 | JGI IMG/M metagenome (GOLD analysis project Ga0306925, IMG submission 203755) | Lab enrichment of tropical soil microbial communities from Luquillo Experimental Forest, Puerto Rico - flux8day.12C.oxic.44.000.176 (v2)... | ecosystem: Environmental > Terrestrial >... | reverse complement strand
AAAGCGCCTAGGCTGACGCTGCGCGGACGACTGAGGCTTTTTGACGAAAACAGGCGCGAGGCTTTGATCGGTCTCGCGCCGTTAGTTCATTGAAATTCAGAAAAACCCGGCGCTCAAATCTAGTCCGTAAGTCGCGACGAGCAGCCAAAGTACCAGACCGGCGCCGAGAAGCTTCGCGACAGGCTTGAATAATCCGAAGCCGACCTGAATTCCCGAAGCTTGGGAGAAGCTTTGGGCAAGCGCAGACACAGAAAAAACACTCATGGCAAGCCCTCCGTTTCGGGCAACCATGGAGACGCTTATATCTCAGCCGCTGGAGACTGCGTGTGAACCGGCTCACATCGATAGGCAATTAGTTTTGACAGCGGTAGCCCGGGGAGAGCTAAGGGCGTAGCTTCGGTCCCGACATCATCGAGGCAGAGACGCTTCGATTCTATGCGCAACAACGGTGGCCAAGCCGAACGTCACGAAAAACGCGACCGTCAACTCAAACATTGGAAATCCCCGTGTACCGACCCCTAGCAAAGGGACCGATAAAGGCTCAGCATTTCAGGGTTGTTTCATCGCGCGGGCAAAATGGTTTCGTTGCGGCTTCAGGAACGCGTGGCTTTGATCAGTCCCGCGTCTTTAATATTGTGCAGCATATTGCGCGGTAATTGATTTGCAGACACAGCGCAGACATGGCGCTGTTTGGGACTTTGAGGATTTTGGCTTAAGTATTTGATTTGTCTGGCTCCTCGGGCTGGATTCGAACCAGCGACCATTCGATTAACAGTCGAATGCTCTACCACTGAGCTACCGAGGAATAGGCGAACCCGCCGGGGCCACGCGCGGACGCCGTATAACAAAGCCTCCCTGGCTTGCAAAGGACGAAATAAGCTTCTTCCGGGCCTCGTCCAGAGGAAGCCGCGACTGGAAAACAGCATTTCGTCCGACGCGTGAGCCTCAAAAAAGGCGCGAACGGAAGTCAGGGCAGAGGGCGTTGGCCGTGTTGTGTTTTTGCAAGCCTTGCATCAAACATGACTACGGTCATCTCTTGCGGTTGTCCGCTCTCTGCCGGGGTCGTTTCAAATGTCTGGTTTCTCGACTGCGCGCCAGAAAATGGTCGATGGTCAGGTGCGTCCGAGCGATGTGACCGACAGCAGAATTATCGATGCGATGCTGACGGTGCCGCGTGAGGTATTTGTTCCTCTATCCCAGCGCCCGCTCGCCTATCTCGATCTTGATCTCGATGTAAGTGAAGGCGGGTCGGTCAAACGCTTCCTGCTCAAGCCCGCAGTGACCGCCAAGATGATTCAGGCGGCCGAGGTCAAGGATTCTGACGAGGTCCTGGTGGTCGGTTGTGCGTCCGGCTACCTGGCAGCACTGGTTGCCAAATTGGCCGGGCGCGTCACGGCGACCGAACCAGACGCGTCGCTGGCGGCGAAGGCCAGGTCCGTTTGTGGAGAAATTGGCCTTGGAAACGTGACCGTGAAGGCCGCTGCCGTGGCCGACGGTGATTCGGCCGACGCCCCCTTTGACGTCATCATCCTCAATGGAGCGACCGAAATCGTGCCTGAACGGCTTTACCGCCAACTCAAGGAGGGCGGCCGGCTTGTCGGGGCCTTCGCCATGACCCGGCCGCAGCGAGTTACCGTCGTGACGCATTCGCACGACGATTTCGGCAATCGACCCCTTTTCGACGCTGCGCTGCCCCTTCTGCCTGGGCTAGAGCGCCCCCAGGCCTTCGTCTTCTAGTGCGCGGTAAGGGTTTGGAGATCAAAGTGTGGCAAGGAAGCCCCATGTCAGGAGTTTCCCATCATCTGATCCCTCGGGGGGTTCCTTACCTCTTGCACCCGACATAAGGTGGTGGCGTGCGGGTATCTGTTTGGAATGACGTAATAACCCGGTTTTGGGCGCCGGGGAACTTGCAGACTTGAGATTGGATTGCCAGGGATGGGTGGGGTGAAGGTCTTTACCGGAGCCGCGGCTGCGGTCCTTCTACTAGCTTTGATCGTCCCCACGCCGGCTTCAGCCGACACGATCGAGGCTGCGCTGGTGCGCGCCTATCAGTCGAACCCGCAGCTTAATGCTCAGCGCGCCCAAGTCAGAATCACTGATGAGAACGTGCCGCAAGCGCTGTCCGGTTACCGTCCGAAACTCAATGTCACTGCGACCGCCGGTTATCAATATACCGACTTACTGAACACGTTCGGCGGCACGCCGCAGGCGATTCTGAAGACCGACGTATTTGGCGCAAACGCTCCCCGCAGCGCCGGTCTCACGCTCAGCCAGAACGTTTACAACGGCAATCAAACCGCTAACAGAACCCGCGCGGCGGAGAGCCAGGTTTCGGGTTCGCGCGAGGCGCTGCGCGTGCTCGACCAGACCATCCTGCTGTCGGCCGCCACGATCTACATGGATTATCTGCGCGATGCCGCCATCGTCGAGGTGCAGAAGAGCAACGTTCGCGTTCTCGAACAGACCCTCAAGCAGACTCGCGACCGGTTCAATGTCGGCGAAGTGACTCGCACCGACGTTGCGCAATCGGAAGCTCAGCTCGCCGCGGGGCAGACACAGCTTCTCGCCGCCGAAGCCACCCTGACGACGACGAAAGCGAATTTCCGCCGCATCATCGGCAATGATCCGGTCAATCTTGCGCCGGGTTCTCCCGTGGATCGCTTCTTGCCGGCTACGCTGCCTTCAGCCGTCGAACTGAGCCTGATCGAGAATCCGAACGTGACGGCGGCGATGTACGGCATCGACGTCCAGTTCCTGCAGGTGAAGGTGAACGAGGGTGCGCTGCTGCCGAGGGTGGATGTGCAGCTCCAGGTGCAGCAAGGCTATGAACAGCAAATGCAGGTCTTCCGGCAGTTCGGCGCGTCGGCCATCGCGCAACTTGCAGTGCCGATTTACCAGGGCGGCTCGGAGTACTCGCTGATTCGTCAGTCCAAGGAATCGCTGGCGCAACAGCGTCTCGTTCTCGAGCAGACCCGCGACCAGACCCGCGCCAACACCGTGACCGCCTGGGGACAGCTGGTCGCCGGCAAGGCTCAGGTGGCTTCCGCCCAATCGCAGGTGACGGCATCGGAGATCGCGCTCAACGGCGTGCGCGAAGAGGCCAAGGCGGGGCAGCGAACCACGCTCGACGTCCTCAACGCACAGCAAGCCCTGGTCAACGCCCGCGTTGCGCTGGTGACGGCGCAGCACGACCGCGTGGTCGCGTCATACGCCGTGTTGTCTGCGGTAGGGCGGCTCGCACCGCAGGTACTTGGTCTCAACACCACGGTTTATGATGCGAGCGTGCATTATCACCAGGTGCGCGACAGCTGGGCCGGTGTTCGTACTCCCGACGGCCGCTGATAGCGTTTCTCATTGCTTCCGGCGCGTAAGCAGCGTTTTCAAGTCATTGGCAATCAGCGTATAAGTCCCTCGCTACATGTCCCCGCTTTGCCTCCCCGCCAATCCGACTTCAGGCAACCGGTCATCCCGTTGCTTGCAATCGCTAGTTGCCCTGACGTACCGTTCCCTCGGGCAGCAGAGCGATTCGCGCCACTTGGGGCCTGTGGTGGCGCGATGCTTCGGTGCGCTGGGTAGGAACGCAGTCTGCGACATGTCGCGCGGCGCTTGATCTGGGGACAAGTGGGGCCGGCGCGATGAAAATCCGAACCCGACTATCCCGAACCGGCACTTCCTGCCTCACTTGGTGTAAAACGCTGACGAAGGCGTTGATGGGGTGGAATCGGAGATGACGCAGCCTGCGAAGGTCCAAGAGCCCTCGATGGAGGAAATTCTGGCGTCGATCCGGCGGATCATTTCCGACGACGAGGCAAAACCGGTGGCAGCTGATAAACCCTCCGGTCCCGCGGCTCCGGCCAAGCCGGAGAAACCCGTGCCGCCGCCTGCCGCCAAGGCACCCGCAAGTGATGCTGCTTCGCCCGCCCCAGCCGTGCCAAAGGCGGTCTCGCCGCCGCCTCCTGCTCCGCGAGCAGCACCGACACCGGCGCCGGCACAGGTGGAGACAAACAGCCAGGACGATATCGACGCGCTATTGAATGGACTGGATGAAGCGACCACGCCGGAAGAGATTCGATCAGCCTCCTCAGACGGCGATGTGCTGGAACTGACGGACGAGATGGCCCTGCCGGATCCGCCGCGGCCCGCATTCAAGAAGGTGGAACCGGCCGACGATCTCGAATTCGCCGAAGCGGGCAGGGCGGTACCCCGCCCGCCCTTGTTCGAAACGCCGGCCGTGGAAAGTCCTGTGGCGGTTCAGCAAATTCTGTCACGCTCGACTGTCTCTGCGGTCGAGTCGGCCTTCAATAGCCTCGCCCACACGGTACTCAGCCAAAATGCGCGGACCCTGGAAGATCTGGTCAAGGAAATGCTGAGACCGATGCTGAAATCCTGGCTCGACGACAATCTGCCGGGATTGGTGGAGCGCATCGTCAAGGCGGAAATCGAGCGGGTTTCGCGCGGACGCTGACCTCTGCTCGCTCTTCGTGAGCCTCCAGTCCGATCGTCATATGACCCGGCCATGTTGACTTGGCGCGCGGGTGCGGCTTTCTAGGGAAGCGGATTTGACATTCGCAACCCGTTAGCCGCGAACTCGAAAAAGTCAAATCCAGGACTCCACCGGAAACTTGTATTTGCTGGCGGTTCTTCGATTCCCACATTCGCGGAAGCACCGCCGAAACCCGGGTGAGAATGCTGGAATTCCGACCACCTGCCGCTGCCACATCCATGATTGCACCGCCATGATCGAGAAGAATTATCAGCCGGCCGACATCGAAAGCCGCATGTCCCTCATTTGGGAGGACAGCCGTGCCTTCAATGCCGGACGCCCGGACCGGCGCGACGCGAACCCCTTCACAATCGTCATTCCGCCTCCCAATGTGACGGGCTCGCTGCACATGGGGCATGCGCTTAACAACACCTTGCAGGACATTCTCTGCCGTTTCGAGCGGATGCGCGGCCGCGACGTGCTCTGGCAGCCGGGCACCGACCACGCCGGCATTGCAACCCAGATGGTGGTCGAGCGGCAGTTGATGGAACGTCAGCAGCCGGGACGGCGCGAGCTGGGACGAGACAAATTCCTAGATCGGGTCTGGGAGTGGAAAGCCGAAAGCGGTGGCGTCATTATCAACCAGTTGAAGCGGCTTGGCGCTTCCTGCGACTGGTCACGCGAACGCTTCACGATGGATGAGGGGTTGTCTCGGGCCGTCTTGAAGGTGTTTGTCGAGCTATATCGCCAGGGGCTCATCTATAAAGACAAGCGGCTGGTGAACTGGGATCCGAAGCTGCTGACGGCAATCTCGGATCTCGAAGTGCAGCAGATCGAGGTCAAGGGCAGCCTCTGGTATTTGCGTTACCCGCTGGAGGGAAAAACTTTCAATCCCGGCGATCCCGCGACCTTCATCGTCGTCGCGACCACGCGACCAGAAACGATGCTCGGCGACACGGCGGTCGCGGTGCACCCGGATGACGAGCGCTATCGTCACCTGATTGGCAAGCATGTGATTCTGCCGCTGGTCGGACGAAGGATTCCGATTGTTGCCGACGAATATTCCGATCCCGAGAAGGGCTCCGGCGCGGTCAAAGTCACGCCGGCGCATGATTTCAACGATTTCGAAATCGGCCGGCGGCACAACCTGCCGCAGGTCAGCGTGCTCAGTCAGGAGGGCGCGCTGGCACTGGTCGGCAACGAAGACTATTTGCGCGGCTTGCCGGAAGGCGCGATGCAGTTCGCGGAAGAATTCGACGGCGTCGACCGCTTCGCCGCGCGCAAGCAGATCGTGGCGCGAATGGAAGATTTCGGATTCCTGGAGAGAATCGAGCCCAACACGCACATGGTGCCGCACGGCGATCGTTCCGGCGCCGTGATCGAGCCGTACTTGACCGATCAGTGGTACGTCGATGCTAAGACCCTTGCGCAGCCCGCGATCGCGGCGGTGCGCAGCGGGGCGACCACATTCGTGCCGAAGAACTGGGAGAAGACCTATTTCGAATGGATGGAAAACATCCAGCCCTGGTGCATCTCCCGCCAGCTGTGGTGGGGCCATCAGATCCCCGCATGGTACGGACCGGACGGCAAGGTGTTCGTCGCTGAAACCGAAGAAGAAGCCGTCGGTCACGCCCTTGGCTACTACGTCGAGCAGGAAGTGATCACGGTGGAGCAGGGGCGGGAGATGGCGCTTGATCGCAACAAGCGTGGGCCCTTCATCACCCGTGACGAGGACGTGCTCGACACCTGGTTTTCCTCGGCGCTCTGGCCGTTCTCCACGCTCGGCTGGCCTGACCACGATACCGATTTGAAGCGTTATTATCCGACCGATGTCCTCGTCACCGGCTTTGACATCATCTTCTTCTGGGTCGCTCGCATGATGATGATGGGCCTCCATTTCATGAAGGAGGTCCCGTTCCCGACGGTCTACATCCACGCGCTCGTTCGTGACGAGAAGGGTGCGAAGATGTCGAAATCGAAAGGCAACGTCATCGATCCCCTGCACCTGATCGACGAGTTCGGTGCCGACGCCCTGCGCTTCACGCTGGCTGCAATGGCGGCGCAGGGCCGCGACATCAAACTTTCGGAAAGCCGCGTCGAAGGCTACCGCAATTTCGCAACCAAGCTGTGGAACGCTTGCCGCTTTGCAGAAATGAATACATGCACGCTGCCGGCGGACTTCGATCCAACCACGGCAACGCAGATTTTGAACCGCTGGATCGCGCATGAGACCGCGCGCGCCGCGCGCGAGGTCACCGAGGCGATCGAATCCTATCGCTTCAACGACGCGGCGGGCGCGATCTATCGCTTCGTCTGGAACGTCTACTGCGATTGGTACCTCGAGTTGGTCAAACCAGTCTTGATGGGCCAGGAGGACGCAGCGAAGGCCGAGACCCGCGCGATGGTCGCATGGGCGCGCGACGAGATCCTCAAATTGCTTCACCCGTTCATGCCCTTCATCACCGAAGAGCTTTGGGGCGTAACCGCCAGACGTGATGGCCTCTTGGCGCTGGCGCCGTGGCCGCGCAAGGCAGCCCTCACGCCAGAGCAGCTGGTGCTGATGGCGACCGCGGTCCCGAATGATCCGATGATGCCTCCGCCTCTGGTCCCACTCGAGACGAGCGAATTCGCCGACCCCGACGCCGAGGCCGAGATTGGCTGGGTGGTCGACCTCGTGACCGCGATACGCTCGGTGCGCGCCGAGATGAACATTGCGCCGGCGACGTTGACGCCGTTGGTGCTGTCGGCCGCTTCCACCGAGACCAAAGAGCGGGCGTCGCGCTGGAGCGAGGTGATCAGGCGGATGGCCCGGCTCGCCGACATTTCATTCGCTGACCAGCCTCCGGGAGGGTCAGTGCAGCTTTTGGTGCGCGGCGAGGTCGTTGCCCTGCCGCTGAAAGGCTTGATCGATTTTTCAGCGGAGAAAGCCCGGCTAGACAAGGAGCTGGCCAAGGCGGATGCCGAAATCAAGCGGGTCGACGCCAAGCTCGCCAACGAGAAATTTGTCGCCAATGCTCCGGAAGAGATCGTCGAAGAGGAAAGGGAGAAGCGCGAGGCCGTGCTGGCGCGAAGGGTAAAGATTCTCGAGGCGATGGAGCGGCTCGAGAGCGCCACTTAGTGGAGACTGATGGCGCTTCGATCCGAGGAAGATTTTGTCGGATGATGCGAACCTGGCAAATTATCGAAACGGTCGGGCGATCCTTCTGATGGCGATACGAATGCCGGCCTCGATGCTTCGCGCGAGGTCGATCGCAGAGAGCCCGCTTCCTTGCTGCGAGCCTGCCACAGCGTTGCGCCGAGCAGAAGGTAGGCTGCCGCGGTCCATACGGCCTGCCAGTTCCGGGTACCCTCGATGAAGATGGTATAGAGTGCAGCCGCGGCGAAGAGGCCCGCAAATACCGCTTCCGCCAACGGCCGCGTGCCTGATTTCGGCCGGTTGAGCAGCGTCAGGGCCGAAAACGGAATTGCTGCCATGGTAAGCGCGGCGAACGGAAGATCGCGCCAACGCGCGTCGAACACGGCGCCGAGCGCGGTCTCCGCCGCGATCACCGAGGTTACGGCCAGCGCGAAGCCCAAGAGCATCGTTGGAGATGATTGAATCCTGCTGTCGCGCGGGCCGATCAAATCCACAAAGCTCGGCAGAGCGCGTCCCGACATCAGTGCGCCTGCGCACAGCACGGGCGAGGCGACGGCGGCTGCGAGCAGTGAACCCCACATGAGCCAGCCGCCGAAGCCAAAGCTCTCATAGAGCATCTTGTCGACGGCGATCCCGAGCAGGATTCCGGCTGATGTCGCGGATACGCCGACCGCGATCCACGAGACCAGCCGGGGCGGCCAGGGTCTGCGTCTCGAAGTCAGCCAGGCCACGGCAAACACCGAGACGACCAATACCAGGCCGCCCCCCATGTACAGCTTCCAGAGGGGATAATTGCTGATGGCTTCGCCGGGCGGATATTTCAGCTTGCGGTGCTCTTCATCGAACAGCCCCCAATTGCCGCCCACGGTTCCTTCCCAGTATCGTTTCCACGAGGCGTCGTAAGCCTCGATCAGGTTGACGTGGAAGTTTTCGCGCCTCGACAAGTCAAGGATTTCCGAGATTACGCGGGCCTGATTGGTGCGGGAGGGAAGTGCTCCTTCGCGCATCCGCCCCATGCTCGGCCAACCCGTCTCGCCGATCAGGACTTCCTTGCCGGGAAAGGCGGCGGCCACGCGCTTGTGGATCGCTGCGACGTGGGCGGCCGCATCCTGTGCGCGGACCGGAAAGTCCTCCCAATATGGCAGCACATGAATGGTTACGAAGTCGACGGCATCCTGGACTTCCCGGTAGCGCAACCAATATTCCCAGACGTCGGCGTAGGTCACGGGAACATTGACGCGCGCCTTCACCGAGCGGATGAGTTCGCGAAGATCGGAGGGGCTCATGTCCCCGTGCAAGAGCACTTCGTTGCCGACGATTATGGCCCTGATCGTGCCGGGATAATCCCTGGCCAGCGCCACCGCGGTGTCGACCAGTTGCGCGTTCTTCAGGCGATTGTTGCCGATCCAGATTCCAAGAAAGATTTTCAGTCCGACTCTTGAGGCGACTGCCGGCACCTTGTTCAATCCGTTGTCGACCGAGTAGGTGCGGATGCAGTCGGTTATCTTGGCCAGTTCGGCAAGATCTTCCCCAATCTGCTCCTCGCTGACGATTAGGTTCGGATTTAGCGGCGTCTGGTCGCCGCGGAATGGCGCATAGGACACGCAATCCAGCTTCGCCGCCGGATCGATCGGGGCATGCGCCAGCGTGACCGGTGTGGCCAACCATGACCAGACCACGGCAACAAGACTCAAGGAAATGAGAAGAAGCGCCAGTGGCGTGCGAAAGGCGATTGGTTCTGTCCTCCGGAAGAATTGTCGAATATGGTCTGGCGGTCCGCAGTTCGGCCCCAAAATCTGGGATGCGCGGCGCCCAACTGCAAAGCACAAATGCGACACCCAACATCGGATTTGATAGCAAATTTGCCACGGCCCCAACAAGTGAAGCGGTGATGTTCAACGGTCTCTCTCGACGCCATTTCGGCAGGCTTGCGGGTTGGTCAGCGCTTGGAATGTCGGCAAATACCGCGGAAGCGGTTCAGGCCGATCCGAGGGCAGAAAACAGGCCGCAAAACAGGAGCCGTTCCGCCGATTTTCCGAACGGTTTTCTTTGGGGGACGGCCACATCTGCCTACCAGATCGAAGGGGCCGCCAACGAGGACGGGCGCGGGCCGTCGATTTGGGATCGTTTTGTGCGTAGGCGTGGGACGATCGTGGACGAGAGCAACGCCGACATCGCCAACGATCACTATCATTTGTTCAAGCAAGACGTTCAGCTCATCAAAGCGCTTGGTGTGAAGGCCTATCGGTTTTCAATTGCGTGGCCTCGCGTCTTCCCGGAAGGTTCGGGTTCGCCAAACCCCAAAGGTCTCGACTTTTACCATCGGCTTGTCGAGGAACTGCTGGCGAACGGCATTGAGCCGTTCGCTACCCTCTATCATTGGGATTTACCTCAAGCGCTTCAGGATCGCTTCGGCGGATGGACGTCTCGCGAGACCTCAATGGCTTTTGCCGATTATGCGGGATATGTCGCTGAGCGTATCAGCGATCGCGTCAAGTACATCTTCACGATCAATGAATGCTCCAGGCTTGTCCATCTAGGTTATGGCGCGGGCTTGGACGCTCCTGGCCTTACCCTGTCCCAACCTGAGCTCAATCAGGTTCGTCACAACGTGGCGCTCGGCCATGGTCTTTCCGTGCAAGCCATACGGGCGCGTGGGCGCGCCGGAACCAAGGTTGGCCCGGCAGAAAACATTGTTGTTTGCATACCCGCGATCGAGACACAGGCAAACATTCGCGCGGCAGAAATCGCAACCCGCGAACTGAATGCGGGATATCTCGGCGTGATGCTCGAGGGTAAATATACCGATGGCTTTCTGGCGTATGCCGGCAGAAATGCCCCGAAATATACCGCCAATGATCTGAGCATCATTTCATCTCCGATCGATTTCGTCGGGCTTAATGTCTATACGCCGGACCACTATGTCCTCGCCGCGGACAACCCGGCCGGCTTTGCGCTGGTGCCGTTTCCGCCTGCGTTTCCGAAGATGGATTCGAGCTGGCTGAAGATCGCCCCCGAGGCAATGTACTGGGCGCCGCGCCACGTAGCGAAGCTCTGGGGCGTGAAATCGATCTACATTACCGAGAATGGCACTTCGGCCAAGGACGACCCTGCCGCGGACGGCAACGTCTATGATGTCGATCGGATCATGTACCTGCGCAACTATCTGACAAATCTGCAACGCGCGACCTCCGAGGGCGTCCCCGTGCTCGGCTATTTCCTCTGGAGCCTGATGGATAATTTCGAATGGACGGACGGATTCGAGAAACGCTTCGGCCTCTACCGGGTCGATTTCAATACGCAGGCGCGCGCGCCCAAGCTCTCCGCATCTTTTTATCGCGAAATCATCGAACGCAATGCGGTCGTTTGATCACGCTCAACGCATGATGCGCCGCTGCCAAACCCCGAACTAGCTCGCAAATGCCTTGGAAAGGAATTTCGAGCCCTTCAGCCCATATCGCCAGGGCAGGTCGACCGCCTTGGTGATGCCGATCCGTACTCCGAAAACGATCTCCGGCTTGGCGGTGCGTGCGAACAGCGCAAATGGGGGGGCATCGAGCGCCAGAGCATTTTGGCCATCCGTGATCCCCAGAGCTTCCGTCAGCTTGCCGGGGCCGGAGCACAGCGCTCGCTCGTCGCTCAGATGTCGCCGGCGCCGCATCGCCGCCAGCCCGTGGGTCGGCTGCAGCGCCCGGATCAGGACCGCGCTGGCCGAGCCCTTCTCCTCGCAAACGAAATTGACGCACCAGTGAATGCCGTAGGAGCGGTAGACATAGACAAAGCCCGGCGGACCGAACATGACCGCGTTTCGCGCCGTCGGCCCGCGGAAGGAATGAGCCGCCGGATCGGTGTGGTGATAGGCCTCGACCTCGACAATGATGCCGCCGATGCCGTTCACGAGCATCGTGGCGCCGATCAGGTCGGGGGCGACCTCGTGCACGCTGCGCGCGAAGAAGCCGCGTTTGAGCAATTTGCCGGGCTTTGGGAGATTTGCAGCGGGATTTTTAGCCATTGGGACGGTATGCTAAGACCGAATGCCCAGCGTTGCGAGCGGTCGCGGTTCCAGCGTCCCGGTTCTGACATTCGTATCCTGCTGCGGCAGGTCCGTCTACGAATGTCAGAACCGAAGGAACACTGGTAAATATTAGATTCTAGTGTGGTTTTGGATTTGACATTCGCTATATGGAATCGAAGCAACACTAAGCGAATGTCAAATCCACCACGCTAGCCTCCACCGGATTAGCTAGAACATAACAGATACGGATTCTTCATGGTCGTTGTCGTCGATACGGTTTCAGCCACGCCGCTGCGCCCGCGTCACCCGGAAAAGGTGAACCGCCCGGACGCGCTGTCGCCGCCGAAGCCGGACTGGATTCGCGTGCGCGCGCCGACCACCCGCGGCTATGCCGAGACCCGCAACATCGTGAAGGAAAACGGCCTGGTGACGGTGTGCGAGGAGGCGGGCTGTCCGAACATCGGCGAATGCTGGGACAAGAAGCACGCGACCTTCATGATCATGGGGGACACCTGCACCCGTGCCTGTGCGTTCTGCAACGTTAAGACCGGCATGCCCGGCGCGCTTGATCCGAATGAGCCGGAACACGTGGCGGAAGCGACATTCAAGCTGGGGCTCGCCCATGTCGTCGTCACCTCGGTCGATCGCGATGATCTGGCCGATGGCGGCGCTGCGCATTTCGCGCAAAGCGTCCGCGCCATCCGCTCGCGCTGCCCGGCCACGACGATCGAGATCCTCACCCCGGATTTTCTGCGCAAGGAAGGCGCGCTCGAAACCGTAGCGGCAGCCAAGCCGGATGTGTTCAATCACAATCTGGAGACGGTGCCGTCGCGCTATCTCGGCGTCCGCCCTGGCGCGCGCTACTTCCATTCGGTGCGGCTGTTGCAGCGGGTCAAGGAGATCGATCCGGCGATCTTCACCAAATCGGGCATCATGGTCGGACTTGGCGAGGAGCGTCACGAGGTTTTGCAGGTTATGGACGATCTCCGCTCGGCGGACGTCGATTTTCTGACCATCGGACAGTATTTGCAGCCGACACGAAAACATCACGCCGTCATGCGTTACGTGACGCCAGAGGAGTTTTCTGCCTACGAGAAGGTTGCCTATACCAAGGGATTTTTGATGGTGTCGGCGAGCCCGCTGACGCGTTCGTCGCATCACGCTGGCGAGGATTTTGCCAGGTTGCGGGCCGCAAGAGCCGCGAGATCGCGCTGAGCATTCAATGCCTAGATTCAACAGCAGGCGCAGGGTTAACCACAGCGCGTCGGAGATGTTCGATCTGGTCGCCGACGTCGAGTGCTACCCTGAATTCGTGCCGTTGTGCCAGTCGCTGAAAATACGCCAGCGCAATCCCGGGCCCAATGGGACCGAGGTGGTGATTGCCGACATGACCGTCTCGTTCAAGCTGGTCCGCGAAACCTTCACAAGCCGCGTGACGCTGGACCGTCCCAATTTGAACATTCTGGTCGAATATCTGCGCGGGCCGTTCAGCAAGCTCGAAAACCGTTGGACCTTCGAGCCGAAGTCCGACAATTCCTGCGAGGTAGGGTTTTATATCGCTTACGAATTCAAGAGCCGGATGCTGGCCCTGCTGATGGGCTCGATGTTCGACGCGGCCTTCCAGCGCTTCGCCGCGGCGTTCGAAAAGCGCGCCGACAGGATTTATGGGAAGCGAACGGTCTCCTGATCCGCTCGTCGTCCTCGCGAAAGCGAGGACCCATACCGCGGAATCTATCATGAGGCCCACCATCGTGAAGCATTCGCCGCCACATCAAGGGCCGGTGGCTATGGGTCGTTAGCGTTCGTCGGGACGACGCAATAGAGGTCTGATTCAAACTTTCAAACAGCGAGGACGCAGTAGCACATTCCCGCGACGCGAATCGTGCCCGGGTTATCGTCTCGGCCACGTCCTCTCAAGCGAAGAGGGCGCAGGGAATGCCGGGTGCACGCTGCACCCATAGCCTCGTGCGCAAATGAGAGAAGCACGAGCGTAGTCACCACAGGTACACCGAAATCAGCCGGCATTCCCTGCGCGATGGTTTTAACGGTTTCCTTCGTGCTCTCTCCGGTGATCGGGCTTGTTTGTGACCGTCGTCCCTGGGAAGCGTTAGCTTCCTAAGAACTTGACACCAGCGTCGAGGCATCAAGACCACACGACTTCGCCGTCCGCTGGCCGCGCCGCCCGTCAAGCGACACAACCCGCGTCCACCGCATTCCCACCCAACGTTCGTGACGGTCGCGCAACGCCCCTCTTGCGGGAAGGAATGGGTCCAGCTCGTAAAGATGTTTTGCCCGACGGCACAAGAGCAAAAATTTTTCACAAAGGGACTGGACGACCCAAATCAGCTTGAACTGGCTGAGAAAATTGCTGTTTGCGCGCAGCCGAAAATTATCCCCTTGGCGGCCGGCGCCGCTTGACCGCGCCGCGGCGCGGCGTACGCACCACGCGCGGGCGAAGCCGGCTAGCAGCTTCACGTTTCGGCTTCACCGCCGCCCTTGGCCCGCGGGCGAGCTCCATCAGCATCCGCAGGGCCTCGACGACGGAACGCTGACGCACCGCGCTTCGGCCGATCGCACCGAATCGGCATTCGCGATTGAGGATTCGACCGTCACGGGCCGCGACTGCGAAATGCACGAGACCCACCGGCTTGCCGGGCGTGGCGCCTCCGGGGCCGGCAATGCCGGTAATGGCAACGGCGAGATCGACACCGGCGCGCTCCAGCGCGCCGACCGCCATTGCGGTCGCGGTTTCCTTGCTGACGGCGCCGAAGGCCGCGAGTGTCGTGGCTTTGACCCCGAGCATCACGCGCTTGGCTTCGTTCGAATAGGTGACAAAGGCGCGGTCGATGACGTCGGA
>Ga0306925_10003150_pt1 | contig 14491 bp, 12 predicted proteins | sample flu12Cox44000176_FD_203755 | JGI IMG/M metagenome (GOLD analysis project Ga0306925, IMG submission 203755) | Lab enrichment of tropical soil microbial communities from Luquillo Experimental Forest, Puerto Rico - flux8day.12C.oxic.44.000.176 (v2)... | ecosystem: Environmental > Terrestrial >... | reverse complement strand
CGGCGATCGTCGGCGATGGTTACCGTACGTTGCAGGAAGGAGATGCGGTCGAATTCGAAATTGTGCAGGGCCCGAAAGGACCTCAAGCAGCGAATGTGACCAAACCTTCCTGACAGTCGAGTTTGGATCTCATAAGCACGGCGGGAGCCAAGGCTTCCGCCGTTTTTTTGTCTGCGACGGCTTGCGGGCAGTACGGCGCTGCTGAGAAACAAGGATATAATCCCGGCATGGACAACAGACAAATTGCACGAATCCTGCGCGAGACGGCACAGTTACTGGAGATCGACGGAGCGATCATTGGACGGTACAGGAGCTACGAAAAGGCCGCCGAGTTGATTGATTCCCTGCCGCAACCGGTAGAGCAGTTGGTCGCGACGCCCGAAAAACTGCTGGAACTCCCTGGGATCGGGCAGGGGATGGTCGAACATCTTACTGAAATCGTAAAGACCAGCGATTATTCGTTGCGCAAAAAGCTGCTGAAAAAATACCCGGAAACGATTCTGGACCTGTTGAGCCTCCAGTCGCTTGGTCCCAAAAAAGTTCTGCTCCTCTGGAAAACCTTTAAGGCCGCGACCGTGGCGGACGTTGAAAAGCTGGCGAGGGAAGGAAAACTGCGCGACCTTGCCGGATTTGGTGAAAAGAGCGAACAGAACATCTTGAAGGCCGTGCAGGTTTTCCGAAAGTCGACTGGACGTTTTCTTCTCAGTACGGCCGAAGAAGCCGCGCTGGCGATCGCCGCGCACATCAAGAAAGCGGGCAAAGCGGTGGAAAGCATCACCCCGGCGGGATCCTTGCGGCGCGGAAAAGAAACGGTAGGGGATCTCGATTTGCTGGTAACGATGGCCGACGGACATACAAAGCAGAAAGACGTCGATGCCGTTGCGAAACAGATCCTGACCTATCCCGGAATTGATCAAATTCTGGCGCATGGCGAAAACAAGGTGAGTTTCACGCTCGAGAACGGGTTGCAGGTTGACGTGCGGCTGCTCGACAAAACGAATTTCGGGGCGGCCCTGCTCTACTTCACTGGATCAAGAGAACACAACGTAGCGTTGCGCGGGCGCGCGAATGAAATGGGATACACACTGAACGAATACACGCTGGCGACACTGAAGGCGGAAAAGCCTGTGGCGGGACGATCGGAAGAGGAGATTTATGCAAAGCTAAAGCTCGATTACATTCCCCCGGAGCTGCGCGAGAACGCGGGGGAAATCGAGGCCGCAGAGAAGCACAAGCTCCCGAAGCTCATCGAGTTGAAGGACATGCGGGGCGACCTTCAGATGCACACGACGGCGAGCGACGGAAAGAACTCGATCGAAGAGATGGCGGAAGCGGCTCGCGCTCTTGGGCACGAATACGTTGCCATCACCGACCATTCGAAAGCCGTAACCGTGGCAAACGGACTCGACGAGAAACGGATGGAGGCGCACATCAAAAAGCTGCAGACCGCCGATGGGAAGGGGTTAGGCATACGGGTGCTCGTCGGCTCGGAAGTCGATATTTTGAAGGACGGCTCCCTGGACTATTCGGACGACACTCTCGGAGAGATCGATGTCGTGGTGTGCTCGATTCACTCCTATTTCAATCTGGACCGAACGGAGATGACCGAACGGATGCTTGCAGCGATCGACAATCCCTACACGCAAATCATTGGTCACCCGACGGGACGGCTCCTGCTGAAGCGCGAAGAGCTTCCTTACGACATGGAGAAGGTGCTGGACGCATGCGCGAAGAAGGGTGTGGCGATGGAGTGCAACTCGTATCCCGATCGGCTGGATTTGAAGGAAGTGTATTTGCGCATGTGCAAGGACAGAGGCGTGAAGGTGGTGATTTCGACCGATTCGCACAATACCGGGAACCTGAGCTTCATCCGATACGGAGTGACGATGGCGCGTCGCGGGTGGCTCGAGAAGAAGGACGTCATCAATACTCTGCCGCTGAACGAATTTCTGTCAGCGCTGAGGCCAAAACCCGGCGAGAAGAAACAAGCCGTGAGGAGATAGGACAACCGCTAACGGAACATTTTGCGCGCAAAGTGCGTTATTGGTTATAGGACGGAGGATGCAGAGAGGAGATGCGGATGACGATGCGAGTGGCGGGAACCAGTTCCCTGGCCTCGAACGGTTCGTGGCGCATGGGCGCGATGGTGCTGATGACAGGGGTGTTAGCCCTGTGGGGAGCCACGAAGACACCGGCCGATGAAGTGACGAAAACCTTCCCAGTAACAGGACACGCGAGGGTTCACGTCGAGACTGACGACGCGGCGGTGCGGGTATCGACCGGCGACATCAAGCAGGTAGAGGTTCGCGTTGATTACAGCGGGTACAAGCTCGACCGGGACCTAAGGGTCACTACGTCGCAGAATGGTGATTCCGTCGATGTATCAGTGAAAACCGGTGGCACGTTCTGGAATTGGGGTGCACGGCACACCAGCCTTCGTGTCGAGATTCACATGCCAAAAGAGGCGGACCTCACGATCCGAACCGGCGATGGCAATGTGCAAGCTAACCACCGGCGATGGGAGCATTACGGTGCAAGGCGTCAAGGGCACAATCCGCTTCCACACTGGCGATGGCCACATCGAAGCACGCGGCCTCGACGGACGCGTCGAGGCGTCGAGCGGCGACGGGCACATTAACCTGGAAGGGCGCTTCGATGCGCTGAGTATCAAAACCGGCGACGGAAGCGTGAACGCGCGAGCCACCGCGGGTTCGAAGCTGCAGTCGACGTGGACGATTCGTACCGGCGATGGCAGCGTGGACATGGAAATCCCGGGAGACTTGCAGGCCGACATCGACGCGAGCACGCACGACGGACACATCAGCCTGGGACTCCCCGTAACAGTCGAAGGAACGTTCAGTTCCTCGCAGATCCACGGAAAGATGAACGGTGGGGGCCAATCCCTGACAATTCGCACCGGAGACGGTTCCATTCATCTCAGCAAGAGTTAGCAAAACGCTCTCGGACGGCATCGCTCGATCGCGGCCGCGCCTCAAGGTAAGCGGCCGAAAAACGACTGCGGTAAATTTAAGACAGCGTGCTTCCCTTTTCAGACACAAAATACCGGGAACTGAGTCGTAACACATTGAAACATAAGAGATCTGGTTTGGCGACGCTCTTGCTCTTTACGTAGATGTTTGGGAGGGTCAGCCGTGATCGTCGTAATCCTTGGAAGTGCGGTACTAGGACTGTTTGTCATTTCGCTGACTAGTTCGCTCTTCACAAACCGCCGCCAGCGCTCATAGTTTAGACATCCCCACCCGCTTCAGCGTATCGACCTCAGCCCCAAGTTCGACCTCAGCGAAGTTTAGACGGCGCCGAGCCGGTGGTCTGCGTTTGCGACCGGCTCGCGCCGTCACCATTCCCGGGAAGCAGCCTTGGTGACTGCGCTCAAGGCTTCGAGGAATGGGCATCGACCGAATCAAGCGTGCGGAGAGAATAGATCAACGCGGCGCCGGCGTTCATCGCCATAGTCACGCCGAGGGCTTCGGCGATTTCTTGTTTCGTGGCCCCGGCCTTGAGCGCGGCATCGGTGTGGAACGTGATGCAACCGTCGCACCGAGTCGTTACCGCAACAGCAATAGAAATAAGCTGGCGCACTTTCTCGCCGAGAAGAGAAGTCTTGGCATTCGCGGCGGACAGGGTCTGGTAACCCTTGAGCGAGTCGGCCGATAGCTTGGCGAATTCCGGGATGGCTTTCGAAAGTTCTGCTTGATATGTGTTCCAGTCGTAGAGCATGCAGAGTCCCTCCATTAATTGAGATGCCAGGCGGCAGTATATAACGGGAAGCAAAGTCGCGACCCGTGGTTGAAGCGAAATCGAGAGATCCAGCCGCGTCGCGATACGATTTCGAAGCCCAGCGGCGATGTGGTAAAGTTTCGTCTTCGCCATCGCTCCGCGAAACAACAGGGTTCTTCCTCGGCGAGAGACACCTTGGCATCGTTGACCGTGAAAGCGCGGCAGTCCGAAGTGGCTGCGCCGCGGAAACAGAACGTACGCAAGATCTGATCAGACAGTAGGCGGCCTGTCGCCGGCCTTGCGGCAATATCCAAGGGGTTAAGGAGTGAAGGGGGCTCAAGAAATGAAAACGACGTACAACGGAGTGGCGGTGCCGGGCGATGGGAAGCCGATTGGCTACGCCAACGGGACACTCCAAGTACCCGTGAATCCGATTATTCCCTTTATCGAAGGAGATGGAACGGGACGGGATATCTGGAAAGCGTCGCGCCGCGTGTTTGATGCGGCGGTGGAGAAAGCCTACGGTGGAAAAAGGCGGGTGGCGTGGTTCGAAGTGTTCGCTGGCGAGAAAGCCTTCAACGCGTTCAAGCAATGGCTTCCGGACGATACGGTGGAAGCGGCGCGAGAGTTTCGTGTAAGCATCAAGGGGCCTTTGACCACGCCGGTCGGAGGCGGGATTCGTTCATTGAATGTTGCCCTGCGCCAGATCCTAGACTTGTATGCATGCGTGCGGCCCGTGCGATATTTCGAAGGGGTTCCCTCTCCCGTTCGCGAGCCAGAGAAAATGGACGTGGTCATTTTTCGTGAGAACACTGAAGACGTGTACATCGGGATCGAGTGGCGAAGCGGCACGACCGAAGTGAAGAAGCTTCTCGAATTCCTGAACAAGGAAATGCTGAAAGACGGCAAGAAGCAGATTCGCTGGGATTCCGGCGTGGGAATCAAGCCGATTTCGCCGACAGGAACGAAGCGCTTGGTGCGCCGCGCCATTCGCTATGCGCTCGAGCACAAGCGGCCAAGCGTAACCCTCGTGCACAAGGGCAACATTCAGAAATTTACGGAAGGCGCATTCCGCGACTGGGGATACGAGCTAGGTCGGGAAGAGTTCCGCGCAGAGACGGTGACGGAGCGGGAAAGCTGGATTCTCGACAATCTGGACAAGAATCCGTCGCTGACCGTGGAAAAGAACGCAGCGATGATCGAACCGGGCCTGGAGCAGGCTACCGAGGACTTCAAGAAGACAGTATATGGCGAAGTAAAGGCGACGCTGGATGCGATCGGATCGACGCATGGCAAGGGGCAGTGGCAGAGAAAACTGATGATCAACGACCGGATCGCAGATTCAGTGTTTCAGCAGATGCTCCTGCGCCCAAATGAGTACAGCGTTTTGGCAACGCCGAATCTGAATGGGGACTACTTGAGTGATGCGTGCGCGGCACAGGTGGGAGGATTAGGAATTGCGCCGGGTTCGAACATCGGCGATGGCTACGGCGTGTTTGAGGCTACCCACGGAACCGCACCTAAATACGCCGACAAAGACGTAATCAACCCGAGCTCAGTGATGCTGAGCGGAGCGATGATGTTCGAGTTCCTCGGATGGAACGAAGCGGCAAAACTGATCGAGAATGGAATTGCGAAGACCATTCAGCAGAAGAAAGTGACCTACGACCTGGAACGGCTGATGACTGGAGCGACGAAAGTGGGGACGAGCGCGTTCGCCGCTGCGATTATTGAGAATATGTGAGGCGCAATACCTGTAATCAGTGATCAGTGATGCAACGAGGCGGCTTGCCGCCACACTCTGAAGGAGACAGAAATGAGCCGGAAGAAAGTAACCGTAGTGGGTGGCGGGTTCGTGGGATCGACGACCGCACAGCGGATCGTGGACAAGGAACTGGCCGACGTTGTGTTGACAGATATTCTGGACGGACCGCCGGCGGGCAAGGCGCTGGACATGGTAGAGAGCACCCCAATTACGCGTGTTGACGCGTTTGCCGCGGGAATTACGACGGCGACCGGCGACTACAGCGCGACGGCGGAAAGTGATGTCGTGGTCATTACAGCAGGCTTTCCGCGGAAGCCGGGAATGAGCCGCGACGATCTGCTGAAAGCCAACTACGACGTGGTGAAAGGTGTTGTCGAACAAATTGTCAAGAACTCGCCGAACTGCATCATCGTGATGGTCACGAATCCGCTCGACGCCATGGCTCAGGCGGCGCTGAAGATCAGCGGGTTCCCGAAACACCGCGTGATCGGCATGGCGGGAGTACTGGACTCCGCGCGCATGAGCGCGTTCGTGGCGATGGAATGCAAGGTGAGCGTGGAGAACGTACACTCGTTCGTGCTCGGAGGCCACGGCGACGACATGGTGCCGCTGCCACGCTACTCGACCGTCGCGGGAGTTCCGCTTACGGATTTGTTGCCGAAAGCGAAAATTGACGCGATTGTGGATCGCACGCGGAAAGGCGGCGCTGAAATCGTAAACCTGCTCAAGACCGGTTCGGCGTATTATGCCCCTTCAGCGGCAGCCGTCGAAATGGTGGAAGCGATGCTGAAGGATAAGAAGAAGATTTTACCGTGCGCGGTATATCTAGAGGGCGAGTATGGGATTCGCGGATTGTTTGTGGGCGTGCCGGTCAAACTGGGTGCGAAAGGCGCCGAGGAAATCATCGAGATCAAGCTGACTGCCGAAGAAAATGCAGCGCTGCAGAAGTCAGCGGCAAGCGTAAAGGAGCTGGTGACGGTCCTGGGAATCTAGGCGTCTCGGTAACAGAGCGCACTTGGCTCGGGGCGGGTTGCTGGAGCCTTCATACCCACGCGGAGGGTGGGGGCTTTCTCAGACTTGTCGAAAAACGAGCGGGCCGGCGGCGAATTCGTGACCGCTGAAATACAGAGACCGCAAAACTGTCAAGGAATGGCCTGCAGCCTGAAACCAAGACGGTGCCGCGAAGCGTGACGCTCCCATTCCGCTTGCCAGTACCATCCTGCGACCCTCGGGACGCGTGTAAACACCATCGTGTCTGCATAGTGCCAGCCGACCACCGTGAGCTCGCGAGAGTTGGATTCGACGTGTTGGACTGTCACCGCGAGCTAGAAGTGGAAGAAACTAGCAGCGCCAATGACGAGACCCAAAGTAAAGAGCGCGATGGCGATCTCGCCAATGAAGCCCACCGCGAACGGCCGAAGACCCTGCTTACGCATTTCACGGAAATTCGTGCGCAGTCCGACACCGGCGAACGTCAGCAGGAACGCCCAGCGGGAGAGATTGGCAAGTGACGCGTTCTGATCCTTGGTGAAGAAGCCAACCGTGGCGAGCAGCGAAACCAGCAAAAAACCCAAAACAAATTTCGGAAACTTTTGCCAGAGGAACGCGGCTTTGTTGGTGACGGCGCGGGCCTGGCCTCGGCTGGCCCAGTAAATGGCATAAGCAAGAACCACGAAACCGATGAGCGCGTTGCGCGTTGTCTTGGTTAGAACGGCGAGCTTTGCGGCCGCGTCGGAATAGAGAGCGCCCGCGGCGGTGGCCTCCGCGGTATTGTCGACAGCAAGCCCAGCCCACACGCCGTAGGCGCGGTCAGAAAGACGGAGGCTGTGGCCGATGAGCGGGAACGTAAACAGAGCTATGGCGCCAAGCGCGAGAATCGCGGCGATGGCGAACGACGAGTCCTCGTCGTCAGCTTCGATGGCACCCTTGGTGGCGATGATGGCGCTGACGCCGCAAACGGCAGAGCCCACCGCAAGAAGCGAAGTAAGCTTTGGACGGAGACCGAAGAGCCGCCCGAGGAACGTCATAAACGCGAGGGAACCGATGATTTCGATAAAGACCAGAACCAGGCTTACACCGCCGAGTTTCCATACGTCACCAAGAAGGAAACGCGAGCCAAGAAGAACGATTCCTGCCTTCAGCCAGAATTCATAAGTAGCGACGCCGGGCTTGAAAATTTCAGCGAGGCCGAAAACGTTTGAAATGACGAGTCCGATGAGAATGGCCCAAAGCACATATTCGATATTGGGAATGACCAAATGATTCGCCTTGGCGTAGGCGTTGACATTTCTCTCGAGGAGCTTGCCGGCGAATCCAATCACGGCCAGAAGCGCGACGCCGGGCATAAGGCTAAAGAAACGTGCGCTGAAAGAGATCGGTGGATTCTGGGATAGTGCAAATGCGTCTGCCATGGTTTCCTCTCGTTGCCTCTTACAAAAATCGACATTCACCGTGTTAAGGAGCCGCGCTAGCCTGCGTTACCAAGGGACACGCGGAAGCAAGCCAAATCGAATTAGCGCCGCCGCGAGCAGGGCGATAATCACCGCCCAGCTGTCGAGCGATAGCCGCGAAGCAGCTCTCGTTTCCGCTTGGGTTTGTGAACGGCTCATAACGGACCTCCTAAAATTACGAAATGGCGTTGCCTTCCGCGGCTTGCAGCGTTGCATCCAAGAACCAAGAGAAAGAGGACGTTGAGACCTCAACCTGAGAGGCAACTCGACCAACAATCAGCAAAGCGGGCGAAGGGAGAGGGGCACGCGCGGCAAGCCTCGCCAGTGTAGTGGCGCACATGGCCTGGTCGCGTTGCGATGCTTTGGAGATCACCAAACAGGGCGTATCCGCAAGCATGCCCGATTCGAGCAGCCAGCTGGCGACGCCTGAATAGTCCACCCCAGGCATGTAGACGATCACGGTGGTCTCCGAAGTGAGCCCGATAAACGGGAGGATTCTCGCTTCCGGCGACCGCGAATAGGTGGTTACGAGAACGTGCGAGGCGAGGCGGCGATCCGTGAGGGAAACACCCGCAGCGGCGGCGGCGGCGAACGCCGCGGAGATACCGGGAACCACTTCAAATTCGATGCGGGCTGCACGTAGAGCCTGAATTTCCTCGGCGGCGCGGCCGAAGAGCAGCGGGTCGCCACCCTTGAGGCGAACAACGACCTGGTGATTTGCGGCGGCAGCAACGAGGAGAGAGTTGATGTCGTCCTGCGAGAGCAGTCGGATGCCGCGACGTTTACCGACGTCGATGCGTTCAGCACTTGGAGAGACGAGAGCGAGGACTTCGGTGCTGACGAGCGAGTCGTGCAGAACAACGCCGGCCGACTGGAGTAGACGGACTGCCTTGGTCGTAAGGAGTTCGGGGTCGCCGGGGCCGGCGCCAACTAGGAAAACCTTACCAGGAACTGAGGGCATCAGGCGCCTCCTTCCTGGCTGCGGGTTGGTTCGCTTCATCGAGAAAACTTTCGAGCATTTGGGGACTGGCAAGGAGATGTAGCCAGCGTTTGATTGTGTCCGGATCGATGGGTTCCGCGCGAAGAACCTCACGCGCGGCGCCGAGCCAATCGACCCAATCGGCGTATTCGGGACCAAATTGCTGCTCGAGTTCTTTGCGCAGCCGTTGGGCGAGCGCGGGGCTCTTACCGTTTGTAGAGATGGCGATCTGCAGATCGCCACGTTGGACGATGGAGCCGTAGTAGAAGTGGCAGTGTTCGACATCGTCGACGGCGTTACAGAGAACCTGACGCTTCTCGGCTTCGCGGTAAACGGATGCGTTGAGGTCCCGCAGCGAGGTTGCTGCAAGGACAAGAATTTTGCCGTCAAGGTCGCCCGGCTCGAAGTACTTGGGAAGCCATTCGATTTCGCGATTGCGGACCGATTCGGCGAGTCGTGACGAAAGTTCGGGTGAAACCACAGTGACGCGTGCACCAGCTTGCACGAGACCCGAAATCTTGGAAGTTGCAATCGAGCCGCCACCGACCACGAGGACCGGACGCTCCTTGAGTTTAAGAAATGCGGGAAATAGCGTCATGCGCGCTCCTCCACAGAGTGAGGTATCGCAGCAACCGGTAAATCACGTTCCGCAAACTCAACGAGGCCGCCGGCAAGAATCGTGCGGAGAGTTTCGTTCGAATGACGAGCGAGGAATTGCTGGAGCGCCTCACCAACGTGCCGGTCGGCGTGGAAAGCCGCCAGCAGCCGCGCGATGGCCTCGGGCACTTCGTCGGCCGGGCAGCGATAACCAACCGGACGTGCGATCGAAGCAATCTGTCCGACGCTCCCGCCAACGCAGAAGTAGTAGGCATCAACCACTTTGCCGTTGACTTTGATTTTTTTACCTTCGATCCCGATGTCGGCGATCCAGTGCTGTCCGCAAGAATTGGGGCACCCAGTAATGTGCAGGCGAAGATCCTCCTGGTAGTTGGGAAATCGGTCTTCAAGCTGCTCGGTAAGCCAGCGGGCGAAGGATTTCGTTTCGGTAAGCGCGAGCTTGCAGAATTCAGAACCGGTGCAGGCAACCGTGCCGCGAGCGAATGAAGAAGTCACGACCGGCAGGCCCGCGGCCGACAATTCTGCGATTACGGTAGGGACGTTCAGCCCCCCGATATTGATGAGGAGGAGGTTCTGCATCGGAGTGGCGCGAACGTGGCCGTCGCCGTAGCGTTCCGCGAGGTCGGCAGCAACACGAAGTTGTGCGGGCGTGATGCGGCCGCGAATGACGTTAGCCCCGACGGAAAAGAGGCCCGGCTGTTTCTGGGGAGTGACGCCAAGATGATCACGATGAACGTGGGAAGGCAGGTCTTCCGGTTCAGCGGCGTCAAGCGAATAGCCGAGACGGGCTTCCACCGCAGCCAGGAAAGATTCAGCTGTCCAACCGTGCTCGAGGAAGAGAAACTTCAGGCGCGCCTTCTCGCGAGACTGGCGCAGCACTTCACTTCCGCGGAACAGCTCAGTAATCGCGCGGACGACGGGAATAACCTGATGCCATTGGACAAAGGCGTTGAGACGAACAGCAAGGTGCGGCTGCGTCGAAAGACCACCGGCAACGCGAAGGGAAAAGCCGATCTCTTCCCTGCCCTGCCGCATCCGGCGTGTAGCCGTTAGACCAATGTCGTTGATTTCGGGGTAAGAGCACCAGTCGGGGCAGCCGGTGACCGAGATTTTGAATTTGCGCGGAAGATTGTAAAACTCCGGATTCCCGGCAAGCTCTTTGTCCAGCGCGAGGGCCAGCGGAGACACATTAGCTACTTCGCGCGAATCCACACCAGCAAGCGGGCATCCTGTAATGTTGCGGGTAACATCGCCACACGCACCGGTGGTGCTGAGGCCCACGGAGCGGAGCCGATCAAGCACTTCGGGAATGGACTGGATGCGAACCCAGTGAAGCTGAATATTCTGGCGAACCGTTATGTCGGCCACGCCGTTGCCGTGCTCCGAAGACAGCGACGCGATAATTCGTACCTGCTCCGAAGTCAGAAGACCATTGGGAACGCGGATGCGAACCATGAAATAACGAACGGCTTTTCCCTCCCCGCCAGTGCCACCTATCACGCCTTGTCCGTCGCCCTGGGTGTAGATGCCCCAAGGGCGGAAATAGGTGGTGAGCCATTCAAGGGGGATCGATTCGTGACCGAGTCGTGCAAATTCACGAATCTGGTCGAGATGCTCCCAAGTATTTTTCTCGCGCTTCAGGCGCTCGATGCGTTGAGCCTTCGTTTCTTTCACTTCGAGCATTGGGCTGTGCCTCGTTGCGCGCCAGGAATTTGCGGCCTGACCGCCATCCTCAGAAACGCTCAAGTCTTGAAAGACCTGAGCTTAAAAACAAAAAAGCCCACTTTGCCTGTGACTCTGGCACGTGGGCTTCGAAACTTGTCAATCAGTTACAGCTAGGTTCGGAAGCACCTCTGGCCAGCGCCGGACGGCCGACAACAACAGCAGCAACAGCTGGCCGTGCAACGAGCATTCGACTGGCAGAAGTGCGACATATCCACAAGAGGGTACGCAAGGTTCGCCGCAACGTCAATCCTTACGTGACCTCAAAAATTCGATGCGTGGCATCTGGGGGTTGGATACATCGGTTTCGAGGGTTTCGGGAGTACTAAGAATCCCGGGCCTCAGACCGAAGCCTGGGCACTCTCGAGTCTTCCGGAACCGGCTGTTATTGCTGGGGTTTGCTGCCCGCCTTGGTTGCCGTAGCGGGCTTGGACGGCGGCGTCGCGGCTGCCGCGTCTCCCACCAGCGAAGCGCTCTTGATCTGGTCGAGTCGCGGCCACTTCTCAGCCAGGTACTTTTCGCCCAGCTTTTCGATGTTGGCTTGATCCATGCCCGCAGAATCGCCGTACTGGTCGTAGAACATCTCAACCACATTCATGCCGTTTCCATCGACGACCCCGAACGGCGCGAAACCCTGGCCGTCCAACGACGAGGAATTATCCTTCAAATTGATAAAGATCTGCGTGGTCCGGGAATTGGGCATTTGCGTCTTGGCGAACGTGAGAGTGCCCCGCTTGTTTTTCTGGGTTACGGGTTCGTCCTTAATCGTGGCTTTTTCCCAAGCCGCGGTGACCGGGGGATAAGCGCTGAGCCCGAACTGTACCACGAAGTTGGGAACCACTCGGAAAAACCGCGCATCGTCGAAGTAATGATGTTTCACCAGATTGTAAAACCGGTCTGCGGCTAGGGGCGCCCAGGCTCGCGTGACCGTTACCGTAAAGTCGCCCCGGGTCGTTTCAAACTTCACCTGGTAAGTCGCAGGAGCGACGTCTTTCAACGCATCAGGCTTGAGCAAAGCCCGCTCATAAGCAGAGGCCGGGGCCTTTGCAGCCGTAGTGGATTTCGGCTTGGCAGGAGTCGTTTGTACGGGCGCAGTTTGACAGAAAGATGGAATAATGCTGAAAACAAGAAGCGCTGCGTTTGCGGCGGCAAATTTCGGGAAACGCATTTCTGGGAAACCTCCAGGTTGTACCGGTTGATTTGAGTTACGCGAGATATTTTATATCAAGTTGGACTCGCGCGAGAGCCCCTCGCAGCGTCGTCCGGGATCGTCGAATGCGACCCTCGCGGGTCTCACGCCCCCAGCCTAGCGGGAGTTCAGTTCGCGGCTCACACGCTGCACCTCGGAAAGGACACGCAGAGTATTTTCTCCGAGAATCTTGCGGATGTCGGACTCCGAGTAGCCCTTCTTCAAAAGCGCATCGGTGATTTGCGGGATGTGCGTGACGTCTTGCATTCCCATCGGCATCACTGCGCCATCAAAATCCGAGCCGAGCCCGACGTGATCGGCGCCCGCAATTTTAACCGCATGATCGATGTGTTCGACGATGAGATTCCAATCGACCTTAGGGAGCTTGCCTGCTTCCATAAAGTCGCGGACAACCTGGTCACCGGTAACCGACTTGCAGGATTCATTGTCGCCACATCGCTTCTTGACTTCCTCGTTAATTTCTTTCTCGGCGTCAGGATGCGCGGCTTCGTAGTCGCGGAATTCCTGACTCAGGAAGCCGACGTGGTAGTTGATCTGGATCACGCCGCCGTTTTTCGCCAGGTCGTGAATCATCTCGTCGGTCATGTTGCGCGCGGCGCTGCACAGGGCCCGGCAAGAAGAGTGCGACGCAAAGACCGGAGCCTTTGTTGTGGCGAGGACGTCGTAGAACGTCTTGTCGCTGACATGGGAAATGTCCACGATTATGCCAAGCCGATTCATTTCGCGGACAACCTCCTTGCCGAAATCGGTCAGGCCGTTGTGCTCAGGCTTGGCGGTGGATGAGTCAGCCCACTCGTTGTTTTCCATGTGCGTCAGCGTCATGTAGCGGACGCCCAGCGCAGCGAAAGTCCGAAGGACAGCGAGGTCGTCGCCCATCATGTGTCCGCCTTCGACGCCCAAGAGGGCGCCGATTTTGTTTTGTTCTTTCGCCGAACGCACGTCCTCGGCTGTCGTCGCAAGCAGAAGCTCTTTGGGATGTCTGCGAACGGTTTCGCGGACGGCATCGATCTGCTTCAGAGCTTTCTGAACAGCTTCGGGACCCATGATTTTGCCGGGAATCCAGATGGAAAAGAAAATCGCAGTCAGACCGCCTTCGCGCATGCGCGGTATGTCGATGTTGCCGTCAGAGTGCCGGACAGCCAAATCGAACTGGGGATCGAGAAGACGCTGGGTCGTATCGTCATGAGTATCGACGACGATCGAAGAAGACTGGAGTCTCTTGGACTTCTCAGAAACGGATTGCGCCGACACGGCAACGAGCATCAGAAAAACCCCCAGAAGACACACGGAAACACTGGCGAGCGGGCGATTCATCAAGCCCCCGTTGAAAAAATGATTGCGCTGCTAGATTAGCAGGAAAGTTTTTCGGTTGTAAGTCGCAACTCCGCGCCACGACAACCTGCCCGCAAAAGACCGTCGGCCTCCAGAAGTCAGCCGATCAACCAGCCGAACAGGGACTGCTTCCACGCTTCTCGATTGACCTCGGCGATGGATTCGGTGAGGGGAATCTCCTTCGGGCAAATCTCAACGCAATTCTGCGCGTTAGCGCATTCCTGGATGCCACCGGGGCCGAGCAGCGCCTGGATGCGTTCTTTGGCGTGCATCGCGCCCGTCGGATGCATGTTGAACAAGCGGACTTGCGAAATAATTGCGGCGCCGACGAACTTGTTGCCCTCATTCACCTGCGGGCACACTTCCAGGCAACTGCCACAGGAGATGCAGCGCGAGAGCGGATACCCTTTTTCCTGAATTTCGGGGGCCATGCGGGGGCCTTCGCCGAGGTTGTAGGTGCCGTCGATCGGAATCCAGGCCTTCACGCGCTTGAGAGATTCGAACATGAACTGGCGATCCACTGCGAGATCGCGCACCACAGGAAACTTGGTCATGGGTTCAAGGCGGATAGGCTGCTCAAGATTATCGACGAGCGCCGAACACGCCATCTTCACCTTTCCGTTGATGACCATCGCACAGGACCCGCAGACTTCTTCAAGGCAATTGGATTCGTACGA
>Ga0306925_10003149_pt1 | contig 14498 bp, 16 predicted proteins | sample flu12Cox44000176_FD_203755 | JGI IMG/M metagenome (GOLD analysis project Ga0306925, IMG submission 203755) | Lab enrichment of tropical soil microbial communities from Luquillo Experimental Forest, Puerto Rico - flux8day.12C.oxic.44.000.176 (v2)... | ecosystem: Environmental > Terrestrial >... | reverse complement strand
GCGGCGGCACTCCTCCCGGCCTCTGGCCTCCCGTGGTCGGTGGCGGACCCGGCTGGCTCCCGCAGCCCCCGCCCGTGGTCGGTGGCGGACCCGGCTGGCTGCCGACTCCGCCTCCCGTGATCGGTGGCGGCCCCGGCTGGTTGCCGAAGCCTCCTGGCGGTGAGGAGCACCCGGAGCATCCCATCGTGATACCGCCGACTACGCCGCTGCCTCCCAACCTGCCCGAGTTTCCGATTGGCGGTGCGGGCTGGTCGCTCAAATACGTTCCCGGCTATGGCTGGGTTGTGGTTCCGCCACCCAACTGGACGGTGCCGCCGCTGCCTCCGGGCACGCCTCCGCCCACCGGTGGTCCGCCCGCTACCCCGACCCCGGCATCGACCCCGGCATCGACCACACCGAAGTAAGGCAAGGGGAAAGTGGCCGCAGCCAAAACCAGTACGCCTTGTGGCGGCACTACCACCACGTCCGCTGCTCCCCGTGCGGCGCAGACCATCACGGTCACGACCTACAACACGGTTACGCTGTCGGACAATAACATCTACACTCTGGTTACTCCCTATGCAGGGCCCTATTACCTGGACATTTTCAATCTGGGGCCCTGCACGGTTTACTTCCGCGCGGACGCCGATCCGGCGGTCAACGATCCCAACTCCGAGATGCTGCCGCCCTACGCCGCCGACAACCTGGTCTTCGTCTGTGAAGGCACCGTGGGCCTGCGCTTCCTGGCGGGCCCGCCGTGCGTCGCGGGCAACGCCCTGGGTCCTCCGCCCTGCGCCTCGGGAGCCGTGGGCTGCGTTGCGACTATTACCGTCCGTCTGGTGCGCGGATGAGCGTATGCTGGTGCTATGCCGCTCCCCGCAATGCTTACCTATAACGAGCTGGACGGCTCGGAAGTGGCGCATGTCTTAGAGAACCGCTTCGAACAGGTCCTGAAGGCCGTTCCCTACTTCCAGCGGCACATCACCCTGCCGCGCGTGCGTATGACGCTTTCGGTGAAGCTGGAAATCTGGGCCGATCAGCCTTCGCCCGAAACTCTCCACATCGGCGATACTCTTACCGTCGTGTTCGACGAGCCGGTTCTGGCCGACACCATCACCGCCGAGTCGGTGGATTCGACGGCACCGGGCGCGGGCCATCCGCCGGATCAGATCCGCGAGCGGCACGGCCTGCCGGTATCGCACCCGGCGCGCGGGCCGCGCGAAGTGGGCGGCCAGGTGGCCGTCAGCGATCAGTATGCCCCGACGGCGCATGACGGCTCGGGAGTGCAGGCGCTCGATGGCCGCGAAGTCGAAGGCCTGCCCGGGCTCAAAATCAGCCGTACCGGGTCCGGCATGATCGATGGCATGCCTACCTCCTCTCACGCCACCGTGGCCAAGATCGACCAGGGGCCCGCCGGCCTGCGCCTGAACCAGATGAACCGCGACGCCTGGCATTTCGGAGGGGGGAAAAAGTAAATGGCTGCGCAGCTGATCGAAGTCGGCGCGATCGTACGCGTCGTGGCTCCCGGCTCTCGCGAATCCGAAGGCCAGGAGCGCGTGATTCCGGCCATGGTCATCCGACAGTACCCGGGCGGGCAGCTGGATCTCTATTGCTTCCACTTCCAGGGATCGCCCCTGCTGGCCCACGCCGTACGGCCCGAGGACGTGGAGATGGTCATCAGCCGCACGGAGTTCGACGCCATCTTCGACGGCATCAACCGCCGTCTCACGGATCTGGAAAACCAGGTGGCCTCCCGAAACCCCGGCTGGAAGCCCGGAGCCAGCGAACCCAAGTTTGTGCTTGCCGATGACCCTCGTTGAACTGCATGTCGATCTCAGTCGCGCGGCGGACGCGCTGGAGAAGATCGTCTTTCTGCTGGAGAAGCTGGCGTTTCCGCCTCCGGCGGCGGAGGTCGAGGTGCATCAGGCCACGCTCGACGATCTGCATATCGTGACCCCGGAAGATCAGGAGCGCATAGCCCAGGAGCAGCTGGCCTTCGCCGAACGCTATCGCGTGGTGCCGGGATCGGAGGCCTTCGCGCGCGAGCTGGCCGCCTGGGAGGAGGAACAAAGGAGTCTCAATGGACAAGACTGGCAAGCGCCCGACTGGGCAGCGGTCTTTGCCGCCGTCCGAGGACCCGTTTGAGAATCAGCCCAAGCTGCCGCCGCCGCCGCTGAACGTGGTCGAGGCCAAGTTCCCGAAGCTGGCCCTGGCCAGCCGCAGCCCGCTGTCGATGGCCTTCCGCCATATCAAACCCGGGTGGCGCAATTACATCGAGTACGTGGACCTGGCGGCGCGCAAAGGCGACACTGCCATGATCCGCTACCGCGCCTGCTATGAGGCGCTCGCCCCGCGCGACAAAATCCACTCGTGGCCGGAGCAGCTCTGCGAGCTGGCCGACGTTTCCCCGGGCGAGCTGGTGGGCGCGGTCTGCCGCGCCATCTGGGAGGCCAAGGCCGCCGAAAGCTCGATGGTAAGCTCCATCGCCCATCCGGAAGTCCTGATGGAGACGGCGCGCCTCGCCAAGAAGCCGGACAACTACCGCGATCGCGAGCTGTTCTTCCGGCTCACCGGATCGCTGCCCGACAAGAAGGGCGCGAGTATAAATATTTTCAACGCGCCGCAGGCGCACTCGGGCGAAGTGAGCCTGCCCGATCTCGCCCAGGGGCGCACGCGCCTGAAGAGCTTCGATGAAGAGATCATCGAGATGTCGCGTGATCTGGAAACGCCCTTCCTGGTGAAAGGCGAGGAGGATGTTTCATCCTAGGATCATTCAGGCCACGCTCGCCCGCTGGGCCGCTCACCCGGGAAATTTCGAGCCTGAATACCACAGCGTGATCGAGGCCGAGCGCATTGCCGCGCACTTCAACTCGCTGGTCGAGCCCGACGAAAACGGCGCGCTGGTCAACCTGCGCGCTCCCGGCAAAGACTGGCGCGAGACGCTTGAGCCCGACGAAGTGCGGCTGATCCGCAACGAGATGATTCTCTGCCGCGCTGACTTCCACTATTTCGCTTCCCGGTATTGCTGGATCAAAAGCGACGAGGACCGCGTGGTGCGCATGGACCCGTGGATCAGCCAGCAGATTTTTCTGTCCATTCTGGCCGAGATGCAGGGCGAGGAAATAGCCCTCATGCTGATCGTCCTCAAGGCGCGCCAGCTGGGCCTTTCGCGCATCATCTCGGAAATCCTGCTGCATGCCGTGCTGTTTTTCGCGCACACGAATGCCTTCCTCGCGTCTTCGACCGAAGACAAGACCGGCCTGCTGTTCGACATGCTGGATTTCGTTTTGTACCGCCTGCCGTTCTGGATGCGGCCCGGGGAGAAATACCGCCGCGAAAATAAATTCCTGGAGCTGTTGAACGGCTCTGCATTGACCTTGCAGCACGGGCAGCAATCGACCGGCATCGCGCGCGGCACCACCCCGACCAAGGCGCACATTTCGGAACTTTCGGAGTTTGATGAGTTCAAGGTGAGCGACCTGATCGACTCTGCCCTGCTGCGGGCCATGCACGACTCGCCGCAGACCTTCCTGGTGCTCGAGTCTACCGCCAAGGGGATGAACAACTGGTGGCATGACAAATGGAAATCGGCCAAGGCCGGATGGCCCGAGCGCCGCAGCCGCCTGCGCCCGCTCTTCCTCCCCTGGTTCGTGGGCGGCCTCTACCCCAAATCGCACTGGCTGCGGGCGCATCCGGTGCCACCGGACTACTCGACGCGCATGCTGCCGTGGGCCGCCGCGCACGCCGAAGGCGCGGAGCAGTACGTGCGCCAGACGGAGTATCTCTACCAGCGCCTGGGCCGCGACTGGAAGATGCCGCTCGAGCAGATCTGGTATTACGAGTGCGAGCGCGACGCCGCCATCCGCGAGCGCCGGTTGAATAAGTTTCTGCAGGAAATGCCCGCCAACGACGACGAGGCCTTTCAATCCACCTCGATCAGCGTGTTCGATAACGACACTCTGGTCTTCTATCGCGACAACGCGCACGGCCAGGAGCTGCTGGGCGCGTACGGCCTGGTGGGGGCCGCCGAGGTGGTCAACCCGCGCCTGCAGCCGCCCGAGCTGCTGCGCAACCCCAACCTGCCGTCGATCACCGTACGCTGCGAGCGTACCACCAGCTATCCCATCCAGTTCGAGCTGGTGCCGCTGCGCTTCGACGGCTGGCCGCTCGAAAGCGGCGTGGACAAAATCTACGTTTGGGAGATGCCCGTCCCGGGCGAGACCTACGGCATCGGCATGGACACGAGCGACGGCATCGAGAAAGACCGCACCGTGCTCGAAGGCCTGCGCAAGGGCTCGATCAACGGGCCCACGAAACAGGTCTTCGAATACGCCTCGGGCAAGATGAATGCGCTCGACAGCTGGCCCTTCGCCCTCGCCCTGGGCACGCTCTACTCGGTGCCGGATGCGACCGGCATGGAGCAGCAGCCGCGCATGGCCATCGAGTGCAAGGGTCACGGCGATATGGCGCAGAATTTAATCCGGCAGATGGGCTGGCACAATTTCCATCCCTGGAATGACAAGCAGCTGGACAACCGGACACCCAAGCTTTCCCACTTCCACAAGATCGGCGTTTACACCACCAGCTGGTTCCGGGACGGGATGATCGAGATGCTGGTGAAGATGCTGCGCGATGGCGACATCGAAATCGCCAGCCCCTTCTTCGTGCAGGAGATGGCCTCGCTTCAGGGCGATCAGTTCGTGCAGTCGCTCAAGGCGGGCTATGGCGGCTTCGACGACCGCATCATGGCCTTCGGCTTCATCCTGGTCTCGCTCTACAAGTGGGACGCCGATTATTTCCGCAGCGCCAAGATCGCCGCCTATAGCGGACGCAACCCGCTGGCCCGTGCCGAGCCCAAGCGTCAATACGCGCAGTGGGTTTACTCCTATCAGGAGCGCAGCGATACGGGAATTTACGACAATCGCGAGTATTAAACTGGTCGCATGCCAGTAGCACAGTCGAGCCACCTGCAGTCGTATGACTACGACGGAGCGAGCCAGACCTTGACGGTCCAGTTTTTGAACGGGACGGTCTATCAGTACCCCGGCGTATCCCTGGAGGATTTCACCAGACTGGCGCAGGCCGGGGGCGGAGGGACGGTCTTCTGGAGCTTGATCCGCAATAAATACAGCGGCACCAAAATCGCGGATGTGAAAAGGCAGAAGTGAGCGATGATGACGCCATGGGTAAGTTCTCGGTAAAGCACGGCATGGCCCGTACTCGTCTGTATGGGATCTGGAGATCCATGAAAAAGCGGTGTTTACTCGAGACCCACTTACATTATCGAGATTATGGCGGAAGAGGTATTACAATTTGCCCTGAATGGATGGTTTTCGAGAACTTCGCAGACTGGGCGTTGAGGAGCGGATATCAAGACAGTCTCAGTATTGACCGTAAAGACACGAATGGCCCATATAAGCCTGATAATTGTCGCTGGTCAACAGATTCTGAGCAAGCGCACAACAAGCGAAGCAACCACAATTTGACATTTAATGGTCGAACTTTGCCTCTGCGGGCGTGGTCTAGGGAACTTGGTCTCAATCGTGAAACCATAAAGGATCGAATATACAAGAAAGGGATGACGGTCGAACAGGCTTTCTCAATGCCCGTAAAGCTTTACAGGAAGAAGATAGCTACATGCCAGCAACCATCTGTCCCGTTTGTGGGCTAGAACTCCATATCGGTGATTGGCCGATGTGTGGATCTCCCGGTGGGCATCAACCGCTCCGCGAGCGCCAGGCGCGGCGCTTCGAGCCGATCGTGGTGTGGCAGGCCGACCAGGACCCCGACCGGTATTCCTACCCCGGGCAGGCCGATGAACCGTGCCCCCCGGGATATCACCGCGTGGAGATCACCGATTTGCCCCAGGCCGACAAGTTCGTGGCGCGCGTGAACTCGATCGAGCGCCGCAAGATGGAGCAGGCGCGCGACCTGCGCCAGGCTCTCGACGACGCGGGCGTCAAGGACCGGCGCAGCGAGGAGGACGCGCGCGGCTGGGTGATGCGCGCCGATGGATCGAAGTTCTACATACGCGGCAACGCGCGCGCCGAAGCCTTGCAGCGTGCGGCCCGCCAGTGGGCCGACCGCCGCCGGGACCAAAAGCGGAGCGGCCAGCGCCATCTCGATCCGCACTTTCACATCCAGGTGTTCAGCTTCGATGGCGGGCACCGCAATTCCTACAGCGGCCCCGAGACCGGCTGGCGCGAACGTAAATCCTGAAATTGCGGGACCACGGTTAGAATCACTGTATGCCGGGAGTGGATTCGGCGTATCTTTGTCCCGCGCCCTTTGAAGACGATTCCGGCGCGGCGAACCGCGAGATCGCGACCGCCGACTCCTTGCTCGCCTGGGCCAAGGACGTCGTCAGCGATGGCCGCTCCTATCTGCGCCTGCAGCCGGCCTATCCCTTTATCCAGGATGGACTCGACCTGGTCAACGGCGAGACGCAGTCGACGCCCATCGGCACGCTTTCCAAGATGCGCACGGATCAGACCGTCCGCAACGCCAAAGAGCTGATCGCGGCGCAAACCAACATCCGCATCATCCCCGCATTCAAATCGACCATGGAGGAGTTCAAGCGCCAGGAGGGCATTCTCAACAAGTCCTTCATGGCCTGGCAGTCCATGACTTTCGCGGATAGGAGACTGCGCAAGGCCTGGCAGTACGCCGAGATCGCCGGGACCGGCTATGTGGGCACGCGCTACGATCCCAACTACTGGTACAAGGGCAAGGGCGATATCGTCTGGGACGCTTACGGCCCCCTGGACGTGCTGCCGGTGGGCATGGGCCGCCAGCACGATCTGCAGAAGGCCTACGCCGTGGCGCTCAGAGTCGAGACGCCCGTGCATGAGGCCTGGCGGCTGTTTCCGCTCTACGTGGATCAGATCAAGCCCGCGCGCGACGCCCGCGCGGGCCATGGCGTGGTCATCAGCCAGGCGGTCAAGTTCGCCTCTGCGGTTTTGAAGCGTTTCGGCCCGGGCGCGCGCTACGAGCGTGAAGCCGCGCCCTGGGCCATGGTCGACGTTTATTACATCTACGTCGACGACCAGGAAAGCTATAACGACACGGGCGAGCCTGTCAAGATGCGCGGCCCCGATGGCCTGTACGGCACCAGCTGGAGCTACGAGGTGCCTTTCGTGGGCCAGGAGATCCCGCTGGGAGAGGGAAAGTTCAAGAAGGCCACGCGCGAGGACTGCCTGCTCTATCCCAACCGGCGGCTGGTGGTCGCGATCGGGACCGACATGCTGGGCGTGATCGTGAATCCCGATCCCACCTGTCAGGCCTCGCCCTGGTGGCACGCCAAGGTGCCGCTGGCGCAGCTGCGCGCCGACGACTGGGCCTGGAATTTCCTGGGCTTCCCCATCACGCGCTACGGCCAGTCGCTCGAGCGTGCCTCGATCGACATGTGGCGCGGCATGGTGGATGCCATGAACGCGCGCCTCTCGCCGCCGCGCGCCTTCGACCGCAACTCGCAGGCGGCGGCGCTGGCGCAAACCATCAACACCCGCATTCCCAATCAGGTCGTGGGGCTCGATCTTTCGCTGGTGCCCCTGGCGCAGCAGATGGGGCCGCTATTGCCCTATCAGTGGTACGAGTATCCCGCCCATTACCTGCAGGCGCAGCAGATGCTCACCGGCATGATGAAAGAGCAGATGGGCATCGCCGACGCCAGTGCCATGGCGCGCGCGCGCCAGCTCCCTTCTGGCGACAGCGTGGAGAAGCTTCTCGAGCAGCTGGGGCCGCTCATCAAGGACCAGAGCCGCAACATGGAGGAGTCGGTACGCAGCCTGGGAGAGCAGTGGAAGAGCTGCTTCTTCCAGTTCTACACCGCCGCCAAGCGCATGCAGATCCTCGGTCCCGAGGGCCTGGCCGAAGAGGATTACGATTACCGCCCCGGCACGCTCATTCCCTATGCCGACGAAGAAGCCTGGAAGAGCGCTGGCGGCCCGGACATGAAGAGTGTCGAAATGCGCCGTAAATTCGGGGCTCCGGAGGAGTGGGAAGCGTACTTTGCGCGGGGGGAGATCGTGCCCCAGTTCGAGCGGGCCCGCTGGCACAAGGATAATTTCAGCTTCACGGTCACGCCCTATTCGCTGCATGAGTTCAACTCGGTCTCGCGCAAGCTGTTCTACATCCAGCTGCAGTCGAGAGGGTTCCCGCTCGACCCGTGGACGCTGGCCGAGCTGTTCGACATCAAAAATTTCGGCGAGGTGCCCACCATCCCCGATCCCAATTCAGGCGAGCTGCGCAAGGCGCAAACCATCCTGGAGCGCTGGCTGGCCTGGATGCAGATGCAGGCCCGAATCCAGCAGTCCTTGGGCGGCGGCCAGCAGGGCGGCGCGGGAGGCCGCAAGACGGGCAGGCCGCCCACGGCGCAGACCACGCCCACGCTGGAAAACAAGGGCGGCGTGCGCCCGATCGTGAGGGAGAGTAAACACTAATGCCAGCGCAGAAACACACCCGAAAAGCCAACACGCCCAAGAAGCGCCGCCAATGGGAGCACATTCGCGAATCGGCGGAGGGGCGCGGAATACCGGCCGGACAGGCCATCCGCATGGCCAGCGGAGTCCTCAAACGCCAGGCTCGCCGTGCGCAGTCGAAACGTCGATCTTAACGGTTTGCTGCGCTCGCTGGCGGGTATGCCGGGAGCCCGCGCGGAAACCCAGGAGAGCGTGCGCTTCGAGGTGACCGGCATCCGGGAAGCCATGGACCAGATCCGCCGCCTGCAGGGCACCGGGGCGCTGACCATTCATTTCTCCGAGGGCAGGCCCAACGGCATGGCGGAGTGGAAGACCTCGCAGCGCAGCAAATCTTGACAATCCCCTGATCCGGCCCGTATAGTCCTCCTTAGGAAACGGTAAACCCGCTCCGGAGTTTTTTCGGCAAGCTAAGGCCCGTTGCCCTTCCGGTTTCGCCATCGGAAAGGCAGCGGGCCTTTGTCTTGTGGGGGCGTGTTTTCGGCTCCGAGTAACGATAGCTGGCAGCAAGGCCAGCGGTCGGAAGAAAGGAGAAGCCATATGGCACGGAGAGGACGTCACCGTGGTGGTCGTCGCAAGAAACGGTAGGTTCCGTTTTTTTTTGAGGGGGTCGCGCCGCGCGGCCCCCGGAACTTTAACTTGAGCCCGTAACCAATCGGCAAGGATTTTTCGAAACGCATGGCACCTCCCGGACTCCGGTCCCCCGACGACACGCCAACGCCTGGTCCCGCAGGAACTGCGCCTGGACCGGCGACATTGGCCGGGACGGCTGGCGCGGGAGGCTCGCCCGAAGAAGCCGCGACCGCCGAAGGCGGCGGTCCCGGCGGCGGGATGAGCGCCATGCTGGGGCAGGGACTTCAGCAAGTCATGCAGACCGAGATGATGCTCGGGCAGATGGCCAGCCAATTTCCGGCTGCGGCCCCCGCTCTCAGGCGGGCCCAGGCCGGTCTGCGCGATGCCACTGAAGCCCTCCGCGCCGCGTTACGGCAGATCATGGTGAACCCCGGACAGCCTGAGCCTCCGGCCCCCGCCCTCGGCGGATAAGGCGGGAACAAGCCTGGGCGTCCCTGGTCCGCCGAAGTCAGCAACCGGGAAACCGGCTGACAAGGGAGAACGAATGCCTGTTGATCGGGAGACCTTGAAGTCGACTATCCGCGAAGCCGTGGGCGAGGATGGAGAACTCTACGCCATCTTGGAGCAGAAGCTATTGGCCAGCGACGATCTGGCCACCAAGTTCCTGGGCGGCTTCATGCGCAACCGGGACTACACTACCAAGACCCAGGCCCTGGCCAGCGACCGGCAAACCATGGAAGGCCAGGCCAAGCAGCTCGAGGGGCAGGTGGAGCAGTACCGGCAGATGCTTGAAGCCGCCGAAGTGGAGAAGGCCAAAGTGCTGAAAGATCTGGCCGGTCACAAGATCAGCGTGGCCCAGTCCAATGCGCGGCTGAAGCACATCAAGGAGGTTTACCAGCTCTCCGACGATGACATCCCCAATATTCCCGACCAGATCGAAACTTTTCAGTCCAGGAGGCCCGTGGACACTTCTACCGATATCGACACCAGGCTCGCGGATTTCAAGAAAGAATTCCGCGACGACATCAGCAAGTACATCGCCGAGAAGCTGGTGCCTGAGCTGGGCGGCATGGCGCAGCTCGACATCGTCTGGAGTGACATCCGCGACGAGCACCGCGAGCTGACCGGCAAACGCCTCAGCGCCAAAGAGTCCCAGGAGCTGTTGAACGAAGCCGACCGGAGAAGCCGCGCCGGGAAGCCGATCTCGCTCAAAGCGCTCTGGGAGGAGAAGTACGACGCCTCCGCGCTGCGGCAGAAACATCACGACGACAGCCTGTCGAAGGAGCTGCGGGCCAAGTGGGACGCCGAGCAGGCGGCCAAGATCAGCGAAGCCGCCCTGGCGGGCGTGCATCCCCTGGGGCCGGATCAGCAGGGACTGCGCACGTCGCAGATCTTCGGGCACAAGTTCAAGGTGCATGAAGGGACCGAGCCGCTGGCCGCTCCCAAACTGCGCGAGACTCCGAGCGCCTCTGAGCGCCAGGCCGTTTCGGGCGCGGAGCGCGCCAGCCGGAGACATCTGGAACGGCGCGCCGCTGGCGTTCCCATGGGCGCTCCCGACGAACGCAAGGCGGGCGGCGGGAAGGCGGCTTAAGTGAAGGAAGGAGGTTCCCTTGGCGGACCCATTACTCGATGAGATCAACACGACCACATTGCCGGAAATCAACGACGCGGCCATCGAAGACAATTTTTTCCTGGCCAGCGTTCTCCAAGCGCACCTCCGCGCTAAATGCCTCGTGCCCTTTACCGGCGGCGCGTTCACCCGCAACGTGTTTCTGTACAACCCGCTGAACGGCGGCGCGTACGCCAAAGGCATCGGCGGGTTTAACCTCACCAAGCCGCAGACCCTGGGCTCGACCGTGTTTGATCCCAGGTATTACGTGGTGATGATTATCGAGTACCTGGAGGACATCTCCGTGCTGAACACGGGCGACCTGGCGGTCTTCTCGCTACTCGAGACCGACATGGCCAACGCCTACCAGACCATCAGCGCCATCATGGCCCTGGACATTCAGCAGAACGGCCAGATCGCTCCCCGCACGATCAACATCAACGGCTGGACCGAAGCCATCAATGACGGCTTCGTGCCATCCTGGGATGGCAATGTCTACACTACGTACGGCACAGCTTTACGCAACGGGAACGTTCGCAAAGCGCTTAATGGAAATGTCTACTGGGCAGGCAAAGCCGACGGCACCGCAGGGACTATCACCTACCCTGTTTTCAACGCAGCGTATAATCTGGCGAAACGAGGCACGGACGAGCCGGATTTGTTCTGCGCCAACAAGCCGTTCGTTTCTTTTGTTGAAAACCGCATTCAGCCGCAACAGCGCTTCGGCCAGGACAGCGCCAGCGTCAAAGACCCCTATTTCGGGGCGGTGGGATTTAGATTCAAAAACTCCGTCGTGATGATGGACGACTACTTCCCGTCCGCCCTGGGCTTCCCCTACAGCGATCCCGCCAACGGCGGCCTGGGCAACAATCTCACCGGCACCATCCCCTACACCGCACCGGCGGTTCCGGCCAACAACTTCCCGCCGTCGAGCGTGACCAGCCTGGTGGTGGGCGAGGTCGGAGTTTTCTTCAACACCAGCCGTTGGAAATTCCGCGTGTCCAACGACGTCGAGTTCGGCTTCAACCCCACGGATTTTATCCGCGCGCCCGACAACACGCGCGTGGCGAGCCAGCTCAAGGCGGCGGTCAATCTGGAATGCGTCGCGCCGTGGTCGAACACGCAGCTCTACGGAGTGAACTCTTGAGGAGGAAGCTATGCCAGTAGGCGGAACGGCCTTTTTCGGACAGAACCAGTCGCCGCGCATCACCACCACGTATCTCAATCAGCTGAACCGCAAGGGCGATCCTGCGCCTGGTGCGCCGGTCTCGACCGCGCAGGTCTCGGGCTCCATCGTGCAGCCTTACGCGGGCTTCGAGGGCGGCAAGCTGACCATCACCGACCCCTTCGCTACCATGTTCGCCGATCCGGCGGTGGGCCCGCTCTACGGCGGCGTTTACATGTACGTGCAGTTCGCCGCCAATGCGCCCACCGCCAACGCACGCGGCCAGATCGTGTACTGGTCCGATATCCTGCACTACGTCGTCACCGATGACCCGGCTGCCAGCACCAACGGAGTGGCCGGAGTCACCATCAACGCCACCACTGCTGGCAACTGGGATTTCATTCAGATCGCGGGGATCGCCGAGGTGTCATTCAGCGCCGCTGCAGCGATCGGCACGATGCTGAAGGCGTCCGGCAATCAGGCAGCGGTCGCCACGGTGATGGACAACACCTACCTGGGTACTGCTGAATTGACCGCAGGCGTCGCAGGCGCGGTTTCGCCGGTGCTGCTCAATATAATGGCGGGCTTCAACTACTAGGAGGAATCATGGCGCGGAAAGTCACTAAGATCGGATTTACGCGCGGCGGGGTGAAGCGCTCCAAACGCGGCCTGCCCGGTATGCGCGTCGGCAGCCGTCGCGGGGGACGGAGATACTAGATGCCTGCTGTCGTAATGTCGCGCTTCAGCTACCCCAAGGTGCCGGGAGACGGGCCCTGGTCGGTGGTCGACGTCACCGGGCCCACCAGCTACCCGTTCTTCGTAGGAGCGCCCGGAGGAGCCAGCGGCGGACAGGAAATCTCGGCGGCGGACTGCGGACTGCAGGAGATCGATTTCGCCATATCCATGGGCTCCAACGACGGCCTGTATTTCGCGGAAGTCTATCCCGACCACTTCAGCCCGGGGAATCCGATGCGCGGGGTGTGTCTGGCCTGGATCGTCTCCTCCACCGGAGCGCAGGCTACCGGGGGCACGAATCTGAGCGGATCTACCATCCGGCTCCTGGTCATCGGGCGGTGAAGCTAGGCGCGTGGCTTCCTTCATTGGATGGCATGCGTCTCATCAGAATGTTCTTTTATGTGACATGACCTGCAAAGGGTTAGCCCATTGGAAACGACATAGCGTTTCTCTTTGTCTTTTAACCAGGGAATAATATGGTGGGCACAAAGAGATCTGACAGATCGGCGGCAGTTCTGGCAAGTGAATTGATCTCGCTCGAGGACTGCACGCCTCCATTCTATGTATGCGCGTCGATGGCCGTTTCTCTTAGGTCCGTCTTTGATCTTGCGTTGGTCGGCGCATGTTCGCGAGCAACAGATTCTATGCAGGGGAGCATTGAGCGGAAGGGGCCTGCCGCATTGTACGCATTTCCGCGCCGCGCAGCATTGAGAGCACATCTTGCGAAGAGCGGCGCGGGACTCGAAAGATTTGCCGCAGGAGACGCACGTCCGGCCAAATATAAAATCCGGGTGATTGCCCAGCAAATGGGCCGCATCAGGATTAGTTTTAGTTCTTCGCAGTGCCGCGCAAGATATGCTGCAACAGACGATTCGCGATTTACTATGCGTAAAGCCGCGACCGCAATTGGGGCAGGTTTTAGCGAACATGTCTGCTGATTTTACAACGATGACGGCGGAGCTGGTGGGCACGGTGCCGCGCATGAGCGCGCTGCACGCGCAGCAGTTGATCAACCGCAGCTGGGCGCGCATCCGCGATTCGCGGCTGTGGTCGTTCCAGTTCGTGGCCGACGCGCAGCTGTTCGTGCCCTACGGGATCACCGGCGGATCGGTCTCGGCGACCTTCGGCTCCACCCAGATCGTGGCCGACGCCTCGGCGGCGGCGGCCTTCAATGCCGTGGCCACGGCCAACCCGCCGCTGGCCTCCCCCACTCTGGGCGTCGGGCGTCAGATCCGCGTCGGTTCGACCAACGGAATCTCGACGCCCACCGGCCCCAACTACAACATCGTCGCCTGGGACGGCGCGAGCAAGCTCACCATCGACCGGCCTTACGGCGAGGCCACGGTTTCGCGCGCGGCCTACCAGGTGCTCAAGTGCTACTACGCGCCCCCGGCCCCGCCGCCCTTCCAGAATCTGTCGCCGGACCTGCGCTTCGTCAGGTACATGTCGATCACCAACAAGAACAACGGCTACACCATCTTCGGACCTAATCTTTACTGGTCCCAGGCCCAGCTGAACGCCATCGATCCCCAGCGCGGCGGGCAAGGCGATGCTTACATCGTCGCCAACTACGGACGCAACAGCCTGGGCCAGCCGGTGGTCGAACTCTACCCCAATCCGGTCCAGTTCACGACCTACAGCGCCAGCTACTGGACGCGCTGGCCGGATCTGAGCGGGAATCAGGATCTGCCGCAGATGCCCTACGAGCTGCCCGACCTGGTGATGTTCCAGTCCAAGGCGCTGGCAGCGGACTGGGCGCTGGCCAACGTCAACACCTTCCCCGAGCTGGGGCAGACCAACTGGGTGGCGTACCGGCAGACGCAGACCGCCGAATACCGGGCGAGCGTCATCAACTGCTTCAAGCAGGACGATGAGATTTATCCGCACATCCCCTTCCGCCAGGGCCAGGGGTTCATGTTCCCCCTGGGAGGCCAGTTCCTGCAGTCGCACGATGTGACCA
>Ga0306925_10003148_pt1 | contig 14501 bp, 13 predicted proteins | sample flu12Cox44000176_FD_203755 | JGI IMG/M metagenome (GOLD analysis project Ga0306925, IMG submission 203755) | Lab enrichment of tropical soil microbial communities from Luquillo Experimental Forest, Puerto Rico - flux8day.12C.oxic.44.000.176 (v2)... | ecosystem: Environmental > Terrestrial >... | reverse complement strand
TATTCCACCCGATGTGCCGACACAGACGACGACGATCGCCGCAGCCATCGGCCGGGCCAAGGTCGCCGCAATCCGTGCCGCCTTGATCGGACGCGTGGTCAACGGGCTCATCACCGACGAGGCGACTGGGCTTTCCATCCTCGATCGCTAGAGAACGGCTGGATTCGTCCGCCCCCACGCTTGAAGCGCAAAGGATTTTTCGCCCGCCCCGACGGCGACGGCCGTCGGCTTGACAAGTTGGATTGTTGATGTGAACATACGCTCAACGCGTGGGTATATGCTCAGACGCGATGATGGGAGGTAATCATGAAAATCGTCCGTGGCGCCCTGTTGGGCGTGGCTGCACTTTTGCTCTCGGCCCCCTCGCTTGCCCAAACCACCCTGACCATTGCCACCGTCAACAACGGCGACATGATCCGCATGCAGGGATTGACGGGTGAGTTCACCGCCAAGAATCCCGACATCGCTGTCAAATGGGTGACGCTGGAGGAGAACGTGCTGCGCCAGCGCGTCACCACCGATATTGCGACCAAGGGCGGCCAGTTCGACGTGCTGACCATCGGCACCTACGAGGTGCCGATCTGGGCGAAGAAGAACTGGCTGGTGCCGCTCGACCAGCTGCCGGCCGACTATGATGTGGCTGATCTGCTGCCCAAGATCAGGGACGCGGTGTCGGTATCGGGCAAGCTTTATGCGGCGCCGTTCTACGGCGAAAGCTCGATGGTGATGTATCGCACCGACCTGTTCCAGAAGGCGGGGCTTGCGATGCCGGAAAAGCCGACCTGGGATTTTGTGATTGAAGCGGCTAAGAAGCTGACCGACAAGGACGCCGGCGTTTACGGCATCTGCCTGCGCGGCAAGGCGGGCTGGGGCGAGAACATCGCGTTCCTGACCGCAATGGCTAATTCCTACGGCGCGCGCTGGTTCGACGAGAAGTGGGAGCCGCAATTTGACAAGCCGGAATGGAAAAAGACCATTTCGACCTATGTCGACCTGATGAAGCAGGCGGGTCCTCCGGGTGCCAGCTCGAATGGATTTAACGAGAATCTGGCGCTGTTCAACGCCGGCAAATGCGCGATGTGGATCGACGCCACCGTTGCGGCCTCGTTCGTGACCAATCCAAAGGATTCGCGAGTGGCCGACAAGGTGGGCTTCGCGCTCGCGCCTAATACCGGCCTTGGCAAGAACGCCAACTGGTTGTGGGCCTGGAATCTGGCGATCCCGGCCGGGTCGAAGAAGGTCGATGCCGCGACAAAATTCATCGCCTGGGCGACGAGCAAGGACTACACCAAGCTTGTGGCGTCGAAGGACGGCTGGTCCAACGTGCCGCCGGGAACGCGCACCTCGCTGTACCAGAATCCCGACTATGTGAAAGTCGCGCCGTTCGCCAAATTGACCTTGGCCTCGATCGATGCGGCCGATCCGAACAAGCCGACGGTCCAGCCTGTGCCCTATGTCGGGGTGCAATACGCGGCGATCCCCGAATTCCAGGGCATTGGCACCGCGGTCGGCCAGCAATTCTCCGCGGCGTTGTCGGGCTCGACTACCGTGGATGCGGCACTGTCGGCGGCACAATCGTCGACCGAGCGCGAAATGAAACGGGCGGGCTACATTAAGTAGGCGGCCGGCTTCTTTACAAACTCTCCCGCGCTTACCCTCGCGGCCATCCTTGAGACCTTGCAAAGCGGATGGCCGCGCCTTCTTCGGAGGCGAGGATGGCAACCCGACAGACGCAGTTGCTGGCGCGGACTCTTTTGACGCCCGCGGTTGGGCTGTTGTTTGTCTGGATGATCATTCCACTGGTTCTGACGATCTATTTCTCGACGCTGCACTACAATCTGCTCGATTCCGAATCCAAGCAGTTCATCGGGTTGGAGAATTTTCGCTATTTTCTCACCGATCCCGCCTTTCTCGCGTCGTTGCAAAACACCCTCGTCCTGGTCGGCTCCGTGCTCGGACTGACCATCCTGCTTGGCATTCCGCTGGCGCTGTTGCTTGACCAGCCGGTCATCGGGCGCAGCCTGGTCCGACTGATGGTGATCGCGCCCTTCTTCGTGATGCCGACGGTCAGCGCGCTGATTTGGAAGAACCTGTTGATGCATCCGGTGTCGGGGCTATTTGCCTTTGTTGCAAAGCTGTTTGGCGCCGCGCCGATCGACTGGTTCAACGACGTGCCGCTATTTGCGATCATCCTGATCGTCTCATGGCAATGGCTGCCGTTCGCCACGCTTATTCTTCTGACGGCCCTGCAATCGCTCGACGAGGAGCAGAAGGAGGCGGCCGAGATGGACGGAGCCGGGGCATTGTCGAGCTTCATCTACATCACGCTGCCGCATCTGGCGCGCCCGATCACGGTTGTGATCCTGATCGAGACAATCTTCCTTTTGACTGTGTTCGCCGAAATCTTCGTCACCACCGGCGGCGGGCCGGGACTGCAGACCACCAACATCGCATTCCTGATCTACGCGCAGGCGTTGATTCAATATGACATAGGCAGCGCTTCGGCGGGCGGATTGGTGGCCGTGGTCATTGCCAACATCGTGGCCTTCTTCCTGGTCAGAATCGTTGGCCGGAATTTGGAGGCCTGACCCATGGCACGGATGGCTTCGACAAGGCGCGTCGCGATTTCGAGCCTTGCGGCTTGGCTCGCCGGGTTTTTGATCTTCTTTCCGATCCTGTGGATGGTGCTTGCAAGCTTCAAGACCGAGCTCGAGGCCTTTGCCATTCCGCCGTCATTTTTGTTCTTTCACTGGACGACGGAAAACTACGCGACCGTGCAGGAGCGCAGCGACTACCTCCATCACGCGTTAAACTCCATCATCGTGGCCGGCGGCTCGACCCTGATTGCCCTCCTGATCGCGATCCCTGCGGCCTGGTCGATGGCGTTCTCGCCGACCAAGCGCACCAAGGACGTGCTGCTGTGGATGTTGTCGACCAAGATGATGCCGCCGGTCGGCGTGCTGGTTCCGATCTATTTGATCTACCGTGATTTCGCACTTCTCGACTCGCGTGCCGGCCTCGTCTTCATTTTGTGTCTTGGCAACTTGCCGATCGTGATTTGGATGCTCTTTACCTATTTCAAGGAAATTCCGAAAGACATCCTCGAAGCTGCGCGCATGGACGGCGCAACCATCGGCCGTGAGCTGATCTATGTGCTGACGCCCATGGCCGTGCCGGGGATTGCCTCGACGCTGCTGCTCAATTTGATCCTTGCCTGGAACGAGGCGTTCTGGACGCTGAACCTGTCTACCCTCAACGCCGCGCCGCTGACCGTCTTCATCGCCTCCTATTCGAGCCCGGAGGGGCTGTTCTGGGCCAAGCTTTCGGCCGCCTCCACGCTTGCCATCGCTCCCATCCTCGTGCTCGGCTGGTTCAGCCAGCGGCAACTCGTCCGCGGCCTGACTTTTGGCGCGGTGAAATAGCGGAAAGGCCTTTGCATCATGGGTCAGATCACGCTTGAGAATGTCCAGAAATCGTTCGGGCCCGTCCACATCATCAAGGGCGCCGACCTCGACATTGCCGACCGCTCCTTCGTTGTCTTTGTCGGTCCCTCTGGCTGCGGCAAGACGACCCTGCTGCGGCTGATTGCGGGGTTGGAGGATGTCTCCGGCGGCAAGATCCTGATCGACGGCAAGAATGTCGTCGATGTTCCGCCGGCCAAGCGCGGCCTGTCGATGGTGTTTCAATCCTATGCGCTCTATCCGCATATGAGCGTGCGCGGCAATATCGCCTTTGGCCTCAAGATGGCCGGGCTTTCCAGGGCCGAGATCAGCAAAAAGGTTGAGGAAGCTGCTGCGACGCTGAACCTGACGCCCTATTTGGACCGCAAGCCGCGCGAATTATCCGGCGGCCAACGGCAGCGTGTCGCGATCGGCCGGGCGATCGTGCGCGAGCCGAAGGCGTTTCTGTTTGACGAGCCGCTATCCAATCTGGACGCGGCGCTGCGCGTGCAGATGCGGCTCGAGGTGACGAGATTGCAGAAGCAGCTTGGCACCACGGCGATCTATGTCACGCATGACCAGGTCGAGGCGATGACCATGGCCGACAAGATCGTGGTGCTGAACGCGGGAAAAATCGAGCAATATGGTTCGCCGCTCGAGCTCTACGAAAAGCCAGCCAATCTGTTCGTCGCTGGCTTCATCGGCTCTCCGAAGATGAACTTCATGACCGGCGACGTCGCCGCACGGTATGGGGCGGCGACCATTGGGGTGCGCCCTGAGCATCTAAAGATCGCGCGCAACGGCGAGGGCTGGCCGGGAACGATCCTGGTCGCCGAGCACCTCGGCAGCGACACGTTTATCTATGTCGATGCTGGCCCGATCGGAACGCTCACCGCCCGCCATGTCGGCGAGCTTGACTTGGGCTCCGGCGACCGCGTCATGCTGTCGGCTGAGCCTGTGCGCGTTCACCGCTTTGATCAAAGCGGCCAAGCGCTCCGCGCCTAACAGGACAAGAAAGATGTATTTGGACAAGTTCAGACTAGCCGGCAAGACCGCGGTCGTGACCGGCGCCGCGCAAGGCATAGGATTGGCTTGTGCCGAGGCGCTGGCGGAGGCGGGGGCAAGGGTCGTGATCGCCGATCGCGACGCGCAGGCGGCAAGGGCTGCAAGCGCCGCTCTCGGTCAGAAGGGTTTTCAAAGCGATGTCGCCGTGATGGATGTGACGGACTCCGCCCGCGTCGCCGAGGTCGCCGATGAGCTTGCGGCGCGCTATGGCAAGGTGGACGTCCTCGTCAACAACGCCGGCATTGCGCGCAGCGAAACGCCCGCCGAGGGGGTAAGCGACGAGCACTGGTTGAACGTCATCGACGTCAATCTCAACGGAACCTTCTGGTGCTGCCGCGCCTTCGGCAAGCACATGCTCGCGGCCCAGGCGGGAACCATTGTCAATGTCGGTTCCATGTCGGGCTTCATTGTGAACAAGCCGCAGCAGCAATGCTATTATAACGCCTCCAAGGCCGCAGTGCATCATTTGACCAAATCGCTCGCCGCCGAGTGGGCCACGCGCGGCATCCGCGTCAACGCTGTGGCGCCGACCTATATCGAGACGCCCCTCAACGCCTTTGTGAAGGGCAATCCGCGCATGTACGACGCCTGGATCGGCGGAACGCCGATGGCGCGGCTGGGCAGAGTAGACGAGATTGCATCGGTGGTTCTGTTCCTGGCATCCGAGGCCGCAAGCCTGATGACGGGAAGCATCGTCGTTGTCGATGGCGGCTACACATGCTGGTAAGCTTGCGTCAGAACTGACGGGAGCGAAGATGGGGCGAGCCTTTATCGGCGTCGATGTCGGCACCACCAGCACGCGGGCAGGGATCTTCGACGGGGCCGGCAACCTGCTGGCGACCGCGCGACGGCCGATCCAGGTCTGGCATGAGGCCGGCGACATTGTCGAACAATCGTCGTCCGATATCTGGGATGCCTCTTGCTCGGCGGTGCGCGCCGCCATGATGGAGGCCGCGCTATCGCCCGAGGCGGTGAAAGGCATCGGTTTCGATGCGACCTGCTCGCTGGTCGTGCTCGACGGTGGCGGCGCTCCGCTGACCGTTAGCACATCTGGCGATCAGAAGCGCAATGTCATCGTCTGGATGGATCATCGCGCGACCGCCGAGGCGCGGCTGATCAACGAAACGCAGGATGAGGTGCTGCGCTATGTCGGCGGCTCCATCTCGCCCGAGATGGAGATTCCAAAACTGTTGTGGCTCAAGCGGCATCTGGGCCCAAGCTTCGAGCGCGCCGGGCACTTCTTCGATCTGGCCGACTATCTCGCCGGCCGCGCCGCCGGATCGCTGGTGCGTTCGACCTGCACTGTCACCTGCAAATGGAATTATCTGGCGCATGAAGGGCGCTGGAGTGCGCCGTTTTTTCAGCGCCTTGGCCTGCAACAGTTGGTCGCCGATAACTACCGCAAGATCGGGACCGAGATCGTCGCGCCCGGCACCCCGCTCGGGTCGGGCCTGACGGAGCTTGCCGCGCGGGACCTTGGGCTCAACCGAGGAACACCGGTCGGCGCCTCGCTGATCGATGCGCATGCGGGCGGCATCGGGGCGATCGGAGGCCGGGATGCAGCGGGCGCGACCGCCAATGTATGTGACCGCTTGGCCTATATCATGGGCACCTCCGCCTGCATCATGGCGACCACGGCGGATGCGTGTTTTGTGCCAGGCGTCTGGGGGCCCTATTATTCCGGGATGGTGCCCGGCTTTTGGCTGAACGAGGGCGGGCAGTCGGCCGCGGGCGCGGCGATCGATCATCTGATCCGGTCGCACCCGGCGCACGAGAATGCGCGCGCGGCCGCGCGCGGCGAGGGCCTGGACGTGATCGGATTCCTTGAGAAGCGGATTCTCGCGCGGGCGAAAGGCCCGAGTGCGGCAGCGCTGTTGGCGCGCGATGTTCACGTGCTGCCGGAGTTTCTTGGCAACCGCTCGCCCCATGCCGATCCCGATACACGCGCCGTGGTGGCAGGCCTCGATCTTGATGACGATATTTGTTCGATGGAGCGCCTGTTCATGGCCGGCCTGTGCGGGCTTGCCTACGGCCTCGCCGAGGTTATCGAAGCCTTCGCAGCGCACGGGGTTCACAGCAACATGATCGTGATGGGAGGCGGCGCCGGACGCAGCCCGCTGGTGCGGCAGATCATGGCGGATACGATCGGTCTTCAGGTGGCGCTGCCGCACACCGAAGAGCCGGTGCTGCTTGGCGCGGCCATGCTTGGCGCCGTTGCCGCGCGCGCCTTTCCATCGCTGGCCGAAACCATGGCGGCGATGTCGGCGCTTGGCCCTCTGACCGCGCCGACCGCGCCCGGAATGCGCGAATTCCATCGCCGCAAGTTGGAGGTCTACGGGCTCCTTCGCGGGCTTGATCGCCAAAGCCGCGAGGCGATGGGTGGTTTCGCGATGGACCGCGCGTGAGCTCGAAAGGTCGCACACCATGCTGCTCAGTTGTGGCGATGCCTTGATCGATTTCGTGCCGGTGGCGGGCGCGGATGGCGGCGAGGCGGTGAGGCCGAAGGTCGGAGGATCTTGCCTCAACGTGGCGGTCGGGATTGCCCGGCTCGGCGCTCCGGCCGGATTTGTCGGTGGCATTTCGTTCGATCTGTTCGGCCGCATGATCGCAGAGCATGCGCTGGCGTCCGGCGTCGATCTTCGCTACGCTACGCGCAGCGATGATCAGACCACGCTGGCGTTCGTGCGGATGATCAGGGGCGAATCGCACTATGCCTTTTATGATGCAGAAACCGCATCGCGTGCATGGGCTTATTCACGCGGTGCGATCGCCTTCGATATGGTTGAGGCCGTCCACATCGGATCGACGACCCTGGTCAACGGCAAGGGCGCCGCGGAAAGCGCCGCGATGATTGCGGACGCCAAGCAATCAGCCACGATATCGTTCGATCCAAATTGCAGGCCCAATTTGGTCAAGGACAAGGCGTCCTACATCGCCCGCATGAGCACATTTGCCGAAAGCGCCGATATCGTTCGGATGTCGGACGTCGATTTCAACTACCTCTATGGCGAGCAGGGATATGCAGACAAGGCCGGTGCTCTCTTGGCCAAGGGCTGCAGCCTTGTCGTGATCACGCGCGGCATAAGGGGGGCCTTGGCCTGGCATCGAAGCGTCGGAGCCGTGGAAGCTGCGGCACCTGCGGTCAAGGTCGTGGATACAATCGGCGCCGGCGATAGTTTCCAGGCTGCGCTGTTGTTTGGGCTCAATCATTTGGGGTGCATCAGGAGGGCCAGACTGCGAACGATCCTTCGGGATGATCTTGAGCGGGCGCTGTCGTTCGCTTGCAAATGCGCGGCTCTCACCTGTTCCCGCGCCGGCGCAGATCCGCCCCGCGATAGCGAGGTGAACGGGCTCTGGTAGCGGGCCGCGTCGTGCCGCTGTCCAGAGGGTGGTTGGCGTCGTTTAAGTTTATTCGATCGTGCCCCTAACGCGGCGTCGAAAATGACAGAGCCGCTTGCCAGCGTGCGTCTCGGACAATCGCGCATTGTCGTGGATTGGCCCGGTTCCGAAAGACATGTCAGGCATGCGCACGAACAAAGGGGCAAGTACCAATCTGCCCTTCGCCAAATCTATGCCTTTCGCGCCGGGCCGCTCCCAGGCGAATTTTGGGTAGTGTCTCAGTTTGAATTTGACTATTCGCTATAAGCCGCTATGTTCACGATATGTTCTGAGGCGGCGGCGTAAGGCGCATGTGCGTGTTCCTGACTTACCAATATGGGCTGCGGCCTAAGCGTCAGCAGCATCGTCGGCTCGAAGCGATCCTGGAAGGTCAGCGGCTGTTGTACAACGCAGCTCTCAAAGAGTGCAGCCAGGCCTGGAGCAAATCGCACTGGTCCGTGACGCGCGTCGATCAGACCAAATCGTTGACGACGATACGAGCCTTTGATCCACTAGGATACGGCGCATTGCCGGTTACTCTACCCCGCTGGTCGCTGAAGAAAGTCGACAAAGCCAGCCTTCTTCCGTCGCATCAGGGCCAAGGGTGGCAAGGCCGGCGTCCCGCGCTTCAAATCGAGGCTTAGGTGGCTGGTTCGGCTTCAGCGAATTTTCCAGGATCCGATTGACCTATGGCGCTCTGATCTTCAAAGGCATGCCCGGGCGGCTTCAACTTCATCTGCACCAGCTGCTGCCGGACCATGCATCGATCCGCTCCCGCACGCTCACCAAGGAAGGCCGCATCTCGCGCGTCGCGCTCCTGATTGTGGTGGCGGACGTGCACACGGTGCTGCCAAAAAAGCCGGGCAACCTGGTCGGGATTGACTGGGGCGTGGAAAGGCTTGCGATGCTGTCGACCGGCGAAACCATCGCCAATCCGAGGTTCGGCGCCGAGGCGGCCAGAGGGATTGGCAAGGCTCAACGCAAGCTCGCACGAGCCGCGAGGGGATCGCGCCGTCGGCTGAAAGCGGTGGCGCATCTGGCGCGGCAGCGTCGCAGGCTCGCCAACCGTCGCAAGAGCTATTTGCATCAGCTGACCGCTGCGATCGCAGCCCGCTTCGGCGCCATAGCGGTCGAGGATCTAAAAGTGAAGACGATGACCACCTCGGCCAAGGGTACGGTCGAACGTCCAGGCAAAAACGTCCGGCAGAAGGCCGGGCTCAACAGGGAGATCCTCGAGGTTTCGCCGGGCATGATGATCTCGATGCTGCGCGACGAGGCTGAAAGGGCCGGTGGCTGATTCGCCGTCATCGACGCGAGGAACACCTCGCAGCAATGCTGGCAATGCGGCGGCACGGTCCAGAAGGACCTGTCGGTCCGTACACACAGATGCGCGCATGGCAAGACGGAGGTCCACCGCGACGTCAACGCGGCCCGGAACGTCCTGAAACGGGCCGTAGCGGGTCCGTGGAGCGGCTTTGCGCGAGGAAACAACGGCCCAGGCCGTCGCTCCGGAAACCTCAAGCGCGAAGCTCGCCGCCTAACAGCGGCAAAGATTTCGAACTTAGACACTACCTTTAGCCAATATCGTGTAGTTTACCATGGCCTGATGATTGGTCCCGGATCCGCACCCGCAAGCTTGGCGCGCATTGCAATGGCGGCCTCGCTGCTCGCCCTCTGCTTTGCGCTCACTGGCTGTGCCGAGGTGAGCGAAGGAGTGGCGACGGCCTTTGCCGACCCCGCCAAATACGAGCTGTGGGATTGCAGCCAGCTGGAACCCGAGCGCAAGCGCCTCGCCGCTCGTGCGGCCGAGTTGCAGGGGCTGATGGCCAAGGCCGAGACGGGGGTGGCGGGTCCGGTGGTAGCTGAGCTTGCCTATCGCAATGAATATGTCGCGGTGCGCGGCCAAGCTCATTATGCCGAAGAGGCTTGGCGTCGCAACAACTGCCGGGACAAGCCGCAAGCTACCGGGGCGGCGCCTGCCAATGTCAGGCCGGCGGTGCCGTCCAAGGCCGGCGGCGCCGTGTACTAGCCCTACACCTGCCAGTCGAAGATCCAGCTCTGCCGCGCCATGACACCCTTCGCTCCCAATGCGCGGATGGTGACGTCGCGCGCCAGCGCCAAAGCGCCACCGAGATGGTAGGTGTGCCCCGCGCGGCGGGCTGCGCGCTGCACCCGCATTACGCGCGGCCGGCGCAGTTGTTCATAACGCCGCAAGGCGCTACCGACCTGGGTTGCGGTTTCCAGTGGCGCCTGGCTCAAGACCTTGGCGAGCACCGCGGCGTCCTCGACCGCCATGGCTGCGCCCTGCGCTGCGAATGGCAGCATGGCATGCGCGGCGTCGCCCAACAGCGCCAAGCTTCCGCTGGTCCATTCGATATTCTCGGGCATGGTGAACAGCGCCCAGCGCTGCCAGACGTCGACTGCCCCGATCAGCATCCGCGCCGGGCCCGGCCAGTGCGATGCGTCGAAGATCGCCTTCAGTTCGAGGCCGTCGCCGGGCACGTTCCAGCCCGGTCGGTTCCAGGTTCCCGGCACGATCGCCACGATATTGATCTGCCTGCCTCCCGAGATCGGGTAGGCCACAAGATGTGCGCCCGGACCCATCCACAGCTGCACCCGCGGCGCGGTATATTCGCGCGGCAATTGCGTGGCCTCGAGCGTGCCGCGCCAGGCGATCAAGCCGGAAAATTTGGGCTGCAGATCCGGAAACAGATGATGGCGGACTGTGGACCAGATGCCGTCGGCGCCGATCAACGCCAGCGCGACTTCCTGGTGCCGCGCATTGCCGCTGCGCTGGACGATCGTCAGACCCTTGGCATGGGCGGCGGCGTCCTCGAACTGCCAGCCGAGCCGCAAATCGATATTGGGATGATCGTTGGCGGCCGCAGCAAGCGCTGTCTGCAAATCGGCGCGGTGCACCACCCAATAGGGTGCGCCTGCGCGCTCTGTCGCGGCCTTTCCGAGCGGCAGGCGGAGGATTTCGGTTCCCGCCCGTGCGCTCAAAATGCTGAGCGCCTCGGGTGTGACGGCGCGGTGCAACCGCTCCTTCAGGCCGAGAGCGACCAGCACGCGACTGGCATTGGGGGTAAGCTGCAGGCCTGCACCGATCTCCTCGAGCCGTTCGGCCTTCTCCAGCACCACGACGCGAAAGCCGCGCGCGGCCAGCGAAAGCGAGGCGGTCAGCCCACCGATTCCGGCACCTGCAACGAAGATGATGCGCGCAGCCGCCACGCTTGGATCAGGCGACGTCCTTCAACACACATTCCGGCGGGCGGGCTTCGCCGGCGGCGAGGTCCGCGGCAAAGCGATAGAGCGTCGAGCAATAGGGGCAGATAATTTCGCTGTCGTTACCGAGGTCGAGAAAGACATGCGGGTGGTCGAACGGAGGATTGGCGCCCACGCACATGAACTCCTGCGAGCCGATCTCGATGACGGGAACGCCGGCATCGTTGTGGAAATGCGGAACGACATTATCGACCATCTGGTTCACCTTGAGCGGCAACGGATTTGGGGCAAATCAACGTAAGCTCGCACGGCCGAAGCACCGTACTCACCTTGACCCAACGATTGCGCTGACACCTGGAGCCTTGGCCGCTGATTTGCCCATGCAAATTCGACACAATCTTGTCGCCGCGGAGAAGCCCTTCTTTCGTCGGGGCTGTTGTGTCGCAAAATCGGCACACTACCTTTAGGTGAGGCGATTGCAGGCGCGGGGGCTATTTTTTGGCTACGGATCAGAGGCTCTTCGGATGAAGCGACGGGTCGGTTTGGCGCTACTCGGGATTGCGGTCAGCGCGGCGGCATTTGCTGCGGTGTGGCCAAATGCGCGCGAGGCGGGCGAAATCTTTGCCAAACAGGACGACCCGGCCGCGCTGTCGGATCTTGAGCTCGGCTCTGCGCTGCGCGACAACCAAAATCTTGTTTCTCAGGAAATCGAGGCGGCGCTGACGAGCGGCGATGCCGATCTTGCCAACAGTTTTATGGCGCTGGCGCGCGAGAAGACGATCGCGGTGACGGACGCAACCTCGCGCCGCGTCGCGGACGCGGTTGCGGACGAAAACGCCTCTTCGCATTTCGCAAAGCGCTTCGCCACCGGCTTCCTCGTCGGCAGCGCCGATGACATCGCAAGCCTGTCGGGCACGGTTGCAGGCGACCTCTTCGTGTTCGGCGATGTGAGGGATGTGGTCCGCGAAACCAAGCATTTGGCGATGGGCGAGGACACCGACCATTTGGTGCTCGGCCTTGCGACGGCGGGGCTTGCGGTGACCGCGGCGACCTATGTGAGCGTCGGTGGTATCGGGCCGGTGCGGGCCGGGCTTTCTCTGGTGAAGGACGCGCGCAAGGTCGGGCGGATCGGCGAGGGGCTTGCGCAATGGGCCGGTCGCTCGGCTCGCGGTGTTGTCGACACGCCGGTCCTGGAGCGGGCGGTCGCCTCCTCCTCGGTGCTGCGGCCCAATGCGAGCGTCAGCGCGATCCGCGCGGCTTTCCACGCCGAGAAGGCTGGTGCGCTGGTTCGCGTCGCCAAGGATGTCGGGCGTATCGGCGAGAGGGCCGGTCTTCGAGCCGCACAAGACACGCTGAAGATCGCTGAGGGTCCCAAGGATATCGCCCGTGCGGCGCGGCTTGCGGAAGCGAAGGGTGGGCAGACGCGCGCCATTGTGAAGATCTTGGGCCGCGGTGCGCTTCTGCTTACGACCGGCGCTTTCAACCTCGCGATGTGGCTGCTCTGGGCGGTGCTCAGCCTGTTCGGTTTTCTGTCCTCGATCAAGTCAACCACGGAGCGGGCAACGCAGGCCTGGCTCGACCGCAAGAAGGTGCGGCGGCTCCGCCTTGAGCTTGAAGCAGCAAAACAGGCGAGACCGGCGAGCGCCTGAGCGCGCGAGGTGGGACGCGGTTTCTTCCTCTCAATGCACGGAGCGCGGATGCCGAGCTTTCACAACGGCGCAGTTGAAATTGCCTATCTTGACGAAGGTGAGGGCGAGCCGATCGTGCTGGTGCACGGCTTTGCCTCGACCAAGAACGTCAACTGGGTCTATCCGACCTGGGTCTCGGAACTCCGCCAGGGCGGCCGCCGCGTGATCGCGCTTGACAGTCGCGGCCATGGCGAGTCGGCAAAGCTCTATGAGCCGGAGCACTATTCGATACCCGTCATGGCTGGCGACGTCGCAGCGCTTCTGGATCATCTCGACATCGCACGGGCGGACATCATGGGCTATTCGCTGGGCGGACGGATGACCGCCTGGCTTGCCGCCAACCGGCCGGACCGGTTGCGCTCGGCGATACTTGGCGGCATCGGCATGGCCATGATCGAAGGCGGCGGCCCCGGCGAGAATGTCGCGGTCGCGCTGGAGGCGCCGTCGCTGGATGACGTCACCGATCCCGTTGGCCGGACCTTTCGAGCCTTTGCGGATCAGACGCGATCCGACCGCAGGGCGCTCGCCGCCTGCCTGCGCGGCTCGCGCGGCCTGATGAGTCGGCAGGACGCGGCGCGCATCGACGTGCCGGTTTTGATTGCGGTCGGCACCAAAGACGAGGTCGCGGGCTCCGCGCAAGGGCTTGGCGACATCATCCCTCGATCCGATGTGCTTGACATTCCCGACCGCGACCACATGCGCGCCGTCGGCGACAAGGTCTACAAGCGCGGCGTCGCCGATTTCCTGGCGCGGCGCAGCTAGCGTATGATCTTTAAAAATGCGGGCAGCCGGTTTACGAAGAGATCATGCCCAAACGACAAACCTTAAGGCGCGGTGGGCGACCTCCTCGCGCTTGGGGCTGCCTCGATCGTCGCTGCCCAGCGACCGCACCGCCGAGCTGCGGAGAATGATATTCTCTCAGGTGGGCCATGAAATCCGCTCATATGTGCCGCCGCCGTGCTTGAATTTCTTCAACCGCTGACCACGTTTGTGCTTCCAGCTGGGGTTCGCCTCGAAGGATTCACCTTCGCAGGGCGCTGTTGAGACATTATCTTACCGCCGTGCTAAAGGAATGGGCGAGGTAGGTTGTTGGGAGCGGCGCAATGGCCATGCATCAGATCAATCCGCAGGGTGGAAAACTGGCGGCGCTCGATCCGATCTGGGATCGCATTCGCAGCGAGGCCGAGGACATCGTGCATCGCGAGCCGGAGCTTGCGACCTTCATCTACTCCACCGTGCTTCATCACAATCGCCTGGAAGACTCGGTCATACATCGCCTTGCCGACCGGCTCGACCATGCGGCGCTGTCGGGCGACTTGATCCGCCAGACCTATGACGAGGCGATGCGCGACCAACCCGATCTCGGCAACATCTTCCGCGCAGATCTCGTTGCCGTCTATGACCGCGATCCCGCGACCTCGCGCTTCATTGACCCCTTGCTGTATTTCAAGGGCTTCCACGCGCTGCAGACGCATCGCCTCGCGCACTGGCTCTATCAGAAGGGCCGCCGGGATTTTGCCTATTACCTGCAGAGCCGTTCGTCCGCGGTATTCCAGACCGACATCAATCCGGCCGCCCGCATCGGCCGCGGCATCTTCCTCGATCATGCGACCGGCTTTGTCTGCGGCGAGACTGCGGTCATCGATGACGATGTCTCCATTCTGCATGGCGTGACGCTCGGTGGCACGGGCAAGGAGAACGAGGA
>Ga0306925_10003146_pt1 | contig 14504 bp, 13 predicted proteins | sample flu12Cox44000176_FD_203755 | JGI IMG/M metagenome (GOLD analysis project Ga0306925, IMG submission 203755) | Lab enrichment of tropical soil microbial communities from Luquillo Experimental Forest, Puerto Rico - flux8day.12C.oxic.44.000.176 (v2)... | ecosystem: Environmental > Terrestrial >... | reverse complement strand
CGGTCTGGGCAAGGTCGTGCTGTTGGAGGAACCGCAAGCCGCGTTCTACGCCTGGACAGCGCGGGCTGGCCTGCAGTGGCGCAATGCCGTCGCGCCCGGCGACATCATCCTGGTGTGCGACATCGGCGGCGGTACCGCAGACTTCAGCCTGATCGCCGTGACCGACGTCGCCGGTGACATGCAGCTGGAGCGCATCAGCGTCGGCGAGCACATCCTCCTCGGCGGCGACAACATGGACCTGGCGCTGGCCTACACGCTGCAGGCCAACCTGGAGGCGGAGGGGAAGTCGCTCGATTCCTGGCAGTTTCTTGCGCTGGTGCATGCGGCGTCGCAGGCAAAGATCGCATTGTTCGAGGATGCCACACTGGCGGTAGCGCCGATCGCCGTGCCGTCGCGCGGCTCCAGCCTGTTCGCCCAAACGGTGTCTACCGCGCTGCATCGTCCCATGCTGTCGCAGGTCGTCCTCGATGGCTTCTTGGCCCAGACCGCGATCGACGAATTGCCGCAAGAGGCCCGCCGAGCGGGCTTGCAGGAATTCGGGCTGCCTTACGCGTCCGATCCGGTGATCAGCAAGCATCTGGCCCGGTTTCTCACGCGCAGTCTGCAAAACGTGAAGGCGAGCGACAAACTGGCCGCGCTGGTCGGCGACCGCGCCGGCAGGCAGGCATTGATACCGACGGCCGTGCTGTTCAATGGCGGCGTGTTCAAGGCCGCGCCGATCCGTGCCCGGGTGTTGCAGTTGCTGGCGTCATGGAACGGTGGGCAGGCGGTGCGTGAGCTGGAAGGCTTTCAGCCGGATCTCGCCGTTGCGCAAGGTGCGGCTGTCTATGGGCGACACCGCGCCACCGGCAAGGGCATGCGCATCAAGGCCGGTGCGGCGCGGTCGTACTATATCGGCCTGGAAAGCTCGATGCCGGCGGTTCCCGGTTTCCGCCCGCCGGTAAAAGCGCTGTGCGTCGTGCCGCAAGGGATGGAGGAAGGAACTGAGCTACTGATCGAAGGACGCGATTTCGGCCTGATGACCGGCCGGGCGGCAGACTTCCGCTTCTTCTCCTCGGCCGTGCGCAGCGGCGACACGCCCGGACAGATTGTGCCCGACGCCGAACGGCAGCTGGAAGAGACAAGTCTGCTGGAAGTGGAGCTTCCCCCGCTACCCGATATGCCGGCCGGTCAAGTCGTGCCGGTGCGGATCGAGTCGGTCGTTACCGAGCTTGGCACGCTCGAACTCTGGATGAAGCACGTCAACTCCGACCGCAGGTGGAAGATTGAGTTTCAGGTGCGCACCGAGTAGCCCACGCTTCGGATCGGGGAGGCCGGTACCCACGTCGTGGCGAAGGCCTGCGACGACGATGGATGATGCGCTATCGCCCGATCGACGCATTCGTCTCCGCCGCAGTCTTCGCCCATGAGCACCGCCCGATTCTCAATCGGCATCGACCTCGGCACCACCAATTCAGCGCTCGCCTATGCCCCGCTGAACGGCGATGCGGCGCCGGAGGCGCTGCCGATCCAGCAATGGGAGACACCGGAGACGCTTGTCGAGGTGCCGATGCTGCCCTCGTTCCTCTACCTGCCGGAGGATGCGCTTGCCCAACAGCTTCGCGGCAAGGTGCCAGGGGGGCCCCAGGCGTGGATTGCCGGCCGTCTTGCCCGGCGCAGAGCGGCGGAAATGCCTGGCCGCGTGGTGCGCTCTGCCAAGTCCTGGTTGTGCCATCATACGGCGGACCGCGCCGCGCCGATCCTGCCCTGGGGCTCGGAAGATATCGGACCGGACCAGAAGATCTCGCCGGTGAACGCCTCGGCTTTGATCCTTAATTATCTGCGCGGGGTCTGGAACAACCGCTTCGCCGATTACGCTTTCGATGACCAGGAGGTCACCGTCACGGTGCCCGCGTCGTTCGACGTCGCCGCGCAGAAGCTGACGCTGGCAGCTGCAGAGGAGGCTAGATTCCCGGGCCGTGTGAAACTGCTGGAGGAGCCGCAGGCGGCCTTCTACTGCTGGTTGGAACAGCATCCCGATGCCAAACCTTTGTGGGCGGAATCGGGTGCGCGGGGTGTGCAGTCCCGGCATGTCCTCGTCGTCGATATCGGTGGCGGAACCTCCGATTTCAGTCTGTTCGAGGTGCAGCCGGGCACTTTTGGTTCGATCCCCGATATCCGACGGGTCGCCGTCAGCGATCACATCCTGCTGGGCGGCGACAACATCGACCTTGCACTCGCCGTTCTGCTAGAAACGCGGCTGTCCGTTGGCGAACGAGGCCACATTTACGGACCCCGCTGGGATCAGCTGGTCGCCTTATGCCGCGATCTCAAGGAAACGGCGCTGTCAGGCAGCGCGACAGCCGACGACCGGTTTGCCGTGGCACTGCCGGGCCGCGGCTCCGGTCTGATCGCCGGCGTACAGACGGTAAACCTGGCGCGCGACGAGGTCGAGCGGCTGGTGCTCGACGGCTTCTTTCCGCTGCGCGACGCCCGCGCCCGACCGTATCGCATGCACGGGGCGTTGCGGGAGTGGGGCTTGCCCTATGCGGCTGACAGCGCGGTGACGCATCATCTGGGCGATTTCCTCCGCGAGCGCCCGCGTGTCGACGCGGTGCTGTTCAACGGCGGCTCGTTACATGCCGCGGTGCTGCGTGATCGGCTGCTGCACCAGATCGCCGCCTGGCAGGACGGTGCGCGGCCGATCGAACTGAAAAACGCCGAACCCGATCTTGCCGTCGCACGCGGCGCTGCACGGTTCGGCAAACTGCTGCACGGCGAGTCGCCGCGCATCGCGGCGGGGGCTGCCCGCGCGGTATTCCTGCAGGTCCGGACGGCGCGGGACGAACAGAAGACGCCCTCTCTGGTGTGCGTGCTGCCGCGCAATGCGGGCGTAGAGCAGGTGTTCGACATCGACCGGCCCGGGCTTGAGGTGCGGACCGACCGGCCGGTGAGGTTTCAGGTGTGGTCGTCTGCCCGGCATGGCAGCTGTCGCGCGGGCGACGTTCTGTCGGGGGATGTCGAAGGGTTCCATCGGCTGCCGCCGCTGCAAACGATCATCCGCACCGCTGGTGGACAAGGCGGGTCGGAGCGTAGCGTGCCTGTTCGTCTCGCCGCGAAGATGAACGCGGTGGGAATGCTGCAGATCTCGTGCGTAAGCGCGGACCCGTCGATCCAGCAGTCCTGGCCGCTGGAATTCAATCTTCGCCCCCAGGAGCAGAGCAATGCGGTTTCAGGCATCCAGCCTGAAGCGCTGTCTGTGGAACCAAACGCGACGACCGAAGCCCGGCAAGCCGCACACGAGCGTATTGCGAAAACGTTCAGCAAGCCCGCACCGAAATCCAAAAGACTGACTGCCAACTCGATGCTGCAGCATCTGGAACGCAGCTTCGGTTTGGCTCGGCATGAGTGGAATGCGGCCCTGCTGCGTGATCTCTGGCCTTCGTTGAACGAGCGTATGGCCGGGCGCGAACTTTCGGTGGAGCATGAGGAGGCTTGGCTCACCCTGGCCGGCTTCCTGCTGCGCCCCGGCTTCGGACTTATCGGGGACCCGCTGTATATGGACGAGCTATGGCGGTTGCACGATGCGGGACTTTGCTTCTCCGGCAAACGCAGCAAAGTGCAGGAGTACATCCTGTGGCGTCGCGTGGCGGGGGGATTGACTCCCGACCGGCAGGAAACGCTGTTGGCCGCCGAACTGAGCGCCATCCGAAGCGGACGAGCATCGCCCGAACTGATCCGGCTTGCAGGGTCTCTCGAAGGTCTGCCCAGGCAGACAAAGGCAGATCTGATCGAGACGTTCATCAGGGAGGCATTGCAACGCATCGAGGTGAAGCAGCACTGCGCACCCTATCTCGCCGCCCTGGGCCTTCTGTTGAACCGCACGCCGTTCCATATGGGCCCGGAGAGCGTGGTTCCGCCGGAGATGGTTGTGCGCAGCTACGCCGCCTTCCAGGACTTCGATTGGGCTGAAGCAGAACTGCTGGAATTGCATTTGCTGTTCTTGCGGGCAGCGCGTGTCGTCGGCGACCGAAGCCTGGATGTCCCAAAGTCGCTGCGCAACGAGATCGCCACGAAACTGGAGAGAGCGGGCGTCGCCCCCGCGCGTACCGGCAGCATCAAGGCATTTACTCCCGTTGGGCGCGCAGAGCGCAGCACGCTGTATGGCGAGTCGCTGCCGCCGGGATTGCTGCTTGGTTCAGGCCAGGATGCTGAACGATAAGGTTTTGCGTCAAGACACGTGGGCCGGTAACAGCGGATCGGCTACCGTTGCGTGTGTTTCAAAGTCGGCCGCGACAAAATTTCGACGACCCCTTCGCTAGCGTTGAACTTGGACGGGTACCTATACGGCCTAGTGGTAGCCTGCGCGCCAAGAGCGCCGCTAGGAAACGTCGGTTATTTCACAGCGTTAGGCTTACGCCGCTAGCATAAGCTATTGAAATAACGGGAGACTCAGATTTTGCAGAGTGCGAGGCGCTGGCAGCATCCTTGATGTGCCGTAAGCGGCCGTTTATGGGTCACGATTGACGTCGCCGCTCGACCGATTACGGACCTTGCTGTAGGTCGATAGCAAATGCGTTCCGTTGCCCCACAACCCTGAGCGGCCATTGCGGCTCGCTTCGCTTGCGATACCAATCGTCCTAGCCGGGCGTATAATGTAGCAGGACCACGCCATGGAACGGGCCCCGGATCGAGCGGCCGCGCAAGATAGGTCGACATCGGCTCGTGCTTCTGGCCGCATCGAAAATATTCTGCAGTCATGCCTTCATAAGCCCTTGTTGATTCCCTTAGAAAAAGTGACCGCCATCTTATGGGCCACCAGTCCGCCTTCTCGGCGCCGTCGCAACATGCCTCGGCCTGGCGCCGGGCGGCCGGGCTAGTGACCGTGATGGTCGATCCGGATTGGCTGCCACCGATTCTTGACGGCAAGGATTACGGCGCGGCGTCCGTGTTTACGCCCTCGAATCTCTTGCGCGAAGCGCGCCGTCAGAAAGGGCTCGCTCCGGTTCCGGTGCCCGAGATCTGCGTGCTCGATCCTGACGGCGACACTCTGCGGGGGCTGCGCCGGTCAGGTCATGCCCGGCGCTTGGACAACTGGGCCTGCTATCACACCGAGCTTTACGCGTTCGATCACGAAGGCGAAGGTTTTGGCATAATTGGCTGTGCCGTCGGCTCCGCCTTCGCGGTGTTGATCGCGGAAGAACTGTTCGCCTGCGGCTGCCAGTTTCTCGTCAGCGTGACCTCGGCCGGGCAGATCTTAGCGCAAGGGGAACCGCCCTATTTTGTGCTGATCGATCGCGCTTTGCGCGACGAGGGCACGAGCTATCACTACCTGCCACCGTCCGAATTCTCCGAGGCCGATCTCACGCTCACGGCCGCCGCTCTGGACAAGCTCAAGGGTGCCGGGCAGCGGATCTATCGCGGTCCCTCATGGACGACCGACGCGCCTTTTCGCGAGACCGATGCGGCGATCCGCCAAGCGCGCGCCCGCGGAATTCTCGCCGTCGAGATGGAGGCGGCCGCGCTTTACGCCTTTGCCGCGGCGCGACGAAAGGCGGTGCTGTGTTTTGCGCATGTCACCAATCGGATGGCGGTTGAGAGCGGCGATTTCGAAAAGGGTGAAGCCGATGGCAGCGCCGCAGCACTCGCCGTCATCATCGCGGCGGCGCGCGGCTGGCGGCAGGCGAGCCGAGCAGCGGGAGCCGGGTGATCCGGCCGGCTCGCAATTATACCGAGGCCGGGAGGAGATCAGAAGCATGGACAATCCGCTTCTCGACGTCGTCAATTTCCTGCAGAAGCCCGGCTGGCCGACCCCGGTGTTCTGGGTGTTGCTCGCCAGTGGGATCGCCGTGGCGATTTATGCCTTTGTCACGATCCCCGGCCAGCGGAGCTCTGTAAAGGTCTGGAACCTCGTGTTTCGCCTGTCGATCGGGGTGATGTGGTGGCAGGCGACCCTTTGGAAACTGCCGCCGTTATATACCGACGAGCCTGGCCAGCCTTTCGGCGAGACGGGTCTTGCCTTTTGGATGATCCGCCTAGGCAAAACGGCTGCGTTGCGAGTCCAGGCTGATTTCGTCAACGATATCGTCCTGCCGCATTTTTATCTATTCGCACCGATTGTCTACGGCCTGGAAGTGCTGACCGCGGTGTCCCTCGTTCTCGGCCTGTTCGTTCGATTTTGGGGGGTCATCGGCGCGCTGCAGGCCCTCAATCTTTGGCTCGGCCTCTACAACGATTATTACAACTGGCCGTGGACTTATTTTTTTATCGTGCTTTTGATGCTGCTCTTCGCAGTGCACCGTTATGGCCGCAGCCTCGGCTTCGATGCAGTCATCGCCGCCCGCGCGCGGGGCCGAGGTTCGTTTGCTCGGATTATGCTCGCGGTGGCGAGTTGAGTGTCGTCGGCCATTCCGGGAACGGGCCCGCGCGAAGGACCGCTCACCATCCATATCGGCCGGCTCCGATGGTTTACCAGCAGAGCGACCGCCCGCTCGAAATCTGCCCCCGTGATCCGACCGAGTTCGGCGTCACTGACATCGGCCTTATAACCAAAGAACCGAGTGTAGACCGTGTCCCGCTCGAGATTGAGGAAGGCGCGGCGGATCTTCGGTCCGTCATTGGCACCGGCCGCGCGTACCGTCACCGCGGTGTCGTCCGTGAGCGTCTCTGCGAAGACATAGCTAGGGCACTGCACGCCTCACCTCCAGGCCTAACGATCCTTGCCCGACATTCCGCGGAAAGACGATCTTTTGCTCCGCGACCACCTCGTCCCACAGCACGCCCCGCGTCCGGGGTGGCGCGAGAAGTTCGGCTTGGCGCGCGCTGGCGATGACGACGGGGCGGCCAGGTGGCGCCGAATCATGGCGGCCGTCGAGCAACTCGCGAACAGGACCCGCCAGGCCGGGTCCATTAACGGTTAAAACCTACCGCTGGGTAGAGGCGCTCGGCGGTGCTCGATCCGCATTGCGGTGTTGGCGCGCACTGTCTCTTATCGGTGGGTGGCACACCCCGCCATGCCGCTTATTCGAATGGCGCCAATCGCCGAAACCGGTCATTCCGCGAGACCGCAAGCAAGCGACGGTTACCCGACGTTCGTCGTCGCCTGCGGTTGCTTGTGAGAACTCAACGAACGATCGTCGTCCGCGGGCTCGGTGTCCACAATCACCGCTGCCGCGGCATTAGGACGTCAAGCGAAAGCGCGCAGGCGCTTCGTCGTCTCGTCCGCCAAATGCTTGACCAGTTCTGCAGCCTTCATAGCCCGCGCGAACGCCGCCGATTGCCCGGACATCTGGTTTCGGACCTCCCGGGACTGGCGACGATCACCGATCCCAAACTCGTCAATCCTTGGGGCGTTTCGCACAGCACGACCAGCCCTTTCTAGACCTCGAACCAGGGAACGAATAGCGCCACGCTCTACACCGTTACCGACAGGACGACCGTCACCAAAGTGAACATCAACCCGCCGGCCGGCTTCGTCGCGATCCCGACGACGGCAACTGGGCCACAAGGACCGACCGGCTAGGTCAACAATAGCAACGCATCACCCACGGGGTGTGATGTCTCGAAGGGCATCGCCTTTTCGGTGAATAATGGCGGAGACGGCGGTTCCGCACACTTCATATTCGCCAATTTGAACGGAACCATTTCGGCCTGGGACGCGGGGCCGACGGCCTTTATCCAGGTCCCGACCGCCGGGGCCGTCTACACCGGGTTGGCGATCAACGGCGGACAAACACGCCTTTATGCCGCCGATACCAAGGGCGGCAAAATCGACGTCTTCGACTGCACCTTTGCTCCGGTGAGCCTCGGGGACGACGCATTCGTCAATCCCGCTCTGCCCGCCGGGCTGGTCCCGTTCAATGTGCAGGAGATCGGCGGCAACGTTTACGTGGCCTATGCACCCGCCGGTCGACCCGCCCAAATCAGCGCCCCGTTGGGCGCAGGGGCCGTGGCGATTTTCGATGAAGACGGCAACTTCATCACGCAGCTGATCACTGGCAGCCGCCTCGCTGCGCCCTGGGGGATGACTTTGGCATTAGCCGGTTTTGGCCGGTTCATCAATCACTTGCTGGTCGGCAACTTCAGCTTTCTCCATAGCGAGATCAACGCCTTCGACCCGACGAACGGGAAGCTCCCCGGGACGATCCGGATCAATGTCGGCAAGGGCAACAAGCCGGGCGGGCTTTGGGCCATTGAGTTCGGGGTCGGCGGCAGTAACGGCGATCCCAATACCCTCTACTTCGCTGACGGCATCAGCGGCGAGGCGGACGGGCTGTTCGGCGCCATATTCGCGAGCGGAACGGCTCATAGGACTTTGCGGTCGACTGCCGCTGTGCTCAAGCGTAGAGGAAGCCGAGCACGACCAGCATAGCTCCAATCGACCGAATACCCGTCACGAGAGCGGTACTGCCGTGGTGTCCGCAAGCGGCACCGGGCGCACATGTGGCGGCCGAGCGACGACGCCAGAGGAACACGCCACCACTGGCCAGAAGACAGGCAATGGCGACGGCCAGCAGCTCAATCCTATGAGGCGCCGCGAACCAGGCGACCGTCACGAGCCAAGCGCTGCCAAGGCCGGCAGAGCCGAGTAACAGGGGAAGGGCACAGCACGACGCGGCTCCGAACGCGGCGGCCAGGCCGCCGGCCGCGAGCAACAACGCGCCGGTGTCGCGCGCGGACGCGTGCTCTGGCGTGGCGATCTTCGTCTTGTCAGTCATCCTTGCGGCGCTCGGATCAAATTCCACCTTTTATTGCTAAACCCTGTAGCAACTACAGGGTCAAGCCCTTTGAGAGGGAAGCGCGATGGTTCGAAGTGCCGAGATACATATCGGCGAGCTATCCCGCCGGACGGGATGCAACGTCGAGACGATCCGCTATTACGAGCGCGTCGGCTTGCTGCCGCGCCCGCCGCGCAGCGAGGCGCGATACCGGCTGTACGACAGCGCCGACGTTCGCCGCTTGGGCTTCGTGCGTCGTGCCCGCGAACTTGGCTTTACGCTCGATGAGGTCCGCACATTGCTGGCGCTCTCGGTCAGCGACCGGGCAGACACCTGCGCCGAAGTACGCCAGCTCGCTGCACGCCACCTTGCCGATGTTCGAGCAAGGATTGCCGATCTGCGCTCTTTGCAGCGAGTGCTGTCTGACGCTGTGCGCCGCTGCGATGCCGCTGAGTTTCCTGGCTGTCCGCTGATCGACAGTCTCTTGGCCGCGCAGCCACTCAAGTAGGGAATAAGGCTCAACAGAGCCGTTTTTTATACTCCGCCCCTCGGAACCCTCTTCACCCGATGCGCCCACCTCGTTGACGGCGCGCCGGCGAGCCACTACATCGAACCTGATTGGGGAGTAGCTTCCGCCGATTAAGGCGGTTCCGCGCCAACACGCTCGCGCTTCGGCGCGTGGCGCGGTCGGCAGATATCCGAGTTCTGCTTAGCGAGACCAGTACCCACCCCGAGGCTGCTCCGGCCGGTTTCGGATGGCGTGCTGTGTTCAGCCCGGTTGGACTCTACGATGACCTCTCTCGCAATCTTGCTCCTCGCCTTCAGCATTTCATCTGATGCGTTTGCCGCCGCTCTTGGCAAAGGTGCCCTGCTGCAACGCCCGAGTTTCGGTGAAGCCCTCCGCAAAGGCGTGATATTCGGCACCACCGAGGCGATTACGCCCGTGATTGGTTGGGCTGCTGGGCAAGTAGCCGCCGGCTATATCGCGGCGTTCGACCACTGGATTGCGTTTGGCCTGCTCGCAGCGATGGGCGCGAAGATGGTCTGCGACAGCATGCGGAGGCCGGACGGCGAGGAAAAGCCGCGACAACGCTCGTTCGGCGTTCTGATGGTCACCGCGATCGGCTCGGGCGTTGACGCAATGGCAGTCGGCGTGACGCTCGCTTTGCTCGACGCCAACATAATCGTCAACGCGCTCGCAATCGGTATGGCGACGTTCGCGATGACAACGATGGGTGTTCTTCTTGGACGCTGCCTGGGCCGCAGATTTGGGCGGTTCGCGGAGGCGGCGGGCGGCATCGGACTGTTCCTGATCGGTGCCAAGATCCTGGCCGAGCATACGATGCTCGGCTAAAGCCAGCCCCGACAACGCGGCCATCGCCTCGGCGTCCACAGGCGCTGCTGCATTCCTGACTGAAGGGTCCGGGCAGGGAATATGGCTCAATAGAACCATTTCCCGAGCGCCGCAGAAGGCCAATTTCGCGATCGGCATTTCGCGAGCCTGAAGTTCCGGTGTCCACCTTCTTAGACCGATCGCGGTGGCGCGCGCGAACGACTGGAGAGGGCATGAAGAGCCGTTCCCGCCGCCCATGCTGAGTGGCCGCTGTGGGTTCGGTTACCGGGCCTTCGCCGCAGCCAGCGGCAACGGGAAGGTTGCGTCGATTCCGGCCGTTCTCGAACGCCAAATGGCAGCTGTGGGGTACTTTGACCCATTCCCGCCGCCTAGGCTGAACGGCCGGTGTCGGTTCACTTAGCCGGCCTCCGCCGGAGCGAGCGCGAACGGGAACGGTGCGCCGCAACCGGCCGTTCGCCGGGCATTAAGTGAGCGGCAAAGTTAGACCCGCAGTCGACCTTTGCACCGCTGATACGACTTCGAAATATCGGATCACCGAACCGATTGCATTGCGCCCAGCATCCGGCGTGTGGCCGACGCAGCATTTTCCTTTGCTACGTTGGTGTATCCGATCATGAGCCCATTGTGCCCGGAGGCTTTTAGCGAGCAGCGGGAAAGGGATGCAGGACCAATCCCTTTTCGCCGCAAATGCTCGACTATCTCGGAATCTCCAAGGCCTCCGCGAAGCCAAGCGACGAAATGCATTCCCCCGTCCTGGAGGCGGACTTCTACGTACCGCTTCATTGATGACTCGATCGCCGCAGCGAGCGCCTTACGACGCTCGGTGTAGAGCGTCCGCATCCGGCTCAGGTGGCGCGCGAAATAACCCTGCGACATAAAGAACTCCACTGATTTCTGAACCATGATTGGAGGAGTGGGAAGGGCTGCGCTCGCGACGCGCGCAAAACGTTCGGCTACCGCGCTGGGAAGGACAAGATATCCAAGCCGCAGTCCGGGAAAGAGGACCTTGCTAAATGACCCGACGTAAAGAACGCGGCCCCTGCGATCCAAGCTCTTGAGCGCGGGTGGAGGAAGACCACGATGATGGAATTCACCGTCGTAGTCATCCTCGACAATCCAGGCCCGCTCGCGATCAGCCCAGTCGAGCAAGGCAAGCCGGCGTTCGACGGGGAGTGTCATGCCCAGCGGATACTGATGCGAGGGTGTAACGACCGCGAGCCGGGCGTCGGGCGCGCTGCGAACCGCCGCAGTAACGTCGAGCCCGCCATCATCGATTCTGACGCCCACAAGTCTAAGTTGGGCCTGCTGCAGCAGATTGCGCGCGAAGACATATCCGGGATCCTCGACCCAAACCTTGACGCCGGGCTTGAGCAGGGCCTGAATGATCAGGCCAAGGGCCCCCTGGAAGCCGGCGGTGATCAAAATCTGATCAGCGGAGCATGTGATATCCCGCGCGATCCGCAAATAGCTCGCAATTGCCAGCCGCAGGGGCTCGTAACCCATGCTACAGTGCAGGTTGGGATTGACCATTTGCTCGTGATCTAGCTGACGCGCTACCCGCACGACGATTTGCGTCCATAGCTTCCGCGGGAACACGTCCAGGGCCGGCAAGCCAACCTGAAAGAGGAGCGGTGTTGGTGGCGCGCGAACAGTTCTCTGATGCTCGCCAGTGTCCACCAGCTCTGCTGTGGGCCTCAACTTCCGAACACGGGGCAGCGCCACATTAACAACGGTTCCACGCGCACCGGCGCTCCAAGTGTAGCCCTCACCGGTGAGCATCTGAAACGCCGTAACAACCGTGCCGCGCGCGATGCCCAATTCGGCTGCCAAGTGCGCGACGATGGCAGGCGGGCGCCGGCGGCGAGCCGCCCAGACAAGATTTCGGAGCGAATCCGCTGGTAAACCTCGCGATAGACGGGGATAGAGCGCCGCGGTGAACGGGCGCCGTGCGTTCGGTTCATGGTTCACTCAAATTCATCAATCTTGGACCTTCAGTCTAGACCAAGATAGGCTATCCTACGTAAACCCATGAGAGGCGACGTGGCCGATCTCCTAAACAGCAAACGCAAGGGCGTACTGAATTCCAGAGGGAAGCGATGAATCGACCTAGGGAGCTCAGTCTTTCAGCAATCATCGCGTCCAAAGACGCCGGCACAGCTAGCTTATTACGGTTGAGCGCGGTATCGCTTCGTCGTCTTTGCCTAGTCGTCCCTGCGCTCTGTGCAATGGCTTATCCGCCACTGTTGAGCTTGCTGTCCTCTGGCCTTGTCTTGGTGCATGGGTCGGCCTCACCGAACGGGGTGATTGTTTGGGTCAGCGTCATCGCTTCCCTTACACTGGCGCTAGCGGTGATGCTGGTCAGCTTTGTCTTTGGACTGGCGCTCGGATCACCGCATGTCCGGGATGATCCCGAGGGCGGTCGTGCCCGAAGCATTGCGCATTTGGCGTTTGCCACTCCCACGCTCTATGTGGGCTTCGGAAATGTCGCGTATTACGTGCTTCAAGCGCCTTCAGCGGCGCCGATTGCCTGGTTGATCTTTTGGGCGTTGGTTGCGATGATAGCCCTGCTAGACCCTAGGTCGTCGCCGATAGCAGCTGCGATGACGCCCATCGGACATCGCCGGTTAGTTCTTGCCCACGGTGTTTCCGCCAGCGCGATACTGCTGCTGTTCATCGGGCCTCACATTGTGAACCATGCGGCCGGCTTCTGGAACGGGCAGGTACACATCGCAATAATGAACGTCGTGCGCCGCGTTTATCGCAACGACATTGTCCAACCGGTGTTGCTGGCGTTGATCGGTTCTCAGATTCTGAGCGGCACCGCACTGGTATGGCGGCGGATGAGAATGCCGAGCGATTTCCTGGGCACTGTGCAGACCATGAGCGCGGTTTTTGTCGGCGTTATTTCCTGGCCCATATGACTGCGGTGTTTGCGACCCGCCATGCAGGCACGGACACGAATTGGATCTGGTTGACTCGCCCCAACGATAGCATGCTGGTTAGTCTTTCCAACCTTCGCCTGATTGCCCATTATTGGCTGGGGCCGATCTCAATTATCACCCACGTTGCCTGTGGCCTGAGAATGGTCTTGCTGCAACGTGATATTTCACCGGCGACGACCAATCTCATCGCACTGGCCCTCATCACTGCGGGAATCGTTACGTCCAGCATCATCCTAGCCGCGCTGCTCAACGTCCACATCGCCTGAGAATAGAATGTCTAAGCAATTGATCGGGTTGAGGTTCGACCGCTGGAACTCAATTCGGCTTTCGCCCTGAAGAACCTCCCTTCCTCGTTGTCGGACGGACGACGCGCTCCCTGGTGCGACAGCGGCCTCTCGGGTGCGAGTGATCGGGCTCGTAATGATCGGTCCCATCCTCTGGCATACCGGACATATGCCAGACGCCATATCGTCATGCTACTGGGCAACTATCCCGCCCGGATCGACGTCGTTGCTCTCGGCTGCTGAGGCTGCAGCCCGCCTGGCCAAGTTCCTGCGGGCCAATCGAGACCAGCTGCTCAAGCTCTCATTGCGAAGAGGAGATAACAAGAAGCGCCTGTCGAGAGGCGATCGGCTTGAGTCCAGATCAGACTCATGGCGAACCCAGACGGCTGAAATCCTCCGTGTTCCGGGATTCCATCTTTCCGCATGCTTTCGACAGTGCATTGCGACAGCTCGTGACCGTCGACGTGATCCAAACGTCGAAGGCGGGTCTGGTGGCACAGCAACACCGGGTGCCCGGGCTCAACATCAAAGAGGACTTCTATGTAATAGACTCGGAACTGCAGGCCCTCAATCGAGGCAAGGACCGCAAATAAACTTTCGCCGCCCGATACTCCCAGTATTAGGGCTGCCAGTCGAACCGGATTCGGGTCTCGGTCTCTTCGTCACCAACGTGGCGAGGCGTGCCGAGACCCGGTAATCCGGGCTACCGGCGCCACGGCAAGTCAGTATGTTTTAAAAGGATTTCTACGGAGTTCGCCGGACCGTTCTATAAGACGTACGTGTGGGGCTTGCCCGCCGTCCGAATTTCCTCGAGCTGGCACGACGCTGGTCTGAGATTCTCGGACCGTCTTATCGGGAGCCTGTCATGGCAATTACCGTGCACGCCCCCTAGGCCCAGAGGCCCTGACGTAAGGCCACATGAAGCAAGCCAGAGCGCCCAGCGCCGAGGCGTCGGGGGCCTCTTATGCGAACGACTTTTTCTTTCGCCGCTGCGAGTGGCTGCCCGAATTCGCCGTGCTCCGCCCGGCGGGCCGCAGGGGGAAGCGCTTCACCGCAGGGCTCGCGGTCTCCTCGGCTTCGATCTCCCGCGCTGCACGGTGCCAATGTTCCTCATGCTTTCCATGCAGTCGCCCCTCCGCCTCCCACAGCGCATAAGCGCGCTCTTCGACCAGCCTTTGCTTTTCGGAATTCATCCACACCCCCCGTACTCTCCTGGCTACAGCCTACT
>Ga0306925_10003144_pt1 | contig 14507 bp, 10 predicted proteins | sample flu12Cox44000176_FD_203755 | JGI IMG/M metagenome (GOLD analysis project Ga0306925, IMG submission 203755) | Lab enrichment of tropical soil microbial communities from Luquillo Experimental Forest, Puerto Rico - flux8day.12C.oxic.44.000.176 (v2)... | ecosystem: Environmental > Terrestrial >... | reverse complement strand
GACGTATTCGCCGGCGAGCGCGCCTTGCGGCACGCCGCTCGTCGGCGCAAACACGCCCCAAGCGAGTACGCTTCCCGCGCTGACGCCGACATCGATCCCGACGGTGTTGATTGCGCCGTCATAGTATCGCGGCGGCGCCGGGGTCAGCGTCGCGGTGAACGTACATTCCATCGGCTGGTGGCCAACTAAGATGAAGCCGATATTTGGATTGACCGTGCACGTGAGCGCGCCGACCTGCGCCCACGACTGCGGCGCCTGCGCCGCACTTGGCAGACAAGACAGTGCGATCGACGTCAGCGTCATCAGCACCAAGCGATGGAGATGCATGTCACCCTCGTTGTTAGATCAAGAACAATATAGTCCTAAACATATTATGGGCCGAGCACGCGCTGCACGGCGGCGAGAGCCTTATTGCATGCGCGCCTGTCGCCGACCTTATCTCCAGCTCGCGCACGCGCCATACCTCGCTTGATAGCCTTAACTTTCCGCGCCGATATATCGCCGAGCTTCTCTTCCGCCGCCGCGATCGACTGAGGCGTCGGTTGCAGGCCTATGCCGGCCGCTACGCCCTCTTTTGCAGTCGGCCCGGCTGCGGCTTTTGCCTCAAGCTTGGCGTCGATGCGGGCTTGCATGGCGTCAATGGCGCCCGCGCACGGACCCGCGTTACTTATCGAGATCGACAGAGCGAGAACCAAAGCGCCGCCCGCTGCTACTCTCAGCGTGATCATCTTGGTCCGTCCGAAAGCTCCAATCGGAACCCCCTTTCGAATTTCATCGGTTTGTTGAGTTCCGATGGTTCGATTAAACACGTTTTTCGAGTGTTGCGCGGGCGCGCTTGATGACGCTCCCGCCGCGTTCGTTGTTCGGCTATTGCCCTTCGTGGCTCTTTAGCACTTCGTCAATTTGCCTTTTGACGGCTTCAAGATTGAATGAGGCCGGCGCCTGCATCGGTGGATAGTTGATTGCCGTTTCCGCCAGTTTCGCAACCTCTTGTTGGACGAGAACAAAGCGCCAGAACTCGCGGGCATAGAAGTCGTTCATGTACCCGCCACCCATGTTGTTGAGCGTCTCGCCACGAATTGATGGCGTTCGCTCGAACGGATCCTGGCGCAGATTGACGATCGTCGGCATGTCGGTCGTCGTTTTTTCTCCCGGCCAGCCGAACGGCTGCTGGTAGAACTGGAACTTGAAGTCGTCGATGCGGATAGCGCCCAGCGTCGGTCCACCAAAATAGAACAGCTCGTGGCGTACAGAGGGTCCCTTGCCGGTGAGCAAGTCCATCTGATTGTACCCGTCGAGATGGTTCTTGTAGGTTCGGTCGCCGAGCTTGACGCCTTCCAGAAGCTGCTGAGTAATGTTTGGATTGCCCGCAGCTGCACATAGGGTCGGGAACCAATCCAGCCCAGAGATCAAGCCGTTCTCGACCGTTCCCGGCTTGATCTTGCCGGGCCAGCGGACGATGCACGGCACGCGGAAGCCACCCTCGAACACCGTGCCTTTGGTGGCGCGGAACGGTGTCATGCCACCGTCCGGCCAGGTGAAGACTTCCGCGCCGTTGTCGGTGGTGAAGATGACAATGGTATTGTTGGCGACACCGATGTCGTCGAGATGTTTGAGCAGGTCGCCGATGTCGTCGTCCATCTGTGCCATGCCGGCTTCTTCGAGACCGTAATTGCTCTGGGAGTTCATCTTCTGCTGATACTTCGCAGCGAGATACGTAAACACGTGCATCCGCGTGGTGTTGTGCCAAATGAAGAACGGCTTGCCGGCCTGCTTGGCCTTATCCATAAAGGCCTTGCTGTTCTCGACCAGCACCGCGTCGAACGTCTCCATGTCGTATTTGGCGTCGCGGCCTTTCTGCCACATCTGATGGTCCGCACTCATATCCTTGAAGGGCTTCAACGGCCCTTCATCGACAATGCGTTGCTTACCGACTTTGCCCCACCGCGGCATCTCGGTCGGATCGTCAGTTTCAGTCGCATAGCAGTGAACCAGATTGCGCGGGCCGTATTTGTCGATCCAATCCTGCGGATAGTCGAACCAATACGGATCGGACATCGCATCGAGATGGTATAAATAACCGAAGAATTCATCGAAGCCGTGCACCGTCGGCAGGAATTTGTTCAGGTCGCCAAGATGGTTTTTGCCGAACTGGCCGGTCGCGTAGCCGAGCGATTTGAGCGCGGTCGCGAGGGTGCAAGCCTCATCCGGAATGCCGACATTGGCTCCCGCTTGGCCGACCGTGGTCATGCCAGTGCGGAGTGGAATCTCGCCGGTGATGAAATTGGCGCGGCCGGCGGTGCAGCTCGCCTCGGCGTAATAGTCAGTAAAGCGCATGCCGTCGGCGGCGAGCTTGTCGAGGTTCGGCGTCTTGCCGGACATGATGCCCTGGTGGTAGGCGCCGATGTTGAACCAGCCGATATCGTCACCCATGATCACCAAAATATTCGGCTTACCCGACGGCGCCGCCTGCTGTGCCTGTGCGACCGCCGTTTGCACGCTAGAACTAAGCGCCGACGCCGCGGCAAACGTCGTGCCGGCCAAGAGCATATTGCGGCGATTCATTAAGTTTTTGCTGTCGCATTCATCCATGGCCTTCATCACGCTCTCCTCTCTTTTTTATGACGCCACGACATCGCTTTGCGCCGATTGCTCACCACCCGGCGGCCACGGCACGTGTTTTGCGAGACCTGACGTTAGATTGAGTGCGGCGATCTTGAATTTGATTCAGATCAAGAATCCCGTTGTAAACCGGGAGCATTGCGAAATCCGCAAGTCAAAGAAGTGTTACTTTCTTAGGCAGCCAAATATTGGCTTGCGCTGATCCGCAACCAGCCTCATGGTTGAAACCTGGTTCGCTCAAGTCCGAATGCAGACCGAGCGCGCGCCTGCTCGCCGGATGTCTGCTCGCCGGATCTCTGTTGATGCGATGATCGGAAATGAAAAGCCGGCGCGGGCCGGGGTCGCCGTTCCGCACGTTAGATCAGCAGCGCTTTTGAGGCCCTGAAAAACTCGGACAACCTCGCGCTGTCGCCTATTTTGTCGAACACACGAGCTTGAACGCGTCGACGACCTGTTCGTTGTATGAATGCTTGTAAATCTCGCAAGCGGTTCGGTTGGTGAATTCGTGTTCATCGTGTGTCGGAACCGGATAACCGAACATCAGCGTGTAAATGATCCAGATTGCACCTTGCTGCATTTGTCAGCCCCCATTTGACATGGCCCACCCTGACAAAGATGACCATGCATACCCCATGCCAATAATTACTCAGGTGGCGGACCCAAACACCGCCCACAGAATTCGCATCCACAGGGAAATGAAATTGCGCACAGTTTTGTGCCTGCCGCCGGATTCGCGCCAGGCGGGGCGAAAGCCAGGCTTTTGCGGCTTAATCAGCCATAGAGCAATGTCGCTCGTCTAATCGAAGGCAAAGATGCGCTTCCAATCGTTCTTCATGCTGATGACAGTCCAGCTGTCCTTTTTCGCCTCGTCGTAAAGCGCCTGGGTAAAGATGCCGACCTTGGTATCGGGAAGCCCTTGCGCGGGACCGTAGGCGTATTCGCGCTGCGCATCGTCGTGCAGCAGCACCATCATCAGTCGCGAACCGCTGCCTGCCCCCGTGTACTCCAGCATTTGCCGGTCGCCGGTCGAGTTGCCAAATGCCGCGAGCGGGCGGCGGCCGATCTCCAGATGGATGCCCTCGGGTTTACCGGCATTATTGTCGTTGAGGAGAAGCTTGGGTTCTTTGGTCAGAAATGGCCTGCCGTCCTTGTCGTAGCCGTATTTGGTGCCACTTGCTGTGCCAACCACCTGCTCGGGCGGGATGCCGTAGACTCTCTCAGAGTAAATCCGCACGAAGTCCTGGCCGCCTCCGGTCACGATGTAGGTCTTAAACCCGCTTTCACGCAGATATTGCAGGACTTCCAGCATCGGCTGATAGGTCAGATCAGTGTAGGGACGCTCCCAGCGTGGATGCTTGGCGGTTTCAATCCATTTCTTTGCTTCGGTTTCGAATACCTCCACTGGCATACCCGTCAATGTCGCCACCAGAATTTCCTCAAGGTCGCGCAGCGACAGCTTAGCCATCGCCTCGCGATTGCCGGAAAGCACCGTCTTAAAGGGCTCGCGGTTCTTAAGCTGCGGTTTCTGCGCTACCACTACCGGCACACGCTCCAGGCAATAAACAACCTGCGTGTACATAGGATGTTCGACCCACAACGTACCGTCTTGATCGAAGGTCGCAATGCGCTCTTCGGGCGGCACGAATTTAGAACTCGAAGAATCCGTCGTGACTCGCACGAAATCGATGATCGCCTGTTTTGCCGGCCCGTCATTCCACGAAGCGAGCTGACCTCGTGCGTCCTGCGCTATCGCGGCCCTGCTGCGGAGTACTGCAGGGATAGGAAGCACCGCCAGGCTTGAGACAAAAACACGACGGTTGATGCCAGAGCCCTGTAGGCTTGCCTTCATGGCGGTCTCCGGTGATTCAAAGAAAAAGAAGCCGCGCTGTCCCCTCCACAGAGAGAAGCAGCGCGGCGCCGAAGAACGAGTACCCTAGTCGCTCGGGTGGTTTGCTAGGTTCTTTTTAACCTCGGCAAGGATGCCGCTGAGGTTGTAGGTTTCGGGAGCCTGAAGCGGCGGGAACTTCTGGTACGACTCCAGTTCTGCCAGCCACAGTTGCTGGCCGATCGGCAACATATTCCAGTCGTATATGAAGGCCGTTGTTGGTCCGCCAAGTGCGCCACCAAGCGACATCGCGGTCTTCTGGTCGATGCCGACAGACTGCTCAAACGGGTCGCGCTTGATGTTCTGCACCAAAGTGAAGTGGAACGGAACGAGCGGCATGATCCAGCCAGCCGGACCGGGCTGCGACATGGTGTAGTACATCTTCCAGTTCTTGTAGCGAACCGCGGACGGCGTCGATCCCGAGTAATAGAAGAAGTGATCGCGCGCCGACTTGTCCGAGGTTCCTTCCAGATAGTCGCGCTGATCGAAGCCATCCAGCGTGGTCTTGACGATGCCGGGATATTGTCCGGCTTCGATCTGCTGCTTAAGCCCGTCGCCTTTCGGACCGCCGGCGATGTCAACGAGTGTCGGCAGCCAGTCGAGCGCTGCGAACATCTGGTTTCTCACCGTGCCCGGCTTGATATGCCCAGGCCAGCGGACGACTTGTGGCGCGCGATAGCCGCCTTCCCAGGCCTCACCTTTCTGACCCTTGAACGGCGTAACGCCGCCGTCCGGGAAGCTGATCGCTTCTGCACCATTGTCGGTGGTGAAGACGACGATGGTGTTGTTGGTCTGTCCCATGGCATCGAGCTTGTTGAGGACGTCGCCGATATTGTCGTCGAGCTGCTTCATACCGGCTTCTTCGATGCCCCAATCCTTGCCACCCGCCTCACCCAGCATGGCTTCATACTTGGGAGACAGCATGGTGGTAACGTGCATACGCGCCGGGTTGTACCAGACGAAAAACGGCTTGCCGGTCTTCTTTGGATCGTTGCGGTCGAGGAAGTCGACGACCTTGGCAGAAATCTCCTCGTCAACCGTTCTCGAGCGATCCAGGGTCAGTGGGCCCTGGTCGCTGCACATCTGGTTCTTCTCCGTGCCGTCGGACGACTTGCACCACAGCACGTTGCGCGGAGGGGTCAGACAAACAGTGGTCTTCGGATCGACGGCGCCGGGCACTTCGGCAATGCCGGGGATTGGCGTGTTCCTGCATGGCGGCGCCACGGTCTGCGTGGTCGTGTTCTTGTTGATGTCGGGGAAGCTTACCTGCTGCATCGCATCGAGGTGATACAGATAGCCCCAATATTCCTGGAAGCCGTGCGCGGTCGGCAGTGCCGCCGTGTGATCACCCAAATGGTTTTTGCCAAACTCGCCCGTGTTGTAGCCGAGATCGAGCAGGAACTTGGCGAGCGCCGGTGTGCCCGGTTGCAGATAAGACGGGCTGCCCGGCAGCTGCGGCGGGATCATGCCAGTGCGCAGTGGATACATTCCCGTGAAGAACGCGTTGCGCCCGGAGGTGCAGCTCTGCATGGCGAGATAGTCCATGAAGATCGCGCCTTCGTTGCCGATTCGATCGATGTTTGGCGTTTCACCGACCATCAAACCGCGATGATAGATACTCGGCTGCATCCAGCCGATATCGTCACCCATGATGAACAGGATGTTGGGTTTCTGTTGCTGTTGTGCGGATGCGGGCGCGCTCACCATTGAAACGGCGGCGGCCCCCGCCAGCAACCCGAGCCATAACTTACGCGATACTTTCATGGCCAAAGTCCTCCTCTCGCAGACATGAATCGCCCCTCAACCCGTCCCTCGAACGATGCATCGGAATCCCAGATGGCTTGTGGACGTGTCCACGTCTTCGGCATGGCGGGCGGCCGGCCGGTAGCGACGGCAGTAGTTCGGCGCACACAGATGTGAGCCACCTTTGATGACCTTGCGGGGAATCTTGGCCGCCGGCAGGCAGGGGTCGTAGCTTCCTTCGACTGGCCCGCCGCGCGGATTTTCCGGAATGCAGCACGGCTTCGCCGCATCGGGCGCGTGCTTGGCCGTCCACCAGTCCGTGGTCCATTCCCAGACGTTGCCGATCATGTCGTAGATGCCGTAGCCATTCGGCGGAAAAGCCATCACCGGCGAGGTGCGCGCGTATCCGTCCTCGCATTTATTTTCGTGCGGGAAATTTCCCTGCCAGGTATTGGCGCGATGCTGTCCACCGGGCGTGAAATCGTCGCCCCAGGCGAATTCGGCGCCGTCGAGGCCGCCGCGCGCGGCGAACTCCCACTCGGCTTCGGTCGGCAGGTCCTTGCCCGCCCATTTAGCGTAGGCGAGCGCATCCGAATAAGCGACGTGCACGACGGGATGATTGTCGAGCCCGTTGATGTTGCTCTTCGGACCATAGGGATGACGCCAATTCGCGCCCTTCAGGTAGCTCCACCACTCGCCGAAGTTTCTCAGATCGACTGGATGATTGGGCGGCGTAAAAACCAGCGACCCGGCATAGAGCATATGCGGCAGCGCGCCGGGATAGCTTTTTGGATTCGGCGGAATTTCGGCAAAGGTGACGTGCCCGGTGGCGCGGACGAATTGCTTGAACTGCCGGTTGGTGACCGGCGTGCGGTCAATCCAGAAGCCGTCAACAGTGACGCGATGGACCGGCGCCTCTTCCGGGTAATGCCGATCGGATCCCATGCGGCACGTAGCGCCTGGAATCCATATCATATTTGTTGGCGCCGATTGTTCCGGCCGATCGACTAACGCAACAACGCTTTCGCCCATTCGCACCTTCACGTTACCGGCGCTCGGGAACAAACAGGTCATCTCGGCCACTCTGCGCCGTGGCGCCTGCGTCAAATAACCCCAGAAGCCTTGCGACGATAAGTCCGGGGAGGCAGCTTTGAATTTGATTCAGATCAAGGACGCGAACATAAACTCAGCACCTAAAAACTCAGCAAAACCGACAAGCAAAGAGAACAATCGCTAAGGTGAATGTTGCAATCGGGCCGGAGGCGACCGCTTCCAGTTACTCGTCTAAGACTTCGTTGAAAAAGATCCTTTCTTCTTCGGTCTGCTGCTCAGGATCGTTGCGACCGTCGCTCATCGCAATGGTTGGATGCCGTTCATAGCGTTTCCGCTTCGTCTATGCTTCGACCTTCGGGAATTTCAACTCAGCGCCAGGATCTGTCACGGCCGCCCCCAGACCCCTGACGATGGCCATCATGATCGGCACCGCCGCTGAAGCTCGAGCCTATGGCAAAGCCGGTGCGCGCGCCGCAGATCAGGCGGGCCAGACTGCCCTAGTCACAATATGCTGTGACCGGCAAAGCACGCCTGCAGCAAATTTCTTACAAAAGACCGGAAATCTGGGGATTATTTGATGGGTGGCGCGAAACGTCACCGATTAGGCTTATTAAAATAATGCTTAAGGAGGCGAGCCAGCGGTTGGGGGTATCATGAGACAGACAGGCTCATTTTGTCGATCGCACGTTTGGGCTCGCGTCCTCACGGCCTGTGTTGCCTTCGCGGCAGTCGCGTTCACAACGACGATGTCGTTGGCCGACGAAGACGGCGTCAGCTTCTGGATACCGGGCTTTTTCGGCAGCTTGGCTGCCGCTCCGCAGCAGCCGGGATGGTCGCTGACGTCGATCCTCTATAACACTAACGTTTCGGCGAGCGGCAATGCCGCCGTGGCCCGCGAAATCACGATCGGACGATTCAATCCTACGATCAACATCAGCGTCAGTGCCAACGTCCACGCAGACGCGACCATCGGGTTTCTCGCTCCAAGCTACACGTTCGCGACCCCGTTCTTAGGCGGCCAAGCGTCGGCCTTCCTCCTTTTTGGCTACGGTAATAACGACACGTCGTTGAACGCGTCTGCGACAGCGACCATCGACAATCCTCCACTGTCCATCACAAGATCGGTAGCGCTCCAGCAAGACACGACGGGCTTTACCGATCTCATTCCAATGTTCACCGATCGCTGGAACGCCGGTGTCAACAATTACATGGTTTATCTGACCGGCGACATTCCAGTCGGCCTGTACAGCTCCAGCAATCTGGCGAATATCGGCCTCGGCCATGGCGCCATCGACGGCGGCGTCGGCTACACTTATTTCGATCCGAAGACCGGCCACGAATTTTCAGCAGTTGCTGGTTTGACAGGGAATTTCGAGAATCACTCGACAAACTACACCAACGGCATTGATTTCCACTTAGATTGGGGCGCATCGCAGTTTTTGACCAAACAATTGCAGGTCGGCCTTGTCGGCTATTTCTACGAACAGCTCTCGCCAGACAGCGGCTGTGCCCCGGTGTTATGTCCCTTCGAATCCCGCGTCATCGGCATCGGCCCGCAGATCGGATATATTTTTCCAGTCGGGGGCATGCAGGGATACGTGAACCTGAAGGGCTATGGGGAGTTCGCCAACGACAACCGGCCGGATGGTTGGAACGTTTGGCTCACGTTTGTGCTGTCGCCGGCACCGCCGTCCTCCGCATCTTCACCGCCGCCGATGTTGACCAAAACGCCCCGTAGTTGAAGCAAATGAAAGGCTTGGTTCTCGGAAGCGTCGCGCTAATTAGCGTGAGCATTCCCGCGTATGCCGCCGACATGGCAGTCAAAGCGCCGCCACCCACCGTTTCCGTAGCGCCGTACAATTGGTCAGGACTTTATGTCGGTGGGAACTTCGGCGGCGCGTGGACCAGTGGCAATCTGAACATTCCAGGCAACAACTTCTACGGCGGCCTCACCGAATTCATTGGCGGCGTCCAGGCTGGATACAATTTTCAAGCCGGAAATTTCCTGTATGGCGTCGAAGGTGATTTCGACTGGGCGACTTTCGATCACCCGACGCTGCCAACCCTGACCCTCGGTTCTGTTAGTCAGCACTGGATTGGGACAGCGGCAGCCCGTGTTGGCGTGGTGCAGGATCGTTGGCTCGTCTACGGCAAGCTGGGTGGTGGCTGGGTACATAGCAGCGCCGAGGTGAATGCTTATGGCCAAACTTGGAACGGGTCCAGTACGAAAGACGGCTGGCTTGTCGGCGCAGGTCTCGAATACGGTTTCAAGTCCCATTGGACGATTAACCTTGAGTATGAGTTCATCGGGTTGGCGAGTTGGAATTCGGCAACGGTTCCGGCCGTGGCGCTAAATCGCGACGTTCAACTGGTCAAGGCCGGCATCAACTACAAGTTCGAGAGCGGCATTTCCGATGCGGCCGCCGCGACAAGCCGCGGCTATTCTCGCGACCCTTCGGAAGATGAAGATCTGGCGAAGAAATCTCAGAATCCAATCGCGGATCTCGTCAGCGTTCCATTCCAGAGCAATACCAATTTCAACGCTGGGCCGTTCAACCGCACGCAGGAAGTACTGAACATCCAGCCGGTCGTGCCACTGCACATCAGCGCAGACTGGAACTTGATCGCTCGCACCATCGTGCCGGTAATCAGTCAACCCAACCCGATATTAGACAGCAACACGAATGGAATTGGCGACATCACAGAAGAATTGTTCTTCTCGCCTCTGCACTCTGGTGCACTGATCTGGGGCGTCGGCCCGGTGTTTACCATTCCGTCCGCGACCGATCCGATCCTCGGCACCGGGCGCGTGCTGCTCGGCCCTACAGCCGTCTTTCTGACGACCCCGGGCCATTGGGTGATGGGTGTACTGCTCAATAATCAGTGGTCGGTAGGCGGTAATCCGCTGTTGCCCTCTGTGAACACGTTCCTCGCGCAGCCATTCATCAACTACAATATGGCGCACGGCTGGTATTTAACCTCGTCGCCACTCGTTACAGCGAACTGGCTAGCGGCACCGGGTCAGCAGTGGGTCGTGCCGGTTGGCGGCGGCTTTGGCCGAATATTCAAAATCGGCGACCAGCCAGTGAGCGCAAACATAGCCGCCTATTACAATGTCGTTCATCCAACCGGTTCACCAAACTGGCAGTTGCGCGCTGAACTCACTTTTCTGTTCCCAGAGAAGTAGCAGCGCGAGACGGCCGCTCAGTAACGAGACCGGCAACCAGGTGGGCACAAAGCGGACATCGAGACCGCGCTGACGGATGTCTGCTTTTCGGGGGTAAAGCGGACATCGTAGCGATAGCTATTATGGGCTCAATGACCTGTGAAATTTGGGAGGCGCCGCTCGAAGACCGCTTTCACACCTTCCTTGAAGTCTTCTGTCTTGCGTAAGTGTGTTTGCTCTTCCAACTCATGGTCGGTTGCCTCGCGCACTCGATCGGCGATATCGCCGCGCATGGTCATTCGGGTGGCGATAAGTCCCAGTGGTGAATTCTCGCCGATCTCGCTGGCGAGCTTGATCGCGGCATCACGCACCTGCTGATGCGGCACCAGCACATCGGCAAGACCCATCTTGTAGGCTTCCTCACCAGTTACGCGGCGGCTGGTGTAGAACATCAGGGCGGCCTTGTTCTGGCCGATCACCGCCGGCAGAGTAACGGTAAGACCGAAGCCGGGGTGAAAGCCAAGTCGCGTGAAGTTGGCGCAGAAGCGCGCTTCCGGACAGGTCACGCGAAAATCGGCCACCATCGCAAGCCCGAGGCCACCACCAACGGCCGCGCCATGTACCGCGGCGATAATTGGTTTTTTGGTACGAAACAGTCGGTTGCCCTCGACGTAAAGTGGGGCGACACCCGGACCGGGCTCGTTGGGACGGCGGCCCTGCGCATCAAGAGTCGAACCATCACCGAAATTGGCGCCGGCGCAAAAAGCCTTGCCTTGAGCGGCCAAGACAACAGCCCGAACATGAATGTCGTCATCGAAGCTCTCGAAAGCGCCAGCAATCTCTTTAATCAATGGTATATCGAAGAAATTGCTCGGTGGTCGCCGAATCTCGACCAAAGCCACGTGCCCGCTCTTTTCGATGCCAATATCACCCATGGCTCTGTCTCCTACTCAGCTGCGGTACGGCGTTCTCCCCGTCGTACAGTGCGCCTGACGATCAAGGCGTCGACTACGGTTACACCATCACCCTTGCCATGCACGATGACGGGATTGAGATCGACTTCAGCGACGTCATCTGCGTGATCGAATGCGAATTGCGAAAGTTTGACCATGAGATCTGCTAACGCCCCGGTGTCGGCCGGCGGCATGCCGCGGTAAGAGCCAAAAACATCACTGGCCTTCAGGCGGTGGATCAGCGCGAGCGCCGCCTCGTGATCGAGTGGCACTGGCGCGAACACCGCATCGCGTACTACCTCGACCATGACACCTCCGAGGCCAAGCATGAGCAGCGGGCCCCAAACTTCATCGCGGCTGACACCAACAATTACCTCGCGTCCGGCTGGAACCATGGCCTGCACCAGGACGCCCTCAATCTGCGCGGCCGGTGCGAACTGTTTGGCATTCTCCAACACGCGCTCGTAGGCGGCTCGCACGTCCTCAGGGCGCACATTTAGTGCGACAGCGCCGGCCTCCGTCTTATGCGGGATATCGCCGGACTGGACTTTTACAGCCGCGGGTCCCCCAATGATCCTAGCAGCCGCTTCAGCCTCTGCAGCGGAGTCTGCAAGGGTGCCGAGATTGCCATCGATGCCATAGGCCTCGAGTAGTGAACGTGCATGGTATTCGCTCAAGACGGTGGCACCTGCTGCTAGTGCCGCATGGACCTTCTCGCAGGCCGGGTGGGGTGCGCACGCGGTTTGCGGCTTATTTAATGTCCGCTCCCGTGAAGCGCGGTAATCGCCCATGGCGCGTATGGCACGCGCGCAGCCAAATGCGCTTGTAAACAGCGGATAACCGGCCGCATTGAGAATCTCTACGCTGCGATCAGACGGCAAAGTATAAGTCCACATGTATATTGGTTTGCGGGTATTCTTTTTTAGGTCCTCAAGTTTCGGCAAGTCGATTTCGAGGAAGGCGGATCGCCGCGCGGTCACGACCACCGTGATTCCATCAATCAAAGGAGATTGCGCGAGCAGGTTTGCGAAAGTCGCGTAGCCAAGTTTGTGAACTCCCTGCGCGGTGCAATCGACTGGATTCTGAGATGTCCCGTACGAAGGAATGTGCACGTCGATTGATTTGCGCGTCGCCTCGTCGAGAACCGGCACCTCCAAACCTGCCGCGACACATGCATCCGCCATCCATACGCCGGCACCACCAGACGCGGTACAGATGCCGATGCGCTTGCCCACTGGCATACGATCCCCACAGGCGAGGAAGCCAACCGCGAGGTCGATCATGTCATCGAGTTCCCGCGCTTCGATCACGCCATAGCGATCGAACATCGCGCGATAGGACGCCTCCGAACCGGCAAGTGCCGCGGTGTGGGAAGCGACTGCGCGCGCTCCTGCTTCTGATCGACCAATCTTGCCGACGATGATCGGTTTACCAGCGTGCAGCGCCTTTTCGGCGACACGCTTGAACCTCTCAGGTGTCTTCACGTCTTCAAGCAACAGCAGAAAAACGTCGGTCATTCCTTCGTCGAGCATGTAATCGACAAAGTCGAACGCTTCGAGTGCAGCTTCGTTGCCCGTGCTGACGATATGCTGGAAGGCGAGGTTGCGCGGGCGAGCACGATCGAAAACCGCAAAGCCTAACCCGCCACTCTGCGAAATTACTGATATTTGGCCTGCACCGAGCGCCTGGGCAGGTTTGATCGGACCGGCATTCTTGTCCATTACGGGGCTAAAGGTTGGGCAGAGGGACGCAGCGATGTTGGCGAACCCTTCTGAATTGGGGCCGCTAACGGCCATATCATGGCGGCGCGCAATGACAGAGATTTCATCCTGCATACGCCCGCCCGCTTCCCCCTCCTCGGCAAAACCAGAGGACAGAATCATCGCCGCTTTGATACCCGCACGGCCACAACGCTCTAGCTCCGTCGGCACGTATTGGGCAGGAACAATTAGGATTGCGAGGTCGGCAAGTTCGGGGAGAATGTCGACCGATGGATACGCTTTTTGTCCCTGAACCTCAGTCGCGCTGCGGCTGACCGGATAAACCCTGCCAGCGAAGGGATGACTCAAAATCGTTTGCAGAATTCGCCCGCGTAGTCCTTGCACGTCGGACGAGGCCCCAACGACAGCGACTGATTGCGGCCATAGCAGCTTTCCAATGTCAGCCATATAAGCCTACCTGAGGCCCAATCCGCGCGCGATGATGCCGCGTAGGATTTCAGTGGTGCCGCCCTGGATGGTGAATTTCGGCGCGATGGTCGTCGCGAACGCTAGCTGCTCCTCCAGCGTCACCCGATTGGCGATCTCGGGTGGTACAAATGCCGTGAGCTCGCGAACCCGATTCGGCAGCTTCTGTTCCCAGATCGTCCCAAGGTCTTTCACGATCGCGGCCTCGACCACAGGCTCTTTGCCGGCCTGCAGCATGCCGGCCACCGAGACCGACATACGACGCAAGGTGTGGAGCTGTGCAACCAGTCGGCCAAGGCCTTCGGCGCAGCGGATGTCGGGCTCGGGCCCAACGGCACGAATCAATTCAAGCATGACGTAAAATGTTTCCAGAAAGCGTTCCGGACCGCTGCGCTCGTAAGCCAGTTCACTGGTCGCCTGTTTCCAGGCGCCGTCAATCTCACCCAAGACATGATCATCGGGGACAAAAGCGTCCTCGAAGACAACCTCATTGAAATCGCGCTGACCACTCATCTGATAGATCGGATTGACCTTGATGCCGCTCGCCTTCATGTCCACCAGAAATTGCGTGAGACCATGGCGCCGATTCTCATTGGTCGGCGGCGAAGTGCGAAACAGGGCGATCATGTAATCAGCCATATCGGCGTTGCTTGTCCAAATCTTGGTGCCGTTGATAAGCCAGCCTTTGTTAACCTTTGTTGCCTTGGTTTTGGCGGCAAACAGGTCCGAGCCAGAGCCTGGTTCGCTCATGCCAATGACGAAGCACAGTTCGCCTCGACAGATACGCGGCAGAATGTTCGCTTTAACGTGTTCGGGTGCGTATTTGAGCAAAATAGGACCGCTTTGCCGGTCCGCTACGAAATGCGACCGAACGGGCGCATTCGCGACGCGAAATTCCT
>Ga0306925_10003143_pt1 | contig 14508 bp, 18 predicted proteins | sample flu12Cox44000176_FD_203755 | JGI IMG/M metagenome (GOLD analysis project Ga0306925, IMG submission 203755) | Lab enrichment of tropical soil microbial communities from Luquillo Experimental Forest, Puerto Rico - flux8day.12C.oxic.44.000.176 (v2)... | ecosystem: Environmental > Terrestrial >... | reverse complement strand
CAGAATCGCGCGAGCATCGGCAAGAAAAGCCACGCCGGCGGCCGTCAGCGCGACGCCGCGCGGCAGGCGACGAAACAGCTGGACGTCGAGCTCGCGCTCCAAGATGCGGATCTGTTGGCTCAGCGGCGGCTGCTGCATGCCGAGCCGCTCGGCCGCGCGCGTGACGTGCTGTTCCTCGGCGACCGCCACGAAGTAGCGCAGATGACGAAGCTCCATGGGCCCTATCCAATAGATGTTCCATATTCAATAAATATGATAATCGCATCTACCATATTATAGTCTGGCTGCTGTGGCTTCTGCTATTTTTGCGCAAACTGGCGCACGGTCGTCGGCAAGCGAGGCATCGCCATGAAACTCTACATCACGCCCATGTCGCCCTACGCGCGCCTCGCCCGCATTCTCGTCATCGAGAAAGGGCTCGGCGACCGCGTCGACATCATCCAGGCAAAGACGCGCACGGCCGGCAGCCCCTACTACCAGATCAATCCGTCTGGACGAGTGCCCTATCTCGTCGACGGTGCCGAGACAGGCATGGAGGATAGTCAGCTGATCTGCGCCTATCTCGACGCCATCGATGGCAAGCCGCTCTTCCATCACAGGTCGAGCCAAGCCAATTGGGCTTATCGCCGGCTCGAGGCTTCCGCCCGCAGCATGTGCGACGGCATCTCGGTCTGGGTCCGCGAAATGGCGCGACCCGAGAACGAGCGATCGCCGTTCGTGCTCGCCCACGAAGCCGATCGTATGCAGCGAATGGCCGATTTCTTCGAGGTGCAGATCGCCGATCCGGCACTCGATGGCGCGCCAAAGATGGCGCATCTAATCCTGGCGGTAGCGCTCGATGCCGCCCGCAGCAGAGGCCCCGCCGATCTGACCGCCGGCCGCCCGCGCCTCGCGGCATGGCAACGGCGGATGGCGGAGCGAGCGTCCATCAAGGCAACAGCCCCACCCTAGCCGCCGCGCACTGGCGGCATGACCACGCGATCGCGCCGGCAGGCGCGCTTGGCGATTTCCGGACAGTCGCGGAATTTCAAATCCTTGGTGAAGCAGATGCGGACCTCGGTCAGCCGGCGGTTGTCGCACTCGACCGCGATCGCGCCCGGCGTCAGATCCGGATTGGCCTTGACGAAGGCGTCGCGCACCGCCTCGGGAGCGACCGTGAGCGGCGCCTGCAGGTCGCTATAGTCGCCCGGAATCTTGATCGCGGCGCGCGCCTTGCGGATGGTGTCGAAATAGGCCTGCGCCGACAGCCCCGAGCAGGTGCCGTGCTTGTCCCACTCGTTATAGATCAGCGGCGCTGCCGGCATCAGGTCGAGCATCGACGAAACGATGCCGCGATAGAGCCGCGGCGGCGGCTGCTCGCAATATTCCGGAAAGCCCTTTTCGTATTGCGGCCACAGGCCGTGCACGACGAAGGAAAAGGGCCGCGCGCCGCACTGCATGCCGCCGGAGCGGCCGCCCTCGTGGGCGGCGACGCAATAGGACGGCGACCATGACAGCGACATCAGATAGAAGTCGAACTGGCCGGGTTCATCCTGCCGGCGGTGCTGCGCCGCTGCCGGCTGCGATACTAATGCCGCCGCGGCAAGGGCCATTCCTGCAAGCCAGCGGATCATGCGCGCCACCCCTTAAGGCCGGCGCGAATGGTAACGGCGAGGACCTGCCCCTCGCAAGATTAAGCGAGACGCCCCCGACGCCCGCCCTACCGCCTATGCTGCTGCTGTTGCTCGATCCGCGTGGTCAGCACGAGCATGTCGTCGGGCGTGTCCTGCGGCACTTCGAAGTGAGATTTGAGACCCTGGCCGATCATCATCTGCATGAGGCGCTGCAGTTCGGGATCGACAATCGGCAGGTCCTTGTGGCGGCTGTGGTTCATGGCATGCCTCATGCAACGTCAATGAAACGCGCAAACCTTTGTTCCGCCGCCGCAAACTTCGTGAAGATTGTGTCAAAGCTCTTTGGACTCGACTTTGTTCCGCGAGTGGAACCGGCGGGCAATGACGAAATCAAAACAAATTGTGATGAAGCCACGCGTCGCCGATAACACGCCCTGCACCTAGGTTACGGAACAACGCTTGCGGGGCGCCGGAACCGTCCGCTTAAATGCGCTGAGGTGATGAGGGCTTTCAATGACCGTCTATTGTCTTTTCAAGAACCGGCCGTTCGAGCCTGAGGCGTTGACGATCATGGGCGGCGCCTACGCCGACGTCTGTCACACACTGGGCTTGAGCGAGCGCAGCCGCGCCGAAACGGACGCGGTGGCGCGAAAAGTCATCGAATTCGCCCAGCGTGGCGTGTGCGATCGCAGCCACTTGCGCGAGCGCGTGCTCGAAGCGTTCAGATAGTCGGATAAATCCGATCAGGGCCTCGCGGCGCGGCACGCCGGGCTATAGGCGTCGTTTCGGTCGAGCCCGTCGACGCAGAAATTTACGCCCCAGCCCACGCCGATCATGCCAGTGTCTTCGGCGATCGAGTACCACAGCGGATGCCGCGCGCCGTCGTTGATTAACGCGGTGCCGCTGCAATAGCGCCGCGGGATCGACTGCGCTGCCCACGGCATCATCGCGGTCTCCCTGATGTCCTCGATGCCCACGATGCGCATTTCGGAATTCCAAAAGCGGATTTCCTTGGTGTGGAAATTGGCGATGATGCGGTTGAGCGCGGCCGGGTAATCGCAGGCCGGCAGGTTGCGGCTATAGAGCGGGCCGGGCAGCCAGAAGTTCTTCTCGAAGATATTAGCAGCGCGCGGTTGCGACGCCGCCGTCACGCCGAGCGCCGTGACGAATGCCGCTGCCGCCATCCGGCCGAGCCAGGCCATATTTCGCACTCCGTCCCACCCTTCGATTAAGGCCGATCAGCGTGCCGCGCGGCCACCGACCGGTCAAGGGCGCAAAGGCCTTGCCGCCGCACGCAATCGGCAAGCGTGGCAAAGCGGCCACGGCCGGACCGATTTGTCGGTCACAATTCCGCGCCGGCAAGCGAATTTTTTGCCGCTCTGCTAAGTTTTTGTGGACGAATGTTGATTCGTCATGTCGACGGGTTGTGAGGCGTATTTGGGCCGCGTCCCGGCTTTCTCAATGAGGTCCCCTTGGTTGTCGGGTAGTCGGTTGCCCGCCCCCTTTTAAGGCGATGGGAAGCGCGTGCGGGTGTTCGCCGGCGGGCAAGAACGCCGCCGGCATGCCAGTGATCTGTGGGGGAGACGGGCTTCACGGGCGAGGTGCATCGGCTGCAGTTCTGCGGAGGCGGCCCTCGACCTGCAGGCAGCGGGACGCCTGATGCTCAAGGTGTTTGCGACCTGGGTGCGGGATCTGGCCCTGCTGGCGGAAAGCGTCGCGGCGGTGCGGCCGCCCAGCGCCCAGGCCGACTGGCGCCCCGGTGCCATCGTCCGGCTGCCGTTCTCGAAGCGGATCTGCAGCAACGGCTCAGCAGTGTGCAGCCAGGCGCTGATGGCGCTGGCTGATACAGTGATGGTGATTGCCTGCTCGGCGGCCAGGAACGGCTACCGGCCCATGAACACCATCGACCAGACCACGCACTTCCTGCGGCCGGTCAATTTCGACATCGCCCACGACCGCCGCCCGGTCGGCATGGTGGCGAGCGCCTATTCCATGATGTGACTTTGTTGCCACGCCCGCGCGCTAGCGGCGTAGGATAAGGCTGCGCCGTCTTCCAAAACTTGCCGCAAGCTTCTAAGCTTCGCCACCTGCTGGCGGGAGGCGTACGGCGATGCGTCGGAATGGGTTGACCGTGGCGTTGGCGGCGCTGCTCTTGATCGGCGCGACCGAGCTTGCGCTAGCCACCTTTGCCGGACCGGCCTCGCCTTCGGGCCCGTGGCCGCGGGTCACCGGCAACGATACCGGCGGCATTATTCCCTATTCGCCGGCAATCGAAGGCGCATACGAGGGGATGGCCCAGGATTATTGCGCGCGCTGGCACCGCATCTCGAAGGTCACATCCGTGCACCGCGCCTATGGCGACTACGTCAGTTTCATCTGCATCGATAAGCCGTGGGTGATCCACTAGGCCGTCAGTCCCAATCACCCACCATCGCCTGAACCAGCGCCAGCGCCGCGACCGCGGCCGTATCGGCGCGTAAGATGCGCGGTCCCAAGCATAGCCGCACCACATTCGGAAGCTTCAGCAAGGCTTCGCGCTCATCCTTGGCGAAGCCACCCTCCGGCCCGACCAGCACCGCAAGCGTTGCACCGAGTGGCACGGCTTTCAGCGCCGCGATCGGGTCGGCGATGTTCGCGGCCTCGTCGCAGAACACGAGCCAGCGCGACGCGTCGCGGGCGGCAAGAAGGCGATGCAGGTCGGCCGGCTCGGCGATCTGCGGAACACTGAGAATACCGCACTGCTCGGCGGCCTCGATGGCGTTCGCCTTCATGCGAAGAAGATTGACCCGCGCCACCTGGCCGTGGCGGGTGGCAACCGGCTGCAGCAGCCCCACGCCCATCTCCACCGCCTTCTGCACCAAATAATCGAGACGCGCCGATTTGAGTGGGGCGAACAGGTAATGCAGATCGGGGGCGGGCGTTTGCGCCCGGGTCTGCGCGGTGACGGCAAGGCTTGCCGCGCGCTTGTGCGCGGCAAGCTCCGCCGCCCATTCGCCGTCGCGGCCGTTGAAGACGAGCACGCGGTCGCCGGAGGCTATCCGCAACACGGTGGTCAGGTAATGGGCTTGGGCGCGGGGCAGCGCGACGACGGCGCCGGCCACCAGCGGTACCTCGACGTAAAGCCTGGGACTGCGAAAATCGTAGGCGGGCATGACGACTGCGCTATAATCGGCGCGGTTTGGCTCCAAGGCTCTGGCTTTACCCCTATCCGCAACGATGTGCACCACCGTCGCACCCTTGAAGACCCGGCGCTCTTTGCCGCCATATCGCCGAATTCCCAGGGTTTTTGATCGCTCCACCGCCATGGGCGCGGACTTGGGCACAGACTTGGACACGGACTTGAACCAAGGCATGGGAACGCGGAAAAGCGCAATGAAAGGCCGTTCGCTCGCGGCGGCGCTCGCGCTCATCGCCGCGCTAGGGCTGCCGTCCTTTGCGGCGGCGCAAGACCAAGCGCCCGCCGCCTCGCCCTTCCCACCACCACCGCCGCCCGGCCAGGTCGGCGTCTTTACCCCGCCGCCCGCGGCCGCCCCGGCCGGGGCCGCGCCGCCGGCCTCTGCCTCGCCATTCCCGGCCGCACCGCAACAGTCGGTATTCCCGCAAAGTGGCGGAGGCGGCGCACCCTCGGCCTTCGGCGCGCCAGCGCAACAGCAGATGCCGCCGCAGTGCCAGGGTTTTCCGAAGCTCCGCGATGAAGCGAGGGCAAGGGCCGATAAGGTCGGCGAAATTAGCAAGCGCAAAGGCGACCGCAAGGAAATGTGCGGCGCGGTCACCCGCTTTGCCGAGGCCGAGGACAAGGTAGTGAAATTCCTCGAAGACAACAAAACCGTTTGCGGCATTCCTCCCCAGATCGTCACGCAAGCCAAACAGGGCCATGTCGGCACGGTAAAGTTCCGCGACACGGTTTGCGCCGAGGGTCCGAAGCCGAAAATCCCCACGCTGAGCGACGCCATTCCCACGACGCCGGTCGATACGTCGAAGAACACCAAGACCGGCCCCGGCACCTTCGACACGCTGACCGGCAATCCGCTGAACCGATGACTGCGTCGCCTGCCGCGCGAGGCTCGGTCGCCGACGCGACCGGGAATTGGGTCGACACGCTGGCTCCGGTGTGGCTGCGGCCCTATCTGCGGCTCGCCCGGCTCGACCGGCCGATCGGCTCGTGGCTGCTGTTGCTGCCGTGCTGGTGGTCGTCAGCGCTGGCCGCAGTCGCGGGCCATGCCCGCGCGCCGAATCTTTCGCACCTCGTGCTGTTCTTCATCGGCGCCTTCGCCATGCGTGGCGCCGGCTGCACATGGAACGACATCGTCGATCGTGACCTCGACGGCTCAGTCGAGCGCACCCGCTCGCGACCGATACCTTCGGGCCAAGTCAGCGTGGCGCAGGCGGTGCTGTTCCTGGTGCTGCAATCGCTCGTCGGCCTTGCCGTGCTGATCAGCTTCAACGGCTACACCATTGGGCTCGGCATCGCCTCGCTCGGCATTGTCGCGGTCTATCCGTTCATGAAGCGCATCACCTACTGGCCGCAGATCGTTTTGGGACTGGCGTTTTCCTGGGGCGCCCTGATGGGCTGGGCGGCCGCGTTCGGCCGGCTCGATGCGGCGCCGCTCCTACTTTACGCCGGATCGATCTCCTGGGTCATCGGCTACGACACCATCTATGCCCACCAGGACCGTGAGGACGACGCGCTCATAGGGATAAAGTCGACGGCGCTGCTGTTCGGCCCGCGCACCAAGCCGATGCTCGTCCTGTTCTACTTCATCGCCGTGGCCTTGATCGGCGCCGCCGGCTACGCGGCCGGCGCCGGCATCGTGTTCGCCATCGGGCTAATCGTCTTCGCCGCGCATCTGGCCTGGCAGGTGCATCGCCTGGATATCAGCGATCCGGACAACTGCCTCGCCGTGTTTAAGTCCGACCGCGACGCCGGCCTGATCCTGTTCGCCGGCCTCGTGCTCGACGCGGCGCTGGCCCGGCTTACTTGAAACGCGCATGACAGAGCCGCCCCGGCCGGGCTTGCCGGAACGGCGCGGCCAGCGCAGGATGCTGGGTGGAATCGGCCAAAAATCCCCGAAACTCGCAGGCCCCGAAGAAGCCGCGCATTCATAACAACAAAAGCCATTCATCCTTAGGGAGCACTTCATGCACTCAACCCCCGTGCTGGGCCTGACCGCCACCGCCCTTGCGCTCGCGCTTACCCTTCCGACCGTAGCCCGCGCCGACAGCCCGTCGGCCCTGACCGGCGTCGTTTCTTCGGCTGCCGAAGGCGCCATGGAAGGCGTCGTCGTCACCGCCCACAAGGACGGTTCCATCGTCTCGATCAGCGTCACCACCGACGCCAAGGGCCGCTACGCCTTCCCGGAGAACCGGCTCGAGCCCGGCCACTACACGCTCGCCGCCCGCGCCGTCGGCTACGACCTCGCAGCGCCGAGTGCGGCCGACGTCGTCGCCGAGAAGACCGCGACCGCCGACATCAAGCTCGAACCGACCAAGAATTTGCCGGACCAGCTCACCAATGCCGAATGGATGATGAGCTTCCCAGGCACCGAAGAGCAGAAGGCGGCGCTGCTGAACTGCACCAGCTGCCACACGCTCGAGCGCGTCGCCAAATCGACCCACGACGCCGACGAGTGGACCCAGGTCATCAGCCGTATGATGGGCTATGGCGCGGTCAGCCAGCCGGTCAAGCCGCAGCCGATGCTCGACCGCTCGCGCGCCGGCACGCCGGAGCAATACCGCAAGGTGGCGGAGTATCTCGCCACCATCAACTTGAGCGCCACCGACCACTGGCAGTATCCGCTCAATACCCTGCCACGTCCGACCGGCCGGTCCACGCATGCCATCGTCACCGAATACGACATGGGTCGCGAAACCACCGAGCCGCACGACATCCTGGTCGATAAGGACGGCGCCGTCTGGTATACGAACTTCGGCGAAATGTTCATCGGCAAGTTCGATCCGAAGACGTTGCAGCACACGGAATACCCGATCAAGAAGTTCAAGCCAACCGCGCCCGAGGGCCTGCTCTCGATCGAGTTCGACCACGCCGGCCAGATCTGGTTCGACACCATGTACCAGGGCTCGCTAGGCTGCCTCGACCCGAAGACCGGCGAGATCAAATACTATCCGCTCGACGCTAAGTGGAACGACGAGAAGGTGCAGCTCAACTTCACCGGCCTGCACCACGAGGTCGACAACAAGGTGTGGACCAAGTCGGTCGGCACCCAGGAGATCTTCCGCGTCGACCTGAAGACTGGCGACTGGGAGAAGTTCCGCCCGCTCGACAAGCTGCCGACCGTGCAGCGCGCCGGCATCTATCAGGTGATGGCCGACTCCAAGAATAATCTGTGGATGGCCGAGTTCACCGAAGGTCATCTCGGCAAGATCGACGCCAAGACCGGCGATGTCACCTGGTACGCCACGCCGACGGCGCATGCCCGCGCCCGCCGCATGGAGATCGACAGCCAGGATCGCGTGCTCGTTACCGAGTATCGCACCAGCAAAGCGGCGCTGTTCGATCCGAAGACCGAGCAGTTCACCGAATACGCGCTGCCGCAGTACACCTACCCGTACCGCGCCAACTTCGACAAGAACGGCGAGATCTGGGCCTCCACCATGTCGACCGACCGGGTGGTGCGCATGGATCCGAAGTCGGGCGAGACCGAGCAATATCTGATGCCGTCCGACACCAACATGCGCACCGTGTTCGTCGACAATTCGACGAGCCCGGTGACGTTCTGGGTCGGCTCCAACCACGACCATCGCATCGTCAGGGTCGAGCCGCTCGATTGAGGCGGTAGGCGATCGTTACGGCAAAGGGCGCGGCTCACACCGCGCCCTTTTGCTACGGGGCAAGCCGATGCCGGCAGAGGACGCGATGAACAGACCCAGTCGCGCGGCGCGGTATTCGGCTATGATATTCTTTGCCGCTACACTCACCCTCGCCAGTCCCGCACAAGCCGCCGACCAAATCCGCGTCGGCAAGGCGCAGGGCACCGCCTGGACGTTCCTGCCCGTCGACATCGCCATCGCGCAGGACTTCTTCGCCAAGCAAAACCTCGACGTCGAAAGCGCCAATCTCGGCGGTGACGCCAAGGTGCAGCAGGCGCTCGCCGCCGGCTCGATCGACTTCGGGCTCGGCAGCGGGCCCGGCATGGCGTTCATCGCCAAGGGCTCGCCGGCGATCGGCGTCGCCGCTTTCGCCGGCCCGCCGCGCAACATTTCAGCGATCGTGCTGGAGGATTCGCCGATCAAGAAAATCGCCGACCTGAAAGGCAAGACGATTGCAGTCTCCTCGGTCGGCTCGCTCTCCGACTGGCTCGCCAAACAGATGGCGATCCAAGAAGGCTGGGGCCAAGACGGCATCCGCGCCGTGCCGCTCGGCGCGGTCGAGACCTCGATCGCCGCGTTGAAAGCCCACCAAGTCGACGCCGCGGTGCTCTCGACCGAGGCGGGCTTCGGCCTCGAAGAGAAAAAGCAAGGCCGCATGCTCGCGTCCATGGACCGCTACGCGCCGCATTTCATCACCCACGTCGTCTTCGCGCAGAAGGCGCTGGTCGCCACGGCGCCGAGCCTGGTCGGGCATTTCCTGAAAGGCTTCTTCGCCGGCATCGCCTTCATCCAGACCCACAAGGCCGAGACCTCGGCGCTCGCCCAGCGCGTGCTGGCGCAGAGCGCGCGAGTGGTCGAGCAGGACTACGATTTCGAAATCGGCATGTTCATCGCCGACGGCCGCTTCGATTCGAACGCCGTCGCCGCGCTGAAGCAATCCTATATCGACATGGGTACGCTGAAGGAGAAGCCCGCCGACGACGTGCTGTTCACCACGCAGTTTCTCCCGGTGAAGCCGTAAATTCCCCGGCCTCCCCCAACCTGAGGAGCCCGAAGGGCGCGTCTCGAAGGATGCTGCTCCGAGCGCGAACATGTTTCGAGACGCGGCGCTCCGCGCCGCCCCTCACCATGAGGCTGAGTTATGATCCGGGAAGGACAAGCGGAAAAACCATGGCAACGCTGACCACCACCCCCGTCACCAACCCCAACGTCACGCGCTCGCGCCTCGTGCTGGAGATCGCCTCGGAGATGGTGGGCGGCGCCGCGGCCGACGCCGTGCCGGATTACATCCTGCCCGAGGTGCGCTTTCGCCATTCGCGCACCGGCAAGCGCGTGCGCTTTTCCGCATCGAGTTCGGCCGCCGGCATTTTCGCCGTGGCACACCGGGAGGCTGACCTCGCCATGATTAATCCCGCCGCGGTGCTCGCCGTGGCGCGCCGCGGTCAGGGCCTGTTCAAGGAGCCGATGCCGGTCGCGGCCGTTGCTGTCATTCCGTCGTGGGATCAGTTCGTGTTCGCGGTGCGGCCGGAGACGAAGCTCACCCGCTTCGAAGAGATCCCGACGCGCAAGGCGAAGCTGCGCGTGCTGATGCGCGGTACGGCGGACCATAGCCTTCATCATATGTTCGACGACGTCGCCGCCGCCGCCGGCTTCTCCCGCCACCACATCGCCGCCTGGGGCGGCGCGATCGACAAGCGCGGCAGCGTACCGTGGCCTTATACTGACACCTTCAAGGCGCTGATCGAAGGACGCGTCGACGCCCTCTTCGACGAAGCGGCGCATTGCTGGGTTTTGCAGGCGCTCGACGCCGGCATCGAAATCCTCCCGCTCGCCGAAGCGACCGTGCAAAAGCTCGAAGCCATGGGCTACCGCCGCGCCGTGCTGCCGCGCATCACCTATCCGAAGCTCGCCGCGGACGTGCTGACGTTGGACTTCAGCGGCTGGACGGTGTTCGTCCACGCTGACGCCGACGATGCTCTGGTCACGCACATCTGCGCAAGCCTCGACGCCCGCAAAGCCAATATCCCCTGGGAAGAACCTGGCGCGCTCCCGGTCGAGCGCATGGCCCGCGAAGCCCTCGACACGCCCCAGATGGTGCCGCTGCATCCCGCGGCGAAGAAGTTTTGGGAGAGCCGCCGGTACTTGTAGCTGCGCTAGAAGTTCGAGCAGATTCAGCCAGCCCGGCCCGCGTGCCGTTCAGTCCTTCCTCGTTGTTGTAGCGCACGGTGCCCCGCGGCGGCACGCAGATCGAGGCGATGCCGGTGTTGCGGCAGCTCAAGCCGGTATCTGGATCGATGAAGCTGCTGTCGCGCGGCGGGCCCGACGGATCCCGCACGAGCTTAGTTGAGAGCCACCGATAGCCGTGGGGTCCTATGCAGGCCTTGAACGCCCCCGTATCGGCAGCGGCGCGCGACAGGCCGGTTTGAACTGGCACGCGTCGAGCGCGGCGTCCTGGCTGCGCAGTTGCCCGCTCAGCCCGATGTTGTCGTGATAGGTCGTCTCGTAGTGCGACGAGGCCGCTGCCGCCGACACCGATCCCAGCATCATGGCCGCAACCATCAGGGCGCGTTGCATGAGAATTCAGCTCTTTTCTCTCCGTCGGCGCCCGGTCCATCGCGGTTCGGCGCATTACGGAGATTTCATGAGGAAATGATTCAGACGGAGTACTTATTGGTGCCTACCGGCGCCACCGCAAGCGCCCCCTCCATCGCGCTACGCGCGGTCGCCCTTCCCTGCTGTCGCGGAAGAGGAAAATTAATTCCGCGCGATGATCTCGCGTTCGCCGCGATGCACGGTCGGCGTCGCGGACAATTTACCAGCGCGGCGGCGCATCAGGCGCGACGGCCGGCGGCGGGCGATGGCGCTCCTGCGCCGGCGGCGCCCGGTCGGCGCTTCGACGCGCAGCGCGCCGATGCGGGCAAACGGTTCGCGCAACGCGCCGTCTTTATCGGCGACGAGAAGCGGCAGCCCCAACACTTTGCCCCAGCTCTGCCACTCGGCGACGATCTCGTCGCCGTCGGCCGAACTAAACAGCGGCAGCGACAGCGCCGGATCGCGATGTTCGAGCACGACGGCGATGGCGTCGGGCGCTTGGCCTACCGCACCCGTGAGCCGGATGGCGACGCCGCGGAAATCGGCAACTGGCATGTTGAGCGCCATGCGGATGCCGGCAACGGAACGGCGCAGCACCACGCGCTCGCGATGCAGATCGACGACGCGCAGCCGCTCGTCGGCGGCCTCATCGGCCGCGGTGAAGCGCACGGGCAAGGAGAACGGGTCGAGCCGCGGCGGCTGCCCCATCGCGTTTTTGTCGCGATGGGGTGCCGCCAAGGAGCTCGCCCCGGCAGCGGACCTGCCGGCTTCCATTTGACGCCTCGAAACTCAAGCTCCCCCGGGCTGTTGCCGCCCGGTTGCCGCGACCCTGCCAGAGTGCGGTCGCAATGGCCTTAAGGAGACTGGTTAAGAGCTCGTGTGAGGCGGCGCATGATTGACGAGCCGTTGCCGTGGCCGTGCAAATTGCCTGTTTCGCAGGCTCAGGTGTTCTGCAAGAAAACAGACGCCGGAGTCTGCGGCGATCCCAGATCTGCAGCGCATCACTTCACTTCGTTACGTGCTGCGCTGCGCCCTGGAAGCACCGGGAAACGGCTTGTCATCGCCTCCCGGCGCGCATAAATGATTTGCTAATCCTCATGTCATCACTCCTCGACCAGACCGCGCTTGCCGACCTTGCCGAGCGCCTCGTTGCCGCCGCTAAGCGCGCCGGCGCCGATGCCGCCGATGCGCTCGCCGTGCGCGGGGTCTCGCTGTCGGTCGACGTGCGCGACGGCGCGGTCGAGGAATCGCAGCGCTCCGAAAGCGACGACATCGGGCTTCGTGCCTTCGTCGGCAAGAAGCAAGCGGTGGTGTCGACCAACGACGTCAAGGGCGACGGCGCGGCCGCCCTCGCCGAGCGGGCAGTCGCCATGGCGCGCGTCGCACCCGACGACCGCTTCGCCGGCCTCGCCGATCCGGCCATGCTGGCGCGCGATTTTCCACCGCTGGATCTCATAGATTCTACGATGCCCGACGTCGGCGTGCTGGAGGAGCGCGCCCGCGCCGCCGAGGCGGCCGGCCTCGCCGTGCCCGGCGTTAGCAAATCCGGCGGCGCCACGGCCTCGGCTGGCATCGGCGGCATGGTGCTGGTCACGAGCCACGGCTTCCATGGCGAAAGCCTCGCCTCGCGCCATTCCATCGCCATGGAGGCGATCGCCGGCTCCGGCACCGCGATGGAGACCGATTACGACTACTCATCCGCTCTGCACGCCGCTGACCTCGAGGCCGCTGCCGCGATCGGCCGGACCGCCGGCGAGCGCGCGGTCAAACGGCTCAACCCGCGCAAGGTCGCGACGCGCCGGGTGCCGGTGGTGTTCGACGCCCGTGTCGCGGGCACGCTCCTTGGCCATCTCGCCAGCGCGGCGAATGGTGCGTCGGTCGCGCGGAAGACGAGCTTCCTACGCGAAAAACTCGGGCAGCAGATTTTCGCGCCCGGCATCACCATCGTCGACGATCCGCTGCGCCGGCGCGGCTTGCGCTCGCGGCCGTTCGACGCCGAAGGCGTCGCCACGGCAACGCGCAAGCTGGTCGAGGACGGCGTGCTGAAAACCTGGCTGCTCGACAGCGCAACCGGCCGCGAGCTCAATCTGAAAAGTACCGGCCACGCCAATCGCGGCGTGTCGTCGCCGCCTTCTCCCGGCCCAAGCAATCTTTATCTGGTCGCCGGCACGCGAAGCCCGGCGCAACTGATCGGCGAGATTGAGGACGGCTTCTATGTCACGAGCCTGATAGGTGTCGGCGTCAATCTCGTAACCGGCGACTATAGCCGCGGCGCCTCCGGATTCTGGATCGAGCGCGGCCAGCCGACCTTCGCGGTGAGCGAGGTCACCATCGCAGGGCACCTCTCCGAGATCTTCAAGAGTCTCACGCCCGCCAACGATCTGAAACTCCGCTACGGCACCGATGCTCCGACCGTGCGCGTGGAAGGATTGACCGTTGCCGGCCAATGAGAGCGTCGACCTGAAAGCGCAAGCCGCACGCCTCGAACAAGGCGTGCGCGAAGCCGGCGCCTTGGCGCGCTCGATGTTCGGCACAGCGCTCAACAACTGGACCAAGGGCGAGGCGGCCTCGCCGGTGTCGGAGGCCGACATCGCGGTCGACAATCTGCTGCGCGAGCGGCTCACGGCCGGCAATGGGGACATCGCCTGGCTGTCGGAGGAAAGCGTCGACGATCCGTCGCGGCTTGCCGCGTCCCACGTCTGGATCGTCGATCCGATCGACGGCACGCGGGCCTATATGGCCGGGCTGCCCGACTGGGCGGTGTCGGCCGCGCTGGTCGCCGACGGCCGGCCGGTTGCAGCCTGTCTCTATGCGCCGATGCACGACCATTTCTTCATGGCGGTCGCGGGCCAGGGCGCGCACCGCAACGGTGCCGCGATCGCCACCGCGCCGGGCGCCCGCCTCGCCGATATGCGCGTCGGCGGCCCGCGCAAATTTCTCGAACGCCTGCAGGCCGTGGCGCCGCCGTTCCAGACCATGCCGCGCTCGCATTCGCTGGCGCTGCGCTTGGCGCGCGTCGCCGAAGGCGCCTTCGACGCCGCCTTTGCCGGCGGCTCGAGCCACGACTGGGACCTTGCGGCAGCCGATCTTTTAGTGCACGAAGCGGGCGGCGCGGTGACGTCGTTCGGAGGCACCGCCGTGACCTATAATCGTCCCGTGCCGCGGCATGGGATGCTCGTCGCCGCCGGCCACGACAGGCACGCGGCGTTGATCGCAATGATCAGGGACGAACGGCTAGCGTCACCCTAGATTTGGCGTCACCTTAAATCGCGGCCCGAGCGCGCGGATCGATCGTCATGGCGGACACGGCAAAGCAGCTGCTGCATCTGGTATTCGGCGACGAACTTTTCATCGTCCGCATACACCGGCTGCTCGATCCGACAACCGCCGCGCCGCAGACTTGAGACGCGGCATGAATCTTTGGCGGCGTATCGGCCGGCAGCGTTGGGCAAAAGTAGCGATCGGCGTCACCGCC
>Ga0306925_10003142_pt1 | contig 14510 bp, 6 predicted proteins | sample flu12Cox44000176_FD_203755 | JGI IMG/M metagenome (GOLD analysis project Ga0306925, IMG submission 203755) | Lab enrichment of tropical soil microbial communities from Luquillo Experimental Forest, Puerto Rico - flux8day.12C.oxic.44.000.176 (v2)... | ecosystem: Environmental > Terrestrial > Soil... | reverse complement strand
CATCATTGCCGACACCGTGGTCGGGGCGTTCGCCAATGGCGAAATCCTGCAGGTGCTTGTTCTCGATCCTGATCGGCTCCGCGAGCATCACCCTTTGCCAGCGCGGACGCAGCATCGGCGCGTCGACGCCGCCGCGCACAGCATGTTTGGCGTCATTTCGATCACATGCGCGCCACGCCGTTCGGCGCGATGGCCCATACCATCGGCACGTTCGGCACCGGCCTCTACGCGCTGGTGCCGAAGCGGCGCGACCACCAGCCGGCCTTGCGCGGCGCATCGACAGTCGCTTCGGGCGATGGTGCCGCCGGTGCTGGCTCGGGCAGGCTCTGCGCGGCCGGCGGCGGGCCACCGGATGGCGCGCTGCTGGTTGCGGAACTTACCTTCTCACGCACGGTCGAGCGGCGGCGAGCCCTGTCGGTTTCATGCACAGGCCCTTCGGGCGCTGCCGCATCGGCGCCCTCCCGCTCGGCGCGTTCCGCAAGCGCGGACTCATGCGCCGGCGCGATCGGCTCTGGCTGCACCTCGGGCAACGCCGATGCCGGGGCAAAGGCGTCCAAATCGGCAACCGCGCTCGCAGCTTCAGATTCCTGCGGGGCTACGAGTTCGTCCGAGATCGAAGCGCCAAGACCATCGTCGGCAGCGCCACCACCACGGCGGCGGCGCCCGCCGCGGCGCCCGCGACGGCGGGGCCGGCGCTCGCCAGCGCCCTGTTGCTCGGAGCGCGCAGAGCCGGGCTGCTCCTCGGCCTCCTCGTCCTCGGCCTCCTCGTCCTCGGCCGTCGCTTCGGAAGCCGGCTCGGCAGCAACGCCTTCCTGATCATCGCCCACGCTCGCCTCGCGTGCCTCGCCACCGCCACGTCCGCGCCGCCGGCGGCGCCGTCGGCGCCGGCGGCCCTGACCTTCCTGTTCGCTGTCTCCGGCCTCGCTCGCCAAAGCGTCCTCGGCGAGCCCTTCGCTTTCTTCGGTCTCGACCTCGGATTCGAACTCGGCGTCGATGGCTTCGTCCTCGTCATCGGCCGGATCGGCCTGGGCCGGCGGCGAGGCAACAGCCTGAGCTGCGATCAAGGCCTTCGCCGCTTCCAGCGTGTGCACCTGCTCTCCGCGGTCGATGATGTAGGACTGCAGGCCGCCGACATTGGCATCCGCGACCACCGAGAGCGAAATCTTGAAGGCGTTCTCAAGGTCGCGAAGATGTCCGCGCTTGTGGTTCAGCACATAGAGCGCAACGTCGGTGCGCGTCCGCACCACGAGATTGTGGGTCGCGCCCTTCATCAGGATTTCTTCAATGCCGCGCAACAGCTGCAGCGCCACCGACGACACCGAGCGCACATGCCCGGTGCCGCCGCATTGCGGACAGGGCTCGGTCGAGCTCTCCAGAACGCTCGCACGGATGCGCTGACGCGACATTTCCAACAGGCCGAAATGCGAGATGCGGCCAACCTGAATGCGCGCGCGGTCCTGCCGCAGGCAATCGGAGAGCTTGCGCTCGACGGCGCGGTTGTTGCGCTTCTCGTCCATGTCGATGAAGTCAATGACGATCAGGCCCGCGAGGTCGCGCAGGCGCAGCTGGCGGGCGACTTCCTCTGCGGCTTCCAGATTGGTCTTAAGCGCCGTGTCCTCAATATGATGCTCGCGCGTCGCCCGCCCGGAGTTGACGTCAATCGAGACCAGCGCCTCGGTCTGGTTGATGACGATATAGCCGCCGGATTTCAGCTGCACCGTCGGCGAGAACATTGCGTCCAGTTGGCTTTCCACGCCCATCCGCGAAAACAGCGGCTGACCGTCGCGATACTGCTTCACCGCGCGCACATTGGAGGGCATCAGCATCTTCATGAAATCGTGCGCCTCGCGGTAGCCCGCTTCGCCCGCCACCAGAATCTCGTCGATCTCCTTGTTGTAGAGGTCGCGCAACGAGCGTTTGATCAGCGAGCCCTCTTCATAGACCAGCATCGGAGCCTGCGACTTCAACGTGGTGTCGCGCACGGTTTCCCACATTCGGATCAGATATTCGAAGTCGCGCTTGATCTCGGGCTTGGTGCGGGAGGCGCCTGCGGTGCGCAGGATGATGCCCATCCCCTCGGGCACGTCGAGGTCCTGCACCACCTCCTTCAGCCGCGTGCGGTCCTGCGCCGAGGTGATCTTGCGACTGATGCCGCCGCCACGCGCGGTGTTTGGCATCAACACCGCGTAGCGGCCAGCTAGCGACAAATAGGTCGTCAGCGCCGCGCCTTTGTTGCCGCGCTCTTCCTTGACAACCTGAACCAGCATCACCTGGCGCCGCTTGATCACCTCCTGGATCTTGTACTGGCGGCGCGGGCGGAACGGCCGCTCGGGCACCTCCTCCAGCACGTCCTCGCCGCCGACGGACTCCACGACTTCCTCTTCACTATCGTCCGCCTCGTCGTCCTCATCATGCTCGTCGCCGGGGTGTGGCGCAGTCACTTCGCCTTCAACCGGCGCGGCAGCGGCCTCGCCGGCAGCTTCGTCGTCCGGCGCGTCGTCAGCGTGAGCGACGTTCTCCTCAGCCTTTTCCTGCTCGGCGCGTTCGTCGTCGGCGATCGGCTCAGCTTCATCGGGTGCGATCGAAGGCTCAGCCGCCACAGCAACGGACGCTTCGACCGCCGCCGCCACGGGTGTTTCCAACCTCAGCTCAGCTCCAGCTTCCGCCGGTGTTGCGCGCTCATAGATGTCGGGTTCCGGCTCGTGCTCGATGTGCTCGATGTGCGCGGCGGTCTCATCATCAGGCGGCTTGCCCGTCGGATCCGCCTCGCTCCCAAACTCGGCCTCAATGGGCTCCGCGACCGCAGGGTGGATGCCGGTCTCGTCAAAACCGTGCTCCGCCACATCGTGGTCAGCGTCGTGGCGCTCGGCATCGTGTTCCTCGGCGTTCTGCACCGTATCGGCGTGTTCAACGATCTCGCTTTGGACCCGCTCGCCACTGCCGCGGCGCCGCAGATTGCGGTGACGCGCGCGCCGACGGCCATTGTGATGTTCGCTCTCCTCTTCAGCCTCGCGATGGGCGCGTTCCTCGGCCTCGATCAGCGCCTGACGGTCAGCGACGGGGATCTGATAATAGTCGGGATGAATTTCGCTGAAGGCGAGGAAACCGTGACGATTGCCACCATATTCGACAAAAGCGGCCTGCAGCGATGGCTCGACCCGCGTGACCTTGGCAAGGTAGATGTTGCCGCGCAGCTGCTTGCGCTGGGCGGTCTCAAAATCAAACTCTTCGACGCGGTTGCCGCGGACCACGACGACCCGGGTTTCTTCCGGGTGGGTCGCATCGATCAACATTTTGTTCGGCATTTTGCAGCTCTTTGAGGCGGCGGGCGCGTAGGGCCGGAAGCGCTTCATGCGCCGCTGGGTCACGCGACGGTCCACCTGATTCGGGGGTGAGGGGAAGGCCGAAACGTCGTCCGAGGCGCCGAGCCGACCAGAACGCCAGCGGAGCACGGCAAGAGACAGAGCCTTCGCTCCGCTCCGGCGCGGATTTTCTCCTGGATTTGGTCGGCAACACAGTAAGGCGCATCAAACGTCGGCCCGTCAGGAACAGTCTGGCGGCGTGGGGCCGCCTGGTCGGTCGCTGACAGCCAGTCGCAGCGCCGAAGCGCCGGCCTCAAATCTGACATGACCCCCTCCGGGGTCCAAATATCGGGTCACGTCGCCACTCAAAAGCTGTCCCTGGAACCTGAAGGCCTGGGACCGCCGCCCGGGCTCAAACCACCCCTTCTTGCCGGCCGCGCGGCTCGCGCCGGCTCCAGGAGAGGGCGGAAAAACGCTGGAATCGCCAAAACTTGGCAACTTCCGGCGCTGCACCGGGAGGCTGCGGCGACACAACCGGGAGTTATAGCCGTCAGCACCCCCGTACATACGTGGATTGGGCGGGTCGTGCAAGGGAAGCGTCTCTGCCTGGCCACAGTCATGCTTATTCACGAATTGCACATTAAGCTGCGATTAACCCTGCGGTTCTATTGCGCTAAGAGATGCGCTCGGAGGCACGGAATTGGTGGCGAACCGCGCAAATCACCCTATTTTGCTCGGACATGCACTGTTGTGCACCGCAGCATTGGCGTGCACCGCCCCTGCCGCGGCCGAGCCTATCGAGCCGCAGCAGGCTGCCGCCCAGCAAAACGTCCCGGTCGCGTCCGATGCGCGCCTTGCCGGCGATGCCAAGCTCACACGCTTCGTTCTCGACCTCGACAAGCCGATCCAGTTTCGCGCCTTCGTGCTCGACGAGCCCTACCGGGTGGTGATCGACATCCCTCAAGTCAGCTTTCGCCTCCCGCCCGGGACCGGCACGACCGGCCGAGGACTGGTGACAGCCTTCCGTTACGGGATGGTGATGCCAGGCGGCTCGCGCATCGTGTTCGATCTGGCTGGCCCGGCAAGGATCGCCAATTCCACCATGCTCGATGCGGCCAACGATCAGCCGCCCCGGCTGGTGCTCGACATCGAAGAGGTCGACCGCGCAAGCTTTGTGCAAAGTCTGCGGGCGGACACCCGTCCCGAAGTGGCGAAGCCAGCGAGCTCGGACTCGGTGACTGCCGTCGCAGCGCAGCCTTCTGCGCCCCCGACGCCACCGGCGAGGCCGGCGGACCAACGCCCGGTGATCGTCATCGATCCCGGCCATGGCGGGATCGACAATGGCACGCAGGCAAGCGGCGAAATCGAGAAGAACCTGGTGCTCGCCTTCGGCCTTGCGCTGCGCGAGCGGCTCGAAAGCAGTGGCAAGTACCGCGTGGTCTTGACCCGCACCGACGACACCTTCATCGCGCTCGACGATCGCGTCCGTATCGCGCGCAACGAGAAGGCCGCGCTGTTCGTCTCGATCCATGCCGACTACCTGCCTCGCAACGGGGCTGACGTGCAGGGCGCAACCATCTACACACTTTCCGACACGGCCTCAGACGCCGAGGCCGAGCGGCTGGCGGAGGCGGAAAACCGTGCCGATGCGATCGGAGGTGTCGATTTGAGGCAGGAGCCGACCGAGGTCGCCGACATCCTGATCGACCTCGCCCAGCGGGAAACCCGCACCTTTTCAAACCGCTTCGCCCGCGTCTTGATGGGCGAAATGAAGACGACCGTGCGGATGCACAAGCATCCCCTGAAGTCCGCGGGTTTTCGCGTGCTCAAAGCGCCCGATGTCCCCTCGGTGCTGGTCGAGCTCGGCTTTGTCTCGAACAAATCGGACCTGGAACATCTGGCGTCGGAACGCTGGCGCTCCAAGACGGTTGGCTGCATGGCCCAGGCAATCGACTCATTCCTGGCCAAACCACTGGCAACGGCCAGGCATGCAAACTGACAACAGATACGGGCGTCGCGATCAAAGCCCTAGTTTGGCCACAGCAACAGCCTTATAGAGGCGGCCTGACATGTTCGGAATCGATCAAAATCCCACCGCGACCAGAGTATCATGCGCGGAACATTTGGGTCCGACGCGCGCCGCGTTTTAAAGGAATGCGCCGCCGAAATTGGCGCTTTAGGGTTGGAACGGTCTTAAATGATGCGCTTTCTGGTGCGGTTCTTGGGTTTCCTGTTCGCCGCCGGAACCGTGGTGTTCCTCGTTGGCGTGACCGCGGTTGCCGGGGCTATTTGGCACTTCTCCAAGGACCTGCCCGATTATTCGCAGCTGCAGGATTACGAGCCACCGGTGATGACCCGCGTCCATGCCACCGACGGCTCGCTGCTTGGCGAATACGCCAAGGAGCGGCGGCTCTATCTGCCGATCCAGGCGGTGCCGAAGCTCGTCATCAACGCCTTCCTTGCGGCCGAGGACAAGAATTTCTATGAGCATGGCGGCATCGACTATTCCGGCATGCTGCGCGCTGCGCTGCTGTACGCGCAGAATTACGGGTCGAACCGGCGTCCGCAGGGCGCATCGACGATTACCCAGCAGGTCGCCAAGAACTTCCTCTTGAACAACGAAGTCTCGTTCACCCGCAAGATCAAGGAAGCGCTCCTTGCGATCCGCATCGAACGCGCCTACTCGAAGGACAAGATCCTCGAGCTCTATCTCAACGAAATCTACCTCGGGCTCGGCACCTACGGGGTTGCCGCCGCCTCGCTCGTCTATTTCGACAAGTCGGCCAACGAGCTCACGATTGCCGAAGCCTCCTACCTTGCATCACTGCCAAAGGCGCCGGCGGCGCTGCATCCGGTGCGGAACCGCGACCGCGCGATCGAACGGCGCAATTACGTGATCGATCGCTTGCTGGAAAATGGCTGGATCAAGCAGGCTGACGCCGACAAGGCGCGTAAGGAAGCGCTCAACGTCACCAGCCGATCGAACGCCGCCGCCCATATCTTTGCCGGCGAATATTTTGCCGAAGAGGTCCGTCGCGACATCTTCGAGCGCTACGGCGAGAAGAAGCTCTATGAGGGGGGGCTGTCGGTACGCACCACGCTCGACCCGAAGATCCAGCTGATGGCGCGCAAGACCATGGTCGCCGGTCTTGTCAAATATGACGAGGAGCAGGGTTGGCGCGGACCGGTCTCCAAGCTTGACATTTCCGGCGACTGGGGGGTGAAGCTCGCGGACGTGAAGTCGCTATCTGACATTTCACCTTGGCGGATGGCCGTGGTCTTGGAGACCAGCGATCAATCGGCGCGCATCGGCTTTCAGCCCGGACACGAACTCGGCGGCGGCGTCAGCAAGGAACGGCAAACCGGTCTCGTGACGCTCGATGGCGTCAAATGGGCGAAAACGGCCGCGGGGCCCCAGCGCGGCAAAGCGCCGAGCGCGGTGTCGCAGGTGCTGGCACCCGGCGATGTGATCTATGTCGATCCTCTCTATAGGGAAGGCAATCCCGTCGAAGGCCAGTATCGCCTGGAGCAAATACCGGAAGTCTCCGGCGCAATGGTGGTGATGGATCCCTGGACCGGCCGCGTGCTGGCCATGGTCGGCGGTTTCTCGTTCGACCAGAGCCAGTTCAATCGCGCAACGCAAGCCTATCGGCAGCCGGGATCGTCGTTCAAGCCGATCGTCTATTCGGCGGCGCTCGACAATGGCTATACCCCCTCGACGGTGGTGATCGACGCCCCGATCGAAATCGATCAGGGGCAGGGGGCCGGCGTGTGGCGCCCGGAAAACTTCTCCTCCGGCAAATATAACGGCCCGACCACACTGCGCAACGCGCTTCGGCTGTCGCTCAACACCGTGACCGTGCGGCTCGCGCAGGACATCGGCATGCCCTTGATTTCCGAATATGCGCGGCGCTTCGGCGTCTATGACGAATTGCCAAATTATCTGTCCTACGCGCTCGGCGCCGGCGAGACCACGGCGCTGCGCATGGTCACGGCCTATTCGATGATTGCCAATGGCGGCCGTCGCGTGAAGCCAACATTGATCGACCGTATCCAGGACCGCTACGGCCACACCATCTTCAAGCACGACGCCCGCGAATGCCGCGGCTGCGATGCGCCTGGCGGCTGGAAGAACCAGAACGAGCCGCAGCTCGTCGACCGCCGCGAGCAGGTGCTGGATGCCATGACCGCCTACCAAGTCACCTCGCTGATGGAGGGCGTCGTGCAGAACGGGACCGGGACCGCGCTGAAGGAGGTCGGCAAGCCGATCGCCGGCAAGACCGGCACCACCAACGAGGCCAAGGATGCCTGGTTCATCGGCTTCTCGCCCGACATCGTGGTCGGCATTTATATGGGCTATGACAAGCCGCGTCCCCTGGGCAGGGGCAATGCCGCCACCGGCGGTCATCTGGCTGCACCGATTGCCCGCGACTTCATGAAGCTCGCGCTCGCCGACAAGCCGCCGACGCCGTTCAAGATACCGGCCGGGATCAAGCTGATCCGGGTCGATGCCAAGTCCGGCATGCGCGTCGGGCCGGGCGATAGCGGGCGCGGCGTGATCTTGGAAGCGTTCAAGCCGGGCACGGCGCCGCCGGATAGTTATTCGGTCATCGGCGTTGCCGATGCGGATCGAGCCATCATGCCGCAGGGAACGTCCCCGGACGCCGGCTACATCATGCGGCCGGGCACCGGCGGGCTGTACTGATCCACAGCGCGGCGCGGCCGATTGCACTTTCGCCACCGCGCCGCTACATCCCTGCCATATTGCAAGCCGTTACCGGGAGTGCCATGCGCGCCGAAATCGAACGTTTAGTTGAAGAGATCAAGCAGTCGGTCGGACTGCTGAGGAGGCATCTTTGACGTCGAAAAATCGACGGCACGGCTGGCGGAGCTAAACCAGCTCACCCAAGACCCCGATCTCTGGAACGATCCACAAAAGGCCCAGAAGTTGATGCAGGAGCGGACCTCGCTGGAGGATGCGCTGTCCGGCATCAGCAAGGTCGAGCGCGAGCTCGAGGATGACGTCGGCATGATCGAGCTCGGCGAGGCCGAGAACGATGAGGATGTTGTGGCCGAAGCCGAGACGGCGCTGAAACAGCTCAAGAAGGAGGTCGCGCGGCGCGAGCTCGAGGCGCTGTTGTCGGGCGAGGCGGATCGCTTCGATTCCTATCTTGAGGTTCACGCCGGCGCCGGCGGCACCGAGAGTCAGGACTGGGCAGAGATGCTGCTACGCATGTACGCGCGCTGGGCGGAAAAGCACGGTTTTAAGGTCGAGTATCTTGAAGAATCCCAGGGCGAAGAGGCCGGCATCAAATCTGCCACAATCCAGATTTCCGGCCATAACGCCTATGGCTGGTTGAAGACAGAAGCCGGCGTGCATCGCTTGGTGCGCATTTCGCCATTCGATTCCAACGCGCGCCGGCATACATCATTCTCTTCGGTCCAGATCTTTCCGGTCATCGACGACACCATCAAGATCGACATCAAGGAATCCGACGTGCGCACCGACACCATGCGCTCGGGTGGCGCCGGCGGCCAGCACGTCAACAAGACCGAGTCCGCGGTGCGACTGACACATATCCCGACGGGGATCGCGGTGGTCTGCCAAGCCGGCCGCTCCCAGCACAAGAACCGCGCCCAGGCCTGGGATATGCTGCGTGCCCGGCTCTACGAAATCGAATTGAAGAAGCGCGAGCAGAAGGCCGCCGCCGAACAGGCGGCCAAGACCGATATCGGCTGGGGTCACCAGATCCGCTCCTATGTGCTGCAGCCCTATCAGATGGTGAAGGATTTGCGCACAGGCGTGCAGACCTCCGACACCTCGGGCGTGCTCGACGGCGACCTCGATGAGTTCATGGCCGCGACGTTGGCGCAGCGCGCCTTCGGGACCACGGCGGATGCGGTCGAGGAGGTGGATTGAGCCTATAACGTGTCGCGCTCAGCGGCCTTGGGCGGATAGGACACGGCACCGCCGACCGCGATTTCGACCTCTCAAGGTTCGCGGTGGAAACCGAGTGGCGGCTCAAGCTTACGACCAGACAGGTGGCGGCTGCGCCCGACGACGACGAAGGCCGCATGATCGAATTTTCCCTGGACCATCGGCTTTTGGCCCACCAGGCGAGCCAGCAGCGCTCAAAGGCAAAACCGCTGCCGACCGCCGAGGTCGGCTCATCATCAGGATCGATCTCAGCTGTTCAGCGCCGAACTTCTAACCCGAGCTCAAACGTACCCCGGCGCGCAAAAATTTCTGGGGATCAACGGCCTCGCCGTCGATGCGGGTCTCATAGTGCAGGTGCGGGCCGGTCGAGCGGCCGGTCGAGCCGACTTCGCCAATCACCTGGCCGATCTTCACGTTATCGCCGATCTTGACGTCGATCTCCGACAGATGGCCGTAGCGCGTCGACAGGCCATTGCCATGATCGATCTCGACCATGCGGCCATAGCCGCCGCTCCAGCCTGACGACACCACCTTGCCACTCGCAGTCGCGCGCACGGGATCGCCGGTTTGCGCGCGAAAATCGAGGCCGGTGTGCATGGCCGGGCGGCCCAGGAAGGGGTCCGAGCGCACGCCGAATCCGGAGGTGAATTCGACCTCGCCGACCACCGGCTTGCGATAAGGCACGAGCGAAAGCGTCCGGTTCAGCCGCTCGACCTGCGCGCGGGTAACTTTGATACGATAAAGCTGGCGGTCAAAGGAGCCGGCATCAGCTGCAAGTTTCAGCGGCACAAAGGGTCCGCCCATCGGCGCGCGCGGGATCGCAGCCTCCAGTTGCGCCATGTCGAGGCCGAGATCAGAGATCACACCGCGCATCCGGCGCACCCGCGCTTCCAGGCCGTCCTCATAGCAAGTGAGCGCCGCCATCTGGCGGCTCTCGACCTGGTCAAGCGAGGTCTGCAGGCGGAGGAGGACATTGTCGACGCCCTGGAGCTTGGCAAATTGATTGGCGGGCGCCGCGCGCAGAATCGGCACTCGCGATTGGAGGCGCGCCTCGCGATCCGACGGCGCCACGAAGATCACGGTGTCGCTAATCGGCGAGGGTTTTGGTGGTGTGGGCAAGCCAGCCGTTTCCGGCGCGGCAGAGCCGCGCGCCGGCGGGCGGATCGATCCCGTCACATCGGGGATCGCGCCGAGCGCGGTCGCGCGCGATTCAAGCGCGGCCTGTCGCCGCATGATCTGCTCAAGCTTTTGGTCGAACTGCTCCTGATCGAGCAATTGCCGACTCGTGGTGCGATCGAGGCGCGCACGCAGCTCGGCGATGCGATCCTCATAGGCGTATTGCATCTCCGCCTGCCGCGCGATCAGCCGGGTCAGCACGTCGTCGCGGAAGGCGAAATAGGTTGCAGTTGCTGCCGACCACAACCCAAGCAACGTGATCGTGCCGACCACGATCCAGAAGGCGACCGGTCCAAAGCGCACCTGCTTGCCCGCGTGAACGATGGTGTATCCCGATAGCGCTTGCGCCACAGCGATCGCCTTGGGCTTGGGCGGCGAACGCCGGACAAGGGGAGGATCGTGGCGGTGCGGATGGTGCTGGGGGTATTCGCTAGAATGGCCAGAACGATGCGACATCGGCTCCCCCGCGCCGGTCGGACCAAGGTTCCTTACGGCCAAATGCGGAAGCGATTTGACAGTCACATGGTTAATTTTTCGCCAATGCGTTGCCGGCTTAGCCTGGCACACCAAACACTAGAGCGCTTGGGCGGCTCTCAGCACCTCGTCGGCGTGCCCATCGACCTTGACGCGGCGCCAGATCCGCTCGATCCGGCCGTCGGTCCCGATCAACACCGTGGTGCGAAGAATGCCCTCGAAGGTTCTGCCATACATGGACTTTTCGCCCCACGCCCCATACGCGTTGAGCATCTCACGACGTTCATCGGAGATCAGAGCAACCTTTAGCTTGTGCTTGTCACGGAAGCTCTCCTGTCGTCTTACCGAATCCGCCGAAATGCCGAGCACGGTCGTTCCGGACAAGGCAAAGGCATCCGCCAGGCGGGTGAAGTCGACCGCTTCGCGGGTGCAACCCGGAGTATCTGCCTTGGGGTAGAAGAACAGCACCAGTTTTTGGCCGGAAAAGTCTGCAAGGGCGATCTGATCGCCACCATCGCGTGGCAGGCGAAACGCCGGGGCCATCTCACCCACTTTGGCGGCTTCGACCGGAGCAGGAAGCTTGTCCACAGCTCGGCCGTTGCGGCCGCTGCCCCGCCCGGCATCAGAGGATCTTAACATTTTCGATGCCCGCTTATGCAATGGTACAGTGGTTGCCTCCTGAAGCGCTTTGCTGGCCGCTGCGCGGCCTCGTGTTGGGGCTTTGATTTTCGACTTTGCCGACGGTTTTGCGCGCGGGTTCAGCGCGGGCGACGATTTGGGGGATTTCTTGCGCGATTTCTTGGACATACGCCTTCCTTTCGTCGCTTTCCGCGGATCAATCATTGGGTTATTGCGGGTTTCATCCGGCAAGCCGGATTCGGTCCGGCGACTGGGCAAGTCTGACGGCGCCGGAGTATGGTTACAAGGAATTCGATGCACCCCCTGTCCACTCGTTGATTGAGCCAAACGCGCGATGACGAGCAACAGGTCCGAGCAAGGGTTGGCTGCGATGCCGGGACAGCAACGCGCGTTAGCTGACGGGGGGCGCGGCGGCGATCAATCTTTCGATCAGCGCCAGTATCGGCAGGCCATGGCAAGAAATCCGCCCCTGCAAGGGTCTGGCGAAGCGGACAATGCGCACTGGGACGCGGCTGATTGGGAGGACGAGGAAGAGGCCGACGGCCACCGCGCGCGGCGGCTATTGTCCAGATCAAATTTCAGCCTCCACCGCTTTGGCGACAAATGCGCGGCGCTGCGGCGCTGGCTTGCCAACGAACGCTGGGTGAGACGCCTTGCGGTCGCGTTAGCCGCCTTGGCCGTCCTCTTTGGCGGCTGCTTTTTCGGGCTTTGGTGGCGGCTCGGCGCAGGCCCCATCAATCTCGACATGGCAACACCCTGGCTTGCTGCCGCGATCGAGGAGAATATCGGTCACGGCAACACGGTCGAGGTCGGCGGCACTCAAATCGAACGGGCAGGGCGGATCAGGATCGCGGTGCGTATCCGCGATATCATCGTCCGCGACCGCGACCACGCGATTGTGGCGACCGCGCCAAAGGCCGAGGTGAAGCTGTCCGGCGCGGCGCTCCTTATGGGCCGGCTGCGCGCCGAGAGCCTTAACCTCGTCGATGCCGAACTTTCGGTGCGGATCACGCCCGATGGCTATGTGACGGTCTACACCGGCGATACCGTAAAGCCGCTCGCAACCGGCGTGGCCTCGAAACGCTTGGCGGGTGCGACGGCGGCCGCTGGCCAGCCTTCGGCGGCCCTTCCCATTGCCGCTGCTCCGGCAACGGCGCCGGCTGCACCGGCAGCATCCCCCATCGCCGCGGGGAGCGGCCTGCTTGCCGGGCTTGACTGGCTCGACAGCCTCAGCCTGACCGGTCTGGATGGCCAGAATCTCAACGAGATCGGCTTGAAAAACGGCGTCTTGGTCGTCGACGATCAGCAGCGCGGCAACAAATGGAATTTTGAGAATATCAGCCTAAGCCTGCGGCGGCCAAACGGCGGCGGCGTGGCCTTCAGCCTCGGCGAAGAGGGCGCGCGGCGCTGGTCGCTTCAGGTGACGGTTGGGCCACAACAGAACAGCGTGCGCTCGGTCGACCTTCGTGCCCACAATGTCCCGACCAGCAACATCCTCTTGGCGCTGCGGCTCAAGGATCTCACCTACAACGCCGATCTGCCACTGACCGGCGAGCTCAAGGGCGAACTGGGCCGCGACGGCCTGCCGACCTATCTGCGCGGCAAGCTCACCGCTGGCGCCGGCAACATCATCGACACCGATACGCCAGATTATCCGATGGCGATCGATTCGGCGGAGATCAATGTTGAATGGGATGCCGGTCGGCGCGTCCTGGTTGCGCCCTTCAAGATCATTTCCGGCGCGAACCGCATCACCCTGCTCGCACATCTCGAGCCGCCCAATGACAGTGTGAACGACTGGCAGCTCGGCTTCTCCGGTGGCACTATCATGCTCGCGGGAATTGACCACGAGCCGCCGTTGGTCTTCAACCGCATTTCAATCGGCTTCCGCTTCGATACAACACACAAACAGCTGCTGCTCACCCAGGCCGACATCTCAAACGGCGAAATCGGAATCGCCGGGACCGGAAGCGTCGACTATTCCGGTGAACCGCTCTTGCGATTGGGCTTTGCCGGCACGCCGATGTCGGCGTCCGCCATGAAGCGCATCTGGCCGACGCTGATCGTGCCCGAGGTGCGCGAATGGGTCATCGAGCGCATCGAGCGCGGCTCGGTCCAGCGTATCGAGATCGGCGTCAACACCCTGGTGAAAAACCTGCCGCGCAAGGGGCCGCCGATTCCCGAAGACGGGCTCTCCGTCAACATTGTGGCGAGTGGCGTCGCCGTGCGCCCGGTCGACGGTCTGCCCGTGGTGCATGATGCCGATCTGAAGGCGCATGTCACAGGCCGCAGCGCGACCGTGACCATCGCTCAGGCTCAGGCCGACACCCCGGCCGGGCGCAAGGTCACTCTCTCCGATTTTGTCTTTGAAGTTCCCGATATGCATCCGAAGCCGCCGCCCTCGCGGGTCAAACTTCGGATCGAAGGTCCGGTGCCGGCGGCGGCCGAGATCCTCGCCTCCGACCGCCTGAGCGACCTGGTGGCGACACCGGTCGATCCAAACACCAGCAAGGGTACGTTCTCGGCGATCATCAATATGGGCATGCCGGTCAAGGGTGAGCTCACCAAGGAGAACACCACCTACAGCGTGACTGCCGACCTCAACGGCTTTGCCGCCGACAAGCTGGTGATGAGCCAGAAGTTGGAAGCCAACGCGCTGAAGATTTTGGCCAGCAATCAGGGCTATCAGGTCAAGGGCGATGTCAAGATTAACGGGCAACAGGCGGCGCTCGATTATCGCAAGCCCGCCGACGGTGATGCCGATATACGCCTGCAGGCGACGCTGGACGACGCAAGCCGCGCACGGCTCGGGCTCGATCTCGGGCCGCAAGTCTCCGGCGCGATTCCAATCAAGCTGGTCGGCAAGATCGGCGATCAAAGCAAGATGGGAATCGAAGCCGATCTCACCCAGCTCAAGCTCGACAACATCCTGCCCGGCTGGGTCAAGGTGCCCGGTAAATCCAGCAAGGCCACATTCAATG
>Ga0306925_10003137_pt1 | contig 14515 bp, 13 predicted proteins | sample flu12Cox44000176_FD_203755 | JGI IMG/M metagenome (GOLD analysis project Ga0306925, IMG submission 203755) | Lab enrichment of tropical soil microbial communities from Luquillo Experimental Forest, Puerto Rico - flux8day.12C.oxic.44.000.176 (v2)... | ecosystem: Environmental > Terrestrial >... | reverse complement strand
GCAGCCGGCATCATTACGGTGCGCTGCTTCTCGCCACCGGCGCCGTACCGGTCCGGCTCGATATTCCCGGCGGCAATCTTCCGCATATCCATTATCTGCGCACACTCGCCGACAGCAGGGCGCTGATCGCCGCGGCGAACGCCGCACGCCGGGCGGTCGTCATCGGTGCCAGCTTCATTGGTCTCGAGGTCGCCGCGTCACTGCGGGCGCGGGGGCTCGAGGTGCATGTCGTCGCACCCGAAGCACGCCCGATGGAAAACGTGCTCGGTCGGGAAGTCGGTGACATCGCGGTCGATCGCGGCGTTGGGGTCGACTCGTATCTCGAGACCAGCATTCCCGGCATCTGGGCCGCCGGCGACATCGCAAGATGGCCCGACCGGCTGACCGGCGAGACGATCCGCATCGAGCACTGGGTCGTCGCCGAACGGGAAGGCCAAGTGGCCGCACGCAACATGCTCGGCGCGCGCGAACGGTTCGACTCAGTGCCGTTCTTCTGGACGCAGCAACACGATTTGTCGCTTTCTTACGTCGGGCACGCCGCGAAATGGGACCGCGTCGAGATCGACGGTAGTCTCGCCGCGAGGGACTGCACGGTGACCTACCGGCACAGCGGCCGCAAATTGGCGGTGCTGACGATCGCGCGCGACCGCGACAGCCTCGCCGCCGAGATCGAGCTCGAAAGGATGATCGCGGCGGAAAGCTGACGACCGCCCCGAGTGCGAAAAACAACGAAAATCGTCTTCCGGCGCGCTCCCAGGCCGATACGGCTCCCACCAAACGATTGATAACAATAGATAAGTTGGGCAAGAAGCGCTGAAAAATAACAACGAAATTTGACCGGTCTCATGGAGGCCTATCAACGAATTCCGTCACGCCGCAGGGGAATTGAATTCGTTGATCCGAGCCTTGGATGCCAAGGGCACGCAAGGCTGCGAAAACCCGGGGATATGCTAAACTTCGGCGAATAGAGCGAGGAGTGCTCGAGGGATGGAGAGGCCAGGCGCCGCTGTGTTGATGCCGCGCGAGAGCAGCCGCGGGGCCTCGCTGTCGATCCGGCTGAGCGCGGTGATCGTAACGGGGACGATCGACGAGCCGCGCGTGCTGACGGTGCGCATCGGCCGCGACCCGATCGAGGCATTGCCGTCCGGCCCATTGGAGGTCGAGCATCGCACCCTCGAGGTCGGGCTGCGCGCCTGGGTCGAACGGCAGACAGCCCAAAAACTCGGCTACGTCGAGCAGCTTTACACCTTCGGCGACCGCGACCGCGTCGAGGACGCGCGGGCGGGCCGCGCCCTGACGGTGGCTTATCTGGCGCTCGTGCGCGAAGCGCGGCCGGGCGGCGCGGGCGAAGCGCTGTGGCAGAGCTGGTACCGCTATTTCCCCTGGGAGGACTGGCGCGCAGGCCGGCCGGCGACGCTCCCGCCGCTCGAAGCCCGTCTCGGCTCATGGGCAAAGGAGGCCCCGAGCGAGACGGAGCGGCGGCTGCGCGCAGAAAGGCTGGGTCTAGCCTTCGCCCGATCATGGAACGAGGAACTCGTCCTCGAACGCTATGAGCTGCTTTACGAGGCAGGCCTGATCCACGAATGTTGGCGCGATCTCGGGCGGCCGGCGCCGCCGGGCGACGGGTTAGTTTTCGGCGCACCGATGGCGGCCGATCACCGACGGGTCCTCGCCACCGCGATCGGCCGCCTGCGCGGCAAGATCAAGTATCGGCCGGTGGTTTTCGAGCTGATGCCGCCGTCCTTCACGTTGCTGCAGCTGCAGCGCACGGTCGAGGCGCTATCGGGGGTGCGGCTGCACAAGCAAAATTTTCGGCGTCTCGTCGAGCAGCAAGGTCTGGTCGAGGAGACCGGCGGGATCAGCGCCGAAACCGGCGGCCGGCCGGCGCGGCTCGTGCGCTTCCGGCGCGAGGTCTTGCTCGAACGTCTGGCACCTGGACTGCGGCTGCGCGCCGGGCGCCGTGTGGTAGTATCTTGACAATGGGCATCCGCGACTTATTCTCATACCTAGCATAATCGGAGGCCGGGCGAATTCCGCCCGGCTTTTCCAGACTCGGGTAATGCTCAATATGAGTATAATGGAGGAGATGACGATGCTCCAAACCGCTTCCCCGACCCTTACCGCTGCGTTGCCGATGCCCGAGCTGTACCGGCGGGTGGAACGGCATATCCCGCCCTTCGAATGGAGGATCCTGGCCGACGACGTCGCCGCCATCCTGCGGCTCAAGCGCGAGCGAAATGCGGTGGTCCTGGCGCACAATTATCAGACGCCGGACATCTTCCACACGGTCGCCGACATCGTCGGCGATAGCTTGGCGCTCGCCCGCGAAGCCGAGCGCACGGATGCCGACGTGATCGTGCTGGCCGGCGTCCATTTTATGGCCGAGACCGCCAAGCTCCTGAATCCTGAAAAGACGGTGCTGATCCCCGATCTCGAAGCCGGCTGCTCGCTCGCCGCCTCGATCACCGCCGCCGACATTCGGCTGTTGCGCGAGCGCCACCCGGGTGTGCCGATCGTGACCTATGTCAACACCTCGGCCGCGGTGAAGGCGGAGTCCGATATCTGCTGCACTTCGAGCAACGCCAAGAAGATCATCGAAGGGCTCGGGGTGCCGCGGGTGATCATGCTGCCCGACGAGTATCTGGCGCGCAACACCGCGGCACAGACCAAGGTCGAGATCATCGCCTGGAGCGGCCATTGCGAGGTGCACGAACGCTTTACGCCCGAGGATATCAGAAGTCTGCGCGAGGGTCATCCCGGGATCATCGTGCTAGCGCATCCCGAATGCCCGCCCGAGGTCATCGCCGAGTGCGACTTCAGCGGCTCGACCGCGGCGATGGCCTCCTATGTCGGAAAGGAGCGGCCGGCCCGCGTCGTGCTGCTGACCGAGTGCTCGATGAGCGACAATGTGGCACTGCAATATCCCGATCTCGAATTCGTTCGGCCGTGCAACCTCTGCCCCCACATGAAGCGGATCACCCTGCCGAAGATCCGGCACAGCCTCGAAGAGATGACGCACGAGGTCACTGTCGATCCGGCAATCGCCGATCGGGCGCGCCGCACCGTCGAGCGCATGCTGGCGATGGGCTAAGACGATGCCCTCTAACTGGTGCGTCCTAACGCCCCTCACCCCGACCCTCTCCCCGCTAGCGGGGAGAGGGAGCGAGTGGTTAATCCCCTCGCCCCGCCCGAGCGGGGAGCGGGAGGGGCCCGCGGCAGCGGGAGGGTGAGGGGCATGTCACCGATGCGGTTGATCGTCGAGCCGATCGTGCGGACGGCATTGCTCGAGGATTTGGGCCGCGCCGGCGACATCACGACCGATGCGATTGTGCCGGCGGAGGCGACGGTCGAGGCGGTGATCGCGGCACGCCAGCCGGGTGTGCTCGCCGGGCTCCAGGCTGCACTCCTCGCTTTTGAACTTGTCGACCCGACATTCCGGATCGAGCAGCTGTGCGAAGATGGCGCCCAGATAGCGCGCGGCGAGACGGTTGCCCGGATCAGCGGCCGCGCGCGGGGGGTGCTCGGCGCCGAGCGCACCGCGCTTAATTTTCTCTGCCGAATGTCGGGAATCGCCACGGCGACGCGGGGCTTAACCGACGCGATCGCCGGCTACAACGCCAAAATCGTGTGCACCCGCAAGACGACACCAGGGCTGCGGGCTCTGGAAAAGCAGGCGGTCCGGCTCGGCGGTGGCGCCAATCACCGCTTCGGGCTCGACGACGCAATGCTGATCAAGGACAACCACGTCGCCCTCGCGGGCGGCGTGCGCGCAGCGCTTGAGCGCGCGCGGCAGCATGCCGGGCACCTCGTCAAGGTCGAGCTCGAGGTCGACACGCTCGACCAACTCGCCGAGGCGCTCGAGGTCGGTGTCGATGCGGTGCTGCTCGACAACATGACGCCCGAGACCCTGCGCCGGGCGGTCACGATGGTCGACGGCCGCGCCGTCACCGAAGCCTCGGGCCGGATCAGCCCCGAAACTGCCGCCGCCGTCGCCGCCACCGGTGTCGATCTGATCTCTTCAGGCTGGATCACCCACAGCGCCCCGATCCTCGATCTCGGCCTCGACATCGCCGACTGATCCAGTCGGGCGACGCCGCCCGCTCGACCCCAATCAGGCGAGGCGTTGCCTTCGCCGAACCACCGCCATGACGAGCCCCACAACAGCAACACCGAGCAGCGCGAGGGACGGGGGCTCGGGAGCCGCGGTGACCAGGCTCTCGGTCACGGTTCCCCCGTAGTACCCCACCGAGTCCCTGCACGGTGTAGTCGAAAACGATGGGGAAGAAAAACCTCCATTGTTCTTGACCGAATGTGACAGCGCAGTCGCCCGGGGACGCAGTTTGTTCCGAAAAGCGACCGGGTCAACATTCCGGTCGCGCCGAATTGGAGCAACCCGGTATTGGCGGTGGTCTGGCTGTATGTGATCCCGTCCCAGGTGAAATTCAGCGCGGTCAGGAGTCCGGTACTAGGGTTAGTCCCGTTAAACACGATGCTGCTCGTGTCATAGGAGAACGTGCCCGCCGCCGTCGTTCCAGCGAGCGGACCATCGCCCGCCGTGACCGAAAACGTGTAGTTGACGGGAGTGGCGTCAGCCGCGTCGATCGACGGCAAGGCCAGCGCCACTCCGACCGCGGCGGCAAGAAGACAATTGTTGAGCCGCATGTGCGAACCCTCCTTGTGCAACGATCACAATCGAGCGCCGCGTGGTTTTGCCGGGCAAGGATTGTGCCATTTTTAGTTATGCTGGGTTATCCGTGGCTTACTGGATCGCCGAACAAGCGCAGGGGTGGCCCTGTAAAGAAATCCGACAGGTAAATCTCGTCTGTTAATTGGCGCCAGAGAGCGCCGCCGTGCCGTACTCGGGGTTGGCACAGCTCCATTCGGAGTCACAGAACCCCTGTTATACCAAAGCGTTAGCAGCAGACTCGATCTTCGCAAGGCCATCACCGGATGCGCAATCGGGGAGCATCGGAGGCGTTGGCGTGGAGCATTGAGCTGTAAAATATACCGACAGGTGTCGTTCCTGCGCTTGAAACGGACGACCCGCATCTGCCGGTTCGTCCTAGGCGGCGTTCACTTCATGGCCGAGACCGCGAAGCTGTTGAACCCGGAGAAGACGGTGCTGATCCCGGATCTCGAAGCCAGCTGCTCGCGCGCCGCTTCGATCACCGCCGCCGACATCCGGCTGTTGCGCGAGCGCCACCCCGGTGTGCCGATCGTCACCTATGTCAACACCTCGGCCGCTGTGAAGGCCGAGTCCGATGTCTGCTGCACCTCGAGCAACGCCAAAAAGATCATCGAGGGGCTGGGGGTGCCACGCGTGATCATGCTGCCCGACGAGTACCTGGCCAAGAACACCGCGGCGCAGACCAGGGTCGAGATCATCGCATGGAGCGGCCATTGCCGCCGTCGAACTCGTCGAAGCCCCGCAGGCTGAGCGGCGACGATCGTTATTCAAGCATCGCCCGACTGAAGGCCGCCGCCATATATTTGGGGGTCCCAGAGGCCCTCGCCTCGTTCGAAACCACTTTCTTCGCCGCAAGGCCGGGATGCCGGACGAATGAACGTCGGCGGGCCTTACTATGGGGCGCGCGGGTCCGCGACCGGGTCGAGCGGCCAGATGGGGCGGCGGACACGGGTGAAGAGTTCGGGGGTGTAGATCTCCGAGCACAGAGCTCCGGTGTCGACGAGGACGACCGCGCGGGCAATCGGCTCGAAGGCGGCGCGGAAATGCTGCATCGACTTGACCGCCACGGTGCGGTAGCGCGTCGGGTCGATGCCGAGCGAGGTGAACTGGCCGAGGTCGACGGCCTGCCCGTTGTTGGTGATGACGATGATGTCGATGCCGCCGACGCGGAACACCATCGAAGGGCCGTAATCGCGCTCGACCCCGCCGCCCATCGGGCCGTAGGCGATGAACCGGCCATTGGTCAGGCACACGACCTCGCCGAACAAGGCGAGCGGCGGACCGCACATCGCCGGGTCGGTCTTGCCGCCGAGAGCGAGCGTGGTCTTGGTGCCGATCCCGGCGCGCATCCCTTCTTGCACCGCCTCGGGATCGCAGATCGCGTGGAAGGCGACATTGTCGACGCCGGCTTCGACAAGGCCCTTCAGGAATGCGGTGGCGTCGCCATAGCCGCCCCCGCCGGGGTTGTCGGTGTAATCGGCGATGACGAGCGGCTTGGCGCCGGGCACACCGCGGCGGGCCAGCGCCACTGCTTCGGCCACCGACAATAACTTGACCGTCGTGAAATCGCGCGTCTGCCAGGCGTAATCCATGAATTCTTCGGCGATCGACTGACCCTGCGGGTTGCTGCCGTCCACAGTGACTGTCACCGATGGGCCGACATCGTGAATATTTGCGCGGCTGAAGCCGGCGCAGATGCTGACGACCAGAGCCTCACCGCGGTTCTCGATCGCCTCGCCGCGGGCGATCAGCTCGGCCATCGGGCCGCGCTGCGTGCGGCCGTGGTCGAGGCCGTAGAGCATGGGCCGGCGGGCGATCACGGTCGTCGGCCGGATCTCACCCTGCATCGCCCGCTCCAATAATTCGGCACCCTGCCAGGCCCGCTCGTACTGGTCGATATGCGGATAGGTGCGATAGGCGATCAAGGCGCTCGCGTTGTCGGCCATGCGCTGGGTCACATTGGCGTGCAGGTCGAGGGTAACGACAACCGGTACATCCGGGCCGAGCCGGCGGCGCAGCCGCGTCAGGAACTCGCCCTCGGCGTCCTCGTGGCTGTCACTGACCATCGCACCATGGAGATGCAACAGCGCGCCATTGATCGGGCCTTTCATGTCGACCGCGCCGAGGATCATCGTAGTGATCTGCTCGAACGCGTCGTCGGTGACGGTGCCCGAGGGGTTCGGGTTGGCGGAGACCGGATGAACGAGGGTCCAGCCAAACTTGTCGGCCGCCTCGAAGGTCGCGCCAAAGGCCGAGCGGGTGCCGCGAAAGGCGACCGGGATCTCGTTCTCGAGATGGAAGTCACGACGGCGGAACGTCGCCATGTCGGTCGGGACACGGCTGAAAGTGTTGGTCTCATGCATAAAACGGGCGGTCAGAACGCGTGGCACTGGTCACCTCTGCGAAGAATGCGTTGACATGAGAGCGGTAGTGCGAACCTGACACACTTGGTACCGGGTCTGTAACCACAGAGATTGCTTCGGTTCGCTCGCAATGACACCTCAAATTGCCGTCATTGCGAGGAGCGGAGCGACGAAGCATTCTCGACGCGAGGCTTGACGGCCGGAGTCATCGGTTTGGCTCCGAGCACCAGATGTTGCGCGCTACTCCGAGGCAGTCTTCTCGGCTATGGGCGGGGCCGAGCGCCAACGGCCGCGCCGGCGCATCGCCGGCTCGAGGGTCTCCGCGATCAGCGAGTCGATCGTCACCTGCATCGCCGTGGCTTCAGCCTTGACGATCCGGTCCATCGCGGGTGCCACCTGCTGTTGCCACGGGGCAGAGACCTGGTTCGTCCAGCGCCCGGCGAGAGGCAAGTGTAAGGCTTGATAGAGGTCGTGCAAGGTGGCGCTCTCCGGGCTCCACGCGAGGACCCAGCGGCCCGACTGCGTGTGTGCCGCAAAACCCGCCTCGGCGAGCGGCTTGACGTGCTCGTCGATCACTGTCGTCGCCACCCCGAGCTCGGCGGCGAGCGCCGGGGTCGATTTCGTCTCGCCGCGCCGTTGCGCCCGCGCCAACGCCGCGATCAGGGCCAGGCTCAGACCGAGCCGTACCCCGCCGGCGGGAACCTCGCCTATGCGGCCGTCGATTCGCCAGTTTGGGAGAGCCGCGGCTACGACGGCACCGATCAGCACCGCCATCCAGGAAATGTACATCCAGAAAAGGAAGATCGGGATGATGGCGAGCGCGCCATAGACCGTGCTGTAGAAGGAGGTGGCGCTGATGTAGATCGAGAATCCGACCTTCAGGATCTCGATTGTCAACGTCGCGATGACCGCGCCGAACGCACCGTCCCGCCAGCGCACCGCGCAGTTTGGGATCAGTCCGTAAAGCAAAGTGAGAGCGACAAATTCGAGCAGGGCCGGGACGGCGCGCGCGAGCCCGTGCAGCCAGCTGCTGGTAAACCATGCCAAAGCTTGCTGACCAAAGCCGGCCTGGCGTGCCGCGATCTCGAAATAGGTCGAGAGCGACAGGCTGACCCCGACCAGCAGCGGGCCCAGCGTTATCAATGTCCAATAGGCGAGAAGGCGTTGCACCCAGGGACGCGGTGCCGTAACGCGCCAAATCAGGTTCAGCTGATCCTCCACCGTCACCAGTAGCAGGACGCCGGTTGCAAGGATGCCGGCAGCGCCGATCGCGGTGGTCTGCGTCGCCGAATCGGCAAAGGCGCGGAACCACCACGCCGCTTGCGCGCCGATCGACGGCACGAAATTTTCCAACACCAGGCCCAGAAGCTGATCGCGCACCGGTGCGAAAATCGGAAAGCTCGATAGCGAGCCGAGGGCAATCACCGCAAGCGGGACCAGCGAGACGAGCGTTGTGTAGCTCAGGGCGCCCGATGCCGCAAAGCAGCCGTCCGCATTGAATCGGCGCAAAGAATAGAGCGCGAAGGCGGCCGCTGTCGCCACCATGTGTCGTAGTCTTCCGCCCCGCCGGGTTGACCGGCTCTCTGCCTCGGCGGTGGTCATCGCGGAAACCTTAGGTGTCTCTCAGTTGGTAAACAAGGTGTCGGGAGAGGCGTCCCGCCCGGGAGACCCTGATTGGCCCCCGCGCGTTCGTTCGTGTAGGATGCACAGAACCGCGAGGACTGGGGAAGACGATGCCGCTAATGGCGGGTAAGCAAGGCCTCATCATGGGTGTCGCCAACGAGCGCTCGCTCGCCTGGGGGATCGCCAAGACATTGCATGCGCACGGCGCGGCGCTCGCTTTCACGTATCAGGGCGAGGCGCTGGGTAAGCGCGTGCGGCCGCTTGCCGAAAGCCTCGACAGTGATTTCGTCCTTGACGCCGATGTCGCCTCCGAGGAGAGCCTCGATGCGGTCTTCGCGGAGTTGACCCGGCGCTGGGGCCGGCTCGATTTCGTCGTCCACGCGATCGCCTTCGCCGACAAGGACGAGCTGAAGGGAAAGTACCTCCAGACGACGCGTGGCAACTTCCTGCGCACCCTGGAGATTTCGTGCTATTCGTTCACCGATGTCTGCCGGCGCGCCGCGCCATTGATGACCGTCGGCGGGAGCCTCTTGACATTGACCTATGCCGGGGCCGAGCGGGTGATGCCGCACTACAACGTCATGGGCGTGGCGAAAGCGGCGCTCGAGGCTAGCGTGCGCTACCTCGCGGTCGATCTCGGTGGCGACAACATTCGGGTCAACGCGATCTCCGCCGGCCCGATCGAGACTTTGGCGGCCTCGGGAATCGGTGATTTTCGCTACATCTTGAAGTGGAACCAGCTCAACTCGCCATTGAAACGCAACGTCACGATCGAAGATGTCGGGGGCGCCGGCCTCTATTTGTTGAGCGATCTTTCGGCCGGGGTCAGCGGCGAGATCCACCACGTCGATTGCGGTTACCACGTCGTCGGCATGAAGGCGGTCGACGCCCCCGACATCTCGGTGGTCTGATGACACATGCGAACTAAGCGATGAACCAAGACTGTTTTATCGTCACCCCCGCGAAGGAGGCTGTGCAAGAATTGTCGAGAGAACCCGACGCCGCTTATCTCGTCATTCCCGCGCAAGCGGGAATCCAGGGGCTTCAGTCAGTTGCCCTGGGCCCCCGCTTTCGCGGGGGCGACAAGTTGGTGGGCCCGCAGTATTTCTTCACCCGCTCGAAGGCGCGGGTCCACGGCCTGCCCCAGGCACGCCCGCCCTGGCGGGCGGGCGGAGGGGGCATCCTGCAAGGCGGGGGCTCTGGATTCCCGCTTTTGCGGGAATGACGAACGGCTCGCGGACATGGCGGGCAACTCGTTCGGCACCTTGTTCCGGTTCACGACTTGGGGCGAGAGCCACGGGCCGGCGATCGGGGTGGTCGTCGACGGGGTGCCGTCGCGCCTGTCGCTCGCCGAGCCCGACATCCAGCGGTGGCTCGACAAACGCAAACCCGGCCAATCGCGCTATACCACGCAACGGCAGGAAGAGGATCTGGTGCGGATCCTCAGCGGCGTGTTCGACGGGGTGACGACCGGCACGCCGATCCAGCTGATGATCGAGAACACTGACCAGCGGCCGCGGGACTATCGCAACATCGCCGACCGCTTCCGGCCGGGCCACGCCGACTACACCTATTGGAAGAAATATGGGGTGCGCGACTATCGGGGCGGCGGCCGTGCTTCGGCCCGCGAGACCGCCTCGCGCGTCGCGGCGGGGGCGATCGCGCGCAAGATCCTCGGCCCCGGTGTGACGATCCGCGGCGCGCTCGTCCAGATCGGGCCGCATCCGATCGATCGTAGCGCCTGGGATTGGCGCGCCATCGAAGACAACCCGTTCTGGTGTCCGGATGCCGCAATGGCGTTGCGCTGGGCCGACTATCTCGACACCGTCCGCAAAGCCGGGTCCTCGGCCGGCGCCGTCATCGAAATCGTCGCGAGCGGCGTTCCGGCGGGGCTCGGGGAGCCGGTTTACGACAAGCTCGACGGCGATCTCGCCCGCGCGCTGATGACGATCAACGCGGTCAAGGGCGTCGAGATCGGCAGCGGGTTCGCCGCGGCCGCGCTCAAGGGAGAGGACAACGCCGACGAGATGCGGATCGATGACGGCAGGGTCGTCTTCCTGTCCAACAATGCCGGCGGCATTCTCGGCGGGATCTCGACGGGCCAGGAAATAGTCGCCCGGTTCGCGGTCAAGCCGACGAGCTCGATCCTACATCCGTTGCGCACCGTCGATGTCGACGGCAACGAGGTCGAGATCTCGACCCATGGCCGGCACGACCCTTGCGTCGGCATCCGCGCCGTGCCGGTCGGCGAGGCCATGGTGGCGTGCGTGCTCGCCGACCATCTATTGCGCCATCGTGCGCTGACCGGAGACGTCTGACGGCATGCGCCGTGTCATAGTCGGTTTTTTTGCCGTCGTCGGTTTTCTGACCGTATTGCTGGTGGTGGGTGCGGTGCTGCTGGCCACCGGGATGAAGCCCACCGTGACCCCGCTTGCCGACAACATCATCCTGACCGTCGACCTGACGCAGGGCCTCGCTGAAGGACCCCGCCAGGACCGCCTATTGCGGCTTCTTGTCGGCGGCGAGCCAACCCTGCGCGACGTGCTCGACGGGATCGAAACCGCCTCGGGCGATCCGCGTGTCAAGGTGCTTCTTGCGCGCGTCGGCGACGACGAGCTCGGTCTCGGCAAAATTCAGGAATTGCGTGACGCGATCGCCACCTTTCGGGCGAAAGGCAAGTTTGCTCTAGCGTTTGCCGACAGCTTTGGCGAGTTCGGCCCGGGGACGCGGCCCTATTATCTCGCAACGGCGTTCGACGAGATTTGGCTGCAGCCGATGGGAAATGTCGGCCTGACCGGACTCTATGCCGAGGTTCCATTCTTCAAAGGCACCCTCGACCTTCTCGGGATCGCCCCGGAATTCGAACATCGCGAAGAGTTCAAGACCGCGATGAATAGCCTGACCGAAACCAAGATGACGCCGCCGCATCGCGAGGAGGTCCACGCGCTGCTCGCTTCGATCGCTGGGCAGATCATCCATGGGATCTCGGAGGGCCGCAAATTGCCGGAGCCCGAGGTCCGCGACGCGATTGACCGCGGCCCCCTCCTTGCCGATGAAGCGCGTCAGGCGAAGCTCGTCGATCACCTGGGTTATCGTGACGAAGTCATCGCCCATGCCCGCTCACGCGCCGGATCCGCGGCCCAGCTCACCGGCTTCACGACCTACCTCGACGGCGCTGGGCGCCCGCATCGCGAGGGCTCGACAATTGCACTGATTTATGGCTCGGGCCTGATCCAACGCGCCGCAAGCTCAGCCAATCCGCTGACCGAGTCGAACGTGATGGCGGCAAACGAGATGACCCGCGCTTTTCGCGCCGCAGTGCGCGATCCTGCAGTGCGCGCGATCATCTTCCGCATCGACAGCCCCGGCGGCTCGGTCGTCGCCTCGGAGTCGATCTGGCGCGAGGTCGTCTTTGCGCGCGAGCGCGGCAAGCCAGTCGTCGTATCGATGGGCGACGTTGCCGGATCGGGCGGCTATTACGTAGCCGCGGCAGCCGACAAGATCGTCGCCGAGCCGGCTACATTGACCGGCTCGATCGGTGTTCTCGCTGGCAAGCTCGTGGTGTCCGATCTGTTCCGGAAACTCGGCATGTCGACGGATTCCGCGCAAATCGGCGCCAACGCGGCGATGTACAGCAGCACTTCCGATTTTTCGGCGCGCGCGCACAGCCGTCTCGAGGCGTTCCTCGACGAGACCTACAAGGGCTTCAAAGATCACGTCGCGTCCGGACGGCACATGACGCAAGAAGAGGTCGAGGAGGTGGCCAAAGGCCGGGTCTGGTCGGGCGAGGACGCCAAGGCGCGCGGCCTCGTCGACGAGCTCGGCGGCAACGCCGTGGCACTCCGCCTCGCCAAAGGAGCGGCCAGGCTAGCGCCCGACGCGGCAGTCAAGCTCACCGTTTTCCCGCGCGAGAAGGAAGCGTTCGAAATCATCTTTAACCGGCTCTTCGGCAAGGAGCGCGACGGCGAAGATGGCGGCGGCGCCAGCTCCGGGTCGATCGAGCGGTCTCTGAGAGCCGCGCAGCCGCTGCTGCAACGTCTCGAAACTCTCCTCGACAATTCCGGCGTGCTGACCATGCCGGCGATCGGACCCGTCAGATAGCGCGCTCGTCGTCCGATTCGGCTCGGCCACACCGGTTGCACTCCCGAACCGTTTATGCGCAGGAGCGGAGTCGGCGACGACTGCAACACCCCAAGGGCGGGCGGCCCTTGCACCCCCGGTTCCCCGGCCGCGGCGGCACCAAAGTGGCGGAAGCCGGCAGGCTAGCGCTGCCTCTTCGGTTCCCTACCGCGCGGGAAAACTCAGGGTAAAAAAAATTTCGGAGCTCCCCCGCGCCGGAAAATCGCGTTGGATCATAGACTTGGGCACGACATTCGGGAAGAATCGAGGGCTTGGCAGGGAACCGGCAGGGAAGCCTGAAAAACCCTCGGATCGCCGTTTGGCATCCGATCATTGCTGATATACCAATTCATCAATTGACAATTGCTCATGGCCCGCTAGATAGTGCGGAACTTCGCTGTGGCAATAGGGCAGCGGTTTCGCCCCGGCCGCCGATGGCGCAAGTTCAAGATGGAGCTATCCGGCGCCCAGAGGGCGCACCACCGCGAAAAAAATCGACTGTCTCTTTGTCATCCCGGTGAAGGCCAGGTGAAGGCCGGGATCGATTTCCGCGATGGGCACCGCCACAGCCCGTCCTCGGGCCGCGCGACGCGCGGACCCGTGGCCAGGCGTGACGAGGCGAGTGGTACTGGCGTCAAACGGCTGAAAGACGGAGCGCTGGACCATCATCGTAACGACGACAAAATTGATAAGAGTCATCTCGACTTTCGTCGGATGGCATCCTTGCAGACTGACCGCTGCCATCATTAGCCGCGGTTCACTCGCTCTCCGTGGATGTCGACGCAGAGATGGTCAACCCGATCCGCCTGCGTCCCGGCATCTGATCATGCGCAGCGGCGTGTAGGTCAGGGCGATCGTCCCGTCCTGCTTGACGACCCGGACGCGGGTGCGCACCAGGCCGCGGTCGGGGCGGCTGCGGCTGCGCCGGGCTTCGATGATCTCGCATTCGGCATGGACCGTGTCGCCAGCGAAGACCGGGTTCTCGACATTGAGCTCCATGTGCAAAAAGGCAAGACCGGTGTGTTGCATCGTCGACTGCACCAGGAGGCCCTCGGCAAACGCATAAACGAGTGCTGCCGGCGCCAACCGCTGCTCGATCTCCGATTCGTGGGCTAAGAATTCGAGATTCGTGAACAACACCTCGACCATGCCGGTGCAGTTGACGAAATTGCCGATGTCGGCCTCGGTGACGGTGCGCCCGATTGTCTTGAACTGGCGGCCGATCGGCAAATCCTCAAAGCAGAAGCCGAGCCCCACCGTTTCCATGCCGTCCTCCTCCATTTGGCTATCGAGCCAACAGATCAGCGTCGGAGCCGCCTGATCCTCGTCGCACCGATCGCTAATACGCGCTCGTTAATGCCGGTGGTGGTCAACTGTTAAATTTTTATCGCAAGCAGTTCGCCCAGGTGCTTGTCGAGCTGAGCGAGCGCATTGGTATCTGCGCCAAAAAGTGCCAAATGCCCATCGATGGTTTGGATCGGCCGAAACTCGGCATCCGGAATGAGCCGCCATTCCGCCTGGCAATCAGCTAGCGGGAAGAACATATCCGAGGACATCGGCATGACAAAGGTCTTGGCTTTAATTCGGCCCAATGCCGCCCGCAGGTCGCCGCCGGTGTGGCGGCTAACGTCGCCGCGTTGCCATTTCCATGCCATGCACAGCAGATCGTTCGGATCCATCACGCAGAAATAGCCATAAATGAAGTTGATGATGAAATCGTCGA
>Ga0306925_10003136_pt1 | contig 14516 bp, 12 predicted proteins | sample flu12Cox44000176_FD_203755 | JGI IMG/M metagenome (GOLD analysis project Ga0306925, IMG submission 203755) | Lab enrichment of tropical soil microbial communities from Luquillo Experimental Forest, Puerto Rico - flux8day.12C.oxic.44.000.176 (v2)... | ecosystem: Environmental > Terrestrial >... | reverse complement strand
TTATAGGAGCTATGGCTAAAAGTTCTCAAATAGGACTACATGTTTGATTACCTATGGCTATGGAAGGTCCAACCCCAGTTTCAGCTTTAATACATGCTGCTACTATGGTTACGGCCGGAGTATACTTATTAATTAGAACATCTCCTTTAATAGAATACAGTTCAACTGTATTATTATTATGCTTATGAATAGGATCTATTACAACTTTGTTCAGTTCTCTTATAGGTTTATTTCAACAAGACATTAAAAAAGTTATAGCTTATTCTACTATGAGCCAATTAGGTATGATGATTATAGCAGTAGGTCTATCAAGTTATAGTTTAGCTTTATTTCATTTAATTAATCATGCTTTTTATAAGGGACTCTTATTTTTGGGCGCTGGTGCTGTAATACATGCTGTAGCCGATAATCAGGATTTTAGAAAATATGGAGGTTTAAAGTCCTTTTTACCTCTTACATATTCAGTTATGTTAATTGCTTCCCTTAGTTTAGTGGCTTTTCCTTTCATGACTGGGTTTTATTCTAAAGATTTTATACTTGAATCCTCATACGGACAATTTTATTTTTCTGGTATTGTAGTTTATTTTATAGCTAGTATTGGTGCTATTTTTACTATTTTATATTCAGTTAAAGTCTTATATCTAACCTTTTTAACTAATGCTAATGGATCTTTAATTAATTATAAAATTGCTCATGAGGGTAATATTTTTATGAGTTTACCTTTGATTATATTGGCAGTCTTTTCTATATTTTTTGGATATATGACTAAAGATATGTTTATAGGATTAGGTTCTGGGTTATTTATAGATAATAGTATATATATTCATCCTTTACACGAAATTATGTTAAACACTGAATTTGCCGTACCTATTATTTTTAAAATTTTACCTTTAATATTTACATTACTATTTAGTTTTTTAGCTCTTATTTTAAATGAATTTATATCTAAATTACTTATTTATTTTAAGTTTTCTAAATTTGGTTATAATATTTTTAGCCTTTTTAATCAAAGGTTTTTAATTGAACTTTTTTATAATAAATATATTATTAGCTTAATATTAGATTTAGGAGGTCAAACTACTAAAATTATTGATAAGGGTTCTATAGAACTATTAGGTCCTTATGGTTTAGAAAAGGGATTGATTAATTTAAGTAATAGTATTGCTAATTTAAGTACAGGTAATATAACTACATATGCTTTATATATATTAGTTGGTTTTATTTTGTATATATTAACACCGTACTTATATTTAATTGATAATAGTTTGTTATTATTAATATTTTTAGGTTTATTTTATGTGAAAAGAGAATTTTATTTTTCTAGACTAGATAAAAATAATAGTTTTATTATATATAATATGCAAAATAATATATTAGATATATTAAAAAAAATTAAAGAAAAAGTGTTTAATAAAAAGAATATTGTTACTGTAATTACTTACTCTATAATAATATATATTATTAGATTTTGTTTTATTTATTTTGGTATAGATGTAAAATTGTCCTATTTTTTTATTCTCCTATCAAGATTTTTTAGAGACATTATACGTGAAATTGTAAATTTTTCTTTAAATTATAATAATGTAAAAATACCTATGGGTGGAGACCTTGATAATACATATACAAGTAAAATTATTCAAAAAGATAATAAAAAATTATATAATAATTTTACAATGTGTTCAGATGGATTTGAACCAGATGTAGATATGCTTGATGCCCCTCCTATCGATTCCGATTCAGGTAATAGATCTGGTTCTGTTACTCCAACACTCAGTAGAGAAACTACACCTACTCCAACTTCAGTTGCAGCAGCCTTAGCAGCTAAGGCTGCTCTAGATTCTACAGTACCTATTTCATCTAATAATCCTAATTTTAACTCAAATTCTTTAGAAAATATTTCTACTAATACACCTTCTATTTCTATGCCTATAGCAAATGCAGCACAAAGAGTTAGTGCAATACGTTCATTACCCACGGATTTCAGAATAAGAAATCCTTATTTTTCAGATAATCCTGCTCCGGGCACATTAACCCCTGAAGCAGAAGATATTTTTTATAATGAAAATGAAAAAAAGGAACATTTAGCTAATATGCAAGTATTCCGTAAAAAAATATATGATGTATCTCCCATAGCTCGGAAAATAGATTTAAATCTTTTAGATAAAAATCCTAAGCTTGCTGAATTAAAGCAAGAAGAATTTAAATTGGCTAATAAATATTTTAAAGGTTCATATGATTTAGATGATCGGAATATAGAATACTATAAAAAATGTTTGTACCAATTAGCATTAGCTAATTATTATAGTGGAGGTAAACACAGTACAGAAGAACTAGGCCAAATATTATATGTAAGAGGTGAATATCTAAAATTAAATTTAGCTTGAAGTAAAACATATTCACAAATGGTAATATATCAATCACGTTTCTCTGTTTTGCCTGAAAATACATTTAATGATAGTAATAACAATAGTAATAACAATAATTCTAATACAACAACAGAGTAAAATTTATTTTTATTATATTGTTAAAATTGAGATTAAAAACAATTTAAATATAAATAGTATATTTTATATTAAATAAACTTTATTTAAGAAGAAAAAATTTTTTATCATAATTATTTGAGAATAAAGTAAATAAATAAAATTTATTTAATTATGAATCTAATGAGAACATTAAAAAGCCATCCTTTATTAAAATTGGTAAACTCATACGTAATAGATTCTCCTCAACCATCAAATTTAAGTTACTTATGAAATTTTGGTTCTTTATTAGCATTATGTTTGATTATACAAATAATAACAGGTGTTACTTTAGCTATGCATTATAATCCTAGTGTTTTAGAAGCATTTAATTCAGTAGAACATATAATGCGTGATGTAAATAACGGATGACTAATACGTTATTTACACTCTAATACGGCTTCAGCCTTTTTTTTTTTAGTTTATTTACATATAGGTAGAGGTCTATATTATGGATCATATAAATCTCCAAGAATATTAGTATGGGTTATAGGAATTATAATATTTATATTAATGATGGCTACTGCTTTTTTAGGTTACGTTTTACCATATGGGCAAATGTCTTTATGAGGTGCTACTGTTATTACTAATCTTATGAGTGCTATACCTTGAATTGGTCAAAATATAGTTGAATTCATTTGAGGTGGATTTTCCGTTAATAATGCTACTTTAAATAGATTCTTTTCTTTACATTTTGTATTACCTTTTGTTCTTGCCACATTAGTATTAATGCATTTAATAGCTCTTCACGATACAGTTGGATCTAGTAATCCTTTAGGTATTTCTGGGAATTATGATAGATTACCATTTGCTCCTTATTTTATCTTTAAAGATTTAATTACTATTTTTATATTTATATTTGTATTATCTATATTTGTTTTTTTTATGCCTAATGCCTTAGGAGATAGTGAAAATTACGTTATGGCTAACCCTATGCAGACACCTTCAGCTATCGTACCTGAATGGTATTTGTTGCCTTTTTATGCTATATTAAGATCAATACCTAATAAACTGTTAGGTGTGATTGCTATGTTCTCAGCAATTTTAATCTTATTAGTTATGCCCTTTGCGGATTTATCTAAATATAGAGGTATACAATTTAGACCTTTAAGTAAAATAGCTTTTTATATTTTTGTTGGTAATTTTTTAATTCTAATGCAATTAGGTGCTAAACATGTTGAATCACCTTTTATTGAATTTGGACAAATATCTACAGTTATATATTTTTCATACTTTTTATTTATAGTTCCTTTAATCAGTTTGTTTGAGAATAGTTTAATTGATTTAGCTATTTCAAAAAATAGCTAGTTAAATTTTTAATTTTTTTTCTTTTGAGATACATAGAGAAAAAGGGATATGAAGTATATGGATATACATTTTGATTGCAGATCATAAACTAGAGGTTCGATTCCTCCATATCTCTTTGTTTATATGTATATTATAAATAGTTTTACATATTATAATAACTATATACAATTATATATATATATTTTTTTTTAATATAAAATTATTTATAATGAACAATAAATTATATTCATGTGTATATATTTATAAAATAAAATAAAATAAAATAAAATAAAATAAAATAAAGGATTCCTTTATTTTATGAATGTATTAAAAAAAATGATACAAGCAGCAAGAATTATCGGTACAGGTTTAGCAACTACAGGTTTAATAGGGGCTGGTGTAGGAATTGGTGTAGTTTTTGGTGCATTAATATTAGGTGTTTCTAGAAATCCTTCATTAAGAGGTCAATTATTTTCTTATGCTATATTAGGATTTGCCTTTGCAGAAGCTACAGGTTTATTTGCTCTTATGATGGCTTTCCTTTTATTATATGTTGCTTAATATATATTTATATTTTATTATTATTTTAACATTTATATATTAAATTATATTAGACTAATATACATTATAAAAGATATTAATAATAAAAGGATAAATATTATTATACTCTTTATAAAAAAAAAATAATAATAATAATAATAATAATAATAAAATTATGATAAAAAAAAATTAAGATAAAAAAAAAATACTGTGTATTTATAAATAGATATTAATAAAATATATTAATATAAATTAATATTAACTGACTAAGAGTAAATATAAATTAACCTATCAATTTATATTTAACGTTAAATATAAATATAGACTAATACAAATATAAATAATGTTTGATTTTACAATATTTATTTCTATTTTTGAAGTATTATTGATTATTGTACCCACTTTACTTAGTGTAGCGTTTGTAACTATAGCAGAAAGAAAGACAATGTCTAGTATGCAGAGGAGACTAGGACCAAATATAGTAGGATATTATGGACTTTTACAAGCTTTTGCTGATGCCTTAAAATTACTTATAAAGGAATATGTTTCACCAACACAAGCAAACTTAATACTATTTTTTCTAGGTCCTATAATAACATTAGTTTTCTCATTATTAGGTTATGGAGTTATACCTATAGGACCTGGTATAGCTTTAAATGATTTTAATCTAGGTATATTATATATGTTAGCTGTATCTTCTTTATCAACTTATGGTATATTATTAGCAGGTTGATCTGCTAATTCAAAATATACATTCTTAGGTTCATTAAGAAGTACTGCTCAATTAATAAGTTATGAATTAATATTAAGTTCAGCTATTTTAACTGTGATTCTTTTAACAGGAAGTTTAAACTTAACTGTAAATATAGAATCACAAAAAGCAGTTTGATTTATAATACCTTTATTTCCTATATTTGTAATATTTTTCATAGGATCGATAGCAGAAACTAATAGAGCCCCTTTTGATTTAGCTGAAGCTGAATCAGAATTAGTTAGTGGGTTTATGACTGAACATGCTGCAGTAATTTTTGTATTCTTTTTTTTAGCGGAATATGCTAGTATAGTTCTTATATGTATACTAATAAGTATTTTATTTGTAGGGGGTTATTTATTAAATATTACACCTTTAATTTTATTAATTAAATCTTTTAACTATGAAGTTTCCAATACCTTAGAAACTTTTTTTTCAGATCCTTTAATAGAAGGGATATTATTTGGTGTTTTTTTAGCTTTTAAAACTTGTGTGATGATTTTCATATTTATATGAGTTAGAGCTTCTTTACCTAGAATAAGATATGATCAATTAATGTCATATTGTTGAACAATTTTACTACCTATAATAATAGCATTTATAATATTGATTCCTTGTATAATTTATAGTTTTGAAATTATCTGTGTTAACATATCATTATTTTAAAAAATAATTTTTTATTTATTACCATAAGAATATATGTGGTGTTAAATACTATTTTATTTTCTATTTAAATATAATAATAATAGTAATATTGTAAATTATATTTAATATATATATATATATTAAAAACAATTTATGTTAATATCTTTATTAATTATACCTATTATAGGTATATTATTAATATCTATGACCATATCATATAATAATGCAGAAAAAAATATAAGACTCATAAAATGTATTGCACTAAGTGCGTCAATATTAAATTTAATAATATCTATAATTATATATGTATTGTTTGATTTTAGTATTAACCAATTTCAATTTGTACAAGAATATCATAAAATAAATTATTATGATTTTTTTTTAGGTATAGATGGTTTATCTATATATTTTGTAATATTAACTACAATAATAATGCCTATTGCATTATTATCAAATTGAAAATCTATAACCGAAAATATAAGATCTTATTTAATACTAATTTTACTGTTAGAAACACTTTTACTAGCAGTGTTTTTAGTATTAGATATTTTTTTATTTTATATTTTCTTTGAAAGTATATTACCACCTTTATTTATATTAGTAGGATTATATGGTTCAAGTAATAAAGTAAGAGCTAGTTTCTTTTTATTTATATATACATTACTTGGTTCATTATTTTTATTATTATCTATTCTTATTATTTATTCTATTATGGGAACTACGGATTTTGACGTATTATTTAAAAATAATTTTAATTATTCCACTCAGTTATTTTTATTTTATGGTATATTTATAGCTTTTGCGGTTAAAACACCAACTATCTTTTTAAATACTTGACTTTTAAAGGCTCATGTTGAATCGCCTTTAAGTGGTAGTATAATTTTAGCAGCTATTGTACTAAAATTGAGTTTATATGGTATATTTAGGTTAATTTTACCTTTAATACCTAAAGCTGCAATGGATTATAATTATGTGATATATTTAATAGGAATTATTACTATAATTTATTCTAGTATTAGCACATTAAGAACTATAGATATTAAAGAACTTATTGCTTATTCTTCTGTTTCTCATGCAGCCGTATACTTATTAGGTGTATTTAGTAATACTATACAAGGTATAGAAGGAGGTATTGTTTTAGGGTTAGCTCACGGTTTTGTATCTTCTGGTTTATTTATTAGTGCAGGAGGTATATTATATGATAGGTTTTCTACTAGATTAATTACTTATTATAGGGGTATAACCCAAGTAATGCCACTATTTTCTATATTATTTTTAATACTATCTTTAGCTAATTGTGGAGTACCACTTACTTTGAATTTTATAGGAGAATTTATGTCTTTATATGGTATATTTGAACGGTTACCTTTTTTAGGTTTAATAGCTAGTTCTTCTATTGTGTTATCAGCTGCATATACAATGTATATGTATAATCGTATTGCTTTTGGGGGTAGTTTAGCTCAATTAATTCGTATAAATATACCTGATTTAAATAAACGTGAATTTTTTATATTATTAATATTAATATTATTTACAGTTCTATTAGGTATATATCCTATATTTATATTAGATGGTTTACATTATTATGTTTCAACATTAATATATAATGTATAAAACAGTAAAAAAACTTTTTTGATCTGAAAAGTTTTTGTCTTATATAAGATAAGGATGTTTTTGTGTCTAATTAAAAAGTTTATTTTATTATGCCACAACTGGTACCTTTTTATTTTATAAATCAAGTAATATTTGCTTTTTTAGTTTTAGTTTTAATGATTTATATATTTTCAAAAAATATATTACCAAGATTTGTTCGTTTATTTTTGACTCGTATATTCATAAGTAAATTATAATTATTATAATCAATAATAATTATAATTTGAATATCTTTATATTTTATTATATATAATTTTATTTGTTGTATACTTAACTAAATATTTTAATAAAAAAAAAAGAATAAATATAACAATTAATTTAAATAATAATAAATCCTTTTTAATAAATACAAGTCCTTTAGAACAGTTTGAAATTAGAGATTTTGTTTGTATAGATTTACCTATATTAGCTAATATTCATTTATCTTTAACTAATATTGGATTTTATTTAATACTAAGTACTTTAATAATTTTAACATTAAATATTATAGCTACTAATTACAATAAAATAATTTCTAATCATTGATCTATTAGTCAAGAATCTTTATATGCAACTATTTATAGTATAGTAATAAATCAAATAAACGCAGTAAAAGGTCAAATATATTTTCCTTTCATATATACGTTATTCATATTTATATTAACAAATAACCTTATAGGAATGATTCCTTATAGTTTTGCATCTACTTCACATTTTATATTAACATTTTCAATTAGTTTTACAGTAGTTTTAGGTGCTACACTATTAGGATTCCAACAACATGGGTTAACTTTTTTCTCACTATTCGTACCAGCAGGTTGTCCTTTAGGTTTATTACCTCTATTAGTGTTAATAGAATTTATTTCTTATTTATCAAGAAATGTATCTCTAGGTTTAAGATTAGCAGCCAATATTATGTCTGGTCATATGCTTTTAAATATATTAAGTGGATTCACATATAATATTATGACTTCTAGTATTGTTTTTTTCTTATTTGGTATGATACCTTTAGGTTTTATCATAGCATTTTCTGGTTTAGAATTGGCTATTGCCTTCATCCAAGCACAAGTTTTCATTGTATTAAGTAGTAGTTATATAAAAGATGCATTAGATTTACATTAGTTAGGATTAATTATAATAATTAATCTTAATTAATATATAATACATTATTAAATATATTATTTTTAATATTAAAAAGTGACACTTATATAATACTATATAATATAGTAAAAGAAAGTCCTGTTTTTAATAATATATATACATATATTAAATATGTGAAGATAAAAATCTTGGTATTTAACAGAAAATATAAATAATATAATATCATATTATTGCGAACTTAAAAGCTTATTATCAAAACATTATTTAGACACATATATAAATTAAGAATTAATAAACTAATATAATCTGGCTTATTAGTGTCCAAAAAAAATATAAATACATTATTAATGATAATGAAAAAAAAATTATCATTAATAATTTATGAGTTTGATGATGGCTCTGAATGAATGCTGTCCAAATGCTTGACACATGCTAATTGAACGTCTAATTTTAATAACAATTTTTTAATTAGAAGTGGTGTACAGGTGAGTATAAGATATTTTGGCTACCTTAGAGTAAGGAAAAAAAATTCCTTATAAGAATATTAACATATTAAAGGAAGAAGAGGTTGTAATAAAATCTACTTCTTCTGCTCTAAGATGTAAATTTATGTTTCGGATAAGTAGTAATTAAGGTAATAGCTTAATCAGCTTAAAGTCCGTAGTCGTGATTGAAAAATTAATCGGCCACATTGGGACTGAAAAAATCCCAATACGTATAGTACAGCAGTGAGGAATATTGGTCAATAGCCTAACGGCTGAACCAGCAACTTGGGGGAATGAATAGTATTTACTAATTATGTCAATATTAACATAATATCGATTATGTCGAATAAAATTCTAGATAGATAACTGATAATGACAATTTTCTATCTATGTGTCTTGACTAAATCACGTGCCAGCAGTCGCGGTAATACGTGGAAGACTAGTGTTATTCATCTTTATTAGGTTTAAAGGGTTCCTAGACGGTTAATATAACTAATAATAGTACATATTAACTAGAGTTTAATAAGAGAAAGGTAGAACTTATAGAGTAGAGATCAAATTCTTTAATACTATAAGGACAGATAGTGGTAAAAGCAACCTTCTATCTAAAAACTGACGTTGAGTAACGAAGGCTTGGGTAGCAATAAGGATTAGATACCCTCGTAGTCCAAGCAGAAAATTATGAATGTCATAGACTAGATAAAAATAATTTATTGTTTTTAGTTTATAAATGAAAGTGTAAACATTCCACCTCAAGAGTAATGTGGCAACGCAGGAACTGAAATCATTAGACCGTTTCTGAAACCAGTAGTGAAGTATGTTATTTAATTCGATGATCCGCGAAAAACCTTACCACAATTTGAATGTTATTTTTTGTTAATATCACAAGTGTTGCACGGTTGTCTTCAGTTAATGTCGTGAGATTTTGGTTAGTTCCAACAAATTAACGTAAACCCTTACTTTATTTAATATATTAAATTTATTATAGAGTAGATCGTCATTATATTGAATATGATAAAAGGGACCAAGACAAGTCATCATGACCTTAATATTGTGGGCTATAGACGTGCCACATACTCCTAGACAAAAGGAAGTTAAAATGTGAATTTGAGCTAATCCCTAAAATAGGATATAATATGAATTGTAGTCTGTAACTCGACTATATGAATAAGGAATTACTAGTAATCGTGAATCACCACGACACGGTGAATTTACTATCAGTTAGGTACTAACTACTCGTCAGGCGCTGAAATGAGTATGTGCAATAAGTTTGATTATATATTTAATAATTATATTAATAATTAGGTTAATAAATGTTAATTTATAATTTTCGTATGTATGACTTTAATTAGTGTTAAGTCGAAATATGGTTCGTGTAGTGGAAATTGCACGGGTTTAATTAATATTAACAATAAACTATATATAATTTAACATAAGGAAGGTTCCGTGTGTTGGTAATCGGGTTGAGCTGTAAACTCAATAATGAATAATTATCAAAGGTTCAATTCCTTTTCTTCCTATATAATAATAAGTTGTTATTATTATTATTATTGTTATCGTTGTGTATAAACAACACGTGTTAGCTAAATAGGTATAGCATTGTGCTACGGACACAAAAATTACAAGTTCAATTCTTGTACACGTTAATATACATATATATTAAGATATTAATATTTATATAGCCTTTATAGCTCAACGGTAGAGCGAAATACTGTTAATATTTTTATAGATGTTCGATTCATCTTAAAGGCTATCTGCCTAAATTAAACCAATTTAATTTAATTTAATTTATTTATTATTTATTATTATATTCTCTAAAAATGAATGGTAGTTATTTAATTTCAATTACAATTGAAATTAAAGGAGAAAGATATAAATTTTTGTATTTATGAATAGTCTATATATTTTGACTGAAAATTATACTAATGGTTATAGAGCTGAAATGTTAGATTTAATTTCATTAATTGCTATTATTTGTGGTATTTTTGTTATAATAACAAAAAATCCCATTGTATCTGTATTATTTCTAATAGGTTTATTTGTAAGCATATCTGGTTATTTAATATTATTAGGTCTTAATTTTGTGAGTATATCTTATATTTTAGTTTATATAGGTGCTGTATCTATATTATTTCTATTTATTTTAATGTTAATAAATATTAGAATTTCTGAATTATTAAGTGAGACTAATAATAATATACCTTTAGCTATTATAAGTACTATAACTTTTAATTATCCTATATATAATATATTACCTAATAATATAGCTATTGAAAATAGCTATATTATTAATTTAAATAATATATTTTATAGTATTTGATATGATAATTATAATGATTATTTAAATAAAATATTTCCATTAAATATTGATGGAAATATATCATTTGTAACATCTAAAACTTGAGATGGTAATATAGTAGAAATTACTCATATTACAACTATAGGTAATATAATTTATACTAATTATTCCATTTGAATAATAATAACATCTATTATACTTTTATTAGCAATGGTTGGTGCTATTATTATAACAATTAAAAAAAAAAGAATTAGCTCAACGGTAGAGCAACCGTTTTACACACGGTAGGTTAAGTGTTCGAATCACTCATTCTTTATAGAATACTAAAAGACGAGTTTAATAAATTATTAAAGTATAATATACTATATCGAAAGTAAAAAAATAGATAAATGATAAACTAAAAAAAAAATAAAAAAAAAATGATCAATTTAACAAGAAGTAAATTTCAAGCTCATCCTTATCACTTAGTTTCTCCATCTCCTTGACCTTTATATACTAGTATAGCATTACTTACTTTAACAACATCTCTTGTTTCAACTATACATGCTTTTAATTCAGGGCATTATTTTTTAATATTAAGTTTGATATCAGTAATATATTCTATGTCATTATGATTTAGAGATATTATATCGGAAGGTACATACCTTGGAAATCACACTTTAGCTGTTCAAAGAGGTTTAAATATGGGTGTCGCTTTATTTATTGTATCAGAAGCCTTATTCTTTTTAGCTATATTTTGAGCTTTTTTTCATAGTGCTTTATCACCTATTATAGAATTAGGTGGTCATTGACCACCTAAAGGTATAGATCCTATTAATCCTTTTGAATTACCTTTATTAAATACAATTCTTTTATTATCTTCAGGTGTTACAGTTACTTACTCTCATCATTCTTTAATACAAGGTAATAGAAGTGGAACATTATATGGTTTACTTTTTACTATAATATTAGCAATATTATTTACAGGATTACAAGGTATAGAATATACAGTTTCATCTTTTACTATAACAGATGGTGCTTTTGGTTCTTGTTTTTTTTTTGGTACAGGTTTTCATGGCCTTCATGTTATGATAGGAACAGCTTTTTTAACCGTTGGGACATGACGTGTTTTAGCTTATCATTTTACAGACAATCATCATCTTGGACTAGAATCAGGTATTTTATACTGACATTTCGTAGATGTTGTATGACTTTTTTTGTTCGTTTCTGTTTATTATTGAGGTTCATAACTTATTATATATATTATGTATATATAACATTTATTAATTTATATAAAAATTTGTGTATTTTATTTAATAAAAATACTAAAATTTTTAAAAAAAGACCCAAAAAACCAAAATGAAAAAAATTTTTAATAAAATTAATTAACTTATTAAAATCTTTTCTATGAGGTAAAATAGGTATAAGAAAAATACCTAATAAATTTAAAAATTTATTGAATATTTTGCCTTTAAAACATCCAAATCCTATACAAGGATTTTCACAAAAGAGTTTATATAACAATCGAATAAGTTTTTTACAGTTTTCTATAACTATTAATAATTCTAAAAAACATAGAAAATTACTTAGACAATTTCAATATTGAATGAAACTTGGTAATATAAAATATATTAAAAAGAATAAAAATTTCATTAAATATTTTATTAACATTAATAACTGTTATAAACATCATAAAATTTTATCTTTAATTTATAATCCTCAATTAAATTTAAAAACAAGAAAGTTTCTGAGTGCTTCTTATAATTTCGCATTATCTAAGTTTGAAACAAAGAAAAAAAATAAAAAAGAGATCTTAATTTAAGGGTAAAATACGCGACTTTTAATCGTAGCTTATGAGTTCGAATCTCGTAGATCTCAAGCCTAATGGCTGTAAAATAATTAATTATTATTTGTAAATTATAAACTGGATAATATTTCTCGTTACACTTTTTATAAATATATTATACTTTTTAAAGTATAAATAATATCTTATTAGAGGATTTGCCTCTTTTTAAATAACAAAACTTAATTATATATGAACATGAATATGAATAATAATTATACTAGCACTGATGTGAGAAATGAAAGTATTAATATTATTAACGTTAACAATAATTCAGATTTAAATAATATAACTGATAAAGATTTTTTGGTAAATAATTATTATTTACGCTGGAAAGTTGAATGAAGTAGATTCTACTAATTTTACATGATTTAATTTTTTTATTAATTCATTCGACATACTTTTTACTTTAACTCTTAATAATAATCTAGCTAAAGATAAAATTAATAATCTAATAGGGAAAATTATAATTTTAAGGGAAAATAAAGAAGTAGATTTATTTGAATTAGGTAAACTTTTAAATTTAATGGGAATTGACAGATTAAATATTATAGCTCTTTATCCTTTAGATGTAATAGAAAAAATTAATTACATTAATATTAAGGAACCTTCTGATGTTAAATATTTAGAAATAGGTGCAAATGACTTTATTACTCATTGTCTAAACAATTCATCTTTTAATTTTTTAGAATATAATAAAAATACTATTTATATCATAAAAGAAGGTAGCTACATAGATGTTAAAAATATATTTAGTAAAATTAATGGTTTTAATACAAATATTGGTAGAGGAGGCAGTCAAAAATCTCATTTATTATCACCATTAGATTTCAGATTGTCTTGCTACATGATGGCAATGCTTAAATTCGATTATAAATATATAACCTATTTAAATTTATTTAATATTGCAACAAAAGATAGATATTTACCTTTTATCTTTCGATAAAATTTAAGAAAAATAAAATGATCTTAGTTAAACTGGTATAACCATCGATTACCACTCGAAAATTATCGATTCGAATTCGATAGATCATAATATAAATAAATAAATAAATAAATAAGTATATTTATATATTATAGAGAATTGAGTCTCTTTTTATTTTATTAAAAAAAATGATTTAAATCATGAATAAATACAAATTAAATCCTAACTGAGTAACAGGCTTTGTAGATGCTAAAGGATGTTTTATTATAGGATTTTATAAAAGTAAATCTAGTAGAATAAGATAACAAGTTCAAGCACACTTTGAAATAAAGTTACATATAAGAGATAAATATTTGCTGAAACAAATTAAATCATTTTTTAATGAAACTGGTATCATATATATAAGGAATGATATTGCTCGTTATAGAGTTAGTAAATTAAAGGATATTATAAAAATAATCCTTCCACATTTTAATAATTTTCCTTTAATTACTCAAAAACAAAGTGATT
>Ga0306925_10003134_pt1 | contig 14519 bp, 9 predicted proteins | sample flu12Cox44000176_FD_203755 | JGI IMG/M metagenome (GOLD analysis project Ga0306925, IMG submission 203755) | Lab enrichment of tropical soil microbial communities from Luquillo Experimental Forest, Puerto Rico - flux8day.12C.oxic.44.000.176 (v2)... | ecosystem: Environmental > Terrestrial > Soil... | reverse complement strand
TCGCCTAGGGCAATTCCTCAGTCTCCTCGAGCAAAACGGATTCGGCTACGAATTGCGGGCACCCCTCCATCTGCCCTTCCCCAAGGGGCGGCAGCACAACTTCATGATGTACGCGTACCGAAAGGCTTCCGAAATGGGCGACTCCAAGGTTCCGCCAGTTGTCCGAATGCCCTCCAGCTCTTCGGTCACGTTGGCCCCTTCTTGCCTCAGGACAGGCTCCCTCAGCTGTGCCCGACGTCGGAGCACTCGGACTAGCGGAAGCCGCCATGGCGAGACGCGGCGACGGCATTCCTCAGTGAGGAAACACGTGGCTGCGCGACTTCACGCACGAAGCGCGAGAGCGCGGCAGACAAGTCCATGATTCACGCCATTGCTTCGTGGACGACATGGCGCGTGAGCAGTCGCGGGAGCGGACCCGGGACGCCCTCCGCCGCAAGGTGGAACTGTAGTGCTCCCCGGGAATCAAGCCACCTGAATGACTTCGCGCGCCCGGAAGTCCCGCGGGCTCCGATAGCCCAGCGCCTGGTGCGGGCGCGCCTCGTTGTACCAGTGGATCTACGCCCTCAGCTCCCGCCGAGCGTGCTCGTAGCTGACGAAGTTGTGCTGCCAGACGCACTCTTCCTTGAGACTGCGAAAGAAGCGCTCGATGATCCCGTTCTGCTCCGGCGTGTAGGGGGTGATGAACTCCTGGGCCAGTCGGTAGTCGCGACAGGCCGCCCGGAACCGTCGACTTTGATAGATGAGTGCGTTGTCGGAGCGGATCACCGGCGTGGCCCCCGTCGGGCGCAGCGTGCCGAACCGTTCCAGGCACGCTTCCTCGAGCGCCCGCTCGGCCTCTTTGGCCCGCCCCCGCAGGGCAAACTCGTGACCGATGAGCTCGCGGTCGTGACAATCGATCACCGCGGCGAGGTGAGCCCAGCCATCCTCCCCGCAATACACGTGGGTCACGTCGGTGGCCCAGCGCTCGTTGCTCCGCGCGGCCTGGCTGCGCCGCCCCTGGACCCGGGGCCGCGGGGTGGCCGCCCGCTGATGCACGAACCAGCCTTTGAGTCGGCAGATGCGGTAGACGGTCTTGGGCGTAATGCGGACGCCATCCCGAAAACGCAGCAGGGCCCACAGCCGCCGATAGCCGAAGGTCGGGTAGCAGCGAATCAGGGTGGCGATCTGCATGGCCAGCGGCTCGTTGAGCACCGCGCGAGGGGGTGGCCTCTGGGCGCCCCGGCGCACGCCACTGCGAGCCACCGCCAGGATCCGGCATACCCGGCGCTCGGACACGTGCGGCCGCGCCCGTCTCACTCGTCGGACGTCTTCGCCGGAAAAGGGCGGTCCTTGCTCGCCTCCTTCAGCACATCGAGGTCGAGGACCAATTCGCCGACCTTCTGCTTGAGCTTCTTGATCTGCTCGTCCTTCAGGGCGTCCTCGTCCTTGGGGCGCGCCCGCAGGGCATTCTCGGCCCCGAGCAGGTACCGCTCCCGCCACTCCTCTACCTCGGCCACCGTCAACCCGTTGCTTCCGGGCCGCGGCTTGGACTGAGGTCTCCCCCTTCAGAATGCTGAGGATCAACGACGCCCGCCGTTTCGCCGTCCAGCGCTGGGGGGACTCGGCACTGTCGTCTGCCATGGCCCACCTCCCGCCGTGATCCAATCACGGCTTGTGGGTGGACTCAATTCGGAGGGGAGCAGCATAATCGGCTCTTCGGAGGTTCCGGGGTGGGCGGTGTCCGAGTCTGGCAGGTTATGTCGCGGGGGCGGGCATTAGGAGCGGGGCAAGCCGCCGCTCGAGGGGACTAGTGTTGGCTATCCTCTCTGGCATGTACTCGTTTCTTGGGGGATAACCTTGCACAGAGAGCGCCGAAGGGGGGTTCCGCCGCCCAGAGGGTGCTGAGCGTACGCACGGATTGGTTCCGATTCCGCCTCCACATGATGCCCCCCAACCCTGCGACGACCGTGCAGAGGAGAACGACCGAGGACGGTTCTGGCACCGTAGCTGAGCTAGTGGGGTTGATGTCAAGCGAGACGCCGGCCGCATTGTCCGGCAGGAAACCATCATCAATGAAGAAATCCAGCGTCGTCGTCCTGCTTAGGACAAGCGTGTCAGTGAACCCCGCAGTCGATGTTCCCGGAAGCACCGTGTTGTAATCAAACGTCTGGACGCCGGTCTTTCCCGCCATGAGCGCTTGCGTGGATGCTGTGCCGCTGACAAAGTCGCCCTTGATCAATGTACCGGTCCCGTTACCGTTATCCGTGGCAACCATGAAGTTCCATGCCCATCCACTCGCGTTGGCTGCTTCAAAGTCAAACGCCAGGAAATTGGGATTAGCCCCCGGCTTGACACCATTCACTGTCGCGGCGTTCGTGATGGTGTAAGTTCCCGCCCCGAGCGTGAGCTTCACGGGGTTGATCAGCGTGACCACGGTCCCGGCCGGAGTCGCTAAGGGCCCCCCGAAACATGTGCTACACCCGCTGACTGTGGCATCAAGGTTCAGAATATCGGCGTTGGCCGCACCGCTAAGGAGCATCAGCCAAAGGGCAGTCATCAAGCCAAGACGGAGACTCATACTCTTCCCCATGTCCTGCTCTCCTTAGCGCGAAAGAGTTAAACGAAAACCTCGACCAGAAAAAAGCTGCCATGGAACGTAGAGGTTGGTAATTCGACATCATGAGTTCCAAATTGTCAATGTCTTATTCTTCACACGACACGACTTCTCCCTCCGGATCACGTCCGACTCGTGCTCACCCTTGAGCTTCGACGTGCTCTGGCCGAACAGTTGAGCGCCAGGGCCATCCGATCAGGCAAGAATCTCCGATTCAGTACGCCGCCGGGAGTGTTTGGAGAGAAATGGCTGATGACGAGGTCAGCAATGAACTTGATGACTGGTTAATATGATGACCTTAGGGTCTTTCACGCAGGCAACGTAAAAGAGAAGGTGGACCCCTTTCCTGGCTGGCTCTGCACCCAGATCCGTCCGCCATGCAACTCGATGAATTTGCGGGACAGGGCCAGCCCGAGCCCGGTCCCCTCGACCTTCTTGTCCGCCGTGCCCACTTGCCGGAACTCCTCGAAGATCGCCTCCTGATCTTCCGGTGCGATGCCCACGCCAGTGTCGGCCACGGAGATCTCGGCCATGCCGTCGTTGACCGCTGCCCGAACGTCGATCCGACCGCCCTCCGGTGTGAACTTGAGGGCGTTGGAGAGGAGGTTCAAGAGGACCTGCTTCACCTTCCGTTCGTCGCCCCGGATCATCCCCACGCGGTCGTCGATGGTCCGCCCCAGCCTGATCCCGCGCCGGCTCGCCCGCTCCCGCACGAGGATCAGGGCGTTGTCGATAGCCGCGGGGAGGCTGAAGTCCGCCAGCTCCAACTCCATCCGGCCCGCTTCGATCTTGGACAGATCGAGGATGTCGTTGATCAGTGACAGCAAGTGCTGGCCGGATGAGTAGATGTCCTTTAGGTACTCCTCCTGCTTCTCGTTCAGCTCACCGAACATCCGTTCGTTCAGTACCTCCGAGAACCCGATGATGGCGTTGAGGGGGGTCCGAAGCTCGTGGGACATGTTGGCGAGGAACTCGGATTTGTGACGGCTGGCAGCTTCGAGCTGGCGGCTTTTGTCCTCGATCTCGTGAAAGAGGCGGGCGTTCTGGATCGCCAGAGCCGACTGCGTGGCGAAGGTCCGAAGTAGCTCGATCGTTTCGTCCGGGAAGTCGCCGGGCTGATTGCGGGTCACCCCGAGGCAGCCGATCAGTTGACCTTCCCGCACCATCGGCACAGCCAAGATGGCCCGAACGCCGGAGTCAATCAGGATCTCTCGCAGGCGGCCCTCGTAGGCGCCCGGCAGGGCGATATCAGGAACTTGCACCGGTTCCAACGTGATGGCCGTACGCCCGAGCACCCCTTCCCCCTTCCGAATCCGGGTGGTGCGCCGCGCCTCCGCGAGAGTGCCGCTGGTGTCGGTCATCGCCCGCTGGGCGAACTCCTCGGCGGCCTCGTCATACTCGAACACCACGCCACCATCCAGCCCTGAGAGCTGGACGGCGCGCGACACGATGGTGGTCAGGACCGTTTCCAGATCCAGCGTGGAGCTGACCGCCCGTCCCACCTCACCCAACGCCGTGAGCTTCTCGACCGAGCGCGTAAGCGCAGCGGTCCGGGCTTCCAATTCCTTGAAGAGCCGTACGTTCTCGATCGCGATGACAGCTTGGTCGGCAAACGTTTCCACGAGAGCGATCTGCTTCTCAGTGAACGGCCGCACCTCCTGGCGATAAGTGACCAGGGCCCCGATCAGCGTGTTCTCTTTTAGCATCGGAACCCATAAGCACGTGCGCGCCCGTAGCAGTTCCACGGAGATCATCCGCTGCGGATCCGGGTACGCCGCGTCCGTCCTGATATCGGCGATGTGAACCGGCCGTCGCTCATCGAGCATTCGCCAAAGCCCCGTGCCCGGCTTGGGGTGAATTCCCTGCTTGGCGTATGCGAGCCACTCGGCATTTGCCCCTCGATGGGCCGCTACCTCGAACGCCTTTCCGTCGGAGAGGAACAGCAACCCGGTCGGTGCTTCGCACAGCCGTGTTGCGTTAGCGAGCATCGCCTCAAACACCGGGGCCAGATCATTCGGTGAACTGGAGATGACGCCGAGGATCTCGCTCGTAGCGGTCTGCTGCTCCAGGGTTTCTGTCACCTGCGCGTGAGCCTCCGTGAGCGCCCGGTTCTTTTCTTGGAGTTCAGTGAATAGCCGCACGTTCTCAATGGCGATCACGGCCTGGTCGGCGAAGGTCTGCAGCAGCGCGATCTCGTCATCGGTGAACCCGCCAGGCTCACGGCGGGTAACGCTGATCGTCCCGATGGCCTCGTCGTGGCGCAGCATCGGCACGACGACTTGGCTCCGGAGGCCACGAACACGGGAAAGGACGTGCAGCGTGGGAAATCTGAGATCGCTGTGGGCATCCGCGATGTTAAGCGGCACGCGTTTGCGGATGGTGTACGTGTGCGGCCCCTCGACAGCCAGCGGTTGCGGGAATCGCGCTCGCAGCGCCTTGTCGCCGGCAGGGTCGATGCTCGTGACGGCGCCGAGTTCGAGGTGATCGCCCGTAAGCTGGGTGAGCGTGCCGCCGTAGCCCTTCAAGAGCCGTAGGGCACTCTCCACGATCGCGTCGAACACCGGCTGCAGGTCCGTGCGCGAACCACTGATGACACGCAGGATGTCGCTGGTAGCCGTCTGTTGATCCAGGGCTCGCGTCAAGTCGTGATTGCGCGCTTCCAGCTCCTTGAATAGCCGCACGTTCTCAATGGCGATCACGGCCTGGTCGGCGAAGGTCTTCAGAAGCTCGATGTGTTGCTCCGAAAACGGTGAGGCTTCTCGCCGCCATACATTTATGGCGCCGAGACACCGACCCTCACGATTTAACGGAACAATCAGGCATGTCCGGTACCCCGCCGCGCTGAAGACTGGGCCAGCTGCACTCGCTTGCCACCCCGCATTGGCTTGCACATCCGGGATATGAACCATCTCGCCCGTGAGCGCGACGTGCGACACTCCGATACCGTCCCGCGAAGGTTGACGCGGAAAGTAGCGGAGGGCCGCTTCCGTTTCGTCCGGACGAACTCCGGCGAGTGCTGCGATGTTGATCCACCCGTCATCGAATCGGAAGACAGCTCCAAATGCAGCGCTGCACAGGTTCACAGCACGCTCGGCGATCGTGTCAAACACCGGCTGAGTATCGGTCGGCGAGCGCGAGATTACCTGGAGAACTTCTCCTGTCGCCGTCAGGTCGCGGTTGCGTGCCTCCAGCTCCGTGAACAGCCGGACGTTCTCGATCGCGATGACCGCCTGGTCGGCCAGCGTTTCTAGGAGCGCGATCTGTCGCTCACCGAACGGCTTCACCACCTCGCGACGCAGATTGATGGTACCTATCGGAATACCATCTACGAGCAGGGGCACACTTAGGACCGTCCGACTTCCGAACGATGCGGCGAGGGCGCTTCCCTCGGGGAACTGTTCCATGTCGCTCTGCAGGTCGGGGACATGCACGGTCCGTCGCTCAAGAATCGCCCGACCACCAATTGTGCCCCGGACGGGCCGGGTCTCGCCGACTGGCGCACGGATCGATCCATGGTGAGCCGCAAGCCGTAGCTGGTCGCCTTCAAGGAGAAATAGGATTGCGTCTTTAGCCTCACAGAGGCGCGCCGCAGTCTTCACCACCGCATCCAACACCGGCTGCACGTCATTCGGCGAGCTACTGATCACGCGCAGAATATCACTCGTCGCCGTCTGCTGTTCCAGCGCCTCGGTCAGCGCGCGTTGCAGCTCGATGTAGGGAACTCCAGGTACGTCGTCGCCCTTGGTATTCTTGAGGAGAACACCGCAGGCGAGGCAAAACTTGGCGTGCGCTGGATTCTCTGTCTGGCACCGGGGACACGTCATGCCGGAGCCTCCCACTGGCCGGATCGGCGAAGCTCGGAACCGTGGGCCGAGACTAACCGCCCGCGTCTCGCGTGGTCAAGGACGGCTCGACGAGGTGGGGCGGGGCCTGTATTCCTGGGATCCATTCGCCCCGGGAGGGAGCCACGGCTCTGCGCCGCTCCCCGCCACGCCACCCAGCACTTGGGTACGAACGCTAGGAGCCGCCTCGGTCCGGTGCTGGCCCCTCCCAGGACCCGAGGCTACATCGCCATCCAGTGGCGCGGAGGCGGGCGCCGGGGCCGCAGCACCTGCCGCACGTGGGGGTGCGCGGTGGCCCACCGACGTGCGGCCGCCGTCCGCCGGCCGCCGAGGCGGCCTAGCTCGGCGAAGTACGCGCGCCGCTGCTCGCCGGCCATCGCGATGGACCGGAGACGCGCCTGCGCCCCGCGCCGCGCGAGCATCGTCCGCCCCCACCGCGGGTCGAGCCGGCCGCACTTGAACGCCGCGGCGAGCCCGCCGAGGATGCGACCCCGCACGAAGGGCGTCAGGGCCCGCCAGCCGCGCGCGGCGGCGAGGCGGGCGAAGGCCCGCACCGCCCGCTCGCGGAACGCGCCGTCGAATTCAGGCGGCAGCCAGGCCGGGACGCGGACGAAGCGGTCGAGGTGCGCGCGCACGCCCAGCCCGCTAGGGGTGCTGGCGCCGGCGCTGGAACGCGCGGCGGAGCCGGATGTGGGCGCGGATCTCACGGTCGAGCCAGCGGTGCTCCGCGCCGGCGATGCCGAGCGCCGGCAGCGCCTGCAAGACGGCCTGCCAGCCGGCAACGGGATCGCGCAGAAGCGCTTCCACCAGCCGCGCACCGAGGGTCGGATCGACGGAGCCTTCGCTGGCCATCTCACGCTCGACGGTAGTCGAAAGCGGGGCCGAGCCAAAGCCTTTTGCGGCGCGTGGATGTCGGCCCGCAACCGGGCGGACACCCCTTGGGCGAAAACCCCATGATCGCGCGGCAAGCTTGCCAATCAAGGCAAGCGCCACCAAAAAAAGGGTCCAAGAGTTTTTGCAGATCGATCCGCGCCGAAGTGCTGCGGGGGGACCACGATCGATCGCGGGGGGTGCTCAAGGCGATCCCATGTGCGTCTTCGCGGGCGGAAGTGCCGCAAGTCGCAGGCCCGTGGAAGGCTTCGCGTCGACGATGGGGACCAGGATCGAAGTGGACCTAGTGCCGGATTGAGTGCCGAATCAGGGGCGCATTCGGTAGATCACCGTAGCAGTGGGTAACGCATGGGCGTTCGGCAAAAGCGCGCCACGTGGCACCTGGTCGCGGTCCGTCCGCTCCAGTCATAGGACGGCTGAGCACACTTCTAGCCACCCCACCTCGCCGGTGCCGACCACGGTCTTACCAAGTCCCACAGGCTCGTGAGGCAAGACAATGGTCAGTTGCCACGGTGGCAGCGATCAGCCGCCGAGGTCCGGCCGGCGGCCCGCCACGGCCCGTCCTTGACCCCCTAAGATCCCCCGGCTAATCTCAGCACGCCCGTCCGGCGCAGCGAACCGGCCTGGGTTCCCCAAGGGAGGTCCCTCGCGTGCAGTGTCCGCGCTGTCGCGCTGAGAATCGGGAAGGCCGTCGGTTCTGTGGCGAATGCGGGCTATCGTTCGCCTCGACCTGCCCATCGTGCGGGTTCCTGAATGAAGGGAGTGAAAAGTTCTGCGGTGGTTGTGGCGCCCCCCTTGCCGGCTCCCGTCCGACTCCTGACACGAAGTTTGTTTCTCCGGAGTCCTACACCCCAAAGCATCTCGCCGAGAAGATTCTGACCTCGAAGGCCGCGCTCCTAGGAGAGCGCAAGCAGGTCACGGTGCTCTTTGCCGATCTCAAGGGCTCGATGGAACTGCTGGCCGACCGTGATCCCGAGGAGGCGCGCAAGATCCTCGACCCTGTGCTCGAACGGATGATGGAAGCCGTGCATCGCTACGAGGGCACGGTGAACCAGGTGATGGGGGACGGGATCATGGCCCTCTTTGGCGCGCCGCTTGCTCACGAGGACCACGCCGTGCGCGCGTGTTACGCCGCGCTGCGCATGCAGCAGACGGTGCAGCACTACGCGGCCGGTGTCCGACGGCAGGAAGGCGTGCTCATCCAGATCAGGGTTGGGCTGAATTCGGGCGAAGTCATCGTCCGCTCCATCGGATCCGACCTTCACATGGACTACACGGCGGTTGGCCAGACGACGCATCTTGCCGCGCGCATGGAACAGCTCGCTGCTCCTGGATCCACCACGTTAACCGGCCACACCCTGAATCTCGCGGAGGGCTTCATCCAAGTGAAGCCGCTGGGCCCGATGACCGTCAAGGGCTTGAGTGATCCGGTACCGGTGTTCGAGCTTTCCGGGACGGGCTCGGCGCGCTCGAGGCTCCAAGCCGCGGCCGCGCGTGGCCTTTCGCGGTTCGTCGGACGAGACGGCGAGATGGAGCAACTCCGGCGGGCGCTCGAGCGCGCCAGCACCGGCCGGGGGCAAGTGGCCGCGATCGTCGGTGAACCGGGCGTCGGCAAGTCCCGGCTCGTGTTCGAGCTCACGCATTCCCATCGCGTCGACGGCTGGACGGTGCTCGAGTCTCGCTCCGTCTCCTACGGCAAGGCGACCAGCTATCTCCCTGTCATCGAGTTGCTCAAGACCTACTTCAAGATCGGCGAGCGGGACACGCATCGGGACATCCAGGAGAAGATCTTTGGGAAGGTCATGACCCTGGACCGCGCGCTGGAGCCGACGCTCCCGGCATTGCTGGTGTTGCTCGGTGTCCGCGTCGATGATGCGTCGTGGCAGACACTCGATCCCGATCAGCGTCGGAGGGCCACGCTCGACGCGGTCAAACGCCTCCTCGTACGAGAGGCCCAGGTGCAGCCGCTCCTCGTCGTCTTCGAGGATTTGCACTGGATCGACTCCGAAACCCAGGCCGTCCTCGACAGCCTCGTCGAGAGTCTTCCAGCTCTCCGAATGCTCCTGCTGGTCAACTATCGGCCGGAGTTCACACACGGCTGGGGGGGCAAAGGCTATTATAGCCAGTTCCGGCTCGACACCCTGGGTGACGAGAGTGCGAACGAGTTGCTCGATGCGCTTCTCGGCCACCACGTCAGTCTGGCGCCGGCCAAGATCTTACTCGTGCAGAAGACCGGCGGGAATCCGCTTTTCATCGAAGAAGGTGTGCGCTCGCTGGTGGAAACGCAGGCCCTGAGCGGCACGCGCGGGGCCTATCAACTCGCGCGGGCGCCGGAGACGATCCAGGTGCCGGCCACCGTCCAGGCGATTCTTGCCGCGCGCATCGATCGCCTTCCGGCCGAGCAGAAGCAGCTTCTGCAGTGCGCGGCCGTCATCGGCAAGGACGTACCGCTCAACCTGCTCGAGGCCATCGCGGAGGATCATGGCGACGATCTGCGCCGCAGCCTCGCGCAGCTTCAGGCCGCGGAATTCCTCTACGAGACGGTCCTCTTTCCCGACACCGAATACACCTTCAAACACGCGCTCACCCACGATGTCGCGTACGGCAGTCTCCTCCACGAGCGGAGACGGACGCTGCACCGGCAGATCGTGAGCGCGATTGAGACGGCGCATCCGGATCGACTGCTCGAGCATGTCGAACGCCTGGCGCATCACGCGCTGCGTGGCGAAGACTGGGACAAGGCCGTGCGCTGCGGTCACGAGGCTGGACGGAAATCCCTGGAGCGGTCGGCCAATTACGAAGCGATTGCGTTCTTCACGCAAGCCCTCGGCGCACTCGAGCACCTCCCCGAGGTGCGTGTGACGCGCGAGCGAGCGATAGATCTCCGGTTCGATCTCTACCATGCGATGTTGCCGCTCGATGAGCTCCACACGATCCTCGACCATCTGCGGGTGGCCGAGACCCTGGCCACCGCGCTCGGAGACGAGAGGCGAAAGGCCTGGGCCTGGCTCCATATCTGCCACATCCTCGTCTTGGTCGGCGACTGCGCCGAGGGCGCAACGGTCGGACGCCGCGCTGCGGGGGCCGCGAACGCCCTTGGCGACACGTGGCTGCGCGTCATCGCCAATCTCTGGCTCGGATGCGCTTCGTATGCGCTGGGCGATCACGTGGAAGCGGTCGGTGCCCTCCGAGCGGCACTCGCAGAGTTGCGCAGTGAGGAACAGGCGGGGAGATCTCCGAGCCTGCAGATCGTCGTCACCGTGCGGAGCTACCTCAGCATGTTTCTCGCGGAGCTTGGCGAGATGCGTGAGGCAGCAGCCATCGGGGAAGAGGCGATCGTGGCCGGGGAGACGATCAATCGTCCGTGGTGTCGCATGCTCGTGCGCTGGCAGGTCGGTGAACACCACCTGACGAAGGGCGAGGTGAGTCAGGCATTGATGCTCCTCGAAGACGGGCTCACGATCGCGCGACAGTGGGGCTTTGACCGGACGCGACGGGTCCTGGCGTGCGCCCATGGGTACGCCCTGGCGCTCGTGGGACGCACCGCCGCAGGGCTCGCGATACTCGAAGAGAACGTCACGCATCTGGACAGCATCCATTTCACGTGGCTGCGGGGCCGGCGGTTGACGTATCTCGGCGAGACGTATCTTCTGGCTGGACGCGTCGCTGACGCGAAGGCGGTGGCGGAGCGAGCCAAGCAGTGGTCGCGAGCGCGCAGCGAGCGCGGATTTGAGGCGTGGGCGCTGCGGCTGCTGGCTGAGTGCGAGATGCGCAGCGCGGAGGCCAGAGAGACGACGGCTCAAGACTTGTTCCAGGAAGCGCTTGGGCTGGGCGCCGAACTCGGCATGCGCCCGCTCGTGGCCCACTGCCACGCCGGCCTCGCGATGTTCCATCAGCGCATGGGCGAGCCTCAGAAGGCGCAGGAGCACCTCACGGTGGCCACGACGATGTACCGAGAGATGGGGATGACGTACTGGCTGGAGAAGGCGAAGGCGGAGCTAACAGAAGCAGAGTAGCGCATGGCGGTGGGGTCATCGAGCGGTCTGCCCGGGTCCTCCGGGTATCACGTCAAAAACCTCAGCGCCCGGACCCAGCCGAAGTCCGCGATCTTTTGTCGTGTGGCTGCGCCGAGAACGACGGGCTCAGAAAGAAATGATTGTGGAGAGCCCAACGCCCATGCTCATCGGCCGGGCGCAGCTGGTCCGCCGAAGCAGCTCGTTAGCGGCATCATGACTCCAACACCTGCGGAGTACTTTAACGCTAACTTCTTCCACACGTACGTTCCGATATCGCGGCAACAATCGATATGGCAGACTACAGGCGGCCTGTCAATGATTCTTGGGGGAGGAGCCGAGCTATGGCACCTGTTGAGCGAGAGATCCGACGCGATATCGAGTCCAAGCAATTGTGGGCCCTTGAAGTATTCCAACATGAGATAGTCGGCTGCCTTGGACCCTTCGCTACCGAGGCCACGGTTCCGAGGTACCTTGATGGGATGACTTTCGAGCGGAATGGCGAGCTGCTGCGCTGGCTCAGCGGGAAAGACCTGCAACGCTAAGCACCGTTCTGAAGCCAACGAGCTATAGAAAGCTCGCTGAGTAGAGACCCGAAGCAAGGGCGCTCCCATCTGACCTGGCCGCTGTAGCTAAGCGTTCGGCCCATGAACAGATCGTCGCCGGATCGCTCACACATGAACGGGGCTTTTCATGAACACAATCCCAGCCTGGCATATCGCAGGAGACTGGTTCGACAACTGCAGCTGCGCCGTCGCGTGCCCCTGCACCTTCGCTCAGCCTCCAGTACAAGCGCATAGGAAACATTGAGGCCACTGCGCCGCCCGGCGGCGGCCTGCCGGGGGCCCCGGGAATCCCAGCTTCCCCTTGGCTCAGCGCCGGACACCGCGCGATTTTGATCGCCCTCCCAGGTGAAGGTGCTCTTGCGACAGGGAAGTGGTCAAGGGGCGTGTGAGCGGGGCAGACGGCTGCCGTGGGGGGTTACCCGGTGGCCGCGGGGTGATCGGGCTGGGGCGGGGCCGGGCAGGGGCTGGCGGGGCCCGGCGCCAACCCCAGGGGGGCGAGGATGGCGCGCACGACAGCCGGGTCCTGGATGGTGGCGATGACCCGCAGCCGGCCGCCGCATCGGGGACAGGCCAGGACATCGAGAGCGAACACGCGGCGCATCAACGCCGCCCAGGTCCAGGCAGGCGTGAGGCCGGCAGGGTGGGGGGTGGCCTCGGGCGTGAGGGCGATGCCGTCAGGGCCCGGGCGGGCGTAGCGGACGACCTGCGAGCGCCAGCGCGCCCGCGGGGCGAGAACGCCGTGATACACGAGCAAGTTCACCGCGGGGCGAGGGATGAGGGCCCGGTCTTGCGTTCCGACGTTCTGGTCGCTGCACGCCGCAGGCACGACGCTGCTCGGGGCGCGCGCAATGTTGCAGCTCAGGACCTGACCCCCGTTCGATCACCGAGAGACTGTGTGGCCCCGCGCACCGGAAGGCATGCCGACCGGGTGAATGTCATGGGCCCTCAAGTCTCTTCAGAAGAAGGAGGAGCTCTCCGGCGGCAGCGTGCGAGCCAATCTCCTCACCGGCCTCGACCACGACGGCCCCACGCTTCAAGAACTTCATCGAATCATCATGTTCCCTTCATCTTCCGTTGCGAGGATGCGGCGCCAGTGGACGCTGCTCGTGCAATGACTCTTGCCGGGAGGATTCAGAGATATGAGCTTGCCGACTCGCACGCAAAACTCGGCGGTTGCGCGGCACCGACTTCACTTCCGGCGTCGCCTTGGGCTCCCGGCCGTCTGGCTCCTGGCCGCTGCGGTGCTCACCGCGCCTACGTTGGCCAGCGGCGCGAGTGATTTCTTCTTGCCCGGCAACCTAGTGGTCAGCCGAAGTGTGTACGACAATCGATCGGATAACGTCATCGCCGGTGTCACGGTCCTGCCGCCAAACTGCACAACGGGCTGCGCCCTTGCCATCGCCGACGGGACCTACCCGACGGTGTGGAACAACGACCTCGTCGACGCCAGCTTCGGCATCACTGCCAAGATCCTTCTGGACCAGATCATGCCGTCGGGCACGCTCGTGAATACCCTGGAAGTACCGAACAGCTCGCAGAAGGGCGTGCCGCCGACGAAGGACCAGATGGTTACGAGCTTCTCTTCAAAGTCGGAGTTGGCGCTGAACCTGTCCACCGACGGCAACTACCTGACCTTCGTCGGCTACGTCGCGACGATCAACGCGCTCGACGTGTCGAACTCCAACACGCCCGGCGTCGATGATCCATCGAACCCGGTAAATCTGAGTTTCCTCCGGGCGGTCGCCCAGGTGGACGCGCACGGGGAATTCCGCTTCACGAGCACCAACGCGTACAGCGGCAACAACGGACGCGCCGCGATCCTCAACAACACCCAAGGCGCAAACGTGCTCTACGCTGCCGGCAATGCCGGCAACGGCGGCACTCCGCAGCCGGACGGCATTATCATCGGCGCCGGCGCGCAGTTCCTCGTGCCCCAGGTCAAGGCGCTGGTGGCGCAGAAGCCGGGTCTGCCCGCGCCGGTGGGCAGCTTCAACATCACGCAGCTCGGCGATGCGCCCGACAAGATTGGCAAGGACACAAACTTCCGCGGGCTGACGATCTTCGAGAACGTCCTCTACTACACGAAAGGCAGCGGCGGGAACGGCGTCAACAGCGTCTACTTCGTCGACACCACCGGCGCAGTCTGCACGAACACGACCGGCATCGGCCTGCCGCAGTCCTCGGCGAGCCTGCCTACCGGGCCGCTCCTGTACGATCCCTCGGTCGTGCAGACCCAGGGTCTGGTTCCGACCAACATGTGCATCCTGACGGGCTTCCCGACCGCGCTCAAGAGCAAGACAGCCTTCCCGTTCGGCATCTGGTTCGCGGATGCCAACACGCTATACGTCGCGGACGAGGGTAACGGCGACAACACCTATTCCCCGGCCGCCGGCAAGTACACGAAGGCAGCCGCCCAGACGACCGCGGGGCTGCAGAAATGGATCTTCGACGCCGTCTCCGGCAAATGGAAGCTCGCCTACGTCCTGCAGGCTGGGCTGGATCTCGGCGTACCTGACACGACGATCGCCGGCTATCCGACGGGCAACAACGGGGCCACAGGGCTACCGTGGGCGCCCGCGACGGACGGCCTGCGCAACATCACGGGCGTGGTGAA
>Ga0306925_10003126_pt1 | contig 14526 bp, 18 predicted proteins | sample flu12Cox44000176_FD_203755 | JGI IMG/M metagenome (GOLD analysis project Ga0306925, IMG submission 203755) | Lab enrichment of tropical soil microbial communities from Luquillo Experimental Forest, Puerto Rico - flux8day.12C.oxic.44.000.176 (v2)... | ecosystem: Environmental > Terrestrial >... | reverse complement strand
AACATGCTCGGCTCCTTTCCTTGCGAGCCTTGGTCAGTTAGCACTGCCAAGTCTACTCGGCTTGGGAGGAGCCGACGTTGTTATCCAATCACTAGGGTTTCACGGCGAAGGGATGGTCGTCGCCCGAGCCGATAGCGACGTGCAATGGGACCACGTTGCTTTGAAATCCATTACCGTGGCTGGAACGCAAGCACAGTGAATCACAGCTACAACTGGCACGACACCACGAGCGATCACTCTCCGACTCCGATCCGCCCACAGTTTCACGGCGCTTTCACGATGAGTGAGATGGTGGCGCGGCTGCTGAAGAAAGGAGTCCACCAGTCCGAGGTGGCACGGCAGGTGGGAGTACACCGCCAATCGGTAAGTCGGTGGGCGGCCAGCTTGGACGAGAAAGACCGGGCTGGGCTGAAGCAGGCCGCGCTGGACGCAAGCCCCGGCTGAGTGCGGAAGAGCTGAAAAAGATCGAGCGGAAAGGCTCCGACTGCGCCTTCGTTAAAGTAAACTCGCAAACCATCGGTGGTAAGATGCCGGAAACTTCTACTCACCGTCATCCGTGAGTTGGGTTATGGCTTCCAAAATAGGAGCTGCGGATACACGATTCCACCAGGGCAGCAGCTATCGCGGCAACGCCAGCCGCCGTGGCTATCCATATCCATCGCTTGCGGGAAGCGCTCCTATGCGTTAATTCACGCGGCGTTTATGCCAGCGAGAGTCGATTGGCCGATTGGTGGTATTGACGCGAAGCCGACGGAGCGGGATGTCGGCGGCGCGCAGCCATTGTATTCTCATACATCAAGCCAGGTTGAAGGACTGCGATGAATCATAGCTCTGGAATAGCTCTTCACGGCACTCTGGGAGTGATCGTGGCTTGGGTCGCACTGCTCTTCTTTTCTACGCTGGCTTTCGGCCACACTGTGCCTGGGTCACACGCGAAGATGCCGGCGGATTGGGTGAATCCCTATGTCGGTACCGCCGGAGGTGGCAACGACTACGGCGGAACGATGCCGCTGGTCACGACTCCGTTTGGGATGACGAACTGGACGGCGCAGACGCGCCAGAACCGCATCAGTGTGACCTCGTATGCGTGGGAGGATTCGGAGATCTCGGGTTTCATCGGGACACACCAACCGGCAATTTGGATGGGCGATTTCGGCTATGTAACGGTAGTGCCGGAATTGGACGGCTTAAAGACGACACCAGAAGCGCGCGCTCTGAAGTTCAAGCACTCCGATGAGGCAGTGACTCCGTACTACTACTCGGTATTGATGGATGCTGGCCAATCCCGCGGCGTCAAGGCAGAAGTAACGGCAAGCGATCATTGTGGGTTTCTGCGGTTCGCCTTTCGCGGTTCAGTGCGGCCGGCCATCCTCGTGGAGGCAACACGTAGGGGAATAACCGATTATGTTGCTGTCGATCGTGAGCGCCGCGAGGTCGTAGGCTACAACCCCGACCGCATGGATGCACACCTCGGGCCACTGGCGCTGCCGAATTTCAAGGGATATTTCGTGGTGCACTTCGATCAACCATTCTCGTCTACTGCAACTTACGAGGGTTCGAATATTGACTTAGGAAGATTGTCGCTCTCCGGAAAGAACGTAGGTGCTTATGTAGGCTTTGCCTCCCATGAAGATAACCAGATTCAAGTAAAGATAGGCACTTCGTTCATCAGTATCGATCGGGCGCGCGCGAATCTTGAGAAGGAGATTCCGTCTTGGGATTTTGACGGAATGGTTTCGGCACTGAAAGGCATCTGTCATGCGAAGCTCGGCCTGATTGAGATTGAGGACGCCACCTACGATCAGAAATCAATCTTCTACACCGGGCTTTATCATGCGATGTTGTATCCCAGGCTCTTCTCCGAGTACGGAAAGTAATACAGCGCCTTCGACGACCGGATCCACAACGGTGTCTCTTACATGGACTATTCACTGTGGGATACCTTTCGTGCTGAGCACAGCTTGCTCACGTTGCTTGCACCAGAACGGGTCGGCGATATGGTGCAGGCCCTGTTGCAGGACTTCCAGGAAGGCGGATGGATGCCGAAGTGGCCGAATCCGTCGTACACCAACATCATGATTGCCACCCACGCGGACGCGGTTGTGGCAGAGGCGATCAACAAAGGCTTCCATGGCTTCGACTACAACCTCGCTTACGAGGCCGCCTACAAGGAAGCCATGACGCCTCCTGACGGTGACACTACCCGCAAGTGGTTTGACCGCGACCTGCATACTCCCTGCGAGGTGCGGTCGGGTCTGACATATTCGAAAAAGCTGGGCTACGTTCCGGCAGACAAAACTGCCGAAGCCGCCTCAAGCACACTGGAGGATGCCTACGACGATTATGTGGTAGCGGAGATTGCCAAAGCGGTAGGCAAGGAGTGCGATTATCACTTCTTCCTCAAACGCGCGCTAAATTACGAACTGCTCTTCAGTCGTGAGACCGGATTCATGCAGGCCCGCAACTCAGACGGTTCATGGGCGGCTCCAGACGTGGGCTGGACGGAGGGAGACAAATGGGCCTACACGTGGGCTGTGATGCACGATATTCCGGGGTTGATTGAACTCATGGGCGGGCGCGAGGCGTTCAATCACAAACTGGATGAGCACTTCGCAGGAGGACACAACCATCACGACAACGAGCCCAGTCATCACTATGCATATCTTTACGACAGTGGACAGCCTTGGAAGACGCAGGCAAAGGTACGTGAAATACTGGCACAGGCGTACTCGAACACGCCGTCGGGCATGCTCGGTAATGAGGACTGTGGGCAGATGTCAGCATGGTACATCTTTAGCGCAATAGGCCTTTATCCGGTGAACCCGGTCTCGGGCGACCACATGATCGGCAGCCCGCTTTTTCAGCAGGTCAGGCTACACCTGGGGAATGGGAAGACGTTCGTGATTTCGGCGCCGGCAAATTCGGAGAAGAATATGTACATCGAGTCGGCGGAGTTGAATGGGAAGCCACTGACAATCCCTATGCTGTGCTGGGAGCAGATTCAACAGGGTGGCACGCTGACTTTTGCGATGGGGCGAGCCCCATCGCAGTGGGGTGCAAATTGGCATCCAGCGCCACTTGAGCGCTAGAGAAGTAACATGGAAAGACCGACAAAGCTGAGCACTGTTATCGCTCCTTCGCGTTCGCAAGAAGCTAGCCCGGAGGTACGGTATTGAAGGTGCTTAAGAAGAAATCTCGGTGGATGCTCGTGCTCGCGGTGGTTGTGGTTGTCCTACTCGTGCTGGCCCGAAGCTTCCGGCACAAATGATGGCCGTTACCATCTCCCGGCATCATACGAGAAAGGACGCAGATGGATACTGAAAACATAGTGACACGACTCCAAAAGGAACTTCGCCGCATCGAGAGTGCAATCGCGGCTCTTGTGGGCTAGGTTCGCGACCCGCGCCTCGTCGCGTTCGTCCGCCAAGAGGCAGAAGCTGCGCACGATGAGCGCTTCGGCCTGCGCCAAAATATCGGCCGCGCAGAAGGCAAGGTGGGCCAAGCAGAAGGGCAAGGCCGCGCCGAAGCAAGTCAAGACCGCGCCCCAAAAAACCACCGTTCGCCGTCCGATGAGTGCCGCTGCCAGAAAGAAATTGTGCGGGAAGCTCACGTTGCTGCTCGTGGCAAGGTTGCAAAGCTAGTTTGAGGTTGGCTTTAAGGACCCAGGCTTCTTCGTGCCTGTGGCTTTTGACTCGGCGCTGATCTTTTGACCTCGGCTGGCCACTTGATCTGCTTCGCCATCCCGTCCCAACTTGCGAAGCACTTGCGCATATTTGAGAGATGGTCGTCGTATTCAAAGCATGTGTCGAACATGGCTAGCGACGGTCCCTATGCGGGGCGTTTTGCTCGCCCTCGGTCATGGCTTCGAATTTGCCCTTATCGAAGTATCCGAAACAGATGTATTTCATTGTTCTTCTCCTCTTGGTGGGAGCCGGCAGCCGCGCTGGATGGTTCATCCTATAGTCGTCGCGCACAGAAAAAATCGACAGCAGAGGCGAACTATTTTTATTTCAATTCCTCTAGTCGCCTCGCGAGAAAGCGGCGCTCCCGCTCCTGCCGCGCCAAGGCGAGGGCTTCTTATACGAAGCGCGGGTTTCCGGGATCCGCCCTAATCTGCGGCACGGATCCGCACCGGCGGGAAAAGCTGGGGACAGTCCCCACATTTCTTAAGTTCCGATGCTATTTGCCTTCCGGTGTTAGTTCATAAGTTGCAACGATGACGCCCGTCGGCGTAGCCTCGCATTTCATTAGTTTCAGGGCGACTTGGTGACTGGTGTTGCCAAAGAGTCTTTTGCCCTTTCCGAGAACTATCGGACAGGTCAGCAACTGAAGGCGGTCGATAAGATTGGCATCAAGCAGTTGCGGATAGAGCGTTGAGCTTCCCCACAGGACAATATCTGCACCTTCCTCAGCTTTCACCTTCTTCAACTCGTCAAGGTTGCGCAGCTTGTGGCTATTGGCCCATTCAAGTTTGGCTGAACCGCCTGTCAGCACATATTTGTTGGCTTTTGTGAACACCGGCCCAATGGGATTGTCGGCAGGAACGTTGGGCCAAAAGCTAGCAAAGTTGTCATAGGTTTTGCGGCCCAACAGCAAATCGTATGGCTTGGCGAGGGTACCCACCATGTCCAGTACCGCAGCCCCCGACTTTTCACTGCGGTAGCTGGTGGTCCATCCGCCAAGATCGAATCCACCGCTTGTGTCCTCTTGAGCACCGCCGGGACCCTGCATGACGCCATCGAGCGAAACAAATGCAGTTGCTATGATCTTTCTCATGTTCGTTTCCTTTGTAAATACCCGGGGACAGACGGGACGTTCACCGACTCCATTCGTCGAAAAACTGGGGATCGTTCCGTCTGTCCCCAGTTTTCCGTCGAATATATATGCGAGCGGGCACTACGGCGCATATTCCGAAGTCGCGGCGGGTGAGACTATTCCGTTGCTCCCTTCGGGTCCGGGTAGAAAAGAAGCTCGCGCACCTCGCCGGGCACATCGCAGGTGATGGCAGCCTTCTTCGCCCATGCAAGTGCCTCATCCAGATCGGCGGCTTCCAGAATCCAGAAACCGCCCATGTGCTCCTTGGTCTCGGTGTACGGTCCGTCGGTGACGAGCACCCTGCCGTCGGGCTGCTTCCGTACCGTCTTCGCGTTGGCGGCCGGGGAAATGCCGCAGGCGAACTTCCTGGCGCCGGCAGCAATCAATTCGCGGTTGAGCGCGTGGATCTCTTCGATCATCGCTTCGGTTACGGTGGACGGGTCGAAGTCGTCGGGAAGGTAGTTACAAACCAAATACTGTGGCATGACTTTTTCTCCTTGGTTCCTGTGGTTTGTTTTCTGTGGCTTGTTTCCGATGCCTCGTTTCCTGTTCACTCAGGAACCGTAGCTCATCGTTCTTTCGTTCTATAGTCTTTGGGGAGACGGAAAATCGACAGCTATCCCAAATTTTTATTCTTATTTCTAATTTTTTATTTCAGCTGCCGAATTCGCTCCTGCAGAAATTGCCGCTCCGGTTCCTGTCGGGTCAGTGCGAGAGCTTTCTCATAGGAAGCCCGAGCTTCAGCGGTCCTGCCAAGCCTGCGGTACATATCGGCACGGGCTGAGTGCGCCAGGTAGTAATTCGCCAATTCGCCATGCTCCAGCACCGCGTCGATATGCGTCAGACCTGCCTCCGGACCATCGCGCATGGCAATGGCCACGGCACGATTAAGATGGACAACCGGCGAAGGCTGAATTTGTACCAATAGGTTGTAAAGCGCAACAATCTGCCGCCAGTCGGTTGCAGCTGCCGATTCCGCCTCCGCATGGACGGCCGCAATCGCCGCCTGCAGCGTGTAGGAACCGAAGCGGCGGGATTTTAAGGCTTTCTCCACCAACGCCACTCCCTCGGCGATCTGCTCCCGGTTCCAGAGCGAGCGATCCTGGTCCTCCAGTAAAATCAGCTCTCCGGTCGGAGAGGATCTCGCGGGGCGACGGGATTCCTGTAGCACCATCAGGGCAAGCAGCCCAATGACCTCCGGCTCTGGCCGGAGTTCGGTCAGCAACCGGCCCAATCGAATCGCCTCGCCGGTTAGCTCGGCCCGCGTTACCTCCGCTCCCGCCGCAGCCGAGTAACCCTCGTTAAAGACGAGATAGATGACCTGAAGTACCGCCTCCAGTCGCTCCGGCAATTCCTGCGGCCTCGGCACCTCGTAGGGAATCGGTGTATCTCGAATCTTCGCCTTCGCGCGCACAATGCGTTGGGCGAGCGTTGCCGGAGTAACGAGAAATGCCCGGGCAATCTCCTCCGTGGTCAGGCCGCAGATTTCGCGCAGAGTGAGCGCAACCTGTCCTTCCGGAGGCAGAGTGGGATGGCAGCAGGTGAAGATCAGACGGAGGCGATCATCTTCGATCTCCTCATCCTCGAAGGGAGCGTCGTTGACGCGCGATTCCATTTGGGCAACAAGATCTCTCTGTGCTCCGTCGAAGCGCGCGCGCCGGCGCATCCCATCTATCGCCTTGAAGCGTGCCGTTGAAATCAGCCAGGGGCGCGGCTTGTCCGGAATACCAGTCTGAGGCCAGGACTCCAGAGCGGCGGTGAATGCCTCGTGCATCGACTCTTCGGCTAGGTCCAAGTCTCCCAAGAGGCGCACGAGCGTCGCCAGAACCCGGCCCGATTCCGACCGGTAAAGAGTCTCAATGGTGCTGCTGATTCGTTCGGGCACAGGCGGCGGCATCTACGCCAAACTAGCAAACGGAGTGGCCCAACACAACTGCGTTCGGGCTTCCTCTACCCACAATTCAGTGGCCCGCCACTGCACTGATCGAGGGTGGTTTGCAAAGGGACAACAGCATAGGTCCTCGTAAACGGCCGAGATCATCGCGGCACGATGCTCGGCTAACCAGGAGTTCTCCTGCGCCGCGAACTTCCTGGGATGCTCCGCTTCATAACGCCCTGCCACGATCCGCACTCGTTGGGCATACAAGTACAAGGTGGCCGGCATGCTGATGGCCTCGGGCGGCATGGAGTAGGCGTAGCCATCGTGTACTACCGTTCCGGTTGGACCAACATAAACCGGAATGCGCAAGCCCAAGTCTTCCGGCTGCACTTGCAACGGACGCAATCGCGGCGCTTCTTCCGCCAAGCTCACCGCGGGAATGATTCCCGTCGCCCGGCACGGACGTTGCTCCTTCACTTCCCGCTCCCAATCTCGCCGTTGTTGCTCAAGATCTTCCAGATCGTAAAAACGACGGACTTTGAAGAACGAGGACTTTACGAAACCCACCAGATTTTCCACACTGCCCTTTTGCCGTGCCTGATATGGCCAGCACAACTCGACGCTTACTCCCATCTCCAGCGTGGCGTAGGCAAATACCGGAGTCCATTCCGTCACCTCGCCGTTCTTGCGCCACTGCAGAGCAATCGTCTTCGGTGGATCGAACACACACAACAACGGGCGCCCACCCCAGCTGGCCAGATGCTCGGCCAGAGTCCGTACTAAGGTTTCCACTTTTTCATCCTGGACCAAACTGACGCGCACCCAGCGCGAATACTTGAGACGCGAAGCGAAGAAATGGATACGCTGGCGTGCCATTCCGGAACTGCACGTCTACTTCCCCGAAATCGTGCTGACTGAACTCTCCAGGAAGCCCTTCGAAACGCACCAGCGGCTTGGCTGGCTTGGGGCGAAGCGAGGCCACCAGATCGTAGAGCGCCGTCTTGCCCCCTGATATCCGGCCTCTCGCACCCGTCGCAGGATCTCAAGCGACGGCAAGTCGGGAGTCTCCAGCAGAATCCCAACCGCCTGTTTCCGGAAATTCTGCGCTGTGCTGGGCCTCCCGATCTGTCGTTTGCCTCGTTCGGCCTCATCATCGACATGCACGACCGCCTCTTCTTGCGCGATGCACCTCGCCGAGCGCAACGAAACGCCACTCATGTGGGCCACCTCTGTTTTTCGGTGGCCCGCCTTCAGTAGAACTTCAACTTCGTGTCGTTTCAGCATTCCCCACATCCTCCTCTCCTCGACTCCCGCCTACTAGCTTGGCTGGAGTACAGGGAGACTTTTACCGTTTGCGGGGCTTTTTAGGCGTGCCAGAATTTCCGGAATTAGGAGGGCCAAAATTTACGGCACCGACATTTGCCTTGTCGATCGGTGTCCGGCCTTTCGGCCTCCCAAGCCGAGGTGGCAGAAAGCGTGTGGGTCTAACCACCTCTCTATGAATAGCTTGAAGCTCTCCAAGAATTTTCACATCTGATATTTCGATTGTTGTAGAATGTGTGAATCAGGGCGGCCAAAGTATAAAACAAGACAACATCTTTGATGAGGATGATTTGCTGCCGAGGTTCTCGAGCCAGTTGGCGAAGGAATTACCGCAGGGCTGTTTGTATTGTCAGGTTCGCGATGCGGGAGACATGTTCCTGATGGAGAGTGAGTAATGGCGCACAAGCAGACGCCGGAAGACATCGCCAGGTACGCTGACATGCTTGCGGCAATGGGCACGGAGCCCAGACTTCGCATCATGCGACTACTTCTGTCCGCCCACCCTGAGGGCATGATTGTTGGCGACATCGGGAGCGAGCTGGATATTGCAAGCTCTACGCTGTCGCACCATTTGGAGAAGCTGAAGAACGAGGAACTCGTCAAGGTTCGCCGTGAGGGAACCTATCTCTGGTACACGGCAAGCACTGACACGTTGGAAGAGCTGCTGAGTTTTCTGTACGCCGAGTGCTGCACGCGCAATAAAGCAGTCAAGCCGGACCGGATCATGACGATCTGCAAATAGGGGAGCCTGATGAGTGCTGAAAATATCAAAGAAGTCGTCCGTGAGAAATATGGCCAGGCCGCTTTGCGTGTCAAGGCCGGGAGTGGCCCCTGCTGCGGCGCGCCATCGGCGACCGATGGTTGCTGCGATCCCATAACGACTGACCTTTACGATACCGCCCAAAGCCACGAATTGCCAGAAGAAGCGCTGAAGGCTTCTCTTGGGTGCGGAAATCCTACAGCTCTGGCTCAGCTCACCGAAGGCGAAACAGCTCTGGACCTCGGCTCAGGCGGGGGCCTCGATGTGCTGCTTTCCGCGCAGCGCGTCGGACCTACCGGCAAGGCTTACGGCCTCGATATGACGGATGAGATGCTGGCACTTGCCCGTGAAAACCAGCGCAAGGCTGGCGTTACGAATGTCGAATTCCTCAAAGGCGAGATCGAAAACATCCCGCTGCCGGACAACTCAGTTGATGTAATCATTTCGAACTGCGTTATCAATCTTTCGGCTGACAAGGGCCGGGTATTGCAGGAAGCCTTCCGTGTCTTGAAGCCAGGCGGGCGTTTCGCGGTCTCCGACGTGGTCGTACGCGGTGAGGTGCCGGACGAAGTCAGAAAGAGCGTGCTGCTCTGGATCGGTTGCATCGCAGGCGCCCTGCAGGAGTCCGAGTACGTTTCGAAGCTCGTAGGGGCAGGCTTTGAGACAATCAATATCGAACCTACTCGGATTTACAAAATCGAGGACGCACGCACCTTTCTTACGGGCAATGACATTGACGTTGACACCATTGCACCGCAGGTGGAAGGCAAGTTCATGAGTGCATTCGTAAGAGCCGTGAAGCCGCGAGGCGCGTGCTGCGGTACAGGCTGCCGCAACACAGTGCCAGAAAACGCTTGAGGCTTATGCCCGAACATTACAATGTGCTGTTTCTCTGCACTGGCAACTCGGCGCGTTCGATCATGGCCGAAGCCATCACGAACCACGTTCACCGCCTACAGTGCGGGAAGCCACCCCTTGGACGCCATTCGGCCTGAGGCGCTACACGAGTTGGAGCTGGCTCATCTGCCGACGCGAGGTTTGCGCAGTAAGAGCTGGGACGAGTTTGCCAACCGAGTGCTCCGGAGTTGAATTTCGTTTTTTACCGTCTGCGATAACGCTGCCAAGGAAGTGTGTCCACTATGATCCGGTCGGCCGATGACAGCCCATTGGGGCATTGCTGACCCGGCGGCTGTCAAAGGCACTACCGACGAGATCGAACGCGCTTACCGTGAAGCGTTCGTGCTGCTGGACCGCCGGATTGGGCTGTTTCTGAGTTTGCCGCTTTTGAGCCTTGATCATCTTGCGATCAAGAAGGAGATTGATGGCATCGGCCAGCAATGACAGTCTCTCTTGAACGTCGTACGGTTGCGGAATTCGTTGGCACTGCATTCCTTCTGGCGGCCGTGGTTGGCTCTGGGATCATGCGAGAGCGACTGGCGGCAGGCAGCGTCGCTATCGGGCTATTGGCAAATACGATTGCTACGGGAGCCGCACTCGTTGCGTTGATCCTGGCATTTGGACCGATTTCCGGAGGTCACTTCAACCCTGCCGTGACACTTGCGGACGCCTCCCTGGGTGGTCTCGGTTGGCGTCAGGTACCCGCTTACCTGATTGCTCAAGTCACCGGCGCATTCTCGGGAGTGGCGACAGCCCACATGATGTTCGGCGCACCAGTTTTTGCGGCCTCACATCATCTGCGCAGCGGAGGTGCTCAGGTGTTCAGTGAATCTGCAAGCGGAAAGTATCTCGCGGGAGGATTTCGAGCAATGGCTTAATGCACAGGCGATTGAAAGAAAGTGGGCGCTTGCCACGCGGAACCGATACATTGCCCTGCTGAAGCTCACTTACAGGCGCGCTGAGGAAGATGGCAAGATCGTGACGAATCCCGTCCGGTTGCTCAAGATGAGGAACGAGGCTAGCAACGCCCGGATTCGTTATCTGAACGAGCACAAGCCACTGCCGACCGAGATCGGTTACTTGCAAGATTGCAGTGATGAGGAATCGCGGCTGCGAGCTGTCATTACTGCCGAATATCTCGGCCATCTGGCGGAGGTCGAGATTGCGTTACACACCGGGATGAGAAAATCTGAGCAGTACGGTTTGCGCTGGGTTGATGTTGATTTCGCTCGGAAGGTCATCAGGATTCGGGAAAGCAAGCATGGCGACCCGCGCCCGGTGTACCCTAACTCAACGGTGATGTCCATGTTAGAGTTCCTGCGGACCAAGGCGGGCCACAGCGAGCACGTTTTTTGCGAATGAGCGAGGTGAGCCACTGCGCCGCAATCGCCATTGGTTCGAGGATGCGGTGCGCAAGGCTGAAATCAAGCACTTTACGTGGCACGACTTGAGACACACGTTTTGCCAGTCGGCTCGTGATGGCTGGAGTTCATCTGTTGAAGGTCAAGGAACTGATGGGTCACAAAACGATCCAGCTTACGGCGCGTTACGACGCCCATCTTTCCCCGAAGGAACTGCTTGAGGCTGTTGAGAAACTTGTTCCTGAGCCAAGTGCCACCACAGGTGCGCCACCACGCCGAGAGCAACGGTTTCCGATCATTTTCGAGTTGTCAATTAAGTGTCTTGTTAGTAACGTCTTATCGGTGGTTTGGGCCTGTAGCTCAGCGGTTAGAGCAGGGGACTCATAATCCCTTGGTCGGGGGTTCGAATCCCTCCGGGCCCACCATAGAATCAATAAGTTGGGGGCACCCGATCGTGAGTGCCCGGGTGAACTGTCCGAAAACTGTCCGAGTTCTCCACCGTTCGTCTTTCCCTCTCCCTTATCCCCTACACCAATTTAGCCGTTACAACGTTACAACCCGCGTCGTTATTGGCGAAATTGCCGTTTTGACGCGTTTTGCGCCAAAAGTTACGAGCCATGCAAGCCTCTAATGGACGCGAGGCGAGTCTCCGCGTCTGGGCGCTCGATCCTGCTCCTGGCGATGGGCGTGCATGAGGCGTAGGGCAGCGCGTTGGTCGCGATCGTCGGTGATGTTGTATCTCGACAGCATGGAGAGGGTCTCGTGGCCGGTGAGGGAGCGGATGACGTCGGGATTGACGCCACGACGAAGCATATCCCGAACGGCGGTGCGCCGGAAGTCGTGGAACAACTTTCCGCGATAGACGGGGGCGACCTCTTGTCCGTCCCACTTCCGCTCACACTGTGGGCACTGGCAATTGGCATCCAGCTTGACATCGCACTGGCAGCAGTAGAAGGCACCCAACCCGGTCAACACGCAGGCCCGTTGCCACGCCTTGCGGAAGTCGCCGATCGGCTCACCGTCAAGGTGGAAGATCCACGGTCCCTGGGCCAGGGCGCGACGGCGCTCGATGATTTCGGCGATCTCACCCTCGATAGGCACGGAGCGCGGCTTGCCGGTCTTGGCATCGACCGCACGCAGGCGAATGGTGTGGCTGTCGGTGCGTGACCATTCCAGCGACTTGATCTCACCCGAGCGCATGCCGGCGACGTAGCCAAAGTGGGCGAAGTCCTGCAGGTACTCAGGCAGTGCTGGCTTGAGCAGGAGAAACTCGGAGGGCTCGAAGAATCCCTGGCGCACGTTGTCTTTCTCCGATAGCTGGCGAATGTCGGGCTTGTGGTCGCTCGACAAACGGTTCCGTCGGATGGCCAGGTTATAGGCTTGCCCAAGCTTCTGGATAATCCGGTTCATACTGGCTTTGGCATACTCTTCGTCCACTAGAAGCCGTTCGATGTAGCTATCCACCTGGTTGGCGGTCAGCCGGATAGCCAGGGTTCCGGCAAAATCCCGCTGCAGCCGCTTGATGATGCCGTTCTCCTGGGTGCTCAGCTTGCCATTTACCGGCATCTGCTTTTTCTTGTCGCCACCCAGCAGTAAGTGGCGCTCCAGCCCACAAAGCAGGCACTCGCAGTTGGCTTTGCGCTCGGCTGGCGCGGCCACGCCGCAGGCCACTACGATCTTTTCCGCCACCGGGCCTATGAACTGCCTGATCGCCTCGCGGTCGTTTTCCACTTCGCGCAGTCGCCGCTTGGGAAACTTCTCGGCTTTGCGCGGATCTTGCTCGCCGGTGGACTCGCGCACTTCCTTGCCCTTGGCCATGTAGGCGCACCAGAAAACCGAGCTGCCCTGGCAGGAAAACACTCGGCCGTCACCTCGCATGACGGGCTTCCTTGCTGCCCAGGTACAGTTCCAGGGCGCGGATAACTACATCCTGAAAACTCAGCTTGCGATCGATGCAATGATGCTTCACGGCTCTTTCCAGCGGCTCGGGCAGTCTGACGGTGGTTTTGACGATGGTTGGTTGGTGGTGACCTTTGGCCATGGGCTTCCTCCACATTCAGCCTAGGCTGTTTGCCACCTTGCCGTCAAGCTGTCTTGATAGAGCGCATGTACTTTTCGATTCCATGGCGCGAGAACAGCAGCCGTTTGCCCATACGCCGGGTGAACGAGTAGCGGTTATGGTTTTGGTAGAGGTAGGCGGGGCTAACTGCCAGGGTCGCGGCGGCTTCCTTGATGCCCATCAGGCGGTCCGGGGCACCGGCTGGCGGTGGCGCGGCACACCGGGCCTGGGCGGTGGCCCGAATCTCTTCCAACTCCCCCAGCAAGTGGGGCAGCTCTTCGCGGTCGAGGGAGCGGGCCAGGGTGAGGACGGCCTCGAGTTCCGGTCGCATGGTCAATTCACCGTCGCGCCAGAGGCGCTCGTTTCCTGCTCGCTCCCTACCGTTGCATCTTCCGGTGGTTTACACGTACCGTTGCAAGCCTCGTGGCACCTACACGTCTCCAGTACGCCCTTGACGACGATCGGGCAGGTGCAGACGGGCCTGAGGTAACGCTCGAAGCTGTCGTAGAAGTCCTCCAGCTTGTAGCCTTTGCCGGGGCGTTCGGCGCCAGGGGCGCGCACCGTGGTGGAGCGAATCTCAAACTCCTTCAACAGCCTCGCCAGGCCGCGGGCATTCAAGTTCTTGCCTTTTTTCCATTCCGCCCATGGGGCCTCGGGCAGGGCACAAAGCGCGGCAATCAACGATTCGCTGTGCAGGCGGTTCTTGTCCAGGTCGAGAAAGGCTTTGCGAATGTGGCCGAGCAGCAGCACACCTTTGGAGGTGTCCTCAGCGGCGAGCGCGCTGAAGACCTGGGTGAGTGCGGCGCGAATCCGCTCTGGCCAGGGATCGCCCAGCACCGCGGCTATCGCCAGCAGCGGCTCGGAAATGTCGCACTGGCGATCGGTGAATTCTGCCGGATAGCCGGGCTGGGCATCGGCGATTTGCTGCTGGTGGCACTTGGCCCAGCGCGCCGCCCTCACGCGCAGCTTCTCCAGCTCCGAGCGTAGTTGCTGAGCTGACTGGCCATTGCCATCAGGCCGAAACCGCGTGCATTCGTTGGGCCTGGCGCGGCGTATGCGGATAGGGACCGAGCGCGAGGCGATGGTCTCGGGCAGGTGGCCAAGTCCGGCAAGGACTTTAGGGCCGTAGGTGCTGAATTTGCGGGGTTGCATGTTGGTTCCCGCGCCCACCATGCGCACGTACGTCCCGGACTTGTGATAACCGCTGTTGAGTATCCCGCGCAACGTCTCGGCACTTTCCTTGTTGGCTTGGGGGCCTAGTGCGGTGTCGATCTCGTCAATCAACATGGTGCCATCTTGTTGCTCCACGATTCGGGCCAGCGCGGCGGGGCTGATGTTTTCGCAAAACAACGGATTGCGCACCACCCACTTCAGCACCTGAAGTATTCTGGTCTTGCCGCTGCCCTTCTCGGCACTGCAAACATTTAGATAA
>Ga0306925_10003125_pt1 | contig 14527 bp, 15 predicted proteins | sample flu12Cox44000176_FD_203755 | JGI IMG/M metagenome (GOLD analysis project Ga0306925, IMG submission 203755) | Lab enrichment of tropical soil microbial communities from Luquillo Experimental Forest, Puerto Rico - flux8day.12C.oxic.44.000.176 (v2)... | ecosystem: Environmental > Terrestrial >... | reverse complement strand
ACGGCCTGCGCTTCGATGGTGCCGGCGCCGTAGAAGACGCCCGCGCCGGCCAGCGCCTCCAGTTCGGGGACCCCCAGGCGCCGGTAGGACACGCCGCTCGCGATCACCACCGCACGGGCCTGGGCCTGGCTGCCATCCTCCAGCCCGACCACCAGCAGGTCCCGGTCTTGGGCCAGCGATGTCGCCGGGTTGCCGTACACGAGATGGGTGCCGAACACCCACGCCTGCTGGTAGGCGCGCTGCGCCAGCTCCGCACCGCTGACACCATCGGGGAAACCCAGATAGTTCCTGATCCGTGAACTCGTCCCGGCCTGGCCGCCGAACGCCTCCCGCTCCAGCAGCGCGGTGCGCAGGCCCTCCGACGCCGCGTAGACCGCGGCGGCCAGGCCGGCCGGCCCGGCCCCGACGATGACCACGTCATAAACCTGCCCGGCGGGCCGCACCTCCAGCCCCAGCGCCTCGGCTATCTCAGCGTTGGCCGGATCCACCAGCACCACCCCGGTGTCCAGCGACACCACCGGCCCCGCAGGCTCGCTCACGCCCAGCCGCCGCAACGCCGCCCGGCCCTCCGGGGACTCGCTGGGATGAAAGCGGAACGCGACATTACCGCGGGCCAGCACATCCCGGAGCTCGTGAACCCGGGCCGAGGGCTCGTCCCCGATCACCGTCACCATTACCCCCTCGGACCGCCCGCCCTGCTCGCGCCACCACTCCTCCAGCGATCCGGTGATCACCCGGTGGAACTGCTCATCCGGTGACCACGTCGGCTTCATCAGGTAAAACTCCAGCCAGCCAAGCGCCGCCGCCTCCAGGAAAGGCGCGCGCGCCGCCATGTCGCGCCAGGTGACCAAGAGCCCGCGCCGGGCGGTGGGAAAGAATTGCCTCACCCGCGCCAGCAACTGCGTCCCGCCCATCCCCGGCATCTGCTGATCGGCCAGCACCAGCGGCACATCAGCCCCTGCCGCATTCAGCTCCGCCAGCCGGGCCAGCGCCACCTCCGCCGACGAACCAGACACCACCCGGTAGTGCGCGCCGTACCGCGATTCCAGCTCAAGCGTCAGCGCCTGCAAGCTGGCGTCCTCATCATCCACCACCACGAGCACCGGCTTCGCCATGACGGCCACCCTAGCTCCCGCCTCCGCGTCATCACCCCGGCGAACAGCCAGACCACAGCCGCCCGATCGAGACCTTGGCGGACCTTGGCTGTGCGACGGAAGGAGCGCCCGGTGGGGGATCGCAGTGACTTCACGAGCTCCCATCGCCCCCGGTCAGCGTGTCCGGGACGCGGCCGGTGCTGTCAGGGGATCCGCCGCTAGGCGCGGCGGTATGACTCGTGAGGGGCATTCCCCGAACGTGAGGTTCCCGCGCGTGCTCGGGATCGAATGCGTGGGAATCGTGGCAGCCTCGACCGATCCCGTGCTGCCGGACGGGACGACCGTTGCGGCGGTGATGGGCGAGATGGGCCGGCAGTTCGACGGCGGCTACGCCGAGTATGCCCTGCTGCCGAACCCGCTGCTGATGCCGGTCACTACCACGTTGCCCTGGGACGTCCTCGCCGCACTACCCGAGACGTACTTGACTGCACAGGGATCGCTGGACGCGCTGGGGGTGATGCCGGGCGACCAGGGGCGGCTGCTGATCCGCGGCGGGACCTCGTCGGTGGGGATGGCGGCCGTGTCGATGGCGTCCGGCCACCGGCAAGCTCGTTGTGCTGCCCTAGCCACACGGCGGCGCCCAGGGGGCGTGTCGGCTAGGTGGCGGGCTCGGGGTCGGAGATGTCTGCCACGGACGCGCCGAGTGCCCGCAGGATCGCGTCGGCATCCGCCGCCAGGGCCAGACCGTGCTCGCCCGCGCCGAGGGTGATCGTGCGGCCGCGTACGCGCTCATCGGCGATCACCGGCCAAGGCTTGGCCGATCCGAACGGCGTGATCGTGCCGCGCTCGTACCCGGTCACCTGCCTGGCCACCTTCGCATCGGGCATGGACAGGCGGCTCACGCCCAGCAGTCGCCGCAGCTTCGGCCAGGAGATGGCGCGGTCGCCGGGCACGAGCACGAACAGGAAGTCATCCTCTCCGCGGCGCACCACCAGCGTCTTGACCACATCGGCGGGCGCCACGCCGCGGGCCCGGGCCGCCTCGGCCAAGCTGCGTACCGGGCCATGCCGGATCACGTGGTGAGAAAGACCCAGGGCCTCGGCGGCCTCCAGCGCGGGAGTGGACACAGTTCAGTATCCCGCGCCGACCGATACCCGGCCTGGCACTCGATCCCGCCCGGAGACTGGCACTGGCCCGCCGAACGGGCCTTTGCCAGGTTTCTCCGAGACCAGTGCGGCTGTGAGCCCGCCGGCCGGTAAGCCAGGGCCCAAATAACCATGGTGGCTCCACGGTGCGAACACCCCTGCTACGGGGCATGATCGCAAAGAGGGCACGGGCAACGCTGCGATTGACAGCACAGTTGTGGCGTGCGGGCCAGGGCCCTCGGAGGGCCTTGACGCAACAGGGCTGTCAGTTCAGCCCTGGCCCCGCTTGCCATCACGACCCACCGCGCCGCTGCAGCGTGCGCGGCACCCGCACCGGCGGCCTGCCACCCGTTCCGCCTCAATCGTGGGCCACAACGCATCGCTTCCCTGCGGCGGCCTAACGGCCAGAACTCGGTCGCGTCCCGCGGCGGGACGCGGCCTGCGGGTTTCAGGGTTCACCGTCGACGCGGCTCAGAGCCATGAGCTCAAGGCCAAAGTCCCTGATGCGGTTCAGCACTCCGAACAGGCCTGCCTGGTCCAGTTCGCCGGTCAGCCCGGTGTCCGCGCCGTCGGATTCGACGCGGAGATCGTCGAACACTTGGCGGGTGAGCTCACCCAGCGTGCCAGACACGATGATCCGGTAACGGTGGGGCTTCATGCTGCTTCCTCTGGGCGGTGATCAGCGTCAGGCCCGGATCGGTTCCGCGAGCTCGTAGATCAGGTCCGCCAGCGGCCGGCACATCCTGCGCTAGCCAGCTAGCTTCGGATGGCTGGCTGGATCTGGACAAGGGCGCGGGTGGTTCGTGAACGCCGGAGCACACAGGCCCCCCCGAGGCTCGGCCCACCTGTGCACCCCAGCGCCTGTGCCAGTTAAGTGCAGGTTTACGGCTCGGCATGGTAAAACCGAAGGAGCGAACGGGAGCGAATGGGAGCGTGTACACGACCGGCTTGCTCCCCTCGTGCGCGAGGATGCGTGCGTTGACCGATGTGACGAGCGAGACTTTGCGCCGGTGGCGTGAATCCCAGGGCTGGGACGTGCCGCGGATGGCACGTGAGCTCCGCAAGGCCGCCAAGGTTTCCGGCGAGGACGTAGCAGCCCATCATGGCCTGGTGAAAATGATCTCGCAGTGGGAACGAGGCAACCGTGTCCCCCGCGAGCGGTACCGGCTGCTGTACCTGAAGATCTTCAAAGACTCGCTGGGCGACCTGTCGCACGGCATGGGATTGGCCACCGATTTCGCGATCCGGCTCGCCGAGGTCCGCTCACGCGCTGCCAGCCTGCCGGACTCTGGCGAGATCAGGGCACTGGAGGCCAGTGCCCTGGCCAGGCCAAGAAAAACCATGACGCCCGCGGAGATCCGCGCCCTGGCCGCGGAGGCGATAGCCCACCTGCACAAGGTCGCCGATAAGCTCGCGGAACTGTCGGCGCTGCTCCCCGACCCCGAGCCCGGCGAAGGCAAGCCATGATCACGCGTGAGGACCAGATCAGGCAGGTGCTGGCCGAACTTGACGGTCACATCGCCGCAGTCGAGGCCAGCGTCACAGTCCTCCAAACGCTCTCAGCCGGCGGCGAAGCCCTCGAAGACGAAGGCCCCAGGTGACCTAAAGACGCCGGGCCTGGCAGGGAGGGGAGCGGTGGCTGGAGCGGAGAAACCGGAGCGCTCCCGGCGCAGGACACTGAGCACGGGCCGTTTGGAGGCGTTCAGCGACGGGGTGCTCGCGATCGCCATCACACTGCTGGTCCTCGCCATCACAGTGCGGCCGCCCGTGGGCTGGCCGAGGTGCTGCGGCATCAGGGCGGGGCGGTGAAGCGGTAGCCGGCGCCGCGCACTGTTTGCAGGCTCCCGGCACGGTCGCTGAGTTTGCGGCGGAGGGCGCTGATCACGACTTCGACGACGTTGCTGCCGCCGCTCCAGTTGTAGCCCCATACATCGCGCAGCAGCGCCGCCCGGCTGACGATCCGGCCCTCGCGTTCGTGCAGGTACTGCAGGACGTCGAATTCGAGCTTGGTGAGATTGGCGCGGGTGCCGTCGAGGATGAGCTCGCGGCGGTCGGGATCGAGCAGGGCGTGGTTGTCGATGAGCATTTCCCGCGCGGCGAGGTCGGTCAGCCAGCCGTCGATGGAGGACGGTCCGAAGTCGTTGCAGAAGGCATGGTAGGTGGTTCCCCCGATCTCGGCGGTGCCGTCCGGGAGGGGGGCGAAGCCGAGCGGCGCGAGCTGGGACAGCGCCGCGGCGGGATCCGCGGCCTGCGAGTAGATGCGCCGGAGCCTGGGCCGCATTTCCAGGTAGCGCCGCTTGAGGTCGAGGATCAGAGCGGCGTGGGCCGGCGTCGTGGCTTCGCCGCCGTCGGCCGCCAGCATGTGGCGGAGGAAGAGCACCTGCTGGCCGCGCGGTACCGGGTTGGCGCGCAGGTGCTCGCGCCATGTGGCGACCACCGGGTCCGCGGCGAGGAGCCGGGCCGGCACGGAGGTCGCCTCGCACAGGCACTGGAACGCGGCGGCGGATCCGTCGGGGTCACGCGCGACGCGAAACGCGGACGGCATCGTGTCCCACCAGGACCGCATCATGGTGACCGCCGCGGCTGGCTGGTGCGCGCGGGCGACGGCGGTGAGCTGGGCTTCATCGGCCGGCCGCGCGGGCTCGACCGCGTACCGGTGGCTGGCAGTAGGAAAGAATGCCTCCCGCACGGCCGGGTTCTCGATGAGGTAGAGCAGGTCGGCGGTGTAGCGCCACAGGTCTGCTGGCGGGGCGCTGCGCAGCTCGCGCCGCAGTTGCCGCCAGGCCGCGATCCTGTGGGCGCGGTAGGTCGGCGGATCGTTGACCCGCAGCAGCGCCGCGACGACTTCGCGCACGGTGTCGTGCAGGACCAGGCCGTCCGGTCCGAATTCCACGAACGGCAGCGGGCGCAGCATGTCGTAGGCGTCGTTCGGGGGTACGTCCGGCAGCAGGGCACCGAGAAGCGACAGGGTCGGCCGGCGCAGCGTGCAGGCTGCGTCGAGCACGGCCCGGGCCGGTTGGTCGAGGCCGGAAAGGTAGACCTGGGCGAGTTCGGTGACGACGGTGGCGACCGCGGCGTCGGGGACCGTAAGGTCCGGGCGGGCGCCCCGAGCGGAGGCGGCCAGCCGCAGTGCCAGCGGGTGGCCGTGGGTGAAGCGGGTGACCCGGGCGGCGTCGGCGCCGCTGAGCCCTTCGCGGCGCAGCAGCGCGCCGGCGTCCGCGGCTGCCAGGTTCGCTAGCGGCACCACGGCCAGCAGGTCCCCGAAATCACTGATCCAGGCGGCGACAGGCGGCTCGCGGCCGGCCAGCGCCAGCCTGGTGTTGTCGCGCAGGCCCGGCACAAGTTCCTGCCGCAGCCAGGTGTCCAGCAACAGGAGCTGTTCGTAGGTATCCAGAACCAGCACCACCCGGTTGCCGAGGCCGCTAAGCGCGGTGGCGGCCTCGGCGACCGTAGCCATCGGCCGGGTTCGGCCGGGTGGTGCAGCCCGCAGCGCGCCGATCGCGCGGTCGAGCGCGGCAAGGAAACCGCGCTCGGTCGGCTCGATGCCGCCGCAGTCCAGGCTGACGACTGCGGCGCCGTGCGCTCGCGCGTCCTCGGCGAACGCGGCGAGCAGCGCGGTTTTCCCGATCCCCGCGATGCCGTGCACGGCCACGACCAGCGGACGGTCACGCTCGGCTAGTTCGAGCAGTAGCGCCCGCTCCGCCTGACGGCCGACCACAGCGGCCGCCCGGGCACCCAGCAATGTTCGCAGGGTCCCGCTCATCGCCGGCCCGGTCGTGCTTCGGTCATCTGTCAGTAGTCACCCCGGGTCACCTTCGTGGGGCCGGCCAGGACCGAGAAGTCCCTGACGGTCACGTCGATCAGGTGCGGGTTCGCCTGCAACCCCTGGAAGATCTTCCCGCCCTGGTAGGCCCTCATCGCGGCGACGTCGTCCCACGTGTAGATACCACCGTAGGTGTTGGCTTGCTGGTTGGCCAGCCAGATCTTCGCGCGCAGACCCGGCAGCGCGGCGAACGCGGGCGCGTTCTGCTCGGCGTGCGCCTGATACGCCGCGTCGTCGATGCCGTCCAGCTTGAACGTGATGACCTGTATGTGCATGTCGTGTTCCTTTCGGTGCGTGGTACGGGCGCCGTGTGCTCCCGTCGCTGCTGACGTGATCACCGTAGGAACGGCGAGGGCCGCGCCGGTGAGCCCTCGCTGAGGCGAAGCTGAGCCGGGCAGCTCAGCTTCGCCTCATGTTCGGCTCACCCGTGCCGGGCGCCCGCGGCCTAGCGTCTGCGGCAGGCCTGATCCATCCACGCTGCGGAGGCTTCCGATGAACACTGAACTGATCGAGCAGAACGCGCACCGGCTGCTCGGCGCGATGACCGGCGCGGCCACCACGGCCATGGTGGCGGTCGGCGACCGGCTCGGGCTGTACCGGGCGCTCGCCGACGGCGGGCCGGCTACCCAGGACGAACTGGCCGCCCGCACCGGCACGGCGGCACGCTACCTGAGGGAGTGGCTGTCCCAGCAGGCCGCCGCCGGATTCCTCGCCTACCGGGAGGAAGACGGGCGGTACGCGCTCTCGGCCGAGGCCGCCGCGGTGCTCGCCGATGAGGCATCGCCGGCCTTCCTGGCCGGCGGCGCCACTATCACCCGCGGCTGGTTCGCGGGCATCGACCGTCTCGCCGAGGCGTTCCGTACCGGCACCGGCATCCCCTGGCACGAGCAGGACCCGGCTGTCTTCGAGGGCACCGAGCGGTTCTTTCGCCCCGGCTACACCGCCAGCCTCACCACCGAATGGATCCCGGCCCTGCCCGGCGTGGCCGACAGGCTCGCCGCCGGCGGCCGGGTCGCCGACGTCGGCTGCGGACACGGCGCGGCCTCCATCTTGCTAGCCCGTGCCTACCCGCAGGCGAGCGTCCACGGCTACGACTTCCACGACCGCTCCATCCAGGTCGCCCGGCAGCGGGCCGGCCAGGCCGGCCTCGACGGCCGCATCCAGTTCGAGCCGCTCGACGCGACCAGCTACCCGGCCGGCGGCTTCGACCTGATCTGCCTGCTGGACACCCTCCACGATCTCGGCGACCCGGCCGCCGCGCTGGCTCACGCCCGCAAGGCCCTCACCCCCGACGGCGCCGTCTTGGTCGTGGAACCGAACGCGGCAGACGACTACGCAGCGAACCTGGCCAATCCGCTGGCCGCGCTCAGCTACACGGCGTCCACATTCCAGTGCACCCCGGCCGCCCTGGCCCAGCCCGGCGGGTTCGCGCTCGGCGCCCAGGCCGGCCCCGCAGCGGTACGGCAACTGGCCGACGACGCCGGCTTCAGCCGGTTCCGGCAGGTCACCCAGACCCCGGTCAACATCGTCCTCGAACTCCGGCCGTAATCGCCGGGCCTGCCGGGCCGCACGCTGCGGGAAGCGCATCGCACGCTGACCCATGCACCACGATGCGTCACGCCCTGCGGGATCTCGCTGGACCGACACCCGACCTACCCGTCCTGAGACGACAGTGGATGCCGCAGGCTGTTACCGTCGGCGGCGGGAGGTATAAGGGTGTCGGCCAGCGTTTCCCAGCTAGCGATCGCACCGGTCAAGGGCATGCGGTTGCAGCGCACCAGCGAGGTCCAGCTGGGGCAGGACGGGGTAACCGGCGACCGTGAATTCCTGATCATCGGGGAGGACGGCAAGCTGTTGCAGACCAGCCGGACCCCGGCGCTGCTGCAAATCGAGCCCACTTGGGACCGGGTACGAAACGTGCTAACGCTGGCCTTCCCCGACGGGGATGTTGTCGAGGACACCCCCGAGCCAGGGGCTCCGGCGACCACCCGGATGTATGACGGGCGGGAGATACCCGGGTGGATCATCCCCGGGCCGGCCGGCGCCGCGCTGTCCGGCTACCTAGGCCGGCCCGTGCAGCTATTCAAACGGGCGCCGGAGCACATCGGTAACGATGACCAGCCCGTGACGCTGATGTCCAAAGCATCGCTTCAAGCACTCGCCCCGCAGTTCAACGGCACCGCTCCGGACCCGCGCCGGTTCCGCATGACCATCACGATCACCGGCACCGACGCGTGGGCCGAACACGCCTGGCGCGAGCGGAAGGTGGCCGTCGGCGAGGCCACCTTGCGCGTCATTGCCCCCGTCCCGCGCTGCGTGATTACGACCCACAACCCGGAATCAGGCACCACTGATGCACGCATACTCCACGCGCTGGCCCGGCTACGCGGCAAGGACGACCTCACCTTCGGTGTCTGGTGCGACATCCTCCGCCCCGGCCGTATCCATATTGGTGACGTCGTCACGCCTCAGCCGAGGACCTAATCGGGCCCATACGCCCTACCCGGCAAGCAGGCCCGCCGCCTCGCCGGCACCCAAGCCGTCAGCCCAAGAGCAGCCGCCGGGGCGATGACGGGTCAGGCCGGCGCGGTCAATGCAAGGGTGAGGCGGCGCAGGACGAGATCCATGTCCGCCCGCGCCGCTGCTCCGTCGCCGGCCTGGGCGATGTAAAGGGCTGCCTCGTCGACCGCGCCGACCAGGACGTGGGTCAGGGCCTGAACTGGCTGGGGCGCAAGGGAGCCGCGGTCGATGCCATCTTGGAGAAGCGTGGCGATGAGCCCCACGGTGTGGCGCAGGCAGATCTCCCGCCACCTGTCCCACCCCAGCACCGATGGGCCGTCGAGCAGGACTATGCGCTGCAGATCGGGTTCGGCACTGGCGTCGAGCCAGGCACCGGCGCCGGCCAGGAGCATACCGGTGGTGTCGGCTGGGTCGAAGCCCGCCACGGCGCCGACGACCCGCTGGGCGATCTCGGCCTCGACTTCGTCGAGTACCGCGGCGAACAGGTCGGCCTTGTCGGCGAACTGATGGTAAAGGGCGCCGCGGGTCATGCCCGCTTCTCGGACGATGCGCTCCGCGCCCACCTCGGCAAAGCCCTCGGCGCCGAACAGACGCCGGGCTGCGGTGATCAGCGCGGCCCGGGTCTGCGCCGTCCGCTCGCCCTGGGTTCGTCGCGTGGCCAGTTTGCCCATTGACGCCGCTCCTAACTTTCATACAGACTGTATGAAAGTACATACACCTTGTATGGAAGTTTGGATACTACCGGAGGCTACCGTGCCCACCATCGATCTTCCCATCGGTCCCATCGACTACCGGGTCGTCGGGCCCAGGGCCGCCGACACGCCGGTCGCCGTGTTTGTTCACGGCTTCCTCGTCAACTCCACGCTGTGGGATCCCGTGGCTGAGAAGCTGGCGGCCGACGGGGTCCGCTGCATCCTGCCCGATTGGCCCCTCGGCGCCCACCGCCGGCCGGTGGACCCAGACGCCGGCCTGTCGCCGATCGCCGTGGCGAGCGCGGTCACCGACCTGCTTGGCGCACTCGGCCTCCACGACGTCGTACTTGTCGGCAACGACACCGGCGGCGCCCTATGCCAGCTCGCGCTGCGTGGCGACACCCACCGAGTGAGAGGTCTCGTCCTCACCAACTGCGACGCCTTCGAGCAGTTCCCGCCGCGGTTCTTCGTACCGCTGTTCACCCTGGCCCGCTCCCGGCTCGCGGTGTGGACGGTCGCCCAGCAGACCCGGCTGCGCGCCGTACGCCACTCCCCGCTGGCCTTCGGGCCCTTGCTCAACCGTCCTCTCCCGGCCAGCCTGACCCGGGGCTGGATCCAGCCGCTCCTCGACAGCCCGGCTATCCGGCGCGACGTCACCCGATTCGCTCGCGGCATGCGACGCACCGAACTAGCCGACGCCGCCACCTGGCTAGGCCAGTTCGAGGGCCCGGTCCATCTCGTGTGGGGCACCCGGGACAAGCACTTCACCATCGTGCTTGGCCGGCGGCTGGCGGCCGCTTTCCAGCGTGCCCAGCTTGACGAGGTCGCCGATGCCACCACATTCGTCTCGATCGACCGGCCCGACACAGTGGTCAGTGCCGTACGAGACGTACTCGCCTAGTCACCGGAGTGAGGCAGAACTAGCCAGGATCGGCACCGAGCTGGCGGCCTATACACCACCAGACACTGGCGAAGTGTTTCACCACCGCCACCATGGGCCCGCTGCAAGGCAAGCTGGAGGCGGTCAAACACGGTCGCCATCGGACTGACCTGGGGCTGCCAAATGGAACCTGCTGCGACGATGTCTGCTTCACCGGTACCCGCGCCCGGGCATGAGCCGGTGGCGCTGCGGACGCGCAGGCTGGCCGCCGCGCGCCGCCGGGCCACGGCGCTCCTCGCGGCGGTGACGGCGCTGTTTGTGGCGGTGACCGCGATCGGCGTGCACGGGACCTTCCTCGGCTACGTGCAGGCCGGTGCCGAGGCGGCCATGGTCGGAGGCGTGGCCGACTGGTTCGCGGTGACGGCCCTGTTCCGCCGTCCCCTGGGCCTGCCGATACCGCACACCGCGTTGATCGTCGAGCGGAAGAACCAGTTCGCCGCCACTCTGGGCCAGTTCGTGCAGGAGAACTTCCTCAACGCCGACGTCCTGGCCGAGCGGATCCGCTCCGCCCGCATCGTTCCCCGCCTGGCCGCCTGGCTGGCTGGCCGGGCCAATGCCGCCCGCTTCGCCGGTCATGCCGCCGATCTGGTGGTCACCGTGGCCGAGGCCGTCCGCGACGAGGACGTCCAGCGCGTGCTCACCGCCGAACTGACCCGGGCGCTGGATGCCGTCGAGGTAGCTCCGCTGGCCGGACGGGTCCTGAGGGTCATCATCGCGGGAGGTCACCACGCGGAGCTGTTCAACACCATCGTGTCCGGCGCCGACCGCTATCTGGTCGACCATTACGCGGAGCTGCGCGAGCTGTTCGAGGGCGAGTCACCCCGCTGGGTGCCCGACGCGGTTTACCGGATGGTCTTCGACCGTCTGCACACCCGCCTGCGCCAGCGGCTGGCGGCGATGGCCGCCGATCCCGGCGACGAGACCCGGCAGCAGTTCGAGCAATGGTTCGCCGGCCTCCCCGATCGGCTCGAGACATCCCCCGAGTTGCGCGAGCGCGGCGAGCGCCTCAAGCGCGATGTCCTCGGCAGCACTGTACTGCGGGACTGGTCCTCCTCGCTGTGGCAGCAGGCCAAGGACACCCTGCGGGTCCAGGCAGCCGACCCGGAATCTGAGCTGCGCCGCCGGCTGGCCGAGGCGCTGGTAGCGGCCGGCCGGCGCCTGGGGTCAGACCGCCGCCTCCAAGAAGGCCTGGAGCGCATGGTGGAATCGGGAGCCAGGGCCCTCGCCGACCAGTTCCACGACGAACTCGCCGGCCTTGTCACCGGGACCATCGAGCGGTGGGATGCTGCGGAGACGTCGAGTCAGCTGGAGCTGCTCCTCGGACGCGATCTGCAGTACATCCGCATTAACGGCACCGTGGTGGGAGCGGGCGTGGGGCTGGCCCTGCACGCCATTGCCCTGGCTCTGGGCTGAGGCAGCACGGCGGTCGTGAGCGGAGCGGCCTGGCCGTGCTGCTTTGCCCGGATCTGCCACCGGGTTCTGGTAATCCTTGGCTGGCGCTGATCAACGCCCGGCACACGTCGATGAGGTCAACCAAGCCGAGGAGGCCGGTGCCGCCAGCGACCGGCAGGTGCCGGAAGCGCCTGGTCGTCATGATCCTGGCCGCATCACGGACGCTAGTCGTGGTAAGGACGGCGGGTCGAGCGGTCATCACGGCATCGACCCAGACGTCGTTGACGTCTTTCCCGTCCGCGATGGCGTGGGCAACGTCTGTCTCGGTGATGATGCCGGCCGGCTTACCGGTCCGCGCATCCACGACCATCAGAGCTGTCGTGCCCATGTGCTTCATCAGGTACGCGGCCGCGGCCACGTGGTCGTGCTGGCTGACAGTTGTCAGCGGTGGCCGTATGACGTCTGCGACGGTGGCCGTGACCGCTCGCGCAGAAATCCACGTTTTCCGCGCGGAGACGCTTGCCATGGTCTGCTTCATTTCCGGGCTCCTAACCTGTGGGCTGGCGATCACGTTGTGCTCGGTGGGCGTGAGCGAGGTCATCAGGCCGCCGGGTGAGTCCCGGTTGCGGGCGTGCTTGCCGGCGGCGGTGTTGCTGGCCAGCGGCGGCTGGTGCGGCGGTGGCTCGTGCCAGGTAGCGGTGGACTAGGGGAATGGTGGCCGCACCTTCGCCGACCGCCGAAGCGACCCGTTTGACCGAGCCGCGGCGCACGTCACCGGCTGCGAACACCCCGGGCAGGCTGGTCTCCAGCGGCAGGGGCAGCGGCGGGCGGCCGGCGGGCCCGCGGTGGCCGGGGCCGGCGGGCAGGTCCGGGCCGGTGCGGATGAACCCCTGCCGGTCGCGGGCGACAGATTCGCCGAGCCATTCGGTGCGCGGCAGGGCGCCGATGAGGACGAACAAGGCATCCGCCGCGACGGTGCGCCGCTCCCCGGAGGCGGTGTCCTCCATCATCAGCGATTCGAGATGGCCGGTGCTGCCGCCGGTGCCGCCGGTGGCCTGCACCCGGTAGCGGACCGCCACGTTCGGGGCGGCGCCGATCTGGCGGATGAGGTAGTCGGACATGCTGTCCGCCAGCGAGGGCCCGCGTACCAAGATGGTCACGTTCTTGGCCCATTTGGCCAGGTACAGCGCGGCCTGCCCGGCGGAGTTGCCGCCGCCGGCGACGAACACGTTCCGCCCGCGCATGGCGGGTGCCTCGCTGGCCGCGGCGCCGTAGAACACCCCCCGGCCTTGCAGCTTCTCCAGGCCCGGGATGCCCAGCCGCCGGTAGGTGACGCCGGTCGCGATGATCACGGTGCGCGAGGCCAGGACGCCCCCGTCGGACAGGCCCAGCCGGTAATGGCCGCCGTCTCTCGCCAGGCCCGTGGCCTGGCGCATGTACAAGAACGTGGTGCCAAACGCCCAGGCCTGCTGCCAGGCCTCCTGCGCCAGACTGGCGCCGCTGATGCCCTGGGAGAAGCCGGGGTAGTTGCGGATCATCGAACTGGTCCCCGCCTGCCCGCCGACGGCCTCGTGCTCGACCACCACGGTCGAAAGGCCCTCGGAGGACGCGCCGACCGCGGCAGCCAGCCCGGCCGGGCCCGCGCCGACCACCGCCACATCGAAGACCTCCCCGGGCGGGATCGGCCTCATCAGGCCGAAGGCGTCGGCGATCTCGGTGTTGGAGGGGTTGACCAGGGTGCGCGCCTGCGCCGCGAACCGGAGCACGACTACCGGCAGTTCCGGCGACTCCAGGCCCAGGTCGTGCAGCATCTGCCGGCCGTGCTCGGAGGCGGCGTCATAAAAGCCGGCCGGGACCCGGTAGCGGGAGAAAAGATCACGCAGCTCCTGAGACCGCGGCGACCATCGCTTGCCAATCACCCGCACCGGCTCAAACCCGCCGCCCCGCTGGCTGGCCCACTCCCGGAGGAACTCGGTGATCGCGCGGTGGAACTCCTCCGCCGGGGCCGTCGCCGGGCCGATCACCCAATGATCGACCGTGCCCAGGGCGACCGCGTCGAACGCCGACCGCACCGATTGCCAGTCGCCCCAGCCAACCGCCGCCACCCGCAGGGCCGTCGGGGCGATGGAGCGGACGGCGGAAAGCACGTCGATGCCATCGGGGTCCTGCGCACCGACCCCGCCGATCACCAGCGCAACCGGCAGGCCAGCGGCCAGCAGGTCCCGCATCCGCGCCGCCAGTTCCGCAGGCCGGCTGCAGACGACGAGCTGATAGTCCGCGCCGTACCGCTTGGACATTTCCCGATGGAGGATTTCCCGGGCGCCAGGGTGACGGCCGACGATGACGATGGCCGCCCGTGCCCCCGTGGTTGCACCGCGCACGCCGGCAGCCGGCCCCTCGTATGCCGTGGCGGCAACCCCCCCTGATGCAGTCATGCCGTCTCCTTCATGTGTGTCGCTTGAAATTCGGTGGCCGTCGGCCGGTCAGGAAGGTGGCTGGGGCAGGGCGTGTCCTTGTACCGGGTCGCGTAGAGCATGATCAGCGTCGTGGCCACGATCTGGATCCCGCCGAGCACGATGAAGACGCCGGCGTGGATGGCGATGGCGCGTGCGGTGGTCAGCACGGATGCCACGAGCCATACCTCAAACGCCAGCCGGCTGATGCCGGCCGAGCATCGGGCCCTGATGAGGTGGGAAATCTGTGGCACGTAGGCTGCTCCGGCCAGCCCGGCGCCGACAAAGCCTGCGATCTCTGTGGTGGTCAGCATGGCTGCCTCTGACCTCTCCCCGCGTTCGTGGTTATAGCACGATCGTTCGTACTAACTTGTTGAACAGTACGAACGATCGTGCTATCTTGTCAACATGAATAACGGTACGACGGATCAGCGCGAGCGCGGCCGCGGGCAGCGCCACCCGCGCGCC
>Ga0306925_10003123_pt1 | contig 14528 bp, 11 predicted proteins | sample flu12Cox44000176_FD_203755 | JGI IMG/M metagenome (GOLD analysis project Ga0306925, IMG submission 203755) | Lab enrichment of tropical soil microbial communities from Luquillo Experimental Forest, Puerto Rico - flux8day.12C.oxic.44.000.176 (v2)... | ecosystem: Environmental > Terrestrial >... | reverse complement strand
CTGGCACTCAACGGCGCCTTGACGATCGGAACCTTCGACGGCGCCAATATTGAGATCGGCGAGCATGTCGGTGCAGAGAACATCTTCATTTTTGGTCTGCGCGCCGAGGGAGTTGATGAGCGGCGGCGGCGCGGTCTCGACACTACTGACACCATCGCCGCTTCGCCCGTGCTTTCGGAGACGCTAGAAGCGGTGGCCGTCGGCTCTTTTTCCCCTGAAGACCCGTCCCGTTTCACTGCATTGGCCAATGTGCTGAAGTATTCGGACCCCTACATGGTCGCCGCCGACTTTGACGCTTATTGCGAGGCCCAAGGGCGGGTCGACGACCTTTGGCGGTCACCCTCGGAATGGTGCAGATCGGCTCTCCTCAACATTGCCGGAATGAACTGGTTCTCCTCCGACCGCGCCATCGCCGAATACGCCAAGGATGTCTGGGAAATTCCAGTTTAAGTCCGGTTACGCCGCTTTGGCGTCCACGAGGACCATCTCGGCGCATTTTTCGCCGATCATGATCGACGGGGCATTGGTGTTGCCGCCGGGCACCTGCGGCATGATCGAGGCGTCGGCGACGCGCAGCCCTTCGATCCCATGGACCCGCAGCCGCGGATCCACGACCGCGTCGACCTCGCGCCCCATCCGGCAGGTCCCGACCGGGTGGAGGTTGGAGACGCCACGCACGCGGATCTCCTCGATCATGTCCGCTTCATTCTCGCACTGAACGCCGGGGAGGACCTCCTCGCCGACGAAAGGCTTCAGCGCCGGCTGCGCCGCAATTTTTCGGCTGAGCTTCATGCCGTAGATCAACGCTTGGAAATCATAGTCGCTGGCCAGAAAATTGAACTGGATCGCCGGCGGTGCGAGGGGATCCGCGCTCTTGATCCGCACCCACCCCCGGCCTTCCGGGCGCAGATGAACCGGGCTGAAGGTGAAAGCGGAAAAGGGGTGTGGCTTGATCCCGGTGCGCAATCGCTCGATCGCGCTCCAGCCAGACATATTGATCTGCAGATCCGGCTGCTCGAGCCGCGGATCGGTGCGCACCAGCGCGCCGGCATAGATCCCCGCATTCGACAGATGGCCGGAGCGGCTGACCGCATATTGCGCCGCTGCCTTGAGCTTGAGTGCAGGGCTCATCGCCATGTCGTTGACCGTGACCTTTTGCGGGCAGCGCCATACGAGATAGGTGTTGAAATGGTCGTGCAGGTTCTTGCCGACACCGGGCATTTCGCGGACCACAGCGACGCCGAATTCCTGCAAAAGATCGCCCTCCCCCAGCCCCGAAAGCTGAAGCAGTTGCGGCGAGCCGTAGACGCCGCCCGAGACGATGATCTCACCGCGGGCCCACGCGGTTCTTGGCCCACCGGGCGTCTGGTATTCGATCCCGACGGCGCGGCCACCCTCAAAGAGGATGCGGGTGGCGTGCGCATTCGTCGCGATCGTCAAGTTCTGGCGGTTGCGTGCCGGGCCGAGATAAGCCCGCGCCGAGCTCCAGCGCCGCCGGTTTGTCGTTGTCGTTTGGTAATAACCGACACCCTCCTGCCGGGCGCCGTTGAAATCGTCGTTGGCGGGAATCCCGGCCTCGATCGACGCCTTGACCATCGCGTCGCCCAACGGCGAACGCACCGGGTTGGACACATGCAGCGGTCCGCCGACGCCGTGAAAGTCATCAGCCCCGCGCTCTTGGTCCTCGGCCTTCTTGAAGAACGGCAATACCGAATCCCAGTCCCAGCCTTCACAGCCGCGCTGCCGCCAGCCGTCGTAATCGGTCGGGGTGCCGCGCATATAGACCATGCCATTGATCGAGCTGGTTCCGCCCAGCACCTTGCCGCGCGGCTGGTAGAGGGTGCGGTTGTTGAGCTCCTTCTCGGGCTCGCTCTCGAACATCCAATTGACCTGCGGGTTGGTGAAGGTCTTCGTATAGCCGAGCGGGATATGGATCCATGGATTGCTGTCGCGCCCGCCCGCCTCCAGCAACAGCACGCGCCATCGGCCCGCTTCGCTGAGCCGTCCGGCGACGGCGCAACCCGCCGATCCGGCGCCGGTCACGATAAAGTCGAAGGTTTCGTTCGCATTTGTCGTCATTCTCTATTCCCCAAACTGCGCGGAGAACGATAGCGAAGCCGGCCGGCATCTGGAAGGCCGGGCCGCCGGTGTTTCACGGCTATCTTGGCCTTTGCTGCCGATCGCTGGGTCCGATGGCAAATATCACGAGGCATTGCGAAAGATCGGGTGCACCACTTGGTCACCCGGCTGGATGCCCAGTCGCGAAGCAGTCCCGCCATTCAGCTCAATGACGGCGCGGACCGGCGCCGCCGCGGCGATTAGGTCGAGCGATTCCGGCACGGCCCGCTGATGGATATTGACGATACGGCCTTGTGCGTCGATGAACAGCATATCCAGCGGGATCAGTGTGTTGCGCATCCACATCGTCGCCGCGGTCGGCTCTTTGTAGTCGAACAGCATCCCGGCGTCCGGCGCGAGGCTCGTTCGGAACATGAGACCTTGCGTCATCTGGGCCGGCGTCTCGGCGAGCTCCACTTTGAACCGGTGTGGTCCGCTAGCACTGAGTATCGTCAGCTCCGACGTCGGGAATTTCTGAAGATCGGCGCCGTCCACGGGTCGGAATAGACATATCAGGGCCGACGCCAACATCGGGAGCAGTGCACGGCGGGACATCATCGACGGCCCATCTCTGTCTCTTTCGGAAAATCGTTCCGGGCGTGGTTTCCGGGATTTCGCGGCGCGGGTCAACTATCGGGAATATTGCCGAGATTTGTTCCCGGGTGCAGTTCGCCTTGTGGCGGATGGCGGCTCCAGCTAGGCTCTCTGAAGCCGGCCGTTATGACCGATACCATCCAAACCGTTTTTGCGGTTACCGCGCTGCTCGGGCTGGTCAGCCTGTTGCTGCCGCTCGCGGAACGGCTGTCGATACCTTATGCCGTCCTGCTTGCCGTAGTCGGAATCGCGATCGGCGGCGTCGCCAACCTTCCCCCAGCGGCCCAGCCCGGGAGCATCGTTGGCGATGTCGTAAGTTGGCTCCACGATTTTGGGCTAAGCGCAGAGTCGCTCCTCTATGTCTTCCTGCCGGCGCTGCTGTTCGAGGCGGCCCTCAATGTCGATGTGCGGCAATTGAGCGACGAGGTCGCGCCGGTTCTTCTGCTGGCCGTCATTGGAGTGATCGTTTGCACCTTCGTCGTCGGGCTGGCCCTTTGGCCCATATCTTCGGTCGGGCTCCTCGCCTGCGTGATCCTTGGCGCGATCATCGCGACCACCGATCCGGTCGCCGTCGTTGCGATCTTTCACGACATCGGTGCGCCTCGCCGCTTGTCGACCTTGGTCCAGGGCGAGAGCCTGTTCAACGACGCCGCTGCGATCGCAATCTATTCTCTTGTTGTCGCGATGCTGGCCGGCGACCGACCCGCAAACCCGCTCGATGGTTTTGTCAGCTTTGTGCGTCAGTTTGGCGGCGGGCTCGCCGCCGGATACATCGCCGGATGGGGAATTACGCTCTTCATCCCGATTTTGCGGGCGAGCCGTTTGGCCGAGGCGACGCTCACGATCGCCTTCGCCTATGTGATCTTTGTCGTCTGCGATCATTACATTGGGTTCTCCGGTGTCGTCGCGGTCGCCTCCGCGGCGCTGGCCGTCAGCGCCGGCGGTCGGCGTCGCCTGGCGCCCTCAAATTGGGATAGCCTCGTCGTGACTTGGGAACAGCTGGCCTTCTGGGCGAGCTCGCTGATCTTTTTGTTCGCGGCGATGCAGGTTCCCGATCTTCTCGAAAAGGCGAGTTGGACCGATCTGGGCCTGCTCGCCGCGTTGGTGATCGCGGCTCTCCTCGCCCGCGCGTTGACGCTATACGGGCTCATTCCGATGCTCAGTTTCGCCGGGATCGCCAAACCGATCGACCGCGAGCACAAGCTCGTCATGTTGTGGGGAGGGATGCGCGGCGCGGTCTCTCTCGCTCTGGCGCTGGCCGCGACAGAAAATGCCGCATTGCCGCCCGAGGTCCGACAGTTTGTCGGGATCCTCGCGACGGGGTTTGTCTTGTTTACTCTGTTGGTTACGGCCCCCACGATGCGGCCGCTGATGCGCCTTCTTAAGATCAGCAGCTTGGCCCCAGCGGAAATCGCAGTCAGCCAGCGGGTGATCGGGCTCTCGCTTTCCTCAATCCCCCAAGAAATCGAAACCGTCGGGCGTCAGCATCAGATCTCGCCCGAGATCGTCGCCGAGGTGGCAAAAGTTTATGATGGCCATGGTGGCGAAGCGGCCGGCGCTGTCGCCGGAACCGGCGAACTTCCGGCAGGTTTGAGAGAGCGTGTGGCGCTTTACGTTCTGGCCGACCGCGAGCAAGAATTCTGTCTCGAATACTTCGAGAGCCGAACCGTATCGCGGCGAGTGGCCGCCAGCCTTCTCGCCCATGCCGCGAGGCTCCGGGACGGAGCGCGCAGCGATGGTGTGACTGGATACCAAAGAGCTGCTGCTCGGATTCTGGAATTCAACGCAGCCTTGCGCTCGTCCCGCGCGATTCATCACCGGCTGGGCATCGCGCGGCCTCTCGCCCGACTGCTCGGTGACCGGTTCGAAGTCCAGCTGGCCGCCCGCTTCGTGCTGCAAAATGTCATCGCGTTCAACCGCGAGCAGATCGAGGAAGTATTCGGCGCCGGCCCGAGGGCTGCGATGGCGCAACAGCTGGATCAACGGTTCGGCGCTATCGATCGCGCGATCGCAGCGCTGAAACTGGAATACCCGACTTATGCTCGTCAGCTCGAACTGCAATTTCTGGCCCGAATGGCCGCACGGCTTGAAGAAGAGCGGTACCGGCGATTGCGCGCCGAGTCGATCATCAACCAGGACATGTACGAAGACCTGCAACGCAAGTTGCGACCCCGCCGTCGCACCGTCGAGGTGCGCCCGACCCTCGATCTTGGCCTTAAGCGCGAGGACCTGGTCGGACGGGTGGCGATGTTCGCGGCGCTCGATGCCAAGGCCCGGCGCGCTGTCGCCCGGATGTTGCGGCCACAGCTCGCGGTCCCAGACGAGATCATTGTCCACAAGGGGGAACGGGGGGATGCAATGTACTTTATCTCCTCTGGTGCGGTCGAAGTGCGAATCGCGCCAACACCCGTTCACCTCGGCAGCGGCGACTTTTTCGGAGAACTCGCGCTGTTGGTCGCCGATCGCCGCACCGCCGATGTGGTGGCCCTCGGATACTGCCAGCTGTTGAGCCTGGCGGCGCGAGATCTGCATCGATTGTTTGGGACCGAGCCAGCTTTGCGGGACCAAATCCATGCGGTCGCCCAGGCGCGCGCCGCCGCCGCCGAAGCCGGATGAGCCGTAAACCGCTGCATCCCGCCACACTCGCCGCTCAGGCATTGGGCTCGAGTGATGCGTCGACTGGTGCAGTTGTTTTGCCAATCCATACCGCGACCACCTTCCTGCGAGACCCGGACAACCAGTATCGAAGAGGCCGTAGCTATGCACGCGCCGACAACCCGAGTTATGACCAGCCGGAGGCGTTACTGACGGCGCTCGAGGGTGGCGCGGTGACACTGTTGTTTTCCTCCGGCATGGCAGCGGCCGCCGCCGTCTTCCAGTGCCTCCCGCGAGATGCACACGTTGTCGCACCGCAGGTGATGTATTGGGGATTGCGCAGCTGGCTGAAGAAATTCGCCGAGTGCTGGGGAATAGCGGTCGATTTCGTCGATGCGCCGTCGCTCGACGCTCTGCGCGGCGCAGTCCGTCCAGGCCGCACCCGCCTATTGTGGATCGAAACTCCGGCGAACCCGCTTTGGTCGGTGACCGACATAGCCGGTTCGGCGGAGATCGCACACGGCGCTGGCGCCCTGCTTGCTGTCGACAGCACCGCCGCGACACCGGTATTGACCCAGCCTTTGGCGCTCGGGGCCGACCTCGTCATGCATTCAGCGACAAAATACCTGAATGGCCACAGCGATGTGATTGCCGGAACCTTGACGACTGCCCGGGAGGACGCCCTTTGGGAGCGTCTGCGCGCAGCGCGCAGCGGCGGTGGCGCAATCCTTGGCAGCTTCGAAGCCTACCTTCTGCTGCGCGGCATGCGAACCTTGTTCCCGCGCGTTGAGCGCGCCTGCCGCTCGGCGCAGCAGATAGCCGAAGCGTTGTCGAAAAATCCACGCGTCCGGGACGTGTTATATCCGGGACTGCCTGGCCATGGCGGTCACATGGTGGCGGCGCGCCAGATGACCGGCGGCTTCGGCGGCATGCTGAGCATTCGCGTTCGCGGTGGCAGCGAGGCGGCAATCCGCGCAGCGGCCCGCGTGGAGATATGGAAGAGGGCGACCTCACTCGGCGGCGTCGAGAGCTTGGTCGAGCACCGCGCTTCAGTCGAAGGTCCCGACAGCTCCGTCCCGCCCGACCTGCTGCGTCTCTCCGTCGGAATCGAAGACCCCGGGGATCTAGTGTCAGACTTGGAAGCGGCGCTCGGCGAGTAAACCAGGCAACCCCAAACCGAAAACGCTTCGGATGCGATTCGCCCTATTTCAGCGGTCTATTGAGGTCGAAAGCCGCAAAACCATTGCGGTTTTGTTGCTTTTGCAGTCGGATCGTGTAATATTAACGAATGTCTGCGACGGACGCCGATCCACAGTCGGAGCGCGCACTTCCCCGAGAAGGCCAAACCTGGAGGCTGATCCGGAGAATACTCCCCGTCGGTAGATCGATCGGCTCGCTGGTATACCTGGTCTCGGTTGGGCTTACAGCAAGCTGGATCATCGTTGTCTTCTTTGGTGTCGGCTTGTTTTTTCTTATACCGAGATCGGCGAAACTGGCGACCGATTCTAGCCCAGGCGGTGACCACTTTGACGCTTTTTCCGCTGAGATACCTTGGCTAATACAATCAACCAGCAAGCTGGATCGGCTTTCCAACCTACCACCCTCTGAGCGCGCTCGGCCGGCGAACGAGGCGGCTTTGGACAAAAATGGCGTGGTCGTTGCACCGGGGAGCCGAAATATAGCTGATGTAAATGAACGACCAATGGCAGCTGACCCGACGACGGCCCCTATTGTCGACGAGGCTCAAGGTCCAACGCTTTCCGTTCCTGTAAGCGGCGGAGAAGCGGCATCGGGATCTCCGCCAAAAAGTGAACCTACTGCCGCAGTCCGTGTTCCGGCCGCGGTGCAAGCCCCCCCATCCGATACATCGCGGACAAGGCACAATCAAAAACTCGCGACAAATAAAATGCCGTCACCCCATGCACCGCTGCAAGCCATTCAAGACGTGCTGCAGAAGCATTCCCGTTTGTTTAAATGACGGTTTTAGGGGGGACCGGAGGCTAACACGGCATCGGCGCGACCCGCCGCGACGCGAGAGATATGCGACATGATGAATGTACTCGATCGCCGCGACCAGGAACTCGTCGAGAAGGCGCAGGAAGCCGCCGCCCGAGCCTACGCACCTTATTCGCTGTTTGCTGTAGGTGCGGCTATACGCAGCAAATCGGAAGCGATCTATAGCGCCGCAAACCTGGAGAACGCCTCCTTCGGGCTGACAATATGCGCCGAGGCTGCTGCGCTGAGTCTCGCCAATTCCGTGGGCGATCCCGATATCGATGCTATCGCTGTCGTGGGCTTCGATTTCACGCGCCCGGCGGACGCCTCTCGGGTGGTCTCGCCCTGCGGGTCATGCCGCCAGCTCATCGCCGAGGCCGCGCAGCGTGCGAACAGTAACGTGCGGGTAATCTGTTGTAACGGACAACTGACCACCATTGTCATTTCGACGATCACCGAATTGTTGCCGAACGCCTTTGGACCTGAGACTTTGCGGGTGAGCCGACAGTGGCCGGAATTACGCCAAGAGTTGCATGCCTGCGTCGAGCGGCTGATCGCCATCCGGAAAGGGCATTAATCAGCGCCAGCCATGGCCCTGCTGCGATGCTGGATCGAGAAAGGCTGAATACTTGCCTGCCGACCCCCGGCGGCTATAGTCGATTTTCGGAGCTGATTACCTGTTGAGGCATTCGAATGCCACAGCCATGGCAGGCTGCGTGGATGACAGTCCTTCTGCTGGTGCTTGCCACCGGACCCGGCCGAGCGGCCGGGTTTGTCGACGCGGCCGAGCGTTACGTGATGGTGCCCGATCACGTCGGGCGGGTTATGACCGCTAACCCGTCGGCGGACGTGCTCATCTTTGTGCTGACTCCGGAGAAGCTGGTCGGGTGGAGTGCTCCGCTGTCTCGCGGGCAGCGGGCCTACCTGCCGGCGAAGGTCGCACGATTGCCGATCCTCGGTGACGTGAGCCGGGCGAACCCCGCGGAAACGGTCCAAAGAGTGATGCGCACGCGCCCCGACCTGATCGTCGAGTCGGGGCCGGTCTCACCGGAAGCTGCCGCTCGCGCTGAACAAATACAGCAGCAGACCGGAGTGCCATATATCATTCTCGACAATGACATCCAAACCACGCCTCGAACATTGCGCGCGATTGGTGCGATGCTCGGCGCCGCCGAGCGTGGCAACGATCTTGCCAACTACACAGATAACGCAATCGACGCCTTGCGCGGCAGACTGCTGATTGCGCCAGCCGACGAGCGGCCACTCGTCTATTACGGTCGTGGACCGGACGGGCTCGAGACCGGTCTCGGCGGGTCGCAGACGATGGCCAACATCGACCAAGCGGGGGTCATCAATGTCGCCGCCCACCTCGGCCGCGGCGAGTTGACGTGGGTTACGCGCGACCAGATCTTCGCGTGGAACCCTGCAATTATAATTGCCCAGCAACGGAGCTTTTATCTTTCCGTGCAGCGCAACACGATATGGCGCGGCCTGTCAGCGGTCGACAGCAAACGCGTCTATCTCGCTCCGGGCGATCCCTTTGGGTGGATCGACGACCCCCCAGGGGTCAACCGAATTATCGGACTGTATTGGCTCACTGCCCTATTCTATCCCGATCAGTATCAAGAAGATCTGCGGGCCAATGTCCATGATTTTTATAACAGGTTTTACCGTATAAAGCTGACGGATCGGCAGCTCGAAGCGCTGGTTCGCCCGGCCGAGGCGCGCTTGGGCGGATCTCAGCAGCTGATCGGCGTGCCACTGCTGGGCGCCGAGCCCGTGCCCTTTCCCAATGCGGCGCCGAATGCACCACCGCCGTCGGGCGCAAGGCCTCCCGGACGCGGCGGCTACGGCGCGCCGGGGTTGCCCGGCCGACCCGTTATTCCCAGCAACCCGCAATAAGGGCGCGGGCCACCCCCTACGATTCAGTCGCCCGGACAAAGCAGACGATCCCGCGCTGTGGGGTCCAGCACACCACCGCACGACCAGTCGGATTGTCGGTGCGCTGCAGGACCTTATCGGGCGGTACGGCAAACCAGGCTTCGCCGATCAACGCCTCGTAATGATCGCCTTCCATGCGATACTCGGTGGCACGGCAATCCGATACTGAACAACAGGATATACTGGTACCCGGCTGAACGAGGCTGCGGAACCAGGGTGCAAGGGCGGGATCGGCATTTGGCGGGGGGTCTGCGCCAGCCGCGCCGGCGACCACAAGCAGCGCGGCTAAAAACAGCAGCCTCATCGGTCGCGCTGCCAGCTTTCTGACCCAGTGAACGCCATCTGATGACCTCCGACGCGGGAGGCGCGACCCCCAGCTTAGCGCAACGCCGGACGATCCCAAATCCGCGACCCGACCATGCAAGAACGCGGCCGGTCAAACGTCCGTCAGGCTCGGGCCGTTCCCTCGCGGGAGTCCGCGGTGGGGGACTTCACCACCGCAATGATCGCACCGATGAGCAGCGCCATAAGGGCGTCGGTGACCTCCGCCGAGCGGCCGGGGAGGTAGATTTCCGTCCAGCTGGTGGAGAACAGCATGATGGCAACCAGAATGGTGGACGCTCCGAGCCACAGCCCGCTCCGGTTGAGCAGCCATATCAGAGCGCCGTAGAGGAACGCTTTCTCCAGAAACGAAATGACGTTTAGCTCAAGCGAGCCGTGGAGGAAGCTGTAGAATGGCACCCAGATGAACGCCCGGCCGTAGACAGCGAAGTGGAAGGGCGCGAGGCGCTCGGCAACGATGCAGACGGAGAAGAGCAGGGCAACAACCGCCACCCGGATTCGCGCACGGGCGATGACGGCGAGCATAACCGACCCGGCCAGCGCAACTGCCGCCCCGGCAATCTCGGCGGCGCTCAACGCCTTGCCGACGATCACCACCTTGGCGACCAGCACGGTTGCAATAAACGGCGGAAAGAGCAGCCACTCGTGCCGCGGTCCGCCGAGCTCCTCGATCAGGCTCCCGACGGTCAGCCAGATCGCGGTGTACCGGAACAGGTCATAGGCCGGCGGGCGCGGGTGGAAAATGACAGGCCTTACCGCTTCCCAATATTTGTGGAGGTCGATTGTCGGGACATAAGGATAGAGACGATAGCCGAGCCATAGCGCGAGCAACAGCCCGGGAACGCGTTTGGCGGCGACCTGACGAAATGTCAACCAGATAAAATTGCCTCCGGCAAAGTTGCCGGCAATCGCGCCAAGTATTGTCCCGATCAGGTTTGCATAGACGTCGTCCGCCGCCGAGACCCGCTCTGCGAGATAATATTGTGCGAGCTCCATCGCTACACTGAGGACCCCTCCCGCGAGGGTGATGAGCATGATCCGCGTCAATGCGCGGCCGCTTCCGGCAATCGCGAGGTTCCCGAAAAACCCGAGCGGGAGATAGAAGAATATGTTTGCGACGAAGTCGCCGCGCCCTGGTCGCTCCGCCCAACTCTGCAGGAGATTTCGAAGTGGACCAATGCCGCCGTCGGGCTGACGGAATGTGAACGGGTAGAGAGAACCATAGACAATGACGGCGACGATGATCGCCACCGCAATCAGAACGCCTCTCTGGAACCGGTTTTCTTCTTGAGGAGCCAACGGCCGATTGCGCGGACAGTTACTCCATCGGCAACCCCGGATGGACCGCCCTCCCGTCGCCGAGTGGGGTGAATTGCGGAACGAGCGCCGGGATTGCGACCTCCGCCAAGGTTTCCGGCGTCCATCCGCCTTGGCGATGCACCATACGGACCGGACGCATATGGCCGTAGAGGGAGAGTTCGCCGGCGCGCTGGTGGAAGACCTGGCCGTTGACCTGGCTCGCCTGTTCGGAGGCGAGAAAGACGCAGAGCGGGGCTATCGCATCGGCGCGGCTGCGGCGGAGCCGCTCCTCGCGCAATGCTGCCGCCTGTGGGTCTTTGGGTGCCGGGACCGAGCGGGTCATGCGGGTGTCAGCCGAGGGGCAGATTACATTTACGGTGATCCCCCGAGACGCGTTCTCCATTGCGACGATGCGGGCCAGCGCGACGATCCCCAGCTTTGCCGCGCCGTAATTGCACTGCCCGACATTGCCGAGCAGACCGGAGGTCGACGAGACCATGATGATCCGCCCGTAATTCTGCTCGCGGAACAGGTTGATCGCCGCGCGGTTGATGTTGAAGTGGCCGGTCAGATGCACGTCGATGACAGCCTGCCAATCCTCCGGAAACATGTTGTGAAACATCTTGTCACGCAGGATGCCGGCGGCGTTGAAGACGATGTGCAGGCCGCCAAACGTGTCACGCGCTTGCTGCACCATTGCCAGGCAGTCTTCGAAATTGGCGATCGAGCCGTAATTTGCGGCCGCCTCGCCGCCCGCCGCCTTGATCTGGTCGACGATCTCTTGCGCGGGAGTCTGGTCGGCGCCCTCGCCGCTGCCACTAGTGCCGGGATCATTGATGACGACCTTGGCACCGTGCGCAGCCATCAGCTTGGCGACCTCGGCGCCGACCCCACGACCGGCCCCAGCACAGATCGCCACCCGCCCGTCGAGCATGCCCATCCGTCACTCCCCTAGCGTTCCATCCTGGCTCGGGTTGTCGCGGGCTGTCCTGTTTTTGTCAATCAACCTCGCGGCGATTGCGGCATAATCGTCGAGGCTGCGGCGAAGCGGCAAAAGCGCGGGGGAGACCGATGGCGAACGTCACAGTGTATTTTGCCACCAACCGTGTGGCGCAAGGCCCGACGACCGATTGGCACAGCTACGGGGCCGAAATCATCCCCCCGACGGATGCGAGCCAGATCACCTATGCCGAGGCGTTTGTTCAGGGCACCGACCTCACCGTCGAAGGCAGCGGTACGATTACCGCGATCTCGCATCCGCAGGCGGGCGGGTTTGAAGCCGGTGTCGTTCAGGACATCGTCGGATCGGGCAAGAACATCCTCGTCTTCGTCCACGGTTTCGCCAATTCCTTTCTGAACGCGATCGCCCGCGCCGCTTACAATCGCGAATGGTTCGCCGCCTCGGGCGCGAACGCTGCCGATACCACGGTCATCGCCTTCAGCTGGCCGTCTTTGGGTCAACTGATCGCGGCGCCCCCGCACCTGCTGCCCGACGACTATCTCAGGGATCAGAGCCAGGCGGGCCGCTCGGCCTTTCACATCGCGAGCTTTTTCGCCAATCTCCAGCCGATCCTGACCCAGGTGCGGAACCAGGGAAGGCGGGTCTTTCTGCTTGCCCACAGCATGGGCAATTTCGCGCTGGCGGGGGCGGTGGAAAGTTGGTTCACCCACAACAACCCGGCCGGCAGATTGTTTGACGAAGTCCTCCTTGCGGCGGCTGACGAGCGGTGGGACAGCTTCACTTTGCCAATGGCCGCAAGACTGAGCCGGCTGCCCGAACTCACCCCGAGAACATCGATTTATTATAGCGTCCGGGACATCGCTCTTTATCTGAGCGTCACGGTCAATTTTATTTTGCGGTTGGGACACGAAGGCCCGATACACGAGAACGATGCCGCATTATACCCGCCGGCGCAGTTCCGGCTGCTGAACTGCGCCGAGGTAGGCGATTACGATTTGCTGAATCCGCCCGATGCGAGCCACCAATATTACCGACGTTCGCCCAAAGTGCGCGCCGATATCGCCGCGGTGATGCGCAACGCTCCAAATCTCGCCGGGGGTATGATCCAGCTGTAACTCTGATATTGTCCAAATTGGGGAGGAGATGTATCGGGGCTACGTATAACCGGTTCAGATGTGTCTTTGGGTGCCGGGGGAGTTTAATGTATCGGTTTGTCTATTGGAGCGGGGTCACCTTGCTTGTCGTCTGGAGCGTATTCTCAGCGATCAGCGCGCTGAACGGGTTGTGATCTCGCTCGGTGCAGGAACCACCTGGCGCGTCCACCCCATGAGCCGATAGCCCAGTAGTCCTGCCCATTCCTTGCCGGCGAGGGTGCCCGCGCCGAGCCCGTCGAGAAGGTTGAAGCTCGGACGCAGACCGGTCCGCGGATCAACTTTGTAATCTACCGGATAGGCGACGACCGGCCAATCCACCGCCGCGAAAGATGCGACGGCGCGGGGCATGTGATAGGCCGACGTGACAAGGACCCAGATCTCGCCAGGCCCAGGCCGGATCATCTCCTTGGCGTATGTCGCATTCTCGTGTGTGCTGCGCGAGCGATCCTCGAGGATCACGCGCGCCGGATCGATTCCCTGCTCGACGACAAAGCCCAAGGTGGCCCGCGACTCGGGGAGCCCGACGGAAATGTACCCGCCCTCACCGCCGACGAGAGCGAGCTTCGCCTCGGGATGCCGACGGGCGAGCTCAATTCCGCTGAGTACCCGAGCCACCGAGCTGTTGAACACCGTCTCTCCATAAGCCAGCGACAGGGTCGGCTCTACGGCGCCTCCCAGGACGAGGATTCCATCGACCTTGTCGGGGAGGCGGGCTGGGCGCGGCAACCGCTCCTCGAGGTTCAGCAGCATCGCCTGGCCGATCGGCGCTACCGCGAACAGCACGAACCCGACGGCGGCCACGCCGACCAGTACCTTGCCGCGCCGGCCGCGCGACACCAGGAACAGCAGAAGCCCCGCGAGCAGGCATAGCAAAAAGAGGTTGCCGGGCTGCACAACCGACCAAACGAGCTTGCCGAAAAGGAACGTCACCTTATCTCGCAGTGAAAATCCGCTGCCGCGGAGGCGACCGCGGACCTATGATGCGGTCCGCGACAGACGAAACGGCGGGAAACGGCATGAGCGACATCCACCACTATATCGAAGGAAAGCGCACCGAGGGAACGAGCGGGCGCTGGGGCGATGTCTACAACCCGGCAACCGGCGAGAAGGCCCGCCGGGTCGCGTTTGCCGGCGCGGGCGAAGTCGATCGGGCGGTCAAGGCTGCGGCGGCGGCTTTTCCCGGCTGGGCCGCAACACCGCCGCTGACCCGCGCGCGTATCCTCTTCAAATTCCGCGAATTGCTCGACCGCGATGCCGGCGCACTGGCGCGGCTGATCACGGACGAGCACGGCAAGGTGCTGTCGGACGCCGCCGGCGAGGTCGTGCGCGGCACCGAGGTCGTCGAATTCGCCTGCGGCATCCCTCATCTCTTGAAGGGCGATTTCACCGAGCAGGTCGGCCGCGGCATCGACAGCTGGTCGCTGCGTCAGCCCTTGGGTGTCTGCGCCGGCATCACCCCGTTCAATTTCCCGGCGATGGTGCCGATGTGGATGTTTCCGGTGGCGCTCGCCTGCGGCAACACTTTTGTA
>Ga0306925_10003122_pt1 | contig 14529 bp, 13 predicted proteins | sample flu12Cox44000176_FD_203755 | JGI IMG/M metagenome (GOLD analysis project Ga0306925, IMG submission 203755) | Lab enrichment of tropical soil microbial communities from Luquillo Experimental Forest, Puerto Rico - flux8day.12C.oxic.44.000.176 (v2)... | ecosystem: Environmental > Terrestrial >... | reverse complement strand
TCGAAATGATTGAGCGTTCGAGGAGTCGCCTCACGACCGCTCTGCGTAATGGAGCGATAGACGCTGCAATCGTGACCGGCGAACGCGCCCTCCTCGGGTCGAGATCGATGCCGCTTTGGAGCGAGCGCATTCTGGTTGTCTTACCCGAAAACCACAGATTGACTGGAAACCAGACAGTGTCGTGGACAGATCTCGTCGGCGAAGTGCTCTTGCTGGGTCGCCGGGATCCGGGACCAGCAATTCAAGAGTACCTCAACGCGAAACTCGTTTCACCCGAAGATAGGCCGCGTATCGTGTGGCACGATGTGAGCCGAGAGAGCATCAAAAGCCTGGTCGGAGCGCAGCTTGGAATTGGCCTCACCCTGGAAGCTTCGCTCGGCACGACCTCTGACGGCGTTGTTCACAGAGAGATTCGAGATGGCGGCGGTTCAGCCCGAATTGGGCTCTGCGTGAACTGGCTAGAAGACAATGAGAATCCCGCGCTGGCAAATTTCTTGAATCTGCTCAAACGACGCTACCCATCGTCATTTTGAATTTGTCTTCGCGCCCGTCTGAAGGCCCGATCTGTCGCCATAAATCGCGTCAGCATCGGAACAATGAGCGAGTTCGGATCAATTGCGTGACCACCCTCTCGTGTTAGCAGTTCCGCGTAGGCAGCTAGATCACGATGAACCGCTGCCGGCAATTTTATGGTCATGGTGACCGGCTTTTCATGCTCTATGGCGCCTAGCTTCAGTTTGCTCATATGAGTCACCCCCGATAGGGCTCTAGAACTAGATCGCGATTAACGATCACGCTCACCGGAAATCCCGGCCTGATCGTCAGTGTGGGTTGAATATTGAGACTTCTTCGGACGACCTGCTGTCCGGTCTGGTTTAGCGAATTCGCCGCGCTCAAGCGAAGCGCTTGAATAATATCGGTGTTGCTGCCACTGTCAGCACCGGAGCCGAGCTCCGCGCCAACCCCAAGGGTCGTCGACAGCAGCGCTGCCTTGAGCAACTCGGTCCAGTGGTTGTCGACCTCGTCCTCAAGGCCGGAGTAACCACCTGCGTCCGCTCCCTGTTGACGTTCCAGCACGATGGAGCGACCGTTCGGCATGATCAGCCGTGTCCACACCAAAAGCACGCGCGATTGGCCGAACGCGACTTGGCTATCATAGACGCCTATCAGCCGCGCCCCTTGGGGAATTAAACGGATACGGCCAGAAGGCGTATCATACACCGTCTCGGTGACCTGCGCGGTGATTTGTCCCGGTAGGTCGGAGCGGACACCTGTGATCAGGGCCGCCGGTATGATGGTTCCAGCCTGCACAACGAATGGAGACGCGGGCCGCGAAAGCCTGTCAGGCGCGGTCGTCCGCCGGTCGACCGGAGCGTTGACGAACAGTAGTTTGCGGTCCTGCCCATTCTGCGCGAAGGTTTCGTCCGAAGATGAAGCAGCGTTGGTTGGCGTCTCCTTTGACGACTGTGGTTGGGCAACCGGCGCCGTTGTCGACGCAAAAACTTTGCTGGTTCGTGCTGCCTCGCTCTCCTGGTTGGCACGTTGTTGTTCGGCATCCAGACCGATCGTAGCAGACTGCCCGTCGGTCGAAACGATGGGGCGCGCCAGTCCGCTTGGCAGTGGCTGTCCTATTTGTGGAACACCGCGGGCAATCCCTGCGTAGTCCCGCGGCAACGTCGTTAGACCATCTGCAACATTGTGATGATCCGTGCTGTAGAGTTCATCCGGAGATGGATTGTGCGGTTGATTGCTCCTCAGCGCCCAGAGCACCGCGGCAGAGACGAGTAGCAAAGCCAGTGCAGTGGCGCCGGCAAGGACTTTCCTTGAGAGACGCGTAATCCGCGGACGCTCGGCTCCAAGACGCAAAGCCTGTGTGCCCTTCTCGGACGACGCGGGCCCCCGTGATATCGGATCCGCATCGCGGCCCGAGCCGTTGTGGTTCACGATGGCCTCCCGTCATATCTGATGATCCGTACCTTCTGCTGCTTCTCGCCACCGAGACGCAGTTCGGCCGCGGCGAACAGACGGTCGGCAATCAGGATATTCCTATAGACGCGATAATTGACGAGCTCGGGCTTACCGTCCTGACCGACGACGAACAGCGGCGGCATCTCGCCCTGACCGATTCCCGGCGAGAACTCGATATAGACTTTGCGGCCGTCGTCATACGCATTGATCGGCCGCCAGGGCGGATTGTCGCCCTCGATCACGTAGCGGTAGCGGCGCTCACTCATCTCCGGGATGAACGGTGTTAGAGGCAGAGCTTTCAAGCGACCACTTCGGACTTCGGGGTAGAACCAAGCGACCGACGGCATATAGAGCTTTTCACGGGAGCGAAGTTCGATCAGGTAGGTCCGCCGATCGGTATTGACGACGAGATTTGTCGCGATGCTGGCACGTGTCGGCTTCACCATGATGTGGACGCGCCTGGTATCGCCGTTGCCGCTCTCGGTGTCGCCGACGATCCAGCGCACAGTGTCGCCGGCTGCTAGCGGTCCGGAGCCAGTCAGTTGCTCGCCTGGCTCGAGCGCGATATCCGTTATTTGTCCCGGCGAGGCATAGATCTGGTAAAGCGCGCCGGGACTAAAGGGAAAAACCTGGACGGCGTTGAAATATCCTGCGCGCCGCGGCTGGACGCGCGCTACCTCGTTGGCAATCTCGATGCGATCGCTGGGGTCCTTGGCTTCCGCTTCACCCTTGTTGCCGCCACGGGCCGGCGTCCACGCTGGAGGGACATTCAAGGGTTTCGCGTGCTCGTCCAATGGCATGGGTAGATCGGGGGACGGCGGCACGTCATTGTCGTAACTGATCCGTGGTGGCTTGAAGGTCGTACAGCCGGAAAGGGCGACCGTCAGCAGAAGGGCGAGATGCACAGGCTTGCGATTGTAGCTTGATGGCGGCAACCAGAGTATTAGGTTTCTCACTAGCCGAGCTCCTTCGACCAGTTGATAGAATTGACGTAAATGCCGAGCGGATTTTTACGCAGCCGGTCAGCGTCACGCGGAGTTTCGATGACGATGGAGATGATCGCCGTCCAGCGCTCGGTCGCAGCAAGCTGACCGTTGTCGTAGCGGCGTTCGGTCCATGCGACCCGAAAGCTATTCGGCGATGCGCGTATGACGCTGGAGATCTCGACCGCAACCTGAGTGTTACCGAGTTTAGCAAAGGGGTCGTTGGTGCGCGCGTAGTCATTTAGAGCCGCGGCGCCTCGATCGGTCGTGAAATCGTAGGCGCGGAGCCAATCCTGCCGGAACACAATGGCATCGGTCGGCAGGCCTCGCACATCTTCGATGAAGCGCGCGAGGTGAAACGCGATTTGCGGATCGGTCGGCTGATAGAAGGGACTCGCCGGCGCGACCGCCTGGGCCTCACCGAGATGATCCACTTCGACGATCCAGGGTGTGATCGTGCCTTGGGTAGACTGCCAAACGAGAGCCGCGGCAAGCCCGCCCGACAACAATAGGGATCCGAACGCCATCAGCCGCCAGTTCCTGGCTTGGACACGAGCCGAGCCAATGCGCTCGTCCCAGACCTGCGCCGCCTTCTGGTAGGGCGTCACGGCTTCCGGCGTCCGGCCGTAGTGCACGGAGGGTCGTCTGAACATCAGTGCCCTCCCTCGGACAGATCGACTGAGGATCCGCCACCGGCACCATCACCGCTGCGGACGGCTTGGGTAGCGGCGGACACACCCTGGCTGACGCTCTGTGCGCGCTTCATGCGACGCGCCCATGCCGGAGCCCCCTCCGCCGGTGGTGAACCACCTGCAACTCTAGCCGCCATGCGACGCAACGGGCTGACGATGGCCGAGCCGCCCGCGCTTGCAACCCCGCTCAAGCCTCCAGCGCGATAAGCACTTGTTGCTCCGCTTGCGACCGTGGCAGCTCCACGCGCTCCGCCCAAGAGCGCACCACCGGCGAGGCCAACGCCACCGGCTGCGAGCCCCGCGCCTGCAACAACGGCGCCTCCTGCGGCAAGACCAGTCCCGACCGCTGCGCCAGCACCGAGTTGCGGTCCGCCGGACACGATGCCGTTGGCGATTCCCGGTCCAAAGATACCGAGGCCGAGAAGGGAAAGCGCCCCCAGCACGAGAGCCATGGCTTGGTCGATGGTCGGTTGGTTACCGCCAAAGCCGGCGGTGAATTGTGCAAACAACGTCGAGCCAATGCCGACGATGACGGCCAGCACCAGCACCTTGATGCCGGAGGAGATGACGTTGCCCAGCACGCGCTCGGCGGCAAAGGCGGTCTTGCCGAATAGACCGAACGGGATCAGCACGAAGCCGGCAAGCGTCGTCAGCTTGAACTCGATGAGAGTGATGAAGAGCTGGATGGCCAGAATAAAGAAGGCGAGCAGCACGACGATCCAGGCAAACAGCAAAATCGCGATCTGTGCAAAATTCTCGACAATTCCGACATAGCCCATCATGCTCCAAATTGACTCCAGGAGCGGTCGTCCGGCATCGAGCCCGACCTGAGCAATCTTACCGGGCCTCAAAAAATCAGCGGAGGAAAGACCGGTGCCGGAGGCCTTCAGCCCCAGACCGGCAAAACTTTCGAAGATGACGCGGGCGAGGCTGTTCCAATTTCCGATCAGAAACGCGAAGACACCGACGAACAAGGTCTTCCTGACGAGGCGGGCCAGAATGTCCTCGTCGGCTCCCCAGGCCCAGAACAGGCCCGCCAATGTGACATCGATTGCGGCCAGTGTGCTGGCAAGGTATCCGACCTCACCTCCGAGCAGGCCGAACCCCGAATCGATGTATCGGGTGAATGTCTCCAGGAACTGATCAATAATCCCAGTGCCGCCCATAACTCACTCCTTCTCATTCTGTTGAATTGAAGGGAAGCCAGATGGCACGCGGCTCTCGTCCTTCGGCGCTACGAACAACGATGATCCCGTTTGGGGCATCCGACTATCGGAGAGGGGCCGAGCATCCTGTCCGAGGAATTGGCGACGTTTCTCCGCCCAAGCCTTCCGGCACTCGGTGAGAGCGTCCTTCTGCTCATAGGTCATGGAGCGGCACTCCGCGAGCTTTGCTGCCAGGGGATCAGGGGACGTGCTGCCGGGCTCCGCTATCTTTGCCTGCTCCTCGCCACCGCGGAGTGGGATGGTGCAGGCCGCGGCGACGAGTGCGACAAGCGCCAATGCCGCGACATATGTAATGCGATTGGATTTCTGGGTATTCATCAGTGAAACATCTGCACGGTTGTGGTTTGATAGCCGGCGCCTGGCGTCAGGAAGCGGCGCAATTGCTCCCTGCTTTGGTCCTGGGCTGCGGCATGCTGCGCGAACTCCAGGTTTTGCGCGCGACCGTGCGCGGCGACGAGGGCGGTGAGATCCGCGAGTTGTTGTGCCACCAGCGCCAGGAGCTGATTGCCGGCCTGACCTGCCTGCAAGGCTCCGGTCGCCCCTTGGCTGGAGGTGACAAGTGCGGACATCTGCGTACGGTTGGTATCGAGGTTGCCAACGACCGTGGCCTGTGTTCGCATGGCGTCCTGGAAACCCGACATCGCGTTCTGCCAACGCGATTGAGCATTCGCGATCAACGCCTGGTCGGAGACGCTGGATGATGCGGGTGCATAGGTCGTCGAGAACGCACGATCGATCTGCTGCATGTCGTAGGCGATGCGCTGGGCCTGGGCGAGAAGCTGCTGGGTCCGCAGGATCGACTGCTCCAATTGCAGCAACGACGAGAACGGCAACGTCGCCAGGTTCCTTGCCTGGTTGATCAGCATCTGCGCCTGATTTTGCAGAGAGACGATCTGGTTGTTGATCTGCTGCAGGGCGCGAGCTGCAGTCAGGACGTTCTGCGCATAATTGTTGGGATCGAATACAACCAACTGTGCCGAAGAAGGAATGAAGTCGACAACGACAGTGATCGCGATAATGCTGGCGAAGGCGAGACGGCGGTGGCGGTTCATTTGAGCGCCTCTAACTCAGGCAGATGCGGGATGAGGTCGGTCGCCCAGGCGATGTCGCGCGCCTTCAGCCAACCGGACACAAAGCCGTCGCGGCCATGATCGGTAAGGACCTGTTCGATCAAGAGTTGGTCGGCTTTTGAGGAAGTCGCCGTAAAGGCGAGCGCGACCTCGCCAAGGCCGAGTTCGAACAGGCGATTACCGCGGCGGGACTGGCAGTAGTAGTCCCGCTTCGGCGTGGCGCGAGCGAGGATCTCGATCTGGCGGTCGTTCAACCCGAAGCGCCGGTAGATCGCCATGATTTGAGGCTCGATGGCCCGGTCGTTTGGAAGCAGGATTCGCGTCGGACAACTCTCGATGATCGCCGGTGCGATCGCCGAGCCGTCGATGTCCGCGAGCGATTGGGTTGCAAAAACGACCGAGGCGTTCTTCTTGCGAAGCGTCTTTAGCCACTCCCGCAGTTGACCGGCAAATTCTCGGTCATCAAGCGCCAGCCACCCTTCATCGATGACGAGCAGGGTTGGCCGGCCGTCAAACCGTCCCTCTATGCGATGGAAGAGATAGGAAAGGACGGCTGGCGCAACCGCCGTGCCAATCAACCCGTCGGTCTCAAAAACCTGAACGGAGCGTTCGCCAAGGCGCTCGAACTCTGCATCAAGAAGCCGGCCGTACGGCCCACCAAGGCAATAGGGCTGGAGAGCGCGCTTGAGCACATTCGACTGCAGAAGAGCACAAAGACCGGTCAACGTCCGCTCCGGAATTGGCGCGGAGGCCAACGAGGTCAATGCCGACCAAAGATGCTCCCGTGCTTCCGGCGTGACTTCGATTCTCTCGCGGCCAAGGATCGCGCCGATCCAGTCGGCCGCCCACGCACGCTCGGATGAATCATCGATTGCGGCTAGCGGCTGAAGCTCTACGAATTCCGTCGATTCACCCGAAAGCACACCGCCGATGTCATGCCAATCGCCACCCATGGCGATGGTGGCGGCGCGTACGGAGCAACCAAAGTCAAAGGCGAAGATCTGGGCGTTCGGATAGCGGCGAAACTGCAGCGCCATCAACGCCAGCAACACGGATTTTCCGGCGCCGGTCGGTCCGACCACCAATGTATGGCCGACATCGCCGACGTGCAGTGAGAAGCGAAACGGAGTGGATCCCTCCGTCTTGGCCAAGAATAAAGGTGGGGCCTTGAAATGTTGGTCCCTCGCCTCCCCGGCCCATACCGCGGACAGCGGAATCATGTGCGCCAGGTTCAAAGTGGAGATCGGCGGCTGGCGGACGTTAGCGTAGACATGTCCGGGGATGCTACCGAGCCAAGCTTCGACGGCGTTGACCGTCTCGATCATGCAGGTGAAGTCGCGCCCTTGAATGACCTTTTCGACGAGGCGGAGCTTCTCATCGGCGGTGGCGGGATCGCCATCCCAGACCGAGATCGTCGCTGTAACGAAGGCTTCTCCAGTTTGGTCAGACCCCAGCTCCTGCAAAGCTGCGTCGGCGTCCATGGCCTTGTTGTGGGCATCGGTGTCAAGAAGAGCGGAAGCCTCATTGGTCATGACCTCTTTGAGGATCGCGGCCACCGATTTCCGCTTGGCGAACCATTGCCGCCTGATTCGGGTCAGGAGCTTTGTTGCATCGGTCTTGTCGAGCATGATCGCGCGGGTTGACCAGCGATAGGCGAACGGAAGGCGGTTCAGGTCATCGAGAATCCCTGGCGTCGTCGCTGTCGGAAACCCGACGACCGTGAGAACACGCAGATGTGCTGAGCCGAGCACCGGCTCGAGACCGCCGGTTAGCGGCTGATCGGCGAGCAGCGCGTCGAGATACATGGGTATTTCGGGCACCCTGACCCGGTGCCGTTTGGTCGAGACCGTCGAGTGCAGGTAAGTCAGGGTCTCTTCGTCATCGAGCCAGGCGCATTCCGGCATAAAACCTTCGACGAGTTGCAGCACACGGCTGGTGCGATCAGCAAATCCGCGCAGGATTTCGCGCGCATCAGCACCGACAGTGCGGTTGCTCCCCTCGTAGAGCAGCCGTTCGACTTTCGCTGTCCCTTCGGCCAGCGGCAGGTAGAGGAACGTCAGAAAATAGCTCGACTCGTAGTGGGTGCTGGCCTCCTCGAATTGCGCCTTTCGTTCGGCATCGACCAACGCAGATGCCGTATCCGGAAACGTATTGGGCGGATAGCTACCTGCGGAGTGCCGCTGAGCCTCGACAAAGATCGCCCAACCGGATTCCAGGCGCCGCAATGCGTTGTTAAGGCGACCAGCGACCGCAACGAGTTCGGCCGGCACAGCGCTGTCGAGGTCCGGTCCCCGAAATTTTGCCGTCCGCTGGAACGACCCATCCTTGTTCAGGACGATCCCCTCATCGACAAGAGCCGCCCACGGTAGGAAATCGGCAAGCCGGATATTGGAATGGCGGTATTCGGCGAGATTCATCATGGAAGACCTCACGTGTTGAGATGGCCGGGGATGCGGAGATGTCGGCGAACGACCTCGACGAAGTCAGGGTCGCTTTTGGCCGCCCAGACCGCGACCATGTGGCCAACGAACCAGAGGAGGAGGCCCGCGAGCCAGAGGCGCAAACCGATGCCGAGGGCCGCTGCTAGCGTGCCGTTGAGAATCGCGATGGAGCGCGGCGCTCCGCCCATCAAGATCGGCTCGGTCAGCGCGCGATGGACGGGCGCCTGAAAGCCTGGGATCTGCGAATCCATCAGATCACCACCCCGCCGCCAAACGAGAAGAACGACAGGAAGAAACTCGACGCGGCGAAAGCGATGGACAGGCCAAATACGATCTGGACCAACCTGCGGAAGCCACCCGACGTGTCGCCAAAGGCGAGTGACAGTCCGGTGACGATGATGATGATGACCGCGATGATCTTGGCGACCGGCCCTTCAACCGATTGCAGAATCTGGTTGAGCGGTTGCTCCCATGGCATATTGGAGCCGGCGGCGAACGCCGGACTGGCGGCAAGACAGGAGGCGACGAATACCTCGGTCGAAACGATCCTTCGCGCAAACGGCGAAATAACACTCATGTTTTGTCCCCTATTGTGGTGAGGCTGTAGTCACCGGAAGGCCCGAGGCCTGTGACGCGGGCGAGCTCGGCCAGGCGGCGATCGGCGCCGCGACCGGAAAGGACGGCGATGACGTTGATGGTCTCCGCAATCAGGGCACGCGGGACGGTGACGACGGTTTCCTGGATCAGCTGCTCGAGCCGGCGCAATGCTCCGAGCGCGGTGCCCGCATGGATGGTGCCGATGCCACCCGGATGTCCGGTGCCCCAGGCTTTGAGCAGGTCGAGAGCCTCCGCACCGCGCACCTCCCCGATTGGAATGCGATCGGGTCGAAGACGCAGCGATGAGCGGACCAAATCCGATAGCGAGATCACGCCGTCCTTCGTGCGCAGCGCCACGAGATTCGGTGCCTTGCATTGAAGCTCTCGGGTGTCCTCGATAAGGACGACCCGATCAGAGGTCTTGGCAACCTCGGCCAGCAGCGCATTGGTCAGCGTCGTCTTGCCGCTCGAAGTGCCGCCGGCAACAAGGATGTTGTGGCGCGCTGCAACGGCTTCCTTTAACGCGCCGGCCTGGCCGGAGGTCATGATCCCTTTGGCGACATAGTCGTCCAGCGTGAACACGGCGACGGCGGGCTTGCGGATAGCAAACGCCGGAGCCGTTACGACTGGCGGCAACAGACCCTCGAAACGCTCCCCCGTCTCGGGCAACTCGGCTGACACGCGCGGGTTGCTTGCATGAACCTCGGCGCCGACGTGATGGGCTACCAACCGAACGATGCGCTCCCCGTCGGGAGCAGAGACGACCTCTCCGGTGTCTGCCAAGCCGCTTGATAGCCGGTCGATCCACAGCCGGCCATCGGGGTTAAGCATCACCTCAATGACGGCCGGATCTTCAAGAAAGCGCGCAATCGCGGGACCAAATGCCGTGCGCAGCATGCGCGCGCCACGCGAGATCGCTTCCGACTGAAAGGAATGGACTGCCACCACCGTCCCCCAAGAGCCGAGGCACACTTCAGGTGGCCTCGGATGGGGATGATTAGAAAAGGCAGAAAACGGCTTCGCGCAACAAGTGGCTGACCTTGTTCGCAGCGTGGCGTACGAAAAGAAAGATTGGGATCTACCGTAGACTCTGGCGCAACGATTCCACCGCACGGACCGCGGCATGTGAACCACGTGAACCACTTCCTTCTGGGTTAGCGTCTATTGCTTGAGCAAACAACCACGCAGCGTGGCGTCATGAGCTTGACTTGCTCCGATGTCCGTGTATCGGATGGGACGGAAAGCCCCAATGCGTCTCGCACAGCGCACGTCCACGCAAGCGTAGCTCGGCACAGCCGGACCTCTGGCATCGTTGGGACGAAAAGCCACAATGGGCTATAAGCAACAGAAATCGCTTTGCTTCCTCAACTTCAGGGAAAAGAGGTTCGGTGGTCGTCTCCAACTTCATCGCGAAGGCGACAAATGGTGACGATTCAGGTTCAAGTTCGACGTACCGTGCCCGGTTAAAGGTCGCGCAGAGGTCCTGAAGGCGAACATTTTGCCGCATTCAGCATCTGGGCCAACGTGATAAACAGAAATCGAGATTGCAGGTTTTGCGCCTGCTCTACCATTCGATTCCTTCAGACGGCTCAAGGACAGATTCTTCGGCGACCGCGGCAGGCGCGAGGACTGCTCGGCCATCCGCTGGAACAAAGATGAATCTGACAAAGCTCCGGAGCCAAGGTACTGTGAACCACAACAGAGCAGTGAACTGAAGCGCGAGACTGAAGCCAAATGCAGTCTGATAGGAGTCTAACGGATAATGTCCGTCTTGCGGCGCCCATTGGTTGACGATCAGTCCGATTCCGTATTGAACTGCGAATGCCCAGCCGAAATGCAACAGATTCAGAGCGCCATTGGCACGAGCGGCGATTTCGTCGGGAAAGTAGTCCGCGATGATCGCGTAGCTCAGTACGGTAGCTGCTCCCACAACTGATACGATGGACCAGGGCAAGATCGATGGCAGTGGCACGCGCATAATCAGGGCGAGCTCGGCCAACATGAATAGTGCGCCAAACACTGCCAGTAGAGCTTCAGTCGAAATGCCGCGTTTGCGCAGACGATCCGCGAGCGTTCCCAGCAGCAATGCGCCTAGGCTGATTCCAATGGCCATCGTGAAGAGCTGATTGATCACGCCTTGTCGGTCGAAACCTTCGACGTCAGCGAGCCAGGATGCAGCCCACAACGAATGCATCGCCCAGGACGATCCGATGCAGGTTGCGGAGAGAGGGGCAATTCTCAGAAAACGCGGATCCGAAAAGATGGAGCGCAGTGTAAGCGGTTTGCCAGACGGAACAGAGCGTTTGGAACCCTCGTTGGATTCAGGCACGGCAAAATAGATCAGGCCTGCGACCGCTAGCGTCGCGATGGTCAGGAGTTCGAACAGGCTCCGCCAGCCGAACCAAGTCAGCAACCAATCTGTCGGCGCCGTAGCCGTGACGGCTCCCAGCGAGCCCAACATGATCATGCCGCCATTGACGAAGGCCACTCGATTTCTCGGAAACCACATGACAATCGCTTTAAGCCCCGCCATCAATGAAGCGGCAACACCTAACCCAATCATGGCGCGGCCGACGAGAAGCTCAGCAAAACTATCAGCATTACCGAACAGTGAGATCCCGCCGACCGCAATCACCAGCAAGACGCTCTGGACTCGCCGTGGTCCGTATCGATCAAGTAGGACGCCGATAGGGATCTGGGCGCCGGCAAAGACAAGGAAATAGACCGACGCAAGCAACCCCGTTTCGGCCGCACCGAGCCCAAAATCGGATGCCAGAAATGGCGAAATCGACGCATTGATAGTTCGAAACAGGAAAGAGAGATAATAGCCAGCAGCAAAGGGAAGGAAGACAGACAGGATCATCCGCCATTTTGACAGCGGCTTCTCATTCGCAGCCTCCAACCTCGCAGTTGCTGATTTTGGATCGGTTTTTTGTGTGACGCGCGGGTTTAACTCTTCATCGGAGGTGTTGACCCGGCTCGTCACCTTCGGATGCTGAGCAAAGGTCGGATTGCCGCGCGCCGTCTTGGCTGACGCGGGCGGCGCCTGCTCGAGGTCAACGCCTCCAGGGGAGGTATTCGGATTCTTGCGGGCTCGCTGCGAACTATGCCCCGATTCCTCGCCCGTTGTCGGCCCTCGTCCTTCCTGTTCCGCGGAGTTGAGGCGATTGATGGTCTCCTGCATGAGAGGCCGACCGAGACGAACACGTCGATCGACCTGCTCGGCCAAGACCTTGAAGCGTTCGTCGCCGAGAACAACTGCTTCGCGTTGTCGTGACTCCGGAAGCGGCGGGACAACGGTGAGATGATAGCGAGCGTGCAGCGCGACGGTTTCGGCGATTATCCGCATGTCGCGTTCGAGGTGGTCGAATCTGGCGTGTATGCCGTCGAGACGCTCGCGCAGCAAAGCTTCGACGGATGGCGTGGGGTTCAAAAAATGCTCAAGAGCAGCTTCAACAAGCATGCTCTTGCCGGCACCTGGTCGGTCGCTTGCAACGTCGAGGCGACCGCAGACACGCTCACTCAGCCGAACCGTTACTTTGCGAAGCTCCGAGATTTTTCGTCTGCGCTGTGGTCGAACGTCAACGAGATCGGCTTGCGCCTCGGCCAGCTGCTGCATGTTCTGATAATCCCCAAGGCACCACGATCGAGGCCGCGGCGTCGCGACACGATGAGTGAACCAACCTGATGGGAATTACAGAAAGAACAGGACGGGCATGGCTTCAACAGCGCAAGTCTGCCTACCCTACTCCGGCGTAGAAAAAGAAAGAAGATGCAGAGTCGCGCTGTCCGGACTCACATAGCGCAACGGCAAACGCACGGAAGACGCGCCAAACTTTATGGCGCCTTCCTCCAATTCGGCGCTAAGTTGCTAAGAGCCGTCGGTCCGATGGAGAGATGCTGGATCGGATCACCGCGCTTGCGCGAAAGACGCGTGACCTGATGGACAGCGATGCCGATCGTAATCTGGCGCAACAAGGTGGATCATTGGCAATGCGCTATCACGCCGAACCCCGCTCGTTCGATTGGTCGCTCTGCGGTTCAGCGTCTTGCGATATCTCCCGTGCGAGGCTCTGGCCCTTGGCCAGCCGTTTTCCGAGAGCCTCGACAAACCCCTCGTAGCGTTCTCGGCCTTTGGCCTGCGCGCTGGGGAGCGCGGCGTCAGGTACAGGTGACGTCGCAGTCAACCAGAACCGCACGAATAGGGCGAGCGCCTCATTGGAGATCGTGACATGACGTTCAAGGCGCTCGACTTGGCGCGTCAATCGGTCCAGCCGTCTTCCAAGCGCCGCCTCCATTCTCTCGGAATTATCCGGCGACAGAAAGGAGGTAAGCGCCGTCTCGACCACGAATGCCTGATGCAGGCGCTTACGACCGGCATAGTCGGCAAGTTGTCCAGCAAGCTCGGGCGGCAGGCGAAATGTATGCTTGGTCCGCATCGCTCAGCTCAAAGGCCCAGACCGTCATCGGGATCCATCGCGGCTTGACGCGCAAGGTTGGCCGCTTGCCTTCTCAAGGTGGTTGCGCGCTGGACCTCGTCATCCGGTTCGTCGTCGGCGAACTGGAATTCCGGCCTTGACGGAGCGGGCTCCGGCGCCACCTCTTCATGCTGAAGCAGCCCCGGTTCTCGCCGGATGCCACTGTTAGCTTGATCGTCACCGGAATCGCCATTCTGGGGACTGTCCGCCATACGAACCTCTTTGACGTTGGCCGTGGCCGGATGAAAGCCGCTCCAGTCATTTCGCCGATCGCGGGGTCCTGGGAAGCCGCCGAGTTTGGCAGGCAGCAACACGCGTTCGCGGAAGCGCTTGTCCTCGAAATACCGCGCCTTCTTCGCCCGGATCGGCGAGCAACCGGAAATCAGGACCAACTCGTCGTCGGGTGGCAATTGCATGACTTCACCTGGGGTAAGTAGAGGTCGCGCGGTTTCTTGTCTTGATACCATCAGGTGCCCCAACCACGGGCTCAGCCTGTGACCGGCGTAGTTCTTCATGGCGCGAAGTTCTGTAGCCATTCCGAGCGCATCCGAAACCCGGCGTGCCGTCCTCTCGTCATTGGTCGCGAAGCAAACGCGGACGTGGCAATTATCGAGGATCGAGTTATTCGGACCGTAAGCCTTTTCAATCTGGTTGAGGGATTGGGCGATCAGGAAGCTTTTCAGGCCATAACCCGCCATAAACGCCAGCGCCGATTCGAAGAAGTCGAGCCTCCCCAGTGCAGGAAACTCGTCCAGCATCAATAGCAGCCGATGCCGGTGCTTTTGGGCATCGAGATCTTCCGTCAACCGCCGCCCGATCTGGTTGAGGATCAGGCGTATCAGCGGCTTGGTCCGGCTGATGTCGGATGGCGGCACGACCAGATACAATGAGGCCGGTTGCCTGCCCTCGACAAGGTCACTGATCCGCCAATCACTCTGTCGCGTGACCTGCGCGATGACTGGATCGCGATAGAGACCAAGAAACGACATTGCCGTCGACAATACGCCGGAGCGCTCGTTCTCGCTCTTGTTCAGGAGCTCACGTGCCGCTGACGCAATAACGGGATGTGGGCCG
>Ga0306925_10003119_pt1 | contig 14542 bp, 18 predicted proteins | sample flu12Cox44000176_FD_203755 | JGI IMG/M metagenome (GOLD analysis project Ga0306925, IMG submission 203755) | Lab enrichment of tropical soil microbial communities from Luquillo Experimental Forest, Puerto Rico - flux8day.12C.oxic.44.000.176 (v2)... | ecosystem: Environmental > Terrestrial >... | reverse complement strand
GATGTCGTCCTGCCCGGACAGCAGCGTCGTGTAGTTCGCCCAGGTCAGGTGGGTGAAGCTGGCCGCCGATGGCGCGTTGGTCACCGTCTGCTCGGGCTGGAACGAGCGGAAGACCTCCCATAGCAGGAATAGGTTTTCCTTCGTAAGGTACGATGCTCGGGACACGGCGTCAAGACCGGTCATAGCCCATCTTTTCGGCGCGACGGCCAGGCGCACGGTGAGGGGACGGTGGAGCAAAGGTTTGTCACCGCAGGACACTAGCCCGCGGCGGGTCACCATCCGTGACGTTGCCGCCATGGCGGGCGTTTCGATCGGAACCGCTTCCAAGGCCCTGAACGGCCAGGGCAAACTCCGCGCCGAGACCAGGGACAGGGTCGCCGCGGCCGCCCGCGAACTCGGCTTCGCGCCCAACATGCTCGCCAGGGGACTGCTCACCGGGCGCACCTACACGGTCGGCGTGATCACCACGGACAGCTTCGGGCGGTTCAGCATCCCGGTCATGCTGGGCGCGGAGGACGCCCTGGGCGTCGGCCAGATCTCCGTGTTCATGTGCGACACGCGGGACGAGCCGGACCGGGAGCGCCGCTACCTCGACATGCTGCTCAGCCGGCAGGTGGACGGGCTGATCGTGGCCGGGCGCCGGATCGAGCCGAGGCCGAGCATCGGCGTGGGGCTCGGCGTGCCCGTGGTCTACGCGATGACGCAGTCACTGGACAGTGACGAGCCCGCGATCCTGCCCGACGACATCGGCGGCGGGCGAGTGGCGGCCGAGCACCTGCTGGCCATGGGCCGCCGCCGGCTCGGGCACATCACCGGCCCGGAACGCTTCCTGTGTGCCCGTAAGCGCGCCCGCGGATTTTGCGATACGGTCGCCGCGGCCGGAGTGGACTTCGGGCCCTCCGACGTGCTCTATGGCGAGTGGAGTGAAGCGTGGGGCCGGCAGGCCGCCGACCTGCTGCTGCGCTCGCCCGACGGGGTGGATGCGATCTTCTGCGGCAGCGACCAGATCGCGCGCGGAGTTTCGGACACGTTGCGCCTGGCCGGGTGCCGCGTGCCCGACGACATCGCCGTGGTCGGCTACGACAACTGGAACCCCATGGTGCTCGGCGTGGAACCGCCGCTCACCAGCGTGGACATGTGCCTGGAGAACGTCGGGCGGGCCGCGGCGGAGCACCTGCTTTCCGCGCTGAACGGGGAGCCGACGCACGGCGTGCACACCGTGCCCTGTGAGCTCGTGGTCCGCGGCTCCACCGTGGCGGAACCCACCGTCCGGGCCTAGCCGCCGGGCCGTCATGCGCCAGGGCGCGGCGCGTGGTGCGGATCGAGCGGTCAGCGGGGCAGCCAGAAGTCGATGCTGGTCAGCGCCTGCCGATCGGCCTCGGCCACCATCCGGCTGACGCTGTCCCACAGCAATGCGTTCTCCTCGGGCAGGTACAGCGAGCCGCGCTGGCGCGCGCGGCCGACTCCGTGGCAGACCTGCTGCCAGATCAGCGGGTTCCGCACCAGGACCCGGACGTCGATCGCGGCCTGGTTGCCATGCCCGTCGGTGAGCACGACGCTGCCGGCCACCCGGGGATTGGCCGACAGGCCCGTCAGCCGGCCGGTGTCCACCCGCTGCCAGCGGCCCAGCCGGGACACGGCCAGCCAGTCGCCGCGCAGCAGCACGCGCGATGGGCGCGCGATCAGGTCGGCGGCCAGCCCGGCGGCCAGCGCCAGGACCGATCCCGCCGCGATCAGCACCGGCTCCGGGCCCGGGTGGGCACGGAACCGGGTCACCACGAAGATAATCAGGGCAACCGCGATGACCGCGGCGCCGCCGAAGACGTGTGCCTGCCGGCAGGCCCGCCGCCGGTCCCTGTCGGCAATCGGGCTGCTTGGCAGGCGTGCGGTGGTCATGGCCGAATCACTTCCTTCTAGGAGCGGCCGGAAAACTGCTGTTCCCGGTCGCGGGCGGCCAATTCGACGGGGCAGGCGGGCTGCGGGCAAGCGGCCAGGTCGCAGAGGCGGCAGATCTGGTCGGCATGGGCCCGGTCCGCTGTGATTCGCCCGAGCACCTTCTCCAGAGCGCTGGTGAGCGCCTTGCGCTCGCCCGGGGTGAGCACGCCGGCGGCGTCGCTGAGCGCCCGTTCCCGGTTGGCGAGCACCCGGGCGGCCGTCTCGGCGCCCTTGGGGGTGAGCACCACCGCGACCGAACGCTGGTCGCGTCCGGGCCGCCGTTCGGCGTGGCCCTCCGCGACAAGCTGGTCTACCACGCGGACGGTGGCGGACTGGGTGCGCCCCAGCGGCACCCGCAGCTGCTCGATGCTCAGGCCGGGCTCCTGCGCCAGCGTCGCCAGCGCGGCGCCCATCGCCCCGGCGTGACCGGTGGTCGTCTCCACGGCCGAGGAGATGGCGTCGGTCAGTCCCACGGCCAGCGCTCCGAGCAGGTTCTCCAGTCGTTGACTCACTCTCTAATAATGCATCACTCATACATCTATATCAATCTTATTTCGTGAACCCCTGAGCTGGGAACACTGCGTAGTCAGCGGGCAGCCTTGGCCACCTAGGTTCCCGGCGCCGCGCGCCGCGCGGGGTTTCAGCCGCCGATGGTGGTGGCCGCGGGCGATCCGGTGGTCGCTGGCAGGCTCGGCGCCCGGGTTTGCGCTCCGCCTGGCGCGAGCGTCAGCCGGCGGCGATGATGGCCGCGAGCGACCATGGCCGTTAGCAGCCTCGGCGCGCGGATTTCGCGGGCGCTCTGCCGCGCGCGAGCGTCAGCTGGCGACGATGGTGGCCGCGAGCGCGATCCGGTGGTCCTTGGTCCACGGCGGGCCCAGGGTTGCCCGTGGCCCGTGGAGCACATCGCCAGCTCGCGCACCGAGGATCCTGGCCGCCTGCGCCTCGACGGCCTGCGCGTCGAAGAAGTGGACCTCCCAGCCGCGCTCATCAGCACACTCGGCGAGCACCTGGCAGTACATGACCGAGTCGGCCCGGGACGCATACGGTTGGCGGCGCTGGACGGCGATGTCGTCGGGAAAGTCGAGCGGCCATGCCCGCAGCGACACCGAGATGAGCGGTCCGGGCAACGAGGCGGCAAGCCGATCCAGCGACGCCGACGTCGCCCGCAGCGCCGACGCCCGGACCTCCGCGACCATCCTCGCGGCAGCGCCATCCTGAAGGGGCTGGGCTTCATGTTCGATCGGTGCCGCCGGCATGCCGGGCTCGATCAACTCGATCAGCCGGCGATCCACGACCTCGTGGCCGGCCTTTGCGGTGACAGCCACGGCCCAGCCGAGATGATGGGCGATCCCCACGCGCACACCACGAGTATCCCGTTCCCAGGTCTTGCGTGCCGTCCGGCCCGGGGGTGTGCGGCTGGCTCCAAGTGTGGCTGGTCCCAAGTGTGGCTGGCTCCGAGTTAGCCACAGTCTCCCGAGGGCTGACAAAGCCGCGGACCTCGGCACGGCTCACCGCCCAGGGGCGCGCCGCGTTCGAGCAGCATGTGGCCGCGCTGCAGCAGATCGTGGTCCGCTCCGGCGCCACGATCCTGCCCTCCGGTTGAACGGCAGGGATCCGCCCGCTCAGGGGTTCTGGTCGTAGGCCACGCGTACCAGGTGCAGCAATTCGTCGTCCACGTCTGCCACGCTGCGCAGTGCGACCTTGTGGGTGGCCTGCCCCGGAGCGGTGGCCGGCTGGAGGCGGCCGCTCGCCGGCGGGTCGGTGAACCGCAGCCCGAGGTCCACCCGGTCCCGCGCCGCCGCCGCGACCGCCGCGAACTGCCGGCCGCGCACGAACGGAGTGTAGCCGCCGCGGCCCTCCACCCGCACGTCCCCGCCGAGCCCCATGATGGCGCCGGCGAGGGCGTCGTAGATCGGGCGCAGGCCAGCCTTGGCGCCGCGGTACTGGCTGTCGATGTACTCCTCGACGCTTGGCCGCACCCACCCGGCGGCCCGCGCGGCGGCATCGGCGATGGCCCATTGGCTGTTCTGCGGGACACCGTGCTCGGTCCGCAGCCAGCGGCGCACCGCGTTCTGGTCCAGCGGGTCGATTCCGGACGCCTCCACCAGGGCCAGCCATTCCTCCAGCGAGCGCCCGGTCCGGGCGGCCAGCGTCCCGATCACCGCGCCCATCATGTCGTCGGGTGTCTTCGCCACGGTGGCAGCCTACGCAGCCCTGGTCGCCCCGTTCCGGGCAGGACCGGCATGGGTCATAGCGCCAGAAGAATGCCCTGGACATGGGCTTGTTACCTGGCTCCGGTAGGGTCTGCAACGTGATCCTGCACCCGCGCGGGAGGATTCGCACAGGCCAGCGGCCTGCGGGACACCACGAACCTGCGCGCGCTCACCAGGGGGGTCCGGACCGCGCGAGCCGGCCGCGGAGGAGCCGGCACCAGACAAATCTTCAGGCGCTGCTGCTGCATTGACGCGCCGTTGTTCCAGGAGAGGGGAACGCCATGCCAACCCGCGATTCGTATGCGCAGGGCACGCCCAACTGGGTGGACCTGCAGACCACCGACCAGGCGGCCGCGAAGGCCTTCTACACCGGGGTGTTCGGCTGGTCCTACGACGACCAGCCGATGGACGGCGGCGCCGTGTACTCCATGGCCAAGATCGGTGACGAGAGTGTCGCCGCGATCGCGCCGCAGTCGCCGGAACTGGCTGCCGCCGGAGCGCCGTCGATGTGGAACACCTACCTGGCCGTCGACTCGGTCGACGAGGTGGCGGCCAAGGTCGGCCCGGCAGGCGGCATGGTCGCCATGGAGCCCTTCGACGTGATGGACGCGGGGCGGATGGCCTTCGTCCTGGACCCCAGCGGCGCCGCCGTGGCGCTGTGGCAGGCTGGCCAGCACATCGGCTCCACGCTGGTGAACGAGCCGGGGGCGGTGGTCTGGAACGAGCTGATCACCGACAACCTCGCGGCCGTGACGTTCTACGAGCAGGTGCTCGGGATGACCACCAGCACCATGGAGATGGGCGCGGGCAAGTACACGATGTTCCAGGTGGGCGGCAAGGAGGTCGGCGGCACGACGCCGCCGCAGATGGAGGGTGTGCCGAACCACTGGCACGTGTACTTCGCGGTCGCCGACACGGACGCGTCCGCGGCCAAGGTCACCGAGTTGGGCGGCTCGGTCATCGTGCCGCCGTTCGACACCCCGATCGGGAAGATGGCTGTGGTTACCGACCCGCAGGGGGCCGTGTTCAGCCTTTTCCAGGCCTCGATGCCGGCCTGACCCGGCTGGGCTTCGCGCAGGGAGCGGACCATGGAAATACCCAAGCCGAGTGACGCGGACAAGGACTTCTTCAAGTCCGTGCTTCCCGAAGACCCGGCGGTCGAGGTCAAGCCGATGTTCGGCAACCTCGGCGCGTTCGTGCACGGCAACATGTTCGCCGGGCTGTTCGGGCCCGCCGTGGGCGTCCGGCTCGACGACGCGGGGCGTGCCGAACTGGAGGGCATCGACGGCTCCGGTCCGTTCGGGCCGGCCGAGCGCCCGATGGGCGGGTACACCAGCCTGCCCGAAGCCTGGCGCGGCACGCCCGATGTAGCGGCGCAGTGGGTGGAGCGGGCGCTCGCCCATGTCAGCACGCTGCCACCGAAGGTCAAGAAGCCCAAGGCCCCCCGCAAGTAGCGCCACCTCGCCCGGCAGTTCGCCTGGGCGAGGGGCCACGCCCGGGAGTTCGCCCAGGCGGGGCACGTGCCGGCAGCGCATCCGGGTGAGGGGGCGGCCCACGGCTAAACGGGCCCGCCCCCTCACACCGGTCGCCTGCGACGGCCGGCGACCGCTCGGCCGGTCGGGTGCGATGGTCAGCGCGGCGCGCTGGCGGGCAGCGCCGCGCTGGAACGGTCAGCACGGCGCCGTCAGCGCGCCGCGCCGGGACGAGTCAGAGTTGCGCGGTGACGGCCTTGACTTCGGCGTAGGCCTCGAGCGCCTCGTGGCCCATCTCGCGTCCCCAGCCGGACTGCTTGTACCCGCCGAACGGCAGGGAGGCGTCGAACACGTTGTAGCAGTTGATCCACACCGTGCCGGCGCGGATCTTCTTGGCGAGGGCGTGGGCCTTGGAGATGTCCTTGGTCCAGATGCCCGCGCCGAGGCCGTACTCGGTGTCGTTGGCCGCCGCCGCGATCTCGTCGAGGTCGCTGAACGGCGCCGCGACCACCACCGGCCCGAAGATCTCTTCACGCACGATCTTCATGCTGGGGTGGGTGTTGGTGAGCACGGTCGGCTCCACGAAGTAGCCGCGGTCGCCGAAGCGGCCGCCGCCGGTCACCGCCGTGGCGCCGTCCTCCTTGCCCGACTCCAGGTAGCCGGTCACCCGGCGGAACTGCTCGTCGGAGACCAGTGGGCCCATCTGAGTGCCCTCGTCCAGCCCTGACCCGAGCTTGATCGACTTGGCGATCTCGGCGACGCCGTCCACGACCTCGTCGAACCGGCTCTGCTGCACGAACAACCGGGAGCCAGCGACACAGCACTGCCCGTGGTTGAAGAAGATTGCGCTGGCGGCACCCTCGATCGCGGCCGGGTCAGCGTCATCGAACACGATGTTCGGGCTCTTGCCACCCAGTTCGAGCGTGACCTTCTTGAGGTTCCCCGCCGCTGCGGCGACGATGAGCTTGCCCACCTCGGTGGAGCCGGTGAACGCGACCTTGTCCACGTCGTCGTGGGCGGCCAGGGCCGCACCGGCCGTCTCGCCGAAACCTGTGACCACGTTCACCACGCCTTCGGGGACCCCGGCCTCGGCGATCAGTTCGGCGAGCTTCAGCGCGCTCAGCGGGGTCTGCTCGGCGGGCTTGAGAACCACGCAGTTGCCGGCGGCCAGCGCCGGGCCGAGCTTCCACGCGGCCATTAGCAGCGGGAAGTTCCACGGGATGATCTGCCCGACGACCCCGACCGGCTCGCGCAGCGTGTACGAGTGGAAGTTGGCGCCCGGCATGTAGGGCACCGAGATGTTGATCGTGTTGCCCTCGATCTTGGTGGCCCAGCCGGCCATGTAGTGGAACAGGTCGGCGGCCAGCGGCACGTCGGCCGCCCTCGCTATGACGAACGGCTTGCCGTTGTCCAGCGATTCGAGCTGGGCGAGCTCGTCGGTGTGCGCCAGGATCAGGTCACCGATGCGCCAGATGATCCGTCCGCGCTCGGACGGCGTCATCCTGCTCCACGGGCCCTCCTCGAACGCCTTCCTGGCCGCTTTTACGGCGCGGTTGATGTCCTCGGCATCCCCCTCGGCCACCCGTGCCAGCGTCTCCCCGGTTGCTGGGTTGGGGGTGTCAAACGTCTTGCCCGATGCCGCCTGGCTCCATTGCCCATTGATGAACATTTGGCGGGGCGCGCCGATGAACTCCTCGACGCTCCGGTCCAGTGTGACTGTCATGGGTGCCTCATCTCTGGTTGCCCGCGGCTTTCGGAAGCCACCCTCGTCATGACTGGATTCATCCGTCATGGGCCGGCCCACGGCCTCCAGGCCGCCGCTCAACTCGGTAGTCTCAATGAGACTACGTACCACCTGGCCGGCGCAAGAGGTGGTGCGGGGGATCACCGGGACGGCCCATCGGCTCTGTGACAGGAGGACCCGTCATGCCAAAGGTCTTGATACTCACCGGCGACGCCGCGGAGTCGCTGGAGGTCATGTACCCCTACCAGCGCCTGCTCGAAGAGGGCTACCAGGTCGACATCGCCGCGCCAACGGCCAAGAAGCTCCAGTTCGTGGTCCACGACTTCGTCGACGGCTACGACACCTACACCGAGAAGCCCGGGTACACCTGGCCGGCCGATGTCGCCTTCGCGGACGTCGACCCGGCGGACTATGTGGCCCTGGTCATCCCCGGCGGGCGGGCGCCCGAGTACATCCGCAACGATCCGGATGTCCAGCGGATCGTGCGGCACTTCATGGCGGAGGACCAGCCGGTCGCGCAGCTTTGCCACGCCCCGCAGGTGCTCGCCGCGGCCGGCACCCTGCAGGGCCGCCGGACCGCCGCCTACCCGGCGCTGGCCCCCGACGTGGCCGCGGCGGGCGCCGAGTTCGTGGACGGGGCCGCGGTCATCGACGGGCAGATGGTCTCGGCCAGGGCCTGGCCGGACCATCCGGCCTGGATGCGCGAGTTCATCGGGATCCTGCGCGCGAAGTCTCCCGCGTAAGGTCCTCGAGAAAGCTCAGCGTCGCGGCGGTGGTGGCCCGGCGCCAGGCCAGCAGGGTCGCGTCGAACCCGTGCGGGCCCGGCCGCTCCGCCTTGATCGCTTCCGCGATCGGCTCCAGCACCGCCTTCTGCCGTTCCAGCAGCCCGCTGGGATCGCCCCCGGCCCGGTCCAGCAGGGCCAGCTTGAGCAGCAGGTGCGAGCGGACCTCCCGGATGTGCGCCACGGGCGTGTCCAGCCAGTGCTGCACCGCCTTGCGCCCGGCCGGGGTCACCGAGTAGAGAGTCCGCTGCGGGCCGCGCCCGGATTCCACCGCCCCGGGCACCAGCAGCCCGGCGTCAAGCAGCCGCCCGATGGCCCGGTAAATGACCGGCCTGGGGATCTGCCAGATCCGCCCGAGTTCCCCTTGCGGCGCGGTGAGCTGGGCGATGGCAAAGCCATGCGTCGGGCGTTCGTTGACCACCGCGAGCACGATCCACTCCGGTAGCGACAACGCCGGCCACCCGCTCATATGTCCGAGCCTAGAGGAGTCCGCGCCGCGCAGGCGGGCCGTCGGACGCCCGGGCCGCGAATCCGCCGGGGGATACCCGTGACGGGCGGCCCGCGACTAGGTAGTCTCTTTGTGACTAGCTAGCCTCTCGGGAAGGCCGGTCATGTCCGCCGAACTGATCAGCGCCGTGTCCCTGGCCCCCTTGCCCATGGGGTTGCTGGCGGACGGGACCCTGTACTACGCCCCGATCGGCGAGGTCGTGGTGACCGGCTCGCTGGTCACCTGCCATCTGTGCGGGCGGTCGCTGCGGTCGGTCACCGCCCACCTGCGTGCGCACGGGTGGACCAAGCAGGCCTACTGCGAGGCGTTCGGACTGGAGCGCGGCCAGTCCCTTGAGGGGCCGGAAACCCGCAAGCTCCGCGCCGCCGCACTGACGTCCAGGCTGGTCTTCGAGCCCGCCATGCGCGAGGGTAGCGCGGCGGGCCGGGCCCGGGCCGCCGCCGGGGACCTGACCCGCGACGCGGTCCGGGCGGCGCGCGGCCGCCGCATGCCCGAGCAGCGGCGCCGTAAGGCGGTGGCGGCGCTTGCCGCCGTCCCGCCCCCGGTCGTGGCGCAGGCCAACCGGGACCGCGCCAGCCGCCACCTCGCCGAGGTCGCGGCGGCGGTGGCCCGCAGGCACGGCTACGCCGACCTGGGCAGCTTCGTGCTTGCCCGGATCGAGCAGGGCGCCAGCCTGGCGGCGATCAGCCGGGAAGCCGGGCTCAACAAGGACTGGCTGTCGCGTCATCTCGGCTGCGTGGACCCCGCGGTGGCCGAGGCGGTGCGCCGCCGTCTCCCCAACCGCACGGACGCTAGATGGCAGCCTGCCCTGACCCGGCTCGGCTATCCCGACGTGCCTAGTTACCTGCGGGAACGGCACATCGGCCAGCACTGGACCGTGAACGCCATCGCCGCGGAGGTCGGCCTGACGCATCACTGTGTGGAGGCCGCGCTGCGCCGCCACGGCCTCACCCGTATCGCGCACGCGGCGAAACGGCACCAGGCCTACCAGCGTGCGGCCCAGGTCGCCGCCCACCTCGGCTTCGACAGCATGACCGACTATGTCGCCAGCCGCCGGGGGGCGGGCTGGACCTGGCGGGCGATGGCGGCAGAATGCGCCCAGCCGCCGTCGTGGTTGCGGCGGCAGGCGCAGGCCACGTCCCCGCCCCGGCCGCGCTGAACGGTGCCAAACGCTCCCCGGCGCTGGCCCTGCCCGCACGGTGACTCGCCTCGCGTGGCCCGCCTCCCGCGATAGCGTGTGCCGGTAGGCAGCGTTGTTCAGCGCAGCGCCAGTCATGTCTCAGGAGTTACAAACATGCAGCTCAGTGCGCGGAATCAGATCCCAGCGCGGGTGACAAGCATCAACAGCGGCGAGGCCATCGCCAACGTGGAACTTCAGTCCAACGGGGTGCGCCTGGTCGCCTCTATCACGGTGGAAGCGGTCCGCCAGCTCGGCCTCACCGAGGGCAGCGAGGTCATCGCGGTTATCAAGGCCTCCGACGTAATCGTCGCCACCGAGTAACGGGGCCTGGACACGCGCCCTGGGTTAACGGCCAAGGCTGATGTGGCCGAGGAGCGGGGACGAATGAACGTCCCCGGCCTGCTGCCCGTCGTTGACGGCTTGCTCGCCGCCGCAAAGGCGCGTGGCTTGACCTTGGTCACCAGGAACACGGCTGACCTCGCCAGGACCGGGCAGTATTGCTCAATCCGTGGGACTGTCCGCGCGCCACTGGCGGTAGAGGGCGATGAAATCGTCCTGCATCTGCGGGGTCAGGTCATCGGGGGTGAGTGTGCCGGTGAGCTCGATAGTCTTGCGCATCTGGGCGAGGTATTCGGTGCAGTGCGGGCAGCCGGCCAGGTGCGCCTCGTACCGGCGGCGGTCGGACCGGGTGAGCTCGCCCTCCAGGTAGTCGGTGACGAGTTCGACCGCCTGCTGGCAGACCAGGTCGCGGCGCCATAGCCGAAGCCGCATCATGACGGCCTCCCGAACCCGGTCTCGATGGCCTGGCGCAGACGGCTGCGGCCCCGGTGCAACAGCACTCGCTGGTTGCTCTCGCTGATCTCCAGCACGCTGCACACCTCCTCGCTGGTCAGGCCCTCGATATCGCGGAGCGTCACGACCTGCCGCTGGCGCTCTGGCAGGTCCCCGATCGCCGTGCGGAGGAAGCCGGCCAGCTTGCCGGCCTCGAGGCGGTCCTCCACCTCCTCGATCCAGCGCTCCGGCGGCGAAGCCCAGCTGCCGCCGCCGTCGAACCTGGACGCCGCCACGGCCGCCTCGGTGCCGCTCACCGCCTCGGTGTCACCCACGGCGATCGTGCGCCGTTCCCGTGCGCCCGCGGTCCGGGCCCGGTTGACCAGGATCCGGAACAGCCAGGTGCGAAAGGATGAGCGGCCCTCGAACCCGTCGATGCCGCGCAGTACCCCGACCCAGGTGTCCTGCACGACTTCCTCAGCCACGGCCACGTTTGGCACGAATGAAGACGCCAGCCGCAGCATGGCGTCATGGTGGCGGCGCACCAGCGTGACGAACGCCCGCTCATCGCCGGCGCGCAGCGCCGTGAGCAGCTGCGCGTCGGTTCCGGAGTCCACTGCGGACAGCCTAGGGCCTCCTCATCTCGAAGCGCCCGGCGGGCGGGGCTGCCGCCGGCCGGGCGCGGTGAGCTGCAGTCAGGAAGCGGCGATGCCCTCGCCGCCGGCCGCGCCCGCTACGGTGACGCTGCCGAGGCTGGTGAGCGCCCCGCCCGTGCCGACGCTGAATCCGTCGACGATGCCGTTCGCGCCGGTCTGCACGTACAGGAACGCGCCCCCGGGAGCGGCGGCGGCGTCCACCGTGCCGGGGTCGGTGGCGGTCTGGCCGAGCAGCGTGAGCTGGCCGCTGGCGCTTGAGGTGTACCCGCTGACGTTGGCGCTTCCGGCGTTGGAGGCGTATAGCGTCCCGCCTGCCAGGGCGACCCAGCAGGTCGCCGCCTGCCCGGTGCCCACCGAGTCGATCAGCGTCGCGGTCCCGTCCGAGCCGAGTGTGAACGTGGCGAGGGAGTTCGTGCCCGCGTTGGCGATCACCAGGTGACCCGCCTGGTCGAAGGCGATCGCGAACGGGACGGTGCTGCCCTCGGAGTTCACCACTGGGCTGGCCGATAGGCGCCCGCCTGGCTGGACCCTGAACACGTCGATGTCGTTGCCGTTGGCCTTGGTGGTCACGATGAGCTGGGAGCCGCTGGGCGAGAACGACACCTGCCCCGGGGTGTTGACGAACTGCGGGGTGGCCGACTGGCTGAGGTGCAGCCGCCGGTGCGAGCCGCGCAGGAATGCCAGCCGGCCGGCCGGTGACAGGCGGTAGCCCTGTACCGAACCGCCGCGCAGCGCGTTCAGCACGTATACCAAGTTCCCGTGGATCGCGACGCTGACCGGGAACTGGCCACCCGAGCCGATGATCTGCCGCTGGTGCAGCCGGGTGCCGTGTACCCCGAAGACCGTGACGCTGTTGCTGCCCGCGTTCACCGCGACGAGCAGGTGCTGTGCCGCGTCGTACTGCAGCGAGCCCTGGGAGGCAAGGTGGTCCACGACCGAACCGGCCAGTTGCCCGCCCAGGCCACCGGTGGGGTAGGTGCCGGCCAGGGTGAGCGTGCCGTCGCTCGCCCGGGCATAGGCGACCACCTGGTTGCCCGCGGTGTTGTCGGTCTGCACGAACACGGCGGGGCCGGTGGCCGTGCCCGCGGAGCGGCCGTGGATCGAGGCGGCGCTGGCGGCGGCCGGGACGGCGAGCGCCACGGCCGCCGCCGACGCGACTGCCGCGGCCGCGAACAGCGTGCGTGCCTTCGCCCGGGCAGGCCCGGAGCGGCTGGGGACTGTCATGCGTTCTCCTCGGTGGGGGACGACATTCCCCCTTCAGTCCCGCGAGGAGCCCGCGCGTTACACCCGCCGGCCGTGTTTCCGCTTCCCCCACCCGCTGGCCCGGGAAGATTCCCCGGTTTTCTCCGTCTTCGGCCCGGCCGGCCAGATCATGATCATGGCGATGTGGCCCATGGGGGATGTGAGGCCAAGTCTGTAGCGGCTTCCCGCACAACGTTTGTAGGCGATCACGCCAACGACCACCAAAGAACGTGGGCGTTGGCGCCAACGACCACATACGAGACCAAGATCATGGGGGTGGCGGCTAAGCGCGGAACGGTCTGTGCTGAGCAGTAGCGGGCAACTGGGGCTGTGAGCGCTGTTGGCTCGAGGATGTATCACGAACGGTGACGGGCCCTCTTATAGGCATCGGCTACGACGGCGTCGCCGAGGCGACCGCGCAGGGCCGCATCGGTTGCCCTGCCACGTTGATTGGGAGGAACTATGACGGTCACCGAGCATCAAGAGCGCGCCCGGACAGAGGAGGCCCTGGAGGAGCTTGCCTCGTGGGGGCGTAACCCGAACTCGGACGGCGGGGAAAACATTGCGTTCTCGGTGTCGCGACAAGGCGCCCCGAGCGACGCCTTCCTGGCTACCGGTGATTGCACTCCCTTCACCCAGCAGGGAAGCCGTGGGGTTCTCCACGGTCAGCCGCCCGCGGACACCGGCGCGCCCGTTGCGTACTTCATCGACTTCGGTAGCCCGCTGTCGGTCAACCAAGTCCCGTGTACGTTCTCCTTCGATCTGAACTACGGGAAAGTCACCCTCACCGGTTCGTTTCCCGGCCTGCCGTCGAGCCTTGACTTTACCGTCGAGTTCGACAAGAGGTTCGACGGTGCCGACGGCGATAACATCCTGTTCCATTCCGAAAAGACCTCCGACCATGCCGGATACGTCATCGCTATGCAACACGTGGCAGCGTCCTAGCGTTAATCCACCTCCGGCGCGATCGGCCGCTTGTGCCGCGGCGGGCTGTTCTATTTCCCTGTCAGTTCCGCGGGACGTCCGCCTGGAGCCGGGGCGCTGAGGTGTGCCCGTGCGGGGCGAGGCCTGCTCCCACCTACCCTTCGCTGCTTGGTGGGGCTCGCGGCCGCTCCTTACGGGCGCTGTTGATCTGGAGCAACATGACAACCCGATGCTGATCAACTTCCCCGTCATCATCAGCACGCATAGGCCACCGGAGCCGAGACGGCACGCGGCCGATGCGCCGCCTCGCGCCGATGACGTTCGAGCGCCGGGTCAGCCGGACACGGACTCAACAAGCAAAGATTCAGATGAAGGAGGAACAATGGCGGAAACCAGCCCGAACGACGTCATAGCCCGCTACGGCAACTTCTACCGCGGCGACGACGACCTATTCGCACATTGCCTGGTCCGTCGCCGCGGGCAGTCGGTGCTTCTATTCCAAGGTTTGCAGACCGTGACGGTGCGGCTGTTCGATCCTGATGAGGAAAAACACCGGCACCTAGCCGAGCTGCTCGAGCAGCCGATCCCCAGCGGATGGTCGCAAGCGAGCTACCAGGGCTACAACTTCATCACCGATGCTGAAGGACCCAACGCGAACGAGATCGCGGTCTACGGAGTGCAGCCCGGCGACCCCCGCCCTCCCGGGCAGTACTACGCCGCGCCTGCCGATTCGGAGGTCGGCAAGCTGGTCAAAGACATCGCGAAGATCGACTAAGGGTCGGCACTGCCAATTCGCCAGGTCAGCAGCCACGGTCTCCAAGTCAGGCTGGTGAGGCACCATTGCGGCGTCGCGCTGGTGTCAGCTGTGCCCGCTGGACGCACGTTCAGGGCGCTGACCCGGGGAGCGGCGGCCAGATCGACAGTGTGTTTGACAGTTGCTAGCCCCGCGGGGGTCGGGCCCGATGATCGCGGTTCACCGGGGGGTGAAGGTGAACACGCCGGGGATCAAGAAATGATCGCTGCGGCAGCCTGCGGGCAGCGGCTGGGACAGGCTGGTGGTGTTCCAGATCCATCCAACCGGGCCTCCACGTTGAGCTGGACCGAGCCGTCGGTGG
>Ga0306925_10003118_pt1 | contig 14545 bp, 14 predicted proteins | sample flu12Cox44000176_FD_203755 | JGI IMG/M metagenome (GOLD analysis project Ga0306925, IMG submission 203755) | Lab enrichment of tropical soil microbial communities from Luquillo Experimental Forest, Puerto Rico - flux8day.12C.oxic.44.000.176 (v2)... | ecosystem: Environmental > Terrestrial >... | reverse complement strand
GATCCCGCGCCATGTGGTCTTCGTCGACGCCTTCCCGATGACGGAGACGGGCAAGATCCGCAAATCCGAGCTTCGCGCCGACGCCAAACAGCGATTTGTCGGCCTGCAGCAAGTTCCGATGGAATAGACGCTTACGATTTCGGATGCTTGATCGAGCAATGCACTCTTGCGATCTCAAAGGTGATCCGCGCGCGCTCCGCGCCCCGCAGCTGCCGGCCTTCGGCGAAGCCTTACCGGTTCTTACCCCTGCGGTCATTTGGAAGCATTCACTCGACTTGCCTATCGGCCTTGGTCTCAGACCGCGCGACCGAAGCGTGGTACCATCCCTCCATTGCGGGCAAGGCCGCGAGACACTAATGCCGATGCATAGCGGCCTAGTTGCTCACCGGCAGGACAGCGACAGCACAGTGGAAGCAAATCGCAATGGAAAGCGGGGGCGCTCGCGACGACGTCGATGGTCTGGCGTGCTACGGCGCGTGCAGACAATTTCAGTTGCGTGGTAGCGCCCACCATGGTTATGGTCTGCGCGTAAGGACACCCCACGCTGGCAACTGGGGCCCTCCCGCAAATGGGAGGGAGAAATGCACGCATTTGCGCGGCGTCCGTTCTAATATGCTGTTCTTTCAGCGTACCGGACGTAGCTAACGACTGTGGTGTCCTCCCAGCCTTGAGGCGCGCTTGTCTGCAGGCGGCCCTCCTGGCTATTCGGGAGGACGCGCGTGCGCAAAGCTTCAAGCCAAGAATCCACAAGCCAAGATGATCTTGAGCGCGACGAGCCGCCGCGCGATCGACACGGCTTCCGCGGCACGCCGCCGCCGCCGCCGTTCTCTTTGGCCGCACTTCCAGACGACGCGTTGCTGAGCGAGATCGACGTCGCCGCAATCTTACGTATGTCGAGCAACACGGTCGCCTCTTGGCGCAGCCAGCCCGCGCACCCGCTGCGATGGTTCACGTTGCCGAACGGGTTTGTTCGCTATCAGGTATCGGACATCCGCGCATTTCTGGCGATGGGCCGATCCCGCGCGCGTAAGCCCCGTTCCAACCGCGCCAAAATCAAACCGCCGAAGCCCGCAGCCACAGCGCCGCGACGCCGCGCGGCAAAATCAGGATCCTTGAGCAATGGAACGACATGGTCGCACGCGCGGCGGGAACATGAATAGGAGAAAAATCATGACTGACCGCAGAGACGACGAACTCGACAAGATTAGCGCCGAGCTAGCGGCGGCGTGCGACGCGGTCAATGCTGGTCGGCTATCCGAACAAGCTTATGATCGGATGCTTGAGCGTGCCTTTGCAGGAAGGTCGGCCCGCGAACTTGCGCGCATCCATTCCGCGATAGCCGAATGCCAAGGGCGCACCGTCATGGCATTCGTTGCAGCGCGGCGTTCGAGCCGTTCCAATGGGTCATGAGGAGGAAACCATGACTGATCGCAACAAGCTTCAAATCGAAGAGCTGTCCGACGGCTTTGCCGTTCGCGACACGTCCGAGGAACCGGCGGAATACAATCACTATGGTTACCTCTGCATGGGCTGTCCCTCGCGCGCAGACGCCGAGCGGTTCATCGCCGATTATCTCGCGCGTGAGATTGAGCGTGAGCGTCGGTGGCGTGACCGGGCTGAGAGCGAGAAAGATGACTTGCCGCCGTTCTGAAATGTTGACCGAGACCGAGCGCCGCCTGGTCGAGAGCGCGAAGCAAAAGCCCGACATGACCGAGTGGTCCGAGGCCGAACGCGAAGCCGTGAAGCGTGCGCTCGATTACGACGACGAAAACCTCGACCCGCTGGACGACGACGACCTCGACGCGCCGCCGGAACGGCTCTGCGCTGACTGCGGTCGGCCGTGGAGCGACGACGTGCGTGACGCGCCGATGTTGCACGACGGGAGTTGGCGCAAGCTGGCACGCAAGGACGAGCTTCTGTGCATCGAGTGCTTCGAGGCGCGGGCGAAAGCGCGCGGAATCGAAATCACGCTCGGTGACCTGCGACCGTGTCCGATCAACGCGGAGTGGTTCGAGCATTATGCTGCCAAGCCCACGCCCGAGGTCGTCGAGGCGTGGTTGAAGTGGGCGCGGCGCGCGCACGAGAGCGACGAACTGCGGCGCGAGCAATTTCACAACGCGGCTGACTGTGTCTTCGGCGACGGGAAGCCGGATCCTGATGGGCGGCTGTACCGCTTTGCGCGGAAGATCTTCCGGCGACACGGGGGCTGAGACCGAAGCGGGGACCAGAGCCAATGACGAACGTCACCAATTTCCCCGAGCGCGCCTATGAACTCAACGAGGCACAAGTGCTGTTGCTGTGCATGTTGGCGGATGCCAAGGAGGCCAAGCAAGCTGAGACGGTGCGGCACGAAATCATTGAGATTGTGAAGGCGTGGCGACGCGGCAAGTTTGCCCCGCGCTCGGCGGTGCTGCTGAGTATTTTGCGGATTTTGAGGATGGGGGCGAGGGCGGCTTTGCCGCGTAAACGAAAGGCGAGCGGCGAGGCGTTGTCGATTTCGGCGCGCTGCTCGGATGGATATGCAGACGAGGGAGATCATGATGACGGCCGATGACTCAGGCGAGCGCGCCAACATCATCCCGTTCGGCAAGTACAAGGGCCGACTAATCGAGGAACTGCTTCTCGACGACCCGGCCTATCTGCAATGGCTGACCGGGCAAGACTGGTTCCGCGCCAAGTTCAATATCCTGCATCAGGTCATCATCAACCGAGGTGCCGAGTCGGAAGAGACGCTGCAAGTCAGGTTTCTTGACAATGAATTTTGCCTGCGCGTCCTGCGCTGCCTGATCCCGCATTACGACGCGCAGGCTTACAGCGACTTCAACAAGCTACGCGCGGCAAATCTGCAAGCGGTCAACGAGAATATCGGGCGAGAGAAAGAAATCTCGCGTGAGCATGATGAAGGGCTCTCCCGCGAGGTCAAACGTGTTGCAAAGATAACATGGGAGTCAGAGAACTTCCGCGCCAACCTGCTAGCTAGCGCGCACAAACTTCGCGACGACCAGCGCATCGAGCACACCACAGCGCTCGCCGAACTTGAACGTCTCCGCGACCTACTTTTGCCACCGATCACAAAAATCAAATTTGACATCGAGCGCGATTTTGAGGCTGGCGGCATCGATGTTGTGCTCACAATCGAAGCGAAGGTCGAGTGGGCTCGTAGGAATGCGCCCTTCCATTGGAGGCTGAGCTGGTCGCGATGGCGAGATAAGACGTGTTGGCGCAGACGATTTAACATCGAACTCAAGCCCGTCGTCGGCGATGACTATCCGGCCGTGCTGCGGCAGATGAAGGCCAACGGCAGCGAAGTGCTTCTGCTTCGCGACTATATCGGCACCGGCGCTACGCGCGAACAATTCATCAAGACCTTTGCGATTGCAGGCAAGCGCGTCGTATTCCTGCGCGAGGTCGAGGAAACGCAAAGTGATGGAATTTAGCCCGCAACAAGATCGTGCGCTCTGCGTTGTCCGCCGCTGGCTGCGCGAGGGCGATACGCGTGCGCCGATGTTTTACCTGTCGGGCTATGCCGGCACCGGCAAGACCACGCTCGCCAAGTATCTCGCCGAGACTGCCAGCGGCCTCGCCCTCTTCGCCGCTTACACGGGGAAGGCCGCCCACGTCATGCGCACGAAGGGATGCAAGAACGCCAGCACGTTGCACAGCCTTATCTACAAGTGCATCGAGACCGAGAAAGGGCCGCTGTTCGAGCTTAATAGCCAAAGTCCGCTCGCCGACGCCAAGTTGTTGATTGTGGACGAATGCTCGATGGTCGATGCCAAGATGGGCAACGATCTCATGTCGTTTGGGAAGCCCATTCTTGTGCTCGGTGATCCCGAGCAATTGCCCCCAGTTTACGGGGCCGGGTTCTTCACCGATAGAGAGCCCGATTTCCTTCTCACCGATATCCAACGCCAAGCCCGTGAGAATCCGATCATCGATATGGCAACAATCGTGCGCGAGGGCGGGCACCTTGCCATCGGCAAGTACGGCGACGATTCATATGTCGTCAACGCCAAGGACGAATCAGTTGCCGATCTTGCCACTGCCGATCAGGTTCTCGTCGGCCGTAACCGCACGCGCCGCGACATCAACACGCGACTGCGCGATCATCTCGGGTTTCACGGCGCCGTTCCGCAGCCGGGCGACCGTCTGGTCTGCCTTCGCAATAATCATCAGCGCGGCTTGTTCAATGGTTCGATTTGGCGCACGCGCACTGTGCGCGCCAATGGCCACGACACTGTCAAGCTAGGCATCGTCCCGGACAACGACAGCGAGGCCGCCATTCTCGACGTTGAGACGCATCTCGCGTTCCTTCGCGGGACCGCTAGCCGCAAGTTATTACAGCGGCGCGAGTTCGATCCGTTCGAGTTTGCCTACGGCCTCACCGTGCACAAGGCGCAGGGCTCGCAATGGGACAACGTCACCATCCTCGATGAAGGCGACGTATTCGAGTATCCGCGAAGGTGGCTCTACACGGCGATAACCCGCGCCGCCAAACGGCTCACCCTTGTCCTTTCGGATTGTACACAATGAGCGACGACGCCGAAGCAAACAACGGCATTGCCAACGCGTGCGAAGGCGACGAGAGTGACAAAAGGTTCGGCCGCACTGTTGGGACACAGCGCGGCCGAGGAAGAAAATGGTTTGCTATGAGGCCAACCATCAAGCGGACGCGGTCTCGTTAGCAGATTTCTTCCTCGGCGACTAGTCCCCGGTGCGGCCTCCCGAGAACAGGAGGCCGATGATGGCGTGGGAGAAATTTGTTGACGGGAAGTGGATCCCGCAGCCGACGCGCGGTGCGCCCGGCGCCCCGCTTGGCAGCAAGGCCGGATTACCGGCAGCTAAGGCCGCCTTCGCCGCACTTCGCGGCCCATCTCCCCCGCGGGCGGTCAGCGCCGGGACGCCTTACCCGCGCGCCGTCAGGCCATTAGCCGATGTCCAGGTGCCGGAGCGGCAGCGCGCGTTCGATGCGGTGCGCGCTGGCCCGCCGTCGCCGTTCCAGCAAATGCGCGAGTTGGCCGAGCGGCACAAGCGCGAGGATGCCGTTATCCGGGCGGTGCTGCGCCGCGCGCGTGCCGCGCGCCGGTCGGCGTTGCGGCCACCGCTCGCCCATAGCTGCCCAAGCTCGACGCCGCGCCCGCGTGAGCGTGGCGCACGCACGGTGGCGGCAAGCGGCCGTGACGGGACAGCGGGGCGCGATGATGGGGGCGGATCCGATGACAGCGGCGGCGGGGGCGGTTCGGACCCACTACCACGACATCTGAAATCTGAGTACGGCCCACGGGCCGAAGGTTTGCGTGCGTCTCGTGTTCAACACGGGAGGGCACGGCAATGACCTACCATCCCGCTTTCGATGTCTTGAGCAAGTTCGGCATCCAGCCGGTCACGAACTCGCCTGACGGCACGTTCCGTACCAATTGCCCAAACCCGAAGTGCCGTAAGCCCAACACCAACTTTGTCCAGTATGACGACGAGTCTGTCGGTTGGCACTGCGAAGCCTGCGGCGACAGCCGAATCGTGCAGCTACGTCCGGCGCGTGCGAAAACTAATGGCGGCGACGGCGCCTCGCTTGACGCGGACGAAAAACGGCGCGCGTTCGAAGAGCAAAAGAAGCGCGATTTCCCCGAGGATGATGAAACGGAGAAACGCAAACGCGAACAGCGTGAACGTGAAGAGCGTGAACGTCAGGAGCGTGAAGAGCGGGAGAAACGTGAGCGTGAGGAACGTGAAAAGCGCGAGCGCAAGCCCGCGACTATCGCCGAGGCTGCGCAAGCCTATTACGAGCGCGGATGGAAGCCGGTTCCTATCGACCGCAACACCAAGAAGGCGAGCGGAAAGGGCTGGCAGAAACGTCCATACGATCCGCGCCAGTTTAATGGCAACGCGCAGAACGTCGGGGTTCAACTCGGTGTGGTCTCTGGCGGTCTCGCCGATGTTGATCTCGATTGCGCGGAGGCCATCGCGCTCGCACCGAAATTTTTGCCGCCGACTGACGCCATCTTTGGGCGCAAATCAAAACCCGCCTCGCATCGGCTCTACATCACCGATCTGTGTGAGGCCGTGGTCGGTGCGGTGATGCAATTCCCGGAATATGTCGGCGGCAAAGCGGACGCGATGCTGGTCGAGTTACGTATCGGCGGCAAGCGCAAGCGCAAGGGTAAGGATGAGAACGACGGCGGGGGCGAAGACGACGGCGGGGGCGAGTACGAATACACGGGTGCCACATCCGTCTTCCCGCCCTCGGTGCATACGAGCGGCGAGATCGTCGCGTGGGTGCGCGATGGTGAGCCCGCGAAGGTTGCTGGCGAAGAGCTTGTGCGCGTGATGCGCAAGCTCGCGGTTGCTGCGCTGCTCAAGCGGCACTATCCCGGCGACGGCTCACGTCACGCTGGCGCGCTGGCCATCGGTGGCGTGCTTGTGCGCGCCGGATGGGATGCCGACGACATCGGCCATGTCGTTGACGAGGCCGCGCGCGCGGCCGGTGATGACGACATCGACGACCGCATCACGACTGCCAAGGGCGCGGTCGGTGCCAATGCTACCGGTACCGATGTTGCGGGCTTGCAGAGCGCGCGCGAGACATGGGGCGACATCGTTGCCGACACGCTCGGGCACTGGTTGAAGGTGCGCAAGCTGCGCCCCGACAAGGGCGTCGGCATCGAGGATCGTGTCGCGCTCGACTTCGCCGCCAAGCATGCCGACGATCTGCGCTACATCGCCAAGTCGAGCATGTGGATGCACTGGAGCGGGAACCACTGGCAGGAAGAGCCCACGACCAGCTTCGCTTATGATGAAGCGCGCAAGCTCTGTCGCCCGGCCGGCGATGCCAGAGCCAAGACCGTCAACGCCGTCACCGTTCATGCTCGCGCTGATCGCCGCATCGCGGCCACCGGCGAGCAATGGAACGCCGAGAGAGCCGTGTTCAACCCCAAGCAGGCAAAGGAGTGACTTGATATGACGGTTCGACTCACGACCGGCGAAGAGTACCCGGCTAATCCGTACGACTACATCACCAAGGAAGCGGGCGCCCATCTCGCCAAGGAAGGCACGCCGTGTCCGCTGTGGATGAAATTTCTCAACCGCGTCACCGACAACAACGATGCGCTGATCGGTTTCTTGCAGCGGTTTCTTGGCTATTGCATGACCGGATGGGTACACGAGCACGTGCTCGTGTTTCTCTACGGCACCGGCGCCAACGGCAAGACCGTGTTCGTTGAGACCGTCGCGGGTGTCATGGGCGACTATTGCATCCCGGCGCCGATGGAAATGTTCCTGACCGCCAAGTTCGACCGGCATCCGACCGAGGTCGCACGGCTTCAAGGCGTGCGACTCGTCACCGCTCAGGAAACCCCAAAGGGCCGCTCGTGGGACGAGGCCAAGATCAAGAACCTCACCGGCGGCGGCAAGCTCACGGCGAGATTTATGCGCGGCAACTTCTTCAACTTCGAACCGCAGTTCAAGCTCCTGATCTCGGGCAACTACAAGCCGGCGCTGCACAACGTGGACGAGGCCATCCGCCGTCGCATCCTGCTCGTCCCGTTCACCGTCTGCATCCCCGAAAAGGAACGCGACAAGAACCTCACCGAAAATCTCAAAGCCGAATGGCCGGCGATCCTGCGCTGGATGCTCGACGGATGCCTCGAATACCAGCGCGTCGGGCTGGCGGTGCCCACCATCGTTCGCGACGCCACGGACGCGTACCTCGCCGAGCAAGATAACATCCGTCAATGGGCGGAGGTCGCGGTCGTGAAGAAGCCCGGCAACTTCATCCTCACCGAAACGCTGTTCGGCTCGTGGAAGCGATACTGCGAGAAGCTGAACCTCTCGCCGGGACAGAAGAACGCCTTCTCCGACGAGTTTGCCGACCACCTTGGTTACGCGCGGGACCAGAGAAATTACGGCCGTGGGTTCAAAGACATAGACCTGAAAGAATTGGACCAGCCCGAGGTCGAACAATACTGGCAAAAGTAACGACGTTCGAAACGGAAAAACCGCGTCACGCGCGTCACCCTTGGGGCAATGGTGACACCAGTGACGCGGCTTCCTCTTTCGGACGTATGCTGCGCGCGCACACGCGCGCGCGCCTTAAGACAGCGACTCTTCCCGTCCATAGACGTCTGAAAGAGGCGGCCGTGTCACCCACGTCACGGACCCCAAAAAGGTGACGTGGGTGACGCGAGTGTTCGAGTTCGAACGTCTATCGTTCGTGACGCTTTTCTTTCGGCAAAAACTAAAAGAGAATTTCACCTGAAATGGGAGGTCTCGGAACAGGCAAACCACAGCGCCCAAACCGTCGCCTCGTTGGCGACGCCCCGCGCTTGCCCGTCCGAGCAATCCCGAAGTGGGGAACAGTCACGCTGGAATGGCCACAGGGGGTAGCCCAGCCCCTCCACGCGAGGGTCACCCGGACGGCCGGCGGGCTCGTCGTCGAGACGGCCGGCGAGCTGGTCGAGGTCGCGCTCCGCGAGTGGCCCATGCCGAGCCCGCGCGGTCGGCAACGTGGGATCAGACGGCGCATGATCTGCCCGCGTTGTGAATCCGTTCGCGATGCGGTTCACTGGTCCGGCAGCGAGTGGGGTTGTCGCGGCTGTCTCGACCTCTCGTACCCGTGCCGACACCGCCAGCGCTATTGCCCCGCGATTGCTCGACGCGAGCGGCTTCGACGCAAGCTGATCAGGACGACACCGGGCAGCTTGAAAGCGCGAGCACTTCGGGAGCAAATTAAGCGCGAAGAGCGAGCGATGATCGCGCACATGGAGCGCGTCAATCGCGATCTCGCGAAACGGAGACAACGCGATGCAAGACATAATCGGGCCAGTTCCGAGCAAACGCGATGAAGAAATCTATGAGGCGTGGCAGAGCAGTGGTAAAACCCTTCGCGTTTTAGCCCGTGAATTCAGCACTTCTGTGATGGAGATCGACCTCGCCATTGATCGATGCATGTTGCCCTTCACCACAGCGACACGAATGCGGGCGTACAAGCGAGAGAACCAGAGGCTCGAAAACGTCTGCGCCCACTATTACGGGAAGGCGATGGAGGGCGACCTCGATAGTGGGCATCTCTACGCGCGATGCAACGAACGACTTGCTGCAATCAACGGCTGGACGAGTGTGAACATTCGGATGGATTCTGTTGCGGCTCAAGCCGCAGAGCAGCTGTCGGATCACGAGCAAATCAAACGCGCAATTCTTGGCATGGCCCGCGGCAACCCGGACCACAAACCGGGCGACGGCAACGGTGCTGCGCTCGCGCCTCCGGTTGCGCCGTCTGCAGATGACGAGAACCCTGCCAACTGAGGCAACCGTCCCGAGACCGTGGGACGGTTGTTAAGCTCGGCCGCTCGGATCCAGAGTGATTGTGCCGTCGATGTGCTGTCGGATTTGGTGCATTGATAAGGTAAGCTATTGATATAGCAGCATTATCAGCAACAGAGCACGCCCTCCACTAGGAAGGGCTGGGGGCGGGGCCTGCCATCGGCTCGAGGCGATTGAAAAATTAAGCGGAACGACCGGGGGCTTCAGCAGTTGGGCGCGACGCTCGGCGGCGAGGCGGTCGCAGATCGAGTCGTTTCCGTGAATTTTGTGACCAGGGTGGGGGCGTAGAGGGGTGCGCCAGGGCGCGGGGATGCATTTAATTCTACGGCTCATTTCGCTCTTGTCGTAAGAAAGCGGTCGCGGCATCGAGTGCACAGTCTCGTCGACAAAAATCACAACAGATACAGACTTTGATGACTCGCCGCCGCTCCGCCGTCCGCACCTGCGGGCGGCTCGGATGGAGCGCCGGAACAATACGACGAAGATTCGAATTATACGGCATGTCCTGGGAACGAGATGATTCCTCTTGTTCTGAGCCTACCTTTTGGTGACAGAGTGGACAGGAAGACTTCCAAGCACACCTGCCCCTACTGTGGGGCGCTCTATGAAATGACGGTTCGCCGTCGAGGTAACCAGACTTATCACATAGCAGTGTGCTCATATTGCGGATATGTGATGGCCGAGTGTTATGGATGCGCTCGGCGGCCCTTGGCCGTAATCTCCATGGTGCTCCGCGGTCGCGAGCACAATGCCGCAGGCGGACGCAACTAGGCCGTAGAGCACTCTGACACCGTGCTAACACGCACCCCAGGATCCTTCAGGCAGCCCGTCGCTAGCAACTCGGCACACTGGCGTCTTTTTGCATTTTCCCAGTCCCAAACGGGAACCGGCTTGCCGGTAGGGCGTTACATCCGTCCGTAAATGTCGCGACATCCAATAGGAGCCGACATGACTCCGCGCATCCCCGAGGACGTTTCCACTTGGTTGGTCAACCGGGACCTCGTCCGCAATTCGCCGCCACCGCGAGACCCTGACGACGATGACGAGGACGAAGAAGACGAAGAGGACGAGGACCAGGACGAAGAACCGGCGGTCGTCAGAGAACCCGACGAATAGCGCCGCACAGAGCCGCTTCCATCAAGTCGGGGTCGCTTAGCCGCTCTGATGGTTTCGTGAAGTTCCAGAGTTCGCAGATCGAACCGATAGCAGGTCGCTGATTGGCGTTCGCCCCTTCCGCGTCTGAGCATCAGAACCCCCCGACCAAAACGTTGCGGCAATTTCAGTGAGCCAACGACAGCGAGCCCAGCATGAACGCGTTCTATGGGCCGCCGCGATAGGTGACTCTCCACATCGTGCCGTTTCCGTCCTCGCTGACGAGGAAAGCGCCGTCATGCGCCACCGCCACGCCCACGGGACGCGCCCAAACAGAGGAGTCGTTCACGACGAAGCCGGTCATGAAGTCCTCATATTCGCCGGTCGGTATCCCGTCCTTCAGGCGCACGCGGATCACCTTGTAGCCGGTCCGTTTCGCGCGGTTCCAAGAGCCGTGCTGAGCCGCGAACGCATCCCCGCTGTATTCCGAGGGAAACTGGTCGCCATCGTAGATGATCATTCCCATCGAGGCCGAATGCGCCTGGATCAGCACGTCAGGGATAATGATTTTGTCCTTTAGGTCTGGCCGTTCGCCCCGATGTCGCGGATCTTCGTTGGCACCCAGATAGTACCAAGGCCAGCCGTAGAAGGCGCCGTCACGCACACGCGTAATGAAGTCGGGGACGAGATCGTCGCCGAGATCGTCGCGCTCGTTGGTCGAGCACCAGACATCGCCGGTCAGTGGGTGCACGGCGAGCCCAACGCAATTTCGCAGCCCACTTGCGAACACCCGTCGATTCCGGCCCTCCGCGTCGAATACGAGCACGGCTGCGCGATCGGTCTCGTTACCCCATGCGCTCCCCAGACCATGCTCCGCTTCCCAACGCGCGATCGCGGCGGCATCGCGTTTGCCCATACCCTCCCCGTCATTCGATGCCGATCCGACAGAGACGAACATCTGGCGGCCGTCCTTGGAGAAAACAATGTCGCGCGTAATGTGCCCGCGCTGCACTGACCGGCCACGTGCGTGGGGAAGATCGCGCACGATCACCTCGGCTTTCGCGCGCGCCTTGAGGTCGCCGCTGCGATAGGGATAGCGAACCACAGATCCGGTGTTGGCGACATATATCCACTGCGGATCCGATCCGGGCGGATAGAACGCGATACCGAACGGCTGGTCGAGGCCTGAGGCGAACACGTCATTAACGCTGGGCTTTGCTGCTTCATCGGCGGCGCGCAGGATCCGAATCCGTCCCGGCTCTGATTCGGCGATGAAGATGTCGCCGTTCGGCGCGACCCGAACCACTCGAGGATCGCGGAGATTGGAGGCGAACAGCTCGGCCTGGAAGCCCGGCGGCACCTTCGGCGCTGCGGAAACCGGTTTCGCAATCACCTGAGGAAAATTTGACGCCGATCGGGTGGCGTATGGTGCGGGCAGCTCGGTGATCTTGCGCCGAACCAAGGGAGCATCAGCGCGCCAATCACCAAATGCTGCCTTCCCGACCAATAGCTCGCCGAGCGAATCAGAGACTTGTTGAGCGAACAAGGCTGATGAAAAAAACAGCGAGCAGGCCGCGAACGCCGTTAGGGTGGCCGCGATGAATTGCCCTGCTATCTTCATGTGAGCCTCCGACCTAATTTAATAGGAAACTTTCGAGCTGCGGAGATCGTTTGGCGGACGTCGAACGATCGTCTCCAGAAGATCATCCTCGGTCCGATCGGCGACCAAATTCTGGCTTCGCTCGATAGCCGGGGCCTGCACCGCTGCCTTGCTAGCAATAGGGAAAATGATCTTGGATCATCCGAACGGGAGCTTTCCGGTCATATAAAGGTATGTGCATTTGCGATGTTCACGCTCTATCCCCTAGCATCACGGATCGATGCTAGATTTGAATTCATACGGAAATAAGTGCCACACGGCGGTGCTGGAATGCAGGTACTCCTGAGGATGAACTACCGAAGCAGACCGATCCAGTCAATTCTGTACGACTCAGTAGTTATAGCATTGCTCGCAATGCAGTTAGCGTTGCTCGCAGTGCGCGCCAGTGCAACGGTCAGTCTCGCTATTTGAGTCGTGGTCTGGCGTTGCACCTCGCCTTGCCGGCGCGCAAGCGGCCTCCGGTCTTTTCCTACGGTTGGCTTTCGCCCGGCTGTTGTGTGTACCGATTGCAAACGCCGTTAGCAAAACTGCCCGCTCAATCGTTTTAGTTTGATCTTTTCCTTCGAGCGGTGTTACCGACAAAGCCACCACGGGCCTTGTCTGTCGCCTTCTGACAGTGGGATGATCGTAGCCCTTGCCTCGAGCCGGCGATTGATCCGCCAAGCGTGATGAACTCTGAGGGATGCTGATGCCGCTGTCATTCCGGGAACGGCTCACGATGTTGATACCGCCATCGGTCTTTTACCGACAGCGTATCGCGCAAGAGGTCCGCACGGGTGAGCCCGAGCTCGGGCTCCTTCCCGAGCTGGTGCCGCGCGGCGGTATTGCCGTCGATGTCGGTGCAAATATTGGATTCTTCGCCTACGCCCTCGCCGATATCGCTGATCGTGTCCTCGCCTTCGAACCCAACCCCGACTACGCCTTCTTCGCACGTTGGATGTTGCGCGGTCGCGCCGAGGTGCGCGAGCTTGCGCTCTCCGACGCGTCCGGCCGTGGGACGTTATACGTACCACTTTCGGACCAGGGGATGCTGCTCCACCTCGCCGGCAGCCTGAAGCGAAGTCACGTCCAGTTTCGCAATATCAAGACCTATGATGTTGAAATCCGCACGCTCGACGAAGCCGGCTTGGCGGGCGTGCGTTTCGTAAAGGCCGACGTTGAGGGCGGCGAGCGCGAAGTCCTTGACGGCGCTCGAGCAACTATCGCGCGCGACCGGCCGATAATCATGCTCGAGCTATTGTCCGGTACGCATGAGAATCCTGCCGCTGATGTGGCAGCGATCTGTGAGAGCTTCGGCTACGAGGCGTTCATCGTCCAGCGCGGCGAAAAGATCGCGGCGTTGCCTGCGATCTCCGCTCTCGGCAAGAATACGAGCTGGGGGAGCGAAATCCAGTCGCGCAATGTCCTATTCTTACCGCAATGAGAGCCGCCCCCAGGTTCGCGAGGCAAGCTCACGATGTCCGCTTTCGGGGGTAAAGCGGACGTTGCTAGGTGAATGGGTGATGTCTGCTACTGACCCTGAGCGGTCATGAGCTGGGTCGAAATCCCCCAGCGCGGCCGTATCTGCCGCACTGAGGTGTGCCATGACCCGAACATCCAGACAGCTTGCCTCGCGTGGCGAACCGGCCGAGGTAATGACCTTCAGCGAGATTTCTCGACGTTGCCCGCGTTGCGAAGTGCTAGTCGCCGCCGAGGCTGGCAGGCTGCGACGCTTTTCCGGACCAGACTTGTCCGAGACGCACGGCTTGCAGCATCGTCGACTGCGCATTCGGCCGCACCAACTCGTATTTGAGAACGCTTGCGTCCGTGCCTCCAGCTACGACACCGCTGACCAGCAGATTGGCGCCCGTCGTCGTGCTGGTGGTGGCGACCCGTGTGCCGGCGGATCCATCGAATGGTTTGAAGGCGGCGATCTCGCGGAAGTGGGCGCCGTGGTCGTGGTGCAGGGGGCTCTGCAGATAGAGTGACGGACCCCCGTCCAGTGCGGAGCCGCTCGAAAAGACCTTTACCGAACCCTTGTCCGCGAGCTGACCGACGATAATGCGCTTGGCGCCACCGAGCGAGCCGGCGAGCCAGCCCGTCGCGAGGGAAACGCCGCCGCGATACTCCTTGCCGAACGGAATGAACGAGGCGGTGTTCACGGGCTCCTCGGTCCCCGCGGCGCGCGGACTGCTCGAGCCAGCCTTGCCGATGGGCTTCAAGAGCGGGAACGCGAACACCTTGACCTCGCTCGCGCTGCCCGGGCCGGGAGCGGTCACGATGCTCTCGCGGCCCGTCGAAAAATCGACGAAACCGGTGGCGATGCTGACCCCGGACCGGTCGTCACCATACGGTTTGAAGCTCGAAAAGAGCGCTGGCACGGCGCCAGGCGCAGACGACAGCTGGGTTTTATAGACCTTCACTTCACTCGGGACGCCGGGAGGGGATCCGACGATGATGTTGTCGGAGGTCTCCCCGTCGATCTGCGCAGCAGCGACG